>ERZ773212.1490-NODE-1490-length-10653-cov-15.066145_pt1 | contig 10653 bp, 5 predicted proteins | sample MGYA00581005_ERZ773212 | MGnify/ENA primary metagenome ERZ773212 (study PRJEB29015, sample SAMEA2738154) | human oral metagenome | biome: human oral; feature: human-associated habitat; material: saliva | place: China | collected 2196 ...
CACGACACCGAGGGGTCCCGTCCTCCCTCCCCCGCTCCCCGACGACGAGGAGGCCACGACACCGAGGGGTCCCGTCCTCCCTCCCCCGCTCCCCGACGACGAGGAGGCCGCAAGACCGAGCGGCCCCGTTCTCCCGCCACCCGCGCCCGAAGCCGACTCCGGCGAACGCGCGGTTACTGAACCGCCCGCACCCGAACCGCCCGCACCCGAACCGCCCGCACCCGAACCCCCCGCGCCCGAACCGCCTGCACCCGAGCAGGCCGGTCCCAGCGCCGCCACGAACGAGGCCTTCGAGGCGAGCGCAACGTCCGCCGACCAGACCACCGTCGCTGCCGTCCCCACCCTCGTCACCGTCGCTGCGTCCGCCGCAGCCAACACAGCGAGAACCCGGAAGACGACACACGCGAGCCACGACGGAGCCACAACCGATCACGCGCCCACCCCGACCGACTCGCCCGCCGAGAAGGACACGGCGGACGCACAGGCCACCCCTGCCTCGGACACGGTCGTGCGCGCCAAAAACGGCGAGGTCGCGCTGCCCGTCCCCGCCCGCAGGCTCCGCCTCCCCCGGCCCGCCTACATCGCCGACCGCATCTTCACCATCCAGCGCAGGCGCGAAGACGTCGTCGACATCGTCATCTCGATCCTCGCAATCCTCATCATCTGGACCATCGGCACCGTCGCCAGCGCCACGACGCGCGGCGTCACCATGGACGTCCTGCAATTCCAGCTCATCCGCCAGATCCTGATCCTGCCCGTCAACCTCGTTGAGGGCCTCATCATCCTGATCACGCCGATCATGGTGATTATCTCCCTTGCGCTGAGAAAACGCCTGCACACCATCATCCAGGTCATCGTCACAAGCGTCGTCGCCGCCGTCGGCGGCTGGATCATCGCCATCCTCACCGGTCTGTTGCCCGCCTACCTCACCATCCCCCTGAGCGTGGACCGGCTCATCGCCACACAGGGCCACAGGAGCGGCTTCGTGATCGCCATCAACCTGGTACTCGTCACCCTGTGCGCCATGTTCACCTCAGCAGGCGAAGCCCAATCGATGAGAGCCATTCGCTGGGGCTGGATAGGCGTGTGGGTCATCCTGATCCTAGGCGTCCTGCGCTCCTCGATGACCCTGCCCGTCGCGTTCATCTCCGTGTTCCTCGGCCGTGCGTTCGGCTCAGGATCGCGGTGGATCATGGGCTACGACGACCAGAGAGCCAAGGGGGTCACCCTCGTCGAGGCGCTCCTCGGCATCGGCATCACGCCCTCGCGGATCGTGCGCACCGACCTGGACACCACCATCGAACCGCTGTCCACATGGGCGGTCGCCGAGAACGCCCGCGGACGCCTCACACAGGTACCCGCCGATCTGGGCGACATAGGCATCACCATCACGCGACGCCCCGACCCCGACCACAACCGCCACTACCAGGTGTGGAGCGACACCGGGCTGACCTACGAACTCATCGTCATGGACCCCGGTCAAGAGCTGACCGGCACCCTCCTCGAGATGTGGAACAACCTGCGCCTGCGCGGTATTAGCCGCTGGGTCTCCCCCTCCCTCAAGGCCCAGGCGGAACGCTCCTCGTTCACAACCTTGCAGGCTCTGCGCGCCGGCGTCTTCACGCAAGAACCCATCGCGATCGCCTCGGCGAACGACTCGATCATCATGGTGCTCTCCGCTCTGCCCCCAACGACGCCGCTGACAGAGCTCGGCGAGCGGGCCTCGGACGAGGTCTTGGATCGTGCGTGGGAACAGCTGCGGTACGCGCACACGCGGGGCATTTCGCACCGCGCCCTCACGCCCGAGGCTGTCGTCGTCGACGCGTCCTCCGACGTGTGGCTGCTCGACTGGGATTCGGGCGAGGTCGCAACGACTGAACTCAACCAGTCCATCGACATCGCCCAGATGCTAGTCCTGACCGCCCTGGCAGTGGGTCCCCAACGTGCGCTTGAGGCCGGTCGACGCTGCGTCGGCGACGAGACCCTCATCGCGTGCGCGCCCGTCATCCAGAAGCCGGTCCTGCCCGCATCGGTGAACCAGATGCTGCGCCGATCCGATCTGCTCAGCGATCTGCGCGCCGCCCTCGTGGGTGACTCCGAGGCCGAGTCCGCCCCGACAGCCGACCTGCAGCGCTTCCGCCCGCGCACGATCTTGACGATCGCGGTCGCATTCATCGCGGTTTTCATCGTCGTCTCCTCTCTCAACTTCAACGACCTCGTCTCCACGGTGAAAAGCGCGAACCCGTGGTGGATGGCCGCGTCCGCCGCGTTAGCCTGCCTGATCTGGGTGGGTTCGGCCGTGCCGCTCATGGCCCTGTCCCCCGAGAAGCTGCGCTTCGGCGACACCCTCATCGCGCAGGTGGCCGCCTCGATCATCACGGTCGTCGCACCCGCCGGTGTGGGTCCTGCCGCCCTGAACCTGCGCTACCTGCGCAAACGCCGCGTCCCCACCGCCGCTGCCGTGACGACGGTGACGCTCATGCAGATCTCGCAGGCGCTCATCACGATCATCCTCCTGCTGCTCGTCATGGTCAGCGCGGGTTCATCCCTGTCCGTCTCACTCCCCTACGGCACGATCCTCGCGGTCGTTGCGGTCGTCATGCTCGCGGTCGGCGTCATCATGGCCGTCCCAAAGGTACGCCGCTGGATCTGGGCCAAGATCGAGCCAACGTGGCAGCAGGTCTACCCGCGTCTCCTGTGGATCATCGGACAACCTCGTCGCCTGGCCGCCGTCGTGGCTGGCAACCTGCTCATGAACATCGGCTACGTGGGCGCGTTCTGGACCGCCATGGTCGCCATGGGTGGCTCGCTGAACTTCTCAACGGTTGCTATCACCTACCTGACCGCGAACGCAGCGGGTTCCTTCATCCCCTCCCCGGGTGGTATCGGTACCGTCGAAACGGCACTCACCTCGGGTCTGACAGTCGCGGGCGTCTCCTCCTCGGTCGCGATTGCCACCGCGCTGCTCTACCGTCTCGTCACCTTCTACGGGCGCATCCCGTTTGGCTGGCTGGCCATGAAGTACATGGAGAAGAAGGATCTGATCTAAGCGTTAGCTTTCCGGACCTCGGCCCTGAGGCTGGGGATGTGCGCCGGATTCGCGCCTCTTTGCACGTGCCGTGGTAACACTCAGATGCGCACCGCGAGTTGACTGCACCTCACTCTGCACGAGGCCGGGGCTAGGCAATGCGCGACACCGTGGCACGACGGCACGGGGAGGCTTACTTCTAGTTACTTCTAATTTGGATCAAATTTGAAGCAACTAGAAGTTACCTTTTGCAACAGTTCTTGCAACAAGACCCCTACGCTGCGTCGCACAACCTAACGACCATGTCGATCATGGAACTTCGCTACGCCTCGGCACCCCGAACCCGGCGTTGGAGATCTGTGACCGGGTACCACTCGAAGCTGCGACCGCGCTTGGTACGCATCAGGTATCCCCCGTCCTCAAGACCGCGCAGATCAGCATGCGCCGTCTGCGGCGTCACCCTGTACTTGTCCGCATGTGATGCAGCTGTCACGGTGATAGCAGAGTCCTTTAACGCTTCCTCAATGACCCCGCTCTGTCGATTATTAAGATCGGTGAGCCTGAGGAGATGCTTCACTTGTTCCATTTCTTTGGACTTTCTCGCCAGGTAATCGTGCAGCTCACGGATTCCACGCAGAATAATCTCCGCATGCCAGATTAGGAAGTAGGTGAGATCCCCTTCATCCTGCTCAACCTCAAGGAAGGATCGCGCATACTTGGCAGGCGCTGTGCGCAGAAGCCTCGACACCGGGACGAAATCCATGAGGAAGAAGCCTTCGCGCAGCATCACTCACTGCGCAATCACGCGGGCAGTGCGCCCATTGCCATCGACGAAGTAGTGATCATAGCCCATCATGAAGTGCACGATGAGTGCCCGCACGAGGGGCGGCACATATTGCGAGGCATACTCCCCCACGCCATTGGCAAAGTCGCACAGACGCTTGAGTCGTTCGGGCAGCTCCTCGGTCGGCGGCGGCACATGCAACAGCTGATCATCGCCCCCACTCCCATAGATACGAATTCGCTCTTCACCCTGGCACTGCAAGCGTCCTGCATCCTCCGCCTCATCGAGCGTCCCATCCGTCACGATGCGATGGACCCCGCAGATGAATTCAGGAGTGAGCTCCTCACCCAAGTGATCGCGCACATATTCGAGAGCGAGAAAATTGTTGAGGATCATCCGCTCTGAGCGATCACGCGGATCCTTCTTTTCTCGGAGCATTTTTTTCGCATCACGCCTTGTGGTCGAAGCCCCCTCCATCTGGGAGGAGGTGATCGCTTCTTCGTAGAGAGAGTTAATCAGATATCTATCTCTCATCCCCTGCGTCGCCACCTCTCCCGGAAGCTCCACCTGACCACGCGCCTGCGCCGTAATTTCCTCATTCAACCTCAAGAAGCGATCTGGGAGATTAAACGTCAGGCGCGTTCCATCCTTCATAACGAAGGGAGTGGGCCGGGCCGTCGAGGCACGCGCAGTGCGCACCGCGTACCACCACGCCTCGCGGCTAAGCCCCTCTGGCACCGGCTCCGCACGGAAGTAATACTCCCACGGCCGATACTCCGGATCATCCAGCCCACCAGCGAGCACAGCAATAACGGGGAGACGACGGTCATCATCCATAGCCATCAGATTGGTGATGACTCGTTCGCGCAGCTCACCAAGCCGATAAGGCGGAGGGATTGGAGTATTCATGACTACTCCGTTCACACGAACTTCAAATTACTTCTAATTTTATCTAAATTTGAAGCAACTAGAAATAGTGCCACAGCACGCATACATCACCGAGGGCGCAACAGAACATCCAACATCCCGCTACAAGCAGGTGTCCCCACAACAAACGAGGCCGCGACCGGAACACCCGGCCACGGCCTCGTCGATGGCGGGCACACTACCAAAGACGGTTCGCGCGCACGTAGTCGGCCGACTGCACGCCACTAACGCCCCGAATCACCTCGACGGATCCGTCGGGCACGCTCAGCCCGAAGCCCTGCACGAGGTTCTCGTACTCATACTCGACTTCGACGGATCCACCGGGGAAAGATTCGGCCACAGCTTCCCTAATCGAGGCGAGCACAGCCGCGCGGTCAGCGCCCTCCTTGAGGCGCACGACAACCTCGACATTCTCCGACGGACGGTCCTCACTTCCAACCATGGCCGCCTGGGCGACCACCGCAGGCGAAGCACCGGACTGGAAGGCGGTCGCCGACGCGGCGAACGACGGACTCACAACCGAAAGCGCACACCCACCAACACATGCCAGCGCGAGAGCTGTTTGCTTCATGGACATATTCTGCTCCTCTGTAATCATGGGCGGTCGAGCGGGAACACTGCCACGTATCCTCTCCGCCGATCACCAGGAGCACCCTAACACGACAGCATAACTGACAAGCTACTCATGACTGCTATTTGGTCATTACTACCATGCTGTCAAACTTAATGATTCCGTGTATGCAGAGACAAAAGGTGGTCGGGCGACCTCACAAGCTCACCCGACCACCGTCTACAGGACAACTACTGGACGCGTGTCTCACGCTCGATGGACACCAACTTCACACCACTCACTCCACGGATCGCATCCAGCGAACCCGCAGGCACGCGCAGCGCGTAGCCCTGCAAGGCGTTCTTATACTCGCGTTCAACCTCGACGGTCGCATCCGGATAAACCCCGGCCACGGCCTCGTTGATGGAAGCAAGGGTTGCCTCACGATCAGCACCCTCCTCAAGGTGGACGATGACGACGACAGGTTCCGCTGCCTCGGCATCGCCAGACGGCGCGGGGGCACCGCTCTGCACATCCGGACCGTCCTGCCCATCCTTGGATGTCAGCGCAGTATCGGCGTCACCCACCGGCAGCATGGGGGCCGTCAAGCCGGACTGCGGCTCCGACTGGGGAGCCGACTGAGGAGCGGACTGGGGAGCAGACTGCTGCGAGTCCGCGCCAGGGTCGGACTGGGCGGAGGGCGTCTGCGGAGAGGACACGGAACAGCTCGCGACCGCGAGCGCACACGTTCCGACGCCCGCAAGGATGGCGGCTGGTTTCTTCATGGACATGGTGCATTCCTTCGCATTCACAGGCGACCGAGGCAGTTGCGTCGTCGCCGCTGTATCGGCAGATACGTCCAACATACCGCAGGACAACAAGCGACGTGCGCGGCATCCACGTCCGCCACGCACGCGTTGCCCCTCATCCGCACGTGGGACCTCTCATCCGCAACCAAACCCGCTGTTCCGTGCGTGGGCGGGGCCGCCCACCTACGGAACAGCGGGCCCACGTGCGGAACAGCGGGTCCACGTGCGAAACAGCGGGTCCACGTGCGCAACAGCGGGTGGGCCCAGGAACTTCCGCGGTGGAGCATTCCCGGACCCAGGCCTCGTCAATCAGAAGCAGGCGGCGTTAGTGCCGCAAAACTCCAGATGTGTCAAAGGAATATACTCGGCCGTCGATGACCTGCGCACCGGTCACCATCGCGCCGGAGGGAGACAGGTAGTACCACGCACTTCCGAGCTGGAGCCAGCCGATGTGCATCGCACCCGAAGGTTTCAGGTAGTACCAGAGACCATCGATCTTGATCCAGCCGGTGTGCATGTCGCCGGAGTCACCCAGGTAGTACCACGAGCCGCGATCAAACAGCCAACCCGTGCGCATCACCTTGGTGGCAGGGTCCATGTAGTACCAGTACAGCCCTCCGTAGGAGCCGTCGCGAAGCCAGCCGCTCAGCAGGGTGCCGGAAGCATCCGCGTACACCCACTCGCCGGAGGGGCGCTTGAGGAACCCGGTCATCATGTAACCGTCGGGTCCGAAGCTGTAGTCGGAGCCGTTGATCGTGAACCAGCCGTTGGCCAGGTAGGTCGACCCGTCGGCGCACGCGTACCACCAGCCACCGCTGCCCTTCACCCAATGACCGCCCGTGGGGTCGGCGCAGAACGGAGGAATGCTCGGACGTCCGGTGGGCAGGTTAACGGTCACCGCCGACGAGTGGTTGAGGCCGTAATCCCAGCCCAGCACGTACGGGTCGGACACAACGGGTCCCGTGCCGCCCTGATCCACCCACGCGCGGGAGATGACGGAGAGCGGAACGTCCACCTCGTAGCGGTACTTGCCATCCTTGTCAGCGATCTGGTCGGCGTCGGAGAGCATGTGTCGGTAGAACCATAGGCCGTCGGCCGGGTCGTGCAGGTCGAAGGCAGCCATCGGCGAGGAGTCAACGATGGTGAGAGTAACAACCGTGTCGTCGCCCTTGCCGGAGTAGTGCACGTCCTCAATGACGGGTGCGGTCGTGTCGATACGGAACTTGTAGGAGATGGATTGTTCGGTGCGCGACGGTCCGTCGTTGTGTGCGGAGACCGTCAGCGCGTATTCCCCGTCCGGCAGGTCCTTATATGCCTCGGAGCGTAGGTCCAGGGCCGTCGACTCGTGCTCACGCTCAACCCACGACACCTCCGTCGTGAATGGATCGAACACGGATTTCCAGTTCTGGTGCCGCTCGAAGGACGCGACCACTTCCCCAGCCTCGTTCGTGTAGGTGGTCGTCAGGGTGTGCACGCCGCGCAACGTGCCCGTGCGCGGTTCGAGGACCCGGGGTGCGCCCGAGGCCTCGGCCCGGGAAATCACGTACCCGTAGGCGTCGGGTCGCTCGGGTCGCTCGCTGGGTCGCTGGACAGGGTTGAAGCCGAGAGGGGTACCGGTTTCGCCGTCGTAGAGGCCCGAGGCCCGCATGTGTCCCTTACCGTCGGAGGCGAGTGCGTCGAAGATGGCGGGCTTTCCCCAGGATCCGTAGAACCCGAGGTAGGGCACGGACAGGTCAGGCTGCCCCTCGGTGCGCGAGGTGAAGCGCACGAAGCCATCGAGGAAGGTCCCCGAGGGAGCGTTGTCAGCGACATACTGGGCGAACTCAGACCCAGGCGCAATGTCAACGCCGACCATGGCCTCACCACCTGCGGGGACGGTGACGGTCGCGCCCTCACCGATGCCAGACACGGCCACGCCACTGTACGCGATGTCCACGCCACGGCCTCGCCAATCCGAGGAATGCTCCGTGAAATAGCCGCCGTCGACGATCTCGGAGAGCGCCTGGGAGCCGAGCTCGTAGGTCGCTTCCGCGTCAGACAGGTTATGCAGGACGACGTCGAAGTGCCAGCCCGTCGTGCCATCCCCCAGGTCGGCCTTGGGCCGAGACTGCTCAAGGGCACCCTCGACGGTCGGGTACACAGACGAGGTCGTAGCAGCCAGGGCGTCAACCAGGCCGGCACCCTGCTTGCGCGGGGAATACAACGCACCCGTGGTCTGTTCCGGATCGGCGAGGGGACGGGCGGTTCCCATGATGAGATTCTGGACGACGTCCACCTGCTCGCGCGCGCTCATGGACGCAAACAGGGGGTCAGACTGGACGCGTTGGAGGACGATTGCGCTGATACCCGACATCTGTGGGGTCGCCATGGACGTGCCGGAGAAGTGGTCGTAGTCGCCTCCGGGAACGGAGGAGAGGATGTTACCGCCGGGTGCCGCGATCTCGGGCTTGAGGCGTAGGTCGGGAGAGGCACCCCACGAGGAGAATTCGTTCATCCAGTAGGAGCTGGTGGGTTCCAGGACTTTGCCCTCAACGATGGTCAGGTGATGGTCGGCGGCCTCGAGCATGGCCTGTCCGTTCGCTTGTGAGATGAAGGCGGCGGGAGTATCGAGGGTTGACAGATTCATAATGAGGAGCGCGTCGCCGGGCTCGTTGTCGTACACGAGTATCGCTGTTGGCTTGAGCGGGGCGATATTGTCGAATTTGTCTTGGAAATCCAGGGTGCCGCGCGAGACCAGGACGATTGTTCCACCTAATCCCTCCGGGTATTGTGCCGTCAGGGCCGTGGCGTCCTCGGCTGTCCCGACACCTCCGTCCACGTATTCATACTCGCCGGGAGGTAGGTCCGACAGGTCGGCGACACTTTCGCCCTCGAAGCCGCGCGCACGCTGGTATGCGACGTCCCGACCGGCAGCGGTGAACGCGGCGTAGGCAGTTCCGTTCTCGATCGAGGCCACGGCCACCACGGAGGGATAGGACGCGGGTTCACACAACACTGACGTGTCGGGGTCGGAGGCGTAGGCCTGGTTGGTGCCCGACAGGTTGCCATACCCGGCCGAATACTCGTTACCCGCGGCGGCGTTGACGCTCACCCCGGCGTCCTGCAGGTTCTTGTAGACGCTCGCGTACACCGAGTCGGCCTCGTTATCCATGCCGCCGGTCTGGCCGAGCGACAGGTTGACGACGTCGGGACGTAGCACCGCCATGTCATCCAGCGCGGCCAGCAGCGCAGAGTCCGGGTATTCGCCAGTCTGGCTGCGCGAGACTTTCGCGACGATGACCTGTGCCTCGGGAGCTGTGCCCATGATCTTGTCGGCGTTGCCCGCGGCTATGCCAGCGACATGCGTGCCGTGTGAACCGGAGTCGTCGGGTGTCGGCGAGGCATCTTTGTCACAGTCCGCATAGTCGTAAGCAAAGGGAAATTTCTCGGACACGTATGTGCCGTTCTTACCCTCCCCAAGCTGAGGAAGCAGGGCCGCTACCTTCTCCGAGTCGAGCGCGGGCGAACCCGACAGAGCGCCGTTCAAGGCCGGGTGGGTCATGTCCACGCCCGTATCGACGATGGCAATGACCATCCCCTCGCCCTTCTGCGCAACTCGGTCGGTGCGCATCATCACCTGGGAGCTGAGGTTGTCGGGATCCTGGGTGGCCAGCCTCGACGTGCGGATTCCTCCCTCTCTGTCGGCACCGCCCCACACTCGGCTCTCGCGCTCAAAGAAGGCCGACGCAACGCCATTCACTCCCCGAATCGCTTCCAGCGACCCGGCGGGTGCGCGCAGCGCAACACCCTGCAGGGCATGACGATACTCGTATTCCACCGTAACCGACGCGTCCGGGACAACACCGGCCACGGCCTCGCGAATCGAGGCAAGAACGCCCTCACGCTCGTTCCCCTCCCGGAAACGAACGATAATCCCGACGAGCTGAGCCGGGTCTTCATCGCTCGCCGCGCGTATGGGTTCAGGCGCGACGGTCTCGCCGTTCTTCGAGGTCAGCGCTGTGTCGGCATCACCGACAGGCAGGGACGAGGCCGTGGCAGCGCGGGCGGTCAGCGTGGGTGATGCACCCGGGTTGGGTTGAAAGGCGTGAGGCGGCGACGCGACAGACGAGGGACCCGTGACCACGAGCGCCCATGCGCCGACACACGCCAGGAGAACAGCTGATTTCTTCATCGACATGATGCACTCCTATGCGTTTATGGGTGGCCGACGCTGGGTGCAGGGACATCTACACTATGTCGGCCATCACCTTCACCATAGCTCAGGGGCGCTCATGACAAGCCGTGTTTGCGCGCCTATTTATGGCTGTCTGGGCAGCCTGTCTAATGCAAGCAGGGGCACAGTACGCGTTGCCCCTCATCCGCACGTGGGACCTCTCATCCGCAACCAAACCCTCTGTTCCGTACGTGGGCGGGGCCGCCCACGTACGGAACAGAGGGTCCACGTGCGCAACAGCGGGTCCACGTGCGCAACAGCGGGTCCACGTGCGGAACAGCGGGTCCACGTGCGCAACAGCGGGTCCACGTGCGGAACAGCGGGTCCACGTGCGCAACAGCG
>ERZ773212.1492-NODE-1492-length-10646-cov-2.043716_pt1 | contig 10646 bp, 6 predicted proteins | sample MGYA00581005_ERZ773212 | MGnify/ENA primary metagenome ERZ773212 (study PRJEB29015, sample SAMEA2738154) | human oral metagenome | biome: human oral; feature: human-associated habitat; material: saliva | place: China | collected 2196 ...
AGCCATCGCTACGACACGGCCAACTACCTGAGGATCGATCCCATGCTGGGCGACGAGGAGACCTTCTCGCGCCTCTGCGCGGATGCGGCGTCACACGGCATCTCGATTATCCTCGATGGCGTGTTCAACCACGTGGGTGCGGACTCCATCTACTTCAACCGTGCGGGCATCTATCCCGACCTCGGCGCCTATCAGGGTGAGAACTCGCTCTACCGCAGCTGGTTCACCTTTAACGAGGATGGAAGCTACGAGAGTTGGTGGGGTATTGATGACCTGCCGGCCGTGCGCGAGGACTGTCCGGAGTTTCGCGAGCTCATCTGTGGGCATGATGGCGTGGTGCGCAAGTGGCTGCGCCTGGGTGCCCGTGGCTGGAGGCTCGATGTGGCCGATGAGCTCTCTGACGAGTTTCTGAGGGACATCAAGAGCGCCGCCTTGGCTGAGCGCGAGGATGCCGTCGTCATAGGGGAGGTGTGGGAGGACGCCACCAACAAGTATGCCTACGGCACGCTGCGTAAGTATTTCCAGGGCGGGGAGCTTGACGGCACGATGAACTACCCCTTGCGCAGGGCGATCCTGCGCTATCTCACGGGTGAGGCCACGGCCGGCGAGTTCGTCAAGAAGATGGAGTCACTCTACGAGAACTACCCGCGCGAGAACTTCATGAGCGAGCTCAACCTCCTTGGTAGCCATGACAGGATCCGCCTGCTCACCATACTGGGAAACGCCCCCAGGGCAAGGGACCTAGACGATGAGCAGCGCTATCGCTATCGCTTGAGCGACGGACAGCACAGTCTTGCCGTGAGCAGGCTCTGGATCGCGGCGCTCCTTCAGATGTGCATGCCTGGCGTTCCGAGCGTCTACTACGGGGACGAGGCGGGTCTTGAGGGCTTCTCGGACCCCTACTGTCGCGCTCCCTTCCCCTGGGGTGCCATCAACCAGGACTGCTTCACCATCTACCGCAACGCCATCGCCCTGAGGCGTTCGCTTCCCGCGCTCACGGACGGTGACTTCGAACCCTTTGCGCCTAACGATGACGTCTTGGGCCTCTGGCGTCGCAACGGGGTCGGCAAGATTTGCGTGCTCGTGAACGCCTCGCTCACCCAGTCTCATACCGTGCGAGTGAAGGTGGGGGATCTGCGTGCGAATGACGTCGTCTCGGGCCGCCCCTGCGAGGCGAAGGACGGCGAGGTGGAGGTCTTCCTCTGGCCGCTTGGCTCCACCGTCCTCGACCTCCATGAGGAGCAGCGCCTACAGGCTCCTATGGAACGGGGGATGGGCGTGCTCTGCCACATAAGCTCCCTTCCCAACATCTACACGTCAGAGCGACTCGGTAGCCTGGGCGAGCCGGCGCTTCGCTTCGTCGACATGCTCGTGAAGGCGGGCATCCGCTACTGGCAGGTCCTGCCCGTGAACCCCACGGATGCCTTCGGCTCGCCCTACGCGGGTCTCTCGGCCTTTGCCGGCAACATATCGCTCATGTGGGGCGTGGACGCCGAGGGTCCTACTGCGTTGCATGCTGACTTCGAGGGCTCCCCTGAGCTCAGGCGCTTCATCGAGGACAACGAGGATTGGCTCTTGCCCTACGCTACCTTCCGTGCGATCAAGGGCAGGGTGGGTGACGAGAAGCCTTGGCAAGAGTGGTCTCAAAAGTACCAGACATGGAGTAGTGAGCTCGCGGGCAGAAAGGAGCTTGTGGCTGGCGTCCGTCGCGAACTGGCCCTGCAGTACTCCTTCATGCAGCAGTGGGGCGACTTGCATCGCTACGCCAACGAGCGAGGCATCAAGATCATCGGTGACATACCCATGTACGTCTCGGCGGACTCTGCGGATGTCTGGGCCGAACGCGACATCTTTGCGCTCGATAAAAAGGGCTATCCAATCGAGGTGGCAGGCACGCCTCCGAGCAGCGCTGGTGATGCGGGGCAGATCTGGGGCAACCCCACCTATCGCTGGCACCACCTGCGCGAGACCGGCTACGAGTGGTGGATGCGTCGTCTGGAGCGTAGCTTCGAGCTCTACGACTACGTGCGCCTGGACCACTTCTTGGGTTTCTCGTCCTACTACTCGATCCCTACGGGTCGGCAGGCGGCCGATGGCAGGTGGAACTTTGGGCCGGGCCTCGACCTGTTCCAGAAGGCCTACGATCGGTTTGGACCTTTGCCCTTCGTGGCCGAGGATCTCGGTTCCATCACGCCGGCGGTACGCTCGCTCCTCTCGAAGACGGGCTTTCCTGGCATGGACGTGATCCAGTTTGCGAACGAGGACGTTCGCAGTGGGTATCACCCCGCCCCGGGCAAGCTGGTCTACACCTCGACGCATGATACCCACACGCTGCTCGGCTGGGTCGAAGAGCATTTTGGTTTTGACAAGAACGATCCGGAACAGCTGCGTGAGGCCTTGGTGCTTGCGGAGAGTCTCACCTACGAATGCCTCCTGAGCGACGCCAACGTGGTGGTGATCCCCTTGCAAGACCTGCTTTTGTGCGATGACCAGGCACGTATGAATGTGCCGGGCGAGACTGCGAACAACTGGTCGTGGCAGGCGGAATCGGATGCCCGCGAGAACGCGAGTAGGGTGATGGATGCGTTCATTAAGGGGAGCGGCAGGTAGTTGATGTTCATAGATCGCGTCGCGACCCAGCTCTTCTCTGCCCCAGAGCTCGCGCCCCTGTCCGCATCGCTTGCTGCGGGCGAGGACGCGAACTTGGCGGTTGCCCAGAGCGCACGCCCCTTGGTCGTCGCCGCGGCGTGGACGCGCGATCCTAGGCCCTGCCTGCTGATCGTCTCGGGCGAGGAGGCGGCCGACCGTGTCGCTCGCGCCCTTTCCGCTTGGTTGGGGCAGGGAGTGGTCCTGCGCTACCCCGAGCGCGGGGATTGGCCTTGGTCTGACAGGGCGGCGGACATCACTGCCATAGGGGCTCGCGCACATGCGATGATGCGCCTCTCGCTGGGCGAGAATTGCGTCGTGGTGGCGAGTGCCAGATCGCTGCTGCGTCGCGTGCCACTGGTGGGCTCGGGCTACTTTATGCCCTCGACCTTCGCGGTGGGAGACGAGCTCGAGATCGGGGATGCGGCCGAGCTTCTGGTGGGCATGGGGTACGCCGACGTCGGTGCGAGTAAGGATGTGAGCGTGCCGGGCAGCTTCTGTCTGCACGGTGACTCGCTTGATGTCTTTCCCGCGCAGGCGTCCTCGCCGGTTCGCGTCGAGTTCTTTGGCGACGAGATCGATCGGGTACGACGCATGGTTCCCGCGACGGGCCAGACGATAGGCGACTGCACGGATGTGAGCGTGCTTCCCTGTCGCGAGATCGCACTCACGCATGAGACGATCGGACGGGCGCAAGAGGCGCTGGGGAGCTTGGCCAAGAACTCCTCGAGGGTGGCCGCAGACCTCGCCCTCATCGAGCAAGCCTCGTCGGCACCCTCGCTCGATCGCTACCTGCCCCAGCTCTACGGTGGCTCGGCAAGTCCCATCGACCATATCTCGAAGCGCGCGCTGGTGGTTCTCGCGGAGCCGAGGGCCCTCTTTGATGACTGTCAGCGCGCTACCGACGACATCAGAGCTGTGGCAGAGGGCGCGCGCGAGAGCCTCGAGGGACTCTATACGTCACCGCAAGAGCTCGACTTCGGGAGTCAGCAGCGCCTGTCCCTCTCGTCGATCCAGCGCTCGGGCACCGCGCCGACGGCGGAGCTTGACGTGCGCCAGCCGTCCATCGCCGGTTCTGACACCAAGCTCTTGGGTCGCGTGCGCCAGCTTCTGCACGACAGGATGGCGGTTGCCTTCGCCGTCCCCGACCGCGGGGCCCGCGAGCATCTTGAACTGACCTTTACCGATGAGCACATCCCGTTCGAAGAGGCTCTCCTTGTGAGGGAACGTGCGGACGGTGCGACCTTGGACGAGGCTTCTCCCGACGACAAGGACCCTGTGCGCCCCCTCAGGCGGGGGATGGTCACCTTCTTTGACGCGCCGGTGCCGGCGTGGTGCCCTCAGCGCGCCTGGCGATCCTCTCGGTGTCTGACCTCAGCTCCCGGATGGCCAAGCGCCGCCGTGCACGCCGCGTTGACCCCACCTCGATCACCTTCCCGTTCGAGCCGGGCGACTACGTGGTTCATGCGACCCATGGCATCGCGCTGTTCTCCCAGATTGTGCGCCTGGAGGTTGACGGTCGCGAGCGTGACTACTTTCTTCTCAAGTATGCAGACGAGGACAAGCTCTATGTGCCACTTGAGCAGGTGGACCGTATCACGCGCTACGTGGGTCCGGACGGGACGTCCCCTAGGCTCACGCGCCTCAACACGGCCGATTGGTCTCGGGCGACAGGCAAGGCTCGCAAGAGCGCCAAAAAGCTCGCCTTTGACCTCGTGGACCTCTACACGCGTCGATCGGCGGTCGCGGGCTTCGCCTTTTTGCCGGACACGTCGGCGCAGGGCGACATGGAGGCGAGCTTTCCTTACGAGCTGACGGTGGACCAGGCCTCGGCGCTTGCTGACATCAAGGCCGACATGGAGGCGCCCAGGCCCATGGACAGGCTGCTCTGCGGTGACGTGGGTTTTGGTAAGACCGAGGTCGCCCTGCGCGCGGCCTTCAAGTGTTGCCAGGACGACAAGCAGGTCATGGTGCTCTGTCCGACGACGATCTTGGCCCAGCAGCACTTCGAGACCTTCTTCGGACGTTTCGCCCCGTTTGGCCTCAAGGTAGCGGTGCTCTCACGCTTCGTGACGCCGGCACAGCAGCGACGCACACTCATGGGCTTTGCCGACGGATCGGTGAGCGTGCTCATCGGGACGCACCGCCTGCTCTCGTCGGACGTGAACCCGCACGACCTCGGCCTTGTCATCATAGACGAGGAGCAGCGCTTTGGCGTACAGCACAAGGAGCAGCTCAAGAACATGCGCGAGCAGGTGGACGTGCTGACGCTCTCTGCGACGCCCATCCCGCGCACCATGCAGATGGCCGTGAGCGGTGTGCGTGACATGAGCCTGATCATGGTGCCGCCTCCGGGACGCCTTCCCGTGAAGGTCTCGGTGGGCGAGTGGGACCCCGACGTGGTCTCTGACGCCATCCGTAGCGAGCTGAGCCGCAAGGGTCAAGTCTATTATGTGAGCAATCGCGTGACTACGATAGATGACGCGGTCGCGCGTGTGGCGGAGGCGGCGCCCGAGGCCCGCGTCGGCGTCGCACATGGGCAGATGAGTGCGGCGGCGGTCGAGAACGTGATGCTCGAGTTTCAGGAGCACGAAATCGACGTGCTCGTGGCGACGACCATCATCGAGAGCGGCATAGACAACCCTCACACCAACACGCTCATTATTGAGGACTCACAGCGCCTGGGCCTCGCCCAGCTCTACCAGTTCAAGGGACGCGTGGGGCGAGGGCGCGTCCAGGCCTTCGCATACTTCATGTTCCCGGTCGACCGTCCCCTCACGCCCGAGGCGACCGATCGTCTTACCGCGATCAACGAGTACCAGGACCTGGGTAGCGGCATGCGCATAGCGATGCGCGACCTCGAGATCCGGGGAGCGGGGTCGCTGGTGGGTGCGGAGCAGCACGGCAACCTCTCGAATGTGGGCTTTGACCTCTTTTCTCAGATGTTGGGTGAAGCCGTTGCCGAGGCGCGGGGCGAGACGCAGGACGTGGAGCCCCCGGAGGTCACGATCAACCTGCCGGCCGACTTCTACCTGGCACAGGAGTATCTGCCTGAGGTGGACGAGCGCGTGCTCGCGTACCGTAAGCTTGCCTCGGCGACGGAACTCGCCAGTGTCGATACGCTACAAGAGGAGCTTGAGGAGAAGCACGGCGCGCTGCCGCTCGCAGGCCAGAACCTCTTCGACCGCGCCCGCGTGCGCATACGTGCCGAGCGCCTGGGTGTGACGAGTATCTCGCTCGTGAGCGGTCGCCTTGTCTTTCAGGGCCTTTCGCTCACGCGCCAGCAGGCGATTGCACTCAAGGAGCGTAGGGGTATCTATCAGGTCAAGAGCAAGCGACTCTCGTACCCCCTCAACGCTGACAAGGAGGAGTTGCTGGGCGTCGCGCTTGGCGTACTCGAGGACGCCGGTGGTGGTGATGCGCCCGACGAGGCTGCCTGACGTGTGGGCCCGGCCTGCGCGCGATGTGAGTGATCCGCTCACTTCAGCTTTGCGATGTGAGTGGATCACTCACATCGAGATTTCTTTATGGAAGGCTCTGAGCTGCGTATATGCGATTCTGGGTTCTCGGGACTCGGCATGTTCGACGGGAAAAATCACTCACTTCAGCTTTGCGATGTGAGTGATTCACTCACATCGCAAGATGAGGGGGAGACAGTGGCAAGACAGGACAGCGAGACTCAAAGGAAGATCGACGAGATTGATGCAAAGACGCGCGAGCGTGAGGGTGCCCCTGCCGCGCACCCCGAGTTCGATCGGCTCGTGCGCACGATCTGGCGCCTGCGCCAGCCGGATGGCTGTCCCTGGGACAGGGCACAGACGCATCGCTCGATCACGAGGAACATGATCGAGGAGGCCTACGAGGCGGTTGACGCCATAGAGGCAGATGACGCCACCCACCTGCGTGAGGAGCTGGGTGACGTGCTCGAGCAGGTGCTTCTGCATGCGCAGATCGCCGCAGACGACGGCGAGTTCGATATCGACGGGGTGTGCGAAGGCCTCAACGAGAAGCTCGTGCGCCGCCACCCTCACGTCTTCAAGGATCCCACAGTCGTTGGGCCCACCACCTCCGTGGACCAGGTGCTCGATATCTGGGACGGTGTGAAGCGGGAAGAGCGCAGGGCCCAGGCGGGCGCAGCAAACGAAGGGGAGCCGGGGTTACTCGACAGCGTACCCGTCTCTCTACCAGCGCTCATGCAATGCCAGAAGCTCTCGAAGCGAGCGGCAAAGGCGGGCTTCGACTGGACGGGCGTTGCCGAGGTGTGGGATCAGGTCGAGCGCGAGCGCAGGGAGTTCGAAGACGAGCAGCACGGTAGCCAGGCTGCCGCTGAGGAGTTTGGCGACATCCTGTTCGCGTTGGTCAACGTCGCGCGTTGGGAGGGCATCGATGCCGAAGAGGCCCTCGCCGCGAGCAACCGCAAGTTTCGCAGGCGTTGGGCTGCCATGGAGAAACGTTGTCGCGAGGAGGGGCGTGAGATGGATGGTCTCTCCACCGCTGAGCTCAACGAGCTGTGGGACGCGGCAAAGGCCAGGGAACGGGCCGAGTGAGGAGCTAAGGGCACGCGCCGGCAGAAGCGGAACATGCCGATTGTCGATGCAAAACGTGTTGACTCGGTCTGTGACGCCGCTGCTCTGCTGAGCTTGCGAAATTCGCCGATACGTCCTTTCGTCTTCCACCCTTCCTGTGGTATATTTACAGCAGTCGGTGTCCCCGTCTATGTGGCGGCAAGGCGCCCCGCCCTAATGATGATGAGACGAAGCAGGGTGACATGAGTGTAGACGACCAGCTAAGAGCGGATGCGTCCGGAGTGTCGGGGGTTCCTGCGGCGGTGGGTCCCAAGGCTGCGACAGACGATGCGGCGCTACAGGTCAAGGTGAGCGACGAGGAGGCGGCTGACAGCACGACCGCGAGGACCAAGGCGGTGTGTGGTACGCCATCTAAGGGCGAGACGCTGCGAACCCAGGATGCTGCCGCTAGCACAAGGAAGCCCCAGCGTGGCACGCGTCGCAAGAAGACGGGCAAGATAGACAACAAGCCGCTCAAGACGGTGAGTGCAGAGGAACTTTCCCGTGTTGGCGGCTCCGATCGCGCTTGTGCTCGCAAGAAGGAGAGTAAGAAGGAGAAGAGTCAGCGCGTTGGTGCCGCTTCCGCTGCCCGGGATACCCCGCATACTAATAAGGGACAGGGGTCTGGGTCTGATACTACCCACAAGACGGTTGCCACGCGCACCTTCTTTGGCAGGCTCGCTGGCCTGCGTAAGGGTAAGTCGTCCGTGGGTCAGGGATCATTGCAGACATCTCCTTCGGATGCTTCCCTTACCTCTGCGCCCGCGCAGGAGGACAGCTCGGCCCATGCCGCAACCAAGCCCGGGCGCCTGTCGCTGCTGCTGCATCGTAGGAGCGATTCTGGGGGAGGTCACGCAAAGGGGCGCAGGACCGAGCGCGAGTCTACTCCGGCGCCCACCATGAGTGTGGGCGAGCGATGTGTCGCTGCAAAAGACTGGCTGCTTCACCATCCGAGACTCTGCGCTACTGTTGCGATGCTTCTCGTTGCCGCCGTGGCACTCTATAGCCCGGTTCGCAACTACTATGTTGCCAGGCGCACGGGTCAGGTTCTTCAGGTGAAGTACGATCAGCTCAGTGACGAGAACGCGAGCCTCACGTATGACGTCAACCGCCTTCAGACCAAGCAGGGCATCGAGGACGAGGCTCGCAAGCGCGGCTACGTGTCGACAGACGAGATCGGTAAGGACCCCGATCATCCCGACTCTCCCTCGATCGTTGAGGCACAGTCTGCCACTACGCAAAAAGATCCCTCCGCACCACGGGTCTATCCTGATGACAGGCCCTGGCACATCAAGGCGCTCGATAGGCTGTTTTTCTATGACCCGGAGGTTACATGGAACGGGTAGCCTGTATTGACATTGGAACCGTGACGGTACGTCTTGCCGTGGCCGACGTCGAGGACGTCCAGGTGCTGCGTCTGATCAAACGTTCGACTATCTGTGATTTGGGGGAGGGTCTCTCTGCCTCGGGCCGCATCTCAGACGACGCGCGCGGTCGTGTCATGGGCTGTGTTGACGCCTACATTCAGATCGCCTTGGATGCGGGTGCTACGTACACCTGCTGCACGCTCACCTCTGCCGCTCGCGATGCCTCGAACGCCTCAGACCTACTCGCTGAGCTGTACCGGCGTGGCCTTGATCCGCAGGTCATCTCCGGTGAGGTGGAGGGGTCTCTCACCTTCTTGGGCGTCGCGCGAGACTTTGTGGGCAGTCGTATCCTGGTTGCGGACAACGGTGGCGGATCTACCGAGCTTGCCCTCGGTAGCATGATGGGTGGGGGTGTGCTCGAGCTCGAGTGCGTGCGCTCGACCGATGTCGGGTGTAGGCGCATCACCGAGCGCTTCCTCTCCGCGTCGGACCCGCCATCTGGGCGCGATATAGAGGCCGCGCGCTCCTTTGCGCGTGAGTCTTTCTCTGTGGCCATCGTTAAGGAACACATACTCGAGAAGAAACCCGCGCTCCTTGTCGTGACAGGTGGTACAGCCACGAGTCTTGTCGCGCTCGAGAAGAAACTTGAGCCCTACGATGCCACCCAGGTACATCGTAGCGTGCTCCCGCGCGAACGTGTTGACGCCATGGTCGCGAAGTTGGCCGCCCTTACGGTTGAGGAGAGGGCAGCGCTGCCTGGCATCCAGGCCAAGCGTGCTCCCGTGATCCTTGCGGGTGCGATCGCCATCAGTGAGCTCATGGCCCAGACACACTTTGATCTTCTCACGGTGAGCGAGAGCGACCTGCTCTTTGGTTTAGCGACCTGTGCCGGTCAGGCCGCTGCCAAGGCAGAGGCTCCCCTCGATTGGGAGCCGACACTAAGCGTCCCCTGCAGGTGAGCGGGACAGGCGCGCCACCAACCGCCACTGCTGCGGCCCGACGCGCGGCAGTGCTGCCGACCGTGCGGTGGCGACGCTCATGAGAGCGGGATGTGAGGGCACACGAGTGCGCGTGACGTGCTATGCTTCTCATGGTTGCGGCTATCTGGGGGCGTGGCGGAACTGGCATACGCAGTGGACTTAAAATCCACGGCCGAAAGGATTGTGGGTTCGAGTCCCACCGCCCCTACCACCTACGTGAGCACCTCCGACCAGATGCATCGGGCCGGACCACCAGACCGGAGGCATCGGGCCGGCCACGCGCCCTCGCGATAGTGCCCCGCAGATTGTGGGGTACCTAAGAAATGTCCTCAACTGGGCACATGCCGTCGCGTTAGTGCCCCTCAGATTCCCGGGCACTAAGGACACGCGAAGAGGCAGAAAAGCCCCGAGGAGTCGAAAAAAGCGGCCCTCGAGGAGAAGCTCGGGACCGCTCGCGTCAGACAGAGGTGCCCCCAACGAGAATCGAACTCGTGTCTCAGCCTTGAAAGGGCCGCGTCCTGACCTCTAGACTATGGGGACAGCTGAAAAACAGCTTGCACATTATGGCAAAGCACCCGAACAAATGCAAGTGACTATTTTACTCCTTTTCCACCGCCTTGGCACCGTGCGCGATCGCTTGACGAAGAAGGAGCACGATGTCATGCCGTGATGTCGTACGCGGAGACTCCTGTCATGCGACGCAGGTCGTCGAATCGAATATCCATGGCGCAGCCGATGCGCCCCGCGGAACATGCGATGACGTCGTAAAGCTCCGCCGTCTCGTCAATGAACGTCGGAAACGCCTTCTTCATGCCGATCGGACTGCATCCTCCATGCACGTATCCCGTCGTTGGAAGAAGATCCCGGGCTTTCAGCATGGACAGGCTCTTTTCTCCTGCGGCACGTGCCGCCTTCTTCAAATCGAGCTCGCATGCGACCGGGACCATGAAGACGAAGCAGGATCCGTCCTTCGCCCGGGTCACGAGCGTCTTGAAGAAGCTGTCGGGATCATGCCCGATGAGGCGCGCCACCTCGACGCCGGTCAGGCTCTGGTTCTCCTCATACGGATGCATCCTGTACGATACGCC
>ERZ773212.1494-NODE-1494-length-10642-cov-5.760744_pt1 | contig 10642 bp, 6 predicted proteins | sample MGYA00581005_ERZ773212 | MGnify/ENA primary metagenome ERZ773212 (study PRJEB29015, sample SAMEA2738154) | human oral metagenome | biome: human oral; feature: human-associated habitat; material: saliva | place: China | collected 2196 ...
CCCGCGGACCGCGCCCTGTGGGATGCCGGCTACCGTCCGACCCGCATCTCGAAGTACGCCACCGGCATGGCGCTGCTCCACCCCGAGCTGCCCGCCAACCGGTGGTACCGGACCCTGACCCACGAGCTCGCCGACCTGTTCGGCACCGACCGCTCCAGCCTGGAGAGCATCGGCGCCACCCGCGCCACCGCGAGCGCCGCCTGAGCGCCGCCCCAGCCCACCCACGATCCGACATCGGACCCGAGAAGAACCCGAGAAGAAGAGGCCAGAAACCATGAAGACCATCAAGACGACGCCCACGCCCATCCACCGACTCCGCCGTCGTGCGACCGGAGCCGTCGCGTTCCTGGCCGCGATCGCCCTGGCGGCCGGTTGCTCGACCTCCTCGGCCTCCGGCAACGCCAGCGCCTCGAGCTCGAGTGAGTCGGACACGACGTGGACGACGATCTCCTCATCGGTGGCCACGGCGTCGACCGGTGCGAGCGTCTCCGACATCCTGGGGGCGAACGCCTCGGTGGAGGACGCCTCGAGCTCGGCGGACGACGCCGGGACCCCTGACACGTCGTCGGCCACCACGATCACGCTGTCGGGATCGTCGGCCTCAGCCAGCGGGTCGGCGTCGAGCAACGTGAAGGTCGATGGGGGCACCGTCACCATCAGCGGCGGCGGCACCTACATCATCAGCGGCGAGCTCAGCAACGGGCGGATCGTCGTCAACGCCCCCAAGGCGGACGTGCGCCTGGTCCTCAAGGGCGCGAGCATCACGAGCTCGGACGGGCCGGCCATCGACATCCAGGACGCCGGCAACGCGATCGTGGTCCTGGCCAAGGACTCCAAGAACACGCTGACCGACGGCGCGAGCTACGCCTCGGGGCAGGAGGCCACCGCCGCCCTGTTCTCCTCCGACACGCTCACCGTCACCGGGACCGGTCAGCTGGACGTGACCGGCTCCTACAAGGACGGCATCTCCTCCAAGAACGGCCTCATCATCACCGGGAACGCCACCATCAAGGTCAAGGCCGCCGACGACGGCCTGCGCGGCAAGGACTACCTGGTGGTGGAGTCCGGGACGCTGACGGTCGAGGCCGGGGGCGACGCCCTGAAGTCCAGTGAGGGCGACGATGAGACGAAGGGCTTCATCTCCCTGGGTAAGGCGAGCATCACGCTGACCTCCACCGACGACGCGATCTCGGCGACCACGGACGTCACCGTCAAGGACACGACCCTGACGATCACGGCCGGCGGCGGCCAGGCGAACGCCACCGTTGAGGAGCAGGCCCCGCCCGGGCAGGAGTCGACGGCGGACTCCTCCACGCCCTCACCCAAGGGCATCAACGCCGGGGTGAGCTACACGCAGGACTCCGGGAAGGTCACTGTCAATGCGGCCGATGAGGGGCTGCAGGCGCCGTTCATCAACGTGTCCGGTGGGGAGCTGTCCATCGCGGCGGGCGACGACGGCATCAACGCCTCCAACGGCGACCACGTCATCGAGGGGCACGAGAACGCCGACTCCGAGTCCGACGACGGCTCGGTGCTCACGATCAGCGGCGGCGAGGTGGAGGTCTCCTACGCCTCCTCCGACGGTATCGACTCCAACGGCTCGGCCTACGTCAAGGGCGGGATCGTGGTGGTCTCGGGGCAGGCCGGTGCGATGGACGGCTCGGTGGACGCCAATGGCGAGAGCCAGCTCGTGGGGGTGACGGGCTCGCCGTCGGTGAGCGCGGGGGACACGCTCACCGTCACGGATGCTTCCGGGTCTCAGGTGGCCTCGCTCAAGGTGGACTTCACGGCGGAGGCGATCACGGTGCTGGGGCTCACCGAGGGCCAGCAGTACACGGTGGCGACGTCGTCGGGCGGCTCGGCCACGGGGACGGCCTCGGCGCTGTCGGCCGGGATGGGCGGCCAGATGGGTGGCGGTGGCCAGGGCGGTCAGCCCGGCGGCGACCAGCCGCCCAACGGGGACCAGCAGTCCGGCAACCAGAACAGCCAGTCGAGCAGTCAGTCCAGCACCGCCCAGAGCAGCTGACCCGAGCTGGACACTGAATGGGGGGCCGCAGCGCAACGCTGCGGCCCCCCATCCGGATAACGTGCCGTGTTGGCGAGCCCGGTTCCTCCCAAGATCGAGCCCCTGTCCGTCAGGCCTGCGTCAGCTGCTGACAAGTCCGCTCAAGGTGCTCCTCAATCCATGTGGCCACCGGCGCTGGTAGGCCTTCGGCGGCACCGACCGCCCAGGCCTGACAGAACCGTTCGATCATCTCGTCAACGACGTCAAGAACGTCATCGACATTGAGAGCCGCTTGAAGCCGTGCGAAGTGGTCCCGGGAGATCTCCGAGAGCCGCGCTGTACCGAAGAAGGGTAGGCCCAGGTCTGCCTGGTGGGGGTAGACGGCCGTGCATACGAGGTCGTAGGCGGGTGAGAGCCGCGCTATCTTCCGATCCGGGTAAATGAGTGACCAGTTCTTGAGGTGGGCGTCCCCGTTTCCGACAAACAGGTTGAAAACCGTCCGGCGCACCATCTCCCGCAGCGAGGCATGATCCCGCCCGCGATAGGCGATGGCGGCGACGGCCTCGACCGTGGAGCGGTACTTCCCCTCACCAAGACCGAAGCGTCCCAGCACCTGGGCGAAGTCCTCAATATGCACGCGCCCTTCGGCGGTCCGATCGAAGCGGCGCACCACGTAGGCCTCGTCCTCATCAGACGGCCATGCTCCTTCTCCCAGCTCATCCACCTGATTGCGGTGCCTCACGTGGACCTCGGGGACCTCGATACCGAGCTCGCCAGCTAATCGCATCACGGCGGCCTCGTTCGCTACGAGCCCCGGATAAGTCCCATCGGGTGTTTTCACGATCCAGCCGCCATCCTCACCATGGGCGGGGAGTACCAGGCGGTCGCCCTCCTGACGCATGGAAAACTTCAGCCCCACCCCCGCCAAGGAGAAGCGCAGGCGTCCAGGGAATCGAGGAGCAGACACAGGGACGTCAGCCGGGGCCTCAAAACCGTCGTCGATATATGCACCGGGGTCGGTGACTACCTGGACCGCTCCGGAAAGATCCCCTCCGATCCTTACAAGAAGATCGATCTCGCGGTTGGTGTCGACTCCCTGCTCACGAGCAATCAACTCCCTGAGGCGCCCCTCGGGCAGAAGATTGGAGAACCACGCGGGCACCCAGTTGGTCGCCCGCGGCTGCTTGCGCGGATGGTCCTCGAACCAGCGTCCCAGCACTGCGCGGTTCGGACGGTCCCAGTAGTCTCGGTCGAAGACGAATTTCGTGAAGGCGTCTCTGCGATGGATCGCTCCAACATGCTCCCCGTGGAGGAGGACCGCGTAGACCGCTTCCATCATGACGCTTCACTTTCCTGCCAGTCCTCGTCGGCGATATAGTCACCGAGCGGTGGGGTGTCCTCGTGCCCGTATGCGGCCCGCGCCCTGATGAAGTTATCGAGGTAACTGCCCAGCAGCTCAGTTCTCGCCTCAATGGCGTCGTTGTACCGGTTCTCCTGGAGGTCATGCAGGATCTGCTCGTTCAGAAGCAACGAGGCGAGATCGGACTCACCATCCAGGAGAGAGAAGAGATCTCGACGATCCCTTGTCGAGATCACCTTGTTAGCAGCGACAGAGGCTCCGTCCGGAAGAGCGGAGGCCGGGACCAGGTCGGAGACCACACCTCGCGGCGTCGTCTCCCCCTCGAGTTGTGCAGCCAGCGTCTCCACTGTTATTGAGGCGCCCGAGTCAGGATCCACCGGTTCCAGGTTCCACATCGCAGCGAGGATCACCTTGCTGTCGGAGCGAGTGGCTCGGAACACACGGAGATCAGGGACCTGCGGAAGGTTCGAGAGTGCCGCTGCATTGAGAAGTCTTTGGACCGACTCCGACTCCTGACCAGGGACGAGGCAGGCAGCCATATCGCGAAGGTCCGTCTGAGAGCCATTGATACCGAGGTCATCAGCGCCGACGCTCGTGCGCCAGAACCAGCGTCGAAGCAGTTCAAGATTACGGTCCTGAGCGTGTGGGAAAAAGGCGAAGAATCTTGCCAGAACCAGCAGCTGGAATCGAAACGGAAGGAACGTCATATGGGGGATACCGCACTGCTGGAGGAACAGCGCGGCATCCACAAGAGACCGCTCCGTTTCCAGATACGCCTCTTCCTGACTTTCATTGGGAAAATCACTGACAGCCCGACGACTCAGGGAAAATTCCCCATGAACGTCACGAGTGATGTCCGTGTGGCGTCGCACCAGGAGCGCCTGAACCACGACCTTGTCCGCCAAGACACCGAAATGGGTTCGCTCGTCAACATGCGCGGCGATACCCGCCGTCGTCAACCCATCGCTCGGACCACCATGAATCGCATCGAAGATCTCCGCGGCATTGAGCTTCTTACCCCGATTATTGATTCGGTCAAAAACCTCCCGGAGAACCGCCTCATCAGCATCCTCCATGATCGTCGCAGGAACCGAGACATCAGCGAGCCTCCCGGTCACATCCTGGATATGCGAGGCATACTCCGTTCCATCAGGATTGTCTCTCAACCACGCCAGTGCACGTCCCAGATCGAACAGGTCGGGTAAAGGCACGATGAGTGATGCCCCTGAATCACGCACAGGGACAACCTTCTGCTCTTCCAAGGAGTACCCCAGGGAGAACCTCGGATCGTGCGCACCTTCTGGGTCCATAACGTTGACGAGGCTGGTGATGCGCTGCTGACCATCCACCACCCACAGAGCATCCGGGAGGCTGCCGGCTTCAATATCAAGGGCACCGATCCTCAGATGTTCCGCCTCAGCCTCCCGCTTCCAGAGCAGAAGGCTGCCGATCGGATAGCCACGAAGCACGGAGTCAACGAGATTGAGGACATCCTGCTTCTCCCAGCGGAAGGAGCGCTGGAACTGCGGCACGCGCAGACGGCCGGATTTCACCAGCGAGCGCAGTTGCGCAATGCTGTAGCTCTGGCTGCTGGAGACTGCCTGCGGTTCGCTCATACATCAATTATGCCGAATCGTGCCGACATCATCGATACGCCCTTAAGACCGCCCATCGCCCCTGACGGCGATCAGCACTCCACGACGTTGACGGCCAGGCCGCCGCGGGAGGTCTCCTTGTACTTGGCGAGCATGTCCTCGCCGGTCTGGCGCATCGTCTCAATGACGGTGTCGAGGCTGACGGCGTGCCGGCCCTCGCCCCACAGGGCCATGCGGGCGGCGTTGATGGCCTTGACGGCGGCCACCGCGTTGCGCTCGATGCAGGGGATCTGGACGAGCCCGCCCACCGGGTCGCAGGTGAGCCCCAGGTTGTGCTCCATGGCGATCTCGGCGGCGTTCTCAACCTGGGCGGGCGTCCCACCCAAGGCCTCAGCCAGGCCGGCGGCCGCCATCGAGGAGGCCGATCCGACCTCCCCCTGGCAGCCCACCTCGGCCCCCGCGATCGAGGCGTTGGTCTTGATGAGCCCGCCCACGGCGGTGGCGGCCAGCAGGAAGCGGCGGGCGCCGTCGTCGTCGGCCCCGGGGATGAAGCGCTCGTAGTAGGCCAGGACCGCCGGGACGATGCCGGCCGCGCCGTTGGTGGGGGCGGTGACGACGCGGCGCCCGGCGGCGTTCTCCTCGTTGACCGCGAGCGCGAACAGGTCCACCCAGTCCATGCCGCGCAGGGGGTCGGCCATGGTGAAGGCGGCAGCCGGGCCACTCGACTGGGCGCACAGCCGCTCGTGGAGGGCCTTGGCGCGCCGGCGCACCCCGAGTCCGCCGGGCAGGATGCCCTCGGCATTCATGCCGGCCTCGATGCAGGTCCGCATCGTGGCGCGCAGCCTGTCCAGGTAGGCGATGACCTCCTCGCGGCTGCGGGCGGAGAGCTCGTTGGCCAGGACGACGTCGGACACGCTCAGGCCCTCGCGCTCGCAGATCGCCAGCATCGCGGCCGACGTGGTGAAGGGGAAGGGCGCGGGGGTGGCGTGGGCCTGGGAGGCGGAGGCGGTCGCCAGGGCCTGAATCGACGGCGACCCGGGGGTGCCGACGTCCTCCATGACGAAGCCGCCGCCCACGGAGTAGTAGGTGCGGCGCAGGATCTCGGCGCCGCTGGCGCAGTAGGCGGTCAGGGTCATGCCGTTGACGTGGTAGGGCAGGACCCGCCCGGGCAGGAAGTGGATGTCGGCGCTCGGGCTGAAGGGGATGGGACCGACGCCGTCGACCACCAGCTCGCCGGCGGCCTCGACCTCCTCCATGAGGGACTCGCACACGACGGCGGGGACGGTCTCGGGCTCGTAGCCGGCCAGGCCCATGACGGCGGCGCGGTCGGTGGCGTGCCCGCGGCCGGTGGCGCCGAGCGAGCCGTAGAGCTCGACGGTGACGCGGCTGGGCTGCGGCAGGCCGGCGCCGGGGACCTGTGAGTCGCACTCGCCGTCGGACGCCCCCGTGCCGCCTGGGCGGACCGCCTCGGCCAGCTCCCGGCTGAAGGCGCGGCCGGCCCGCATGGGGCCCACGGTGTGGGAGGAGGAGGGGCCGATGCCGATGCGCATGAGGTCGAAGACGCTCAGCGGGCGGGGCGCCTGCTCGACGTCGATGGCCCCGGCCAGAAGCGCCGCGGGTGTGGCCGAGTCCAGTGCCGCGGAGACGAGCGCAGTCTCCCGGGCAGCGGGTGCTTCGGTGAGCGCCGTGGTCGCAGAAGCGGTTGCGGAATCGGGGGCGTTTGACGAGGTGGAGAGGCTGCGGCGGGTCACGCCCTTAATGATGCACGCCCGCCGCCCGGGGCCCAACTCCGTGCCGGGACCTTGGTCCGTCTCAGTCCGTGGGGCGTACCAGCCACCAGGCGGCGTAGGGCGGAACGGGCACGCGTCCGTCCCCCGCCCCGTCCAGCGTGGTGGAGCCGAAGGGGACCGTGTCGGTCAGGACGTCGGTGGCCCCCATGACCCCGAGCCGGGCGAGCTGGTCGGCGGCCACCGAGCGCCACTGCGGCGTCACGTTGTACACGCCCACGAAGCTGCCGCGCGGGTGGTCGCGGTAGGTCACCAGCACCCCGGGGTCGTCGACGTCCTGGACCTGGGTGCGCACGGCGGCGTCGAGCTGGGGCAGGCCGGCGCGCACCTGCGCCATGTGCGCCAGGTCGGTGAAGACGCGCCCCTCGACGGTGGAGCGGTCGTGCCGGTTGGCCATCCGGGCCTCGTCGAGCCGGGGCCGCCCGGCCCAGCGCGAGTCGGCCTCGTGGCCGGGCTCGGTGTCCCAGTTGGGGTCGTTGGGCTGGGCGAGCTCGTCCCCGCTCCACAGGACGGGGATGCCGCCCCAGCCATAGACGATGGCGTGGGCCATGCGCAGGGCGTGGATCCGCTCCTCGCGCCAGGTCCACAGCGCCTCGGCCTCGTGCTCGGGGGTCTCATCGGTGACGCCCTCCCAGGCCTCGGTGGCGGCCTCGATCCCGATGAGTGAGGCGGCCGTCCCGGCGATGCGCCGGTCCCCGGTGGCCGGGTTGTGCTGGAAGACCAGGCCCGCGGCGTCGGAGGTGGGGTACTCGCCGCTGTACCAGTCGGCCAGGAAGGACCGGTGGTCGTAGCCGGACAGGCCCACGGCGGCCGCGTCGTCGTCGTCGATGGCCCAGCCGATGTCGTCGTGGCAGCGCAGGTAGGTGATCCAGGTGGCGGTGGAGGGCTCGACCGGCAGGTTCTGGAGGGCCTCGACGGCCAGCGTCGTGTCGCGCGCGGCGAGCATGGACCAGATCTGGACCATGAGGGAGTTGTGGTAGGCCAGGTCGGAGACCTTGCCGGTGTACTTGCCCTGGCCGAGGTACTGGAGGAGCTCGGTGGGGGCGACGATCGCCTCGGCCTTGAGGTCGACGGCGGGGCAGGCGATGCGGGTCAGGGCGCGCAGGACCTCGGTGATGGCGTGGACCTCGGGCTGGCCCTGGCAGTCGGTGCCCTTGCGCTTGATGGTGAAGGCGATGGCGTCCAGGCGCAGCACCTCGACGCCGCGGTTGGCCAGGTCCAGGACGATGCCGGCGAACTCGGCCATGACGTGGGGGTTGCGCCAGTTGAGGTCCCACTGGAAGGAGTTGAAGGTGGTCCACACCCAGCCGCCCACGCCGTCGTCCCAGGTGAAGTTGCCGGGGGCGAAGTCGGGGAAGACCTCCGGCAGGGTGCGCTCGTAGGCGTCGGGCTCGGTGCGGTCGGGGAAGATGAGGAAGTAGTCGCGGTAGCGCTGCTCGCCGGCGCGGGCCCGCACCGCCCACTCGTGCTCGGCGGCCACGTGGTTGAGGACGAGGTCCACCACCAGGGAGATGCCCTCGGCGCGCAGCTCGCCGGCCAGGTGCTCGAGGTCCTCCATGGTGCCCAGGTCCGGGCGCACGGTGCGGTAGTCGGCCACCGCGTAGCCGCCGTCGGAGTCGCCGGGGCGCGGGGTGAGCAGGGGCATGAGGTGGAGGTAGGTGACGCCCAGCTCGCGCAGGTAGTCGATGCGGTCCTCCACGCCGCGCAGGGTGCCGGCGAAGCGCTCGGTGTAGGCGGCGTAGCCGACGCGGCCGGGGTGCTGGGCCCAGGCGGGGTCGAGGGTGCGGGCCAGGTCCAGGCGGCGCAGCTCGTAGTCGCGCTCCGCGTAGGCCCGGGCGGCCAGGGCCAGCAGGTTGAGGGCCTCCTCCTCGGCGGCGTCGCCGTAGAGGGTGGTGAGCCCGTCGAGGAGGTCGGGGTACCAGGCCTCGGCGCGCGTGAGGAAGATGTCCCGCTCCACGGCCTCAAGCGGGTCCAGGACGTGGAAGACGATGTCGTTGAGGGATGGCGGGAGGGACGTGGCGGCGCTCATAGATCTATGGTCCCCGATTCGGCGGCGGCGCGGTACTGATTTCCTCATCGTCCCGTCGGCCGGGGCGGCCATCGGCGAGGCGACGGCGAGGTCAGTCACACGGTCGGCCGTTCAGTCGGCCCCGACGGCCACCAACAACCACCAGCAGGCTCCGCCCCACTTCCTGGCCCGCGGCGCCGGCCGCCTAAGCCCACGGTCCCGGCCTCCCGAGCCCACGGCGCCGGCCGCCTGAGCCCGCGAGCCCACCACCGACGGGGACATGGCGCGCGGCCGGGGGCGTGTCCTTCCGGGCGGGGGCGTTCGACGCCGCCGGGGACAGCAATCCTGTCCCCGAACGCGCGGCACGTCCCCGGCTGAACAGGAAGGCACCCGGCCGCGCGCAATGTCCCCGGCCGTGGAAACAAGTGCGCCCTGAGCCCGCGCGTGCCGGGACGTCAGGATTCGACGGCGTCGTAGGACTCGCGGTGGGCCAGGATCTGGGCTGAGTGGGTGTGGATCCAGGTACGCAGCGCGTCGATGGGGGCCTGGAGGCTGCGACCCAGGTCGGTCAGCTCGTAGTCGACCCGTGGCGGCACGCCCGGCAACTGGGTGCGCGTCACCAGGCCATCGCGCTCCATGGATCGCAGCGTCTGGGTGAGGACCTTGGGCGTCACCCCGCCGACCCTCGCACGCAGCTCCCCGAAGCGGCTCGGCCCGTCGGCCAGGACCGTGACCACCAGCGGGGTCCAGCGGTCGACGACGTGGCGCAGCACCGTGCGCGACGGGCAGGCGGGCGAGAGGATGTCGAAGTCGAAGACCGGAGCCTGAGTTCCCTCCGCGGCTGGAACCTCGCAGCATGGGGCGCTCTCCCGAGGAACAGCGTCTCCTGACTCGCCTGAGGACAGCTCCATCGCGCCCTCCACACCCGAGGTGTCGATGCTGCGAGCGGCGACGGCACTCCTCGCACTGCTGACGCCGCCTCGTGCCGCCTCCCGCCGCTCAGCCATCAGCCCCTCAGCTCGTGACACAACACACTCCCTTAGTTACTTTGAGGTACTTAGTACCTTAACCATACCATCGAGTCATCGCGAGGTCGCCGGCACCCGACGCACTCGCCTCAAACCAGCACACCACCTACCTGGAGGAAGTCATGAAGCTCGCCGTCATCGGAGGAACCGGTATGGTCGGCTCGGCCACTGTCACCGAGGCCGCCGGCCGCGGCCACGAGGTCGTCTCCACCTCGCGCTCGGGCCGTCACGCCGAGGGAGCCGCGCAGAACGTCACCCTCACCCTGGCCGACACGCAGGCCGTCGTCGACCTCATCAACAGCTCCGACGCCACCGTCATCACCGTCTCCGCCGGCCGAGGAGAGTCCGCCCAGCCCGTCATTGACGCTCACCGCGCCCTTATCGCGGCTGCCCCCACCGGCCGGCTCATCGTCGTCGGCGGCGCCGGCTCCCTGCTCACCCCCGACGGCACCCGCCTGGTGGACACCCCCGGGTTCCCCGAGGAGTACAAGCCCGAGGCCCTGGCCTTCACCGAGGTCCTCGACCTCTATCGCGAGGCCGGCAGCGCCCTGAACTGGACCTTCCTCTCCCCCGCCCCGGAGTTCACCGACAAGCCGCGCACCGGCACCTACACCGAGGGCGGCGACCAGCCCGCGGGCAGTGAGATCTCCGTGGCCGACTTCGCCGTCGCCCTGGTGGACGAGGCCGAGAAGGACGCGCACCGCGGCCACCGCTGGACCATCGCCAACGCCTGAGCCCGCGGTCACTCACAACACGCCCACCGAACCGGGCCGGTTCCATGCGACCGGCCCGGCTTGGCTCGTGCGCCCCGGCCGGTGCAGGCTTGACCCATGACTGCCATTGCCCTGACCATCGCCGG
>ERZ773212.1497-NODE-1497-length-10637-cov-4.781610_pt1 | contig 10637 bp, 8 predicted proteins | sample MGYA00581005_ERZ773212 | MGnify/ENA primary metagenome ERZ773212 (study PRJEB29015, sample SAMEA2738154) | human oral metagenome | biome: human oral; feature: human-associated habitat; material: saliva | place: China | collected 2196 ...
TGTAGTAAAGAATACGCTCCGTAGTGGTGGTCTTACCAGCATCGATGTGAGCCATAATACCGATGTTACGGAGGTCTTTCAGATTGTACTTGGTTTTAGCCATTGTATTAGATACTCCTGATCTCCGACTTAGAAGCGGTAGTGGGAGAAGGCTCGGTTGGCCTCTGCCATCTTGAAGAGGTCCTCACGACGCTTGACGGAAGCACCAACGCCATTGGTTGCATCAATGATCTCGTTGGCAAGGCGCTCGGCCATTGTCTTCTCTTTACGTGTACGGCTGAAGTTAACCATCCAACGGATAGCAAGGGTAGTAGCGCGACGAGAGTTGACCTCCATAGGAACCTGGTAGGTAGCGCCACCCACGCGCTTCGGCTTGACCTCAAGAGTAGGACGGATATTGTCCATAGCCTTCTTGAAAACGGTCAGAGCATCCTCGCCGGTCTTCTCGGCAACGATATCAAAGGCACCGTAGACAATGCGCTCTGCGGTAGCTTTCTTACCATCGAGAAGAACTTTGTTGATGAGCTGGGTAACCAGTCGGTTGTTATAGACGGCGTCAGGCATAACCTCACGACGTACTGCTGCTGCGCGACGCGGCATGTTTATCTCCTAAGAACTAAATCGAGTAGTAAGGTTACTTTGCACGCTTGGTGCCGTAACGGGAACGAGCCTTTGCGCGGTTCTGAACTGCAGCGCAGTCATATGCACCACGAACGACCTTATAGCGAACACCAGGAAGGTCGCGGACACGGCCACCGCGGACAAGCACGATGGAGTGCTCCTGAAGGTTGTGACCCTCGCCGGGGATGTAGGCGGTAACCTCGATGCCGTTGACAAGACGTACACGAGCAACCTTACGAAGCGCCGAGTTAGGCTTCTTAGGGGTTGTGGTGAAAACGCGGGTGCAAACGCCACGCTTCTGAGGGTTGTGCTGCAAGGCGGCGTTCTTGGATTTGGCCTGAACGCTCATACGACCCTTGCGGACGAGCTGGTTGATAGTAGGCAAGATATTCTCCTTCTTATACCTATCTACGTGCAGTTTCACATATTCTAAAGGCGACACAGCACTGTCCCCTTGGAATTACGCAAGGAAGAACTTTACGCCGATGTTTGCTGCTCGTCAACACACCACGTTGCCGGGCGTATCCATACCATAGGAAAAGAATGTTTTGTCGTTGGCGAGAAGCACTTCTCGTCGTACAGCTTGCACGCCTGTCCTCTTCTCTTGTTGAACTGCCGGAACTTTATAGTGCTGCCAGTGCTGCCGGAAATGCGCCAAGTATGGCTTGGGCTGCCATACTTACTGCAAGTTTGGCATATATGAACCATACTTGCTGCAAGTTTGGTTAATCGTGCCCAACTTGCAGCAAGTTTGGCAGCACTGTTCCGGCAGCACCAACTTGGCGTCATTTTGGCAGCACTATTAATTCAAACTTAGCCCAAAATAACCTCAAGCTCAAAGACGATCTTCTCGTCTTCAAACCAAAACATATCACACGAACGCGTACCTGTATCGTTTACAAGTATGGCGGCAAGACAGGAGTTATCGGCTCCTGCATACAGGCCCTCGCAGCTAAACGTTGCGCCACTCCCCTTGTACGCAGAGCGAATATGGTTCATGTATGCGCGTTTGCCTCGGATTGTCGTAGTTTCTCCAGCTTCTCGAACTTCCCAAACAACATCCTCGGCAAGGAACGTCTCGTATGTTTCCCAATCGCGCATGTTTTCCGCTTGGAAGAACTGGGCGAGAAGCTCTTCGTTGCCAGAGGGAAATACCGCGCCGTTGGCGAGAAGTGCCTTATTGCCAGACATTCCTGCAGGTACATCTGAAGCCAACTTCAAAACAGCGATCAATTCCTCGCCGTCCTTCTCGCCCGTCTCAACAAACCCAAACGAACGATAGAGATTCCGAGCAGCTTCATTTTCAGGTTCATAGGAAAGCCAGCAATAATCTGCCTTTCCGCAGGGAAAGGTGCGTATAAACTCCAGCGCGAGCTTGAGGGCTTCTTTCCCGTATCCTTTGCCCTGATGCTTTGCGTCTATCATCAGACGTCTGAGATCGTAGCTCCCATGGGCTATCGCTGGAGCATCGTCCCAGCAGTCATCCACGCCAAAGCCGACCATCAAAAAACCTACCGGTACGGCGCCCTCGTAGATGCCAAAGGGAAATACCTGCCCGTTTCCTGTTATGGAAGTATAGGCCTCGATAATGCTCACGTCGTTTCCGGCAACAAAGGCCTTCTGTTCCTCAGACACCTTGAGTTCAAGGATGTCCCATACATTTTTTCCGTTTATGCGTTCCAGTCTTAGCACGGACTCACCATTCGCTTGGCGCTTGCTTGTTGAAGGACAATCACATTTTAAGACAGTAGAGTTATTAATGCACGGTGGACAAATGCCACAAATCTCTCACTACCACAAAATCTCTCACGTGGCTTCGATCTCATCCAGCTCAAGCTCTTGGCCCTGGATAAGCTCGGTTTTCTCGCTGGCGCAATACGGACACGTGCGGCCGTATTCAACGGTAGCATAGGTGCGATTGCAATCAAGACAGCGGGTTACTGCCGGTACGCTCTCAATCTCAAGCTCGGCTGCGCGCATCAACTCCGTGCGGTCGGCCGCCCAACGCCATACGTCTTGAAGATACGACGGAATGACGCCGGAAACCTCCCCCAGCCGCAACTTCACGCGAGCGACTGAGGTGAGGTCATTTTGGCGCCCAAGATCCTCGACCATATCAATAATGTAAAACGCAATGCCCAGCTCGTGCATGAACCGTCCCTGATGCCTTCGCCAAACCAACGTCAGCTTGAAATGCCTGTACTGCCGGTCGGTACCGGATTGCCAAGCTCATCGGTGGTCACGTGCGACTCGGGCTTAGCGGATTTCACGCTGCGCTTCTTGTTCTTGATGATTTTAACGGCGCGTTTGCCAATATATCCCAAGATCTTTGTTTTCTTGTCTTCCGCACGTACCATCGTGGAGCACTCGGGGTTGTCCCGGAAAAGATGTATCGCATCAAACTCACAGCGCGTCGTGCACAGGCCACAGCCGATACATTTGTTGGCATCAACCACGGACGCACCGCACTTAAGGCAGCGAGCGGTCTCAATGCGCACCTGCTCAGGCGTGAACGTCTTGCGAACATCGCTCCAGTTATGACGAATACTCTCAACTTTTCCGCACGCAGGAACCTGTCTGCCCGCATGATCGTACGAATCGGGATTGAGTTCAATCTCGCTTTTATCCAGCTCAACGTAATGGCGCTGATTGCGGCCAATGGTAAGCGATGACCCTGCTTGCACAAAACGATGCAGCGAAACCGCAGCTTCATGACCCGCGGCAATGGCGTTGATGACAAAACTCGGACCGGTATATACATCACCGCCGACAAAAATATCAGGCTGCGCCGTCTGATACGTCTTGGGATCAGCCACAGCCCCCTTGCCACGACCCAGCTCCACCGCCTCGCCCTCAAGCAGATTTCCCCACTCGATGGACTGGCCGATGGAAAGTACCACGTTATCGGCTTCAACAAAGACGGTGTCGGTCTCGTCATAGCGTGGCGAGAAGCGCTTGTTTTCGTCAAACACCTGCGTGCAGCGCTTGAACGTAACGCCACGGACACGACCGTCTTCCGTGGTTTCTATTGCGGCCGGACCCCAGCCGTTATTGATGGTAACGCCGTCTTCACGCGCCTCCGCAATCTCTTCGGGAAGCGCCGGCATCTCATCGGGCTGCTCAAGACAATACATGGCCACCGCATCGGCTCCGCAGCGCATAGACACACGAGCTGCGTCAATGGCAACGTTGCCGCCGCCGACGACAACGGTCTTTCCGGAAACCTCATGCGCGGGATCATCCAGAGCCGTCCGTAAAAACTCAACGGCAGTACTTACGCCGACAGCGTCTTCTCCGGCAATGCCAGCTTTGCGGCCTCCCTGGCAGCCAATGGCCACATAGAACGCTTTGAAGCCGTCCCGGCGCAGATCGTTCAAAGAGACGTCCTTGCCCACCTCAACGCCGCAACGGATCTCAACGCCCATTTCACGCAAAACGTCAATCTCTGCGGCCACCACGTCCTTCTGCAGTTTATAGGCAGGAATGCCGTAGACCATCATGCCGCCGGGCAGCGCATTTTTCTCAAACACCACCGGATTGTAGCCATGCTCCGCAAGATAGAAAGCACAGGAAAGACCCGCAGGACCGGCGCCGATAATGGCAATCTTTTCCTTAAAGCGACCGCGATTGGAAGGAATCACCGGTTCGGGAACAAAGCGATGTTCTGCTTCAAGGTCCTTCTCGGCAATGAACTTCTTGACTTCGTCGATGGCAATGGCCTCGTCAACCGTGCCGCGCGTACAAGCCGCCTCGCAGCGACGATTACATACGCGTCCGCAGACGGCCGGGAAAGGATTTTCTTTCTTGATGAGTTCAAGAGCGTCACGATAGCGTCCCTCGGCCGCCATACGGAGATATCCCTGCACCGAAATATGAGCCGGACAGGCAACTTTACAGGGAGCGGTACCGGTATCGTGGCACTCAATGCGGTTGTTGTTCTTATAATTCCAGTCCCAGTCAGCCTCGCCCCAGAATTTGTCGTCCGGAAGATCCTGCGTAGGATAGGTAAGCTGACCATGCACGGTGGAAAGCTTCTGCCCCAGCTGAGGCGCTCCTGCCGGACATACCTCCACGCATCCGCCGCAAGCCACGCATTTTTCCGCGTCCACATGAGCCACAAAAGACGAACGGGAAAGGTTCGGCGTATTGAACAGCTGCGAGGTGCGCAGGGCATAGCAAACGTTTACGTTACAGTTGCAGATGGCAAAGACTTTGTCCTCGCCGTCAATGTTGGTGATCTGATGGACAAAGCCGTTCTTCTCGGCACGCTGGCAAATGTCGATGACCTCGTCGTAGGTGATGTAGTGGCCCTTGCCGGTTTCCACGCAATAATCGGCCATGTCGCCGATGGCAATGCACCAGTCCTCGGGATCGTCAGCACAACCATCGCCGCGGACACGCTCGGCCAAACGGCACGAGCAAGGGGTTGCGGCGTATCGATCGTATTTTTTGAGCCAATGCGAGATATGCTCTACCGAAACCGTATGGTTGACCTGCTCAATGGAGCGCTCAACGGGAATCACGTGCATACCTATGCCGGCACCTCCGGGAGGCACCAGCTTCGTGGCCATTTTAAGGGGCAGATACGTCATGCGTTCAAACAGTGTTGCTATCTCCGGGTGCTCCTCCAGCTGGCCTTCATTCATCACGGTAAACTCAGCGGAGCCGGGCACAAACATGGGCAGCACGTACTGTTTTTCACGCTCGGCGTTTTCCCAGTTGTATTCAATGATGCCCTTGATGGACATGCTGTCGAGAAGCTCCTGCAATTTTGGAGCCGCCAAACCGGTGGCACTTTGAAGTGCTGAGAAGGTCATGGGCACGCGCACTTTCATGTGCTTGGTAACGGCGGCTTCTTCTTCGGTCATCACCGATGCGATACCCCAGTATTCAGGATCATCCTTGGTCACTTTGTGGCCGAGGCGGTCGGTAATTTTTTGAACTTCGCGAAGAACGCTGGGCTTCAAAGGCTCACCGGCAGCAGGGCCGGGTTCGTTCGGATTTGGTTTGCGGTAGGACACCACGTCTTTGTTTTCAGTAATGTGATTTTCTTTAATGTTGCGGATGGCCTCGCCAGCGGGATTGGCCACAGGCAATACATTGCGAGCCGCAATCTCCGCATCGGTTAAGTCTCCTCGCATAGGATTGCCGTCGGGCGGGGTTACACGTACAGGAATCTCCTCAGCCATTTCCTCTCCTATCTGGCCAGATGAAACCACTTTAACCTTACTTCTCTGTCTTCCACGCTGCAACGCACTCGCGCAGCCACTGGTACCACGCGTCCATACCGTCTTCCGTCTGAGCCGAAATGGGGATAACGCGTGCCTTGGGATTGCGCATGGCGATATTTTTGCAAAGGGCATCGAAATTGAAATCAAAATATGGCATGACGTCCGTTTTATTCACAAGCACCAGATCACAAACCTGATACATAAGGGGATACTTAAGCGGCTTATCGTCTCCTTCGGGAACAGATAAAATGGTGACATTAACGCCTGCTCCCGTATCAAATTCTGCAGGACACACAAGGTTGCCCACATTTTCCAAAAAGATTACGTCGGCATCGCCTGCGGCAAGACCTTCGAGTCCTTGTGCGCACATAGCGGCATCCAGATGACACATACCTCCCGTATGAAGCTGAATCGTCTGAGCGCCCACCTCTGAAATAGCGGCGGCATCAACATCGGAATCAATATCGGCTTCCATAACGGCAATATCAAGCTCACCTTTAAGTGCCTTGATGGTTCGACGGAGCATCGTTGTTTTTCCAGATCCGGGAGACGACATCAAATTAATAAGCAGTGTTCCTTTTTCCTTCATTTTGCTGCGAAGCTCATCGGCTTTCTGCTCGTTGGACGCCAAAACGCTCTGTTTAACTTCTATGACGCGATAGTCACTCATTATTGTCTCCCCCGATAATTACGTTATGTGGACAGTGCAGGCAGACTCCCCTATTGCAGTCTCCGCCCACAAAACGTACCGTTCACAAAACCTTCCGCCCGCAAAATCTACTACCGTTTAATTTTACCAGCATACTTGAAATGACACCGAAATCGCGCCGGTTTTCTCATCAATCGATGAACGGGGCTAGGCACTCGCAAAGTCATGCCGTATGTGCAAGGCTGACTCCGGTGCGCCTCAACGCTCGGCTCGCTCATGGAGGTGTGCCGCGCGTCTCGACTTACTCGTGGAGGTGTGCCGCATGCGCAAGGCCTACGCTGATCAGTGTAATAACATGTTCGTCGGCAAGAGAGTAAATGACGCGGCGACCGTCTCTGTGAGCGGTAACCAGCCCTCTGTCGCGCAGGAGGCGCAGTTGATGCGAAGTTGCCGATTGTGAAACAGGAAGAAGGTCTTGCAGCTCCGTAACGCTCTTCTCGCCAAGCGCAAGCGCACCAAGAATTTGAAAGCGGGTAAAGTCCGAAAGCGCATCAAAAATCTGCGTTGCATCATAGATGACATCGTCGTTCACGAGAAATTCACGAAGCGCTTCTTCTGAAATAGGCTCACAGGTTGTGTGTAGTTCACTCATAGCCATCCACTCTATCTTCATCGAAATCGTTCCTTGCAAGTATACCTGCTTTACGGATACCTACGCGATATTTACACGGCACGTATTCGTCCTTCTCACTCACTCAGCTCATTATCTGCTTGCCCCCATACTCATAAAAAGAACCCCGACCAAAGCCGGGGTTCTTAAAGCATTGCTGTACGAAGCAAAACTACTTGGTCTTTTTGCCTTCTGCCTGTGCATCGAGACGCACAACCTGAGAAAGAAGGTCATCAAGCGAGCCAAGATCTTCGTTGATGATATCCGAATCAAGGTTATCGGTATTGCTGCTGCCAATGAGCTCAAGGTCAGAGCCTTCATGCGTTGCCGGAGCGGCCGTACCAAGCATCAACCCTCCGTCAGCATCCGGCGAGAAGACCATGTTAAGCAGCTGGGAAAGATCCTCGGCGTCGGCCTCGTCCTCATCGGGCTCAAGGATGTAGAGAAGGTTGCGGGCATCAAGACCCTGGCGGAGCTCCTCAATTGCCTTGGAACCAATGCCGTCAATGCGGAGAAGGTCTTCTTCGGTCTTACCAATCAGATCTCCAACCGTCTCAATGCCAACCTCGGAGAACTTATTGGTCCAGCGCTGGGAAACCCCAAGGTCGTCAAAGAGGTACAGCTTGGCATCCTCACTTGAAAGGGTACGCCCGTTCTTCGAGAAAATGCTCCCGTTGCCGTACTCGTCGCCAACCCAATCAAGCTGCTTTGGAAGCTTCTCTTCAATGTCTTTAAGGCTCTGTGGCGCCCAATCCGGCAACACCTTTGCCCTATCGGAAGTGGGCCCGTCAATCTTGGTACCGTGATAGGTAAGCTCAACGTCGCTGTACGCGGAAAGTCCGGTACCTGCAGGAATCTGCTTACCGACGATGACGTTGGACTTGAGATCCAACAGGTGATCGACATCACCCTCAATCGCGGATGACGTGAGAACGCCCGCGGTACGGATAAACGAAGCGCTGGAGAGCCAGGAGTCAATGGAGCTTGCAACCTTTAAGGTGCCCAAAATGGCAGGCTCGGCCTCAGGCGGCGTACCGCCGGCAAGCGTGATATTCCTGACCGTATCCGCAAAGACATACCGGTCAACGTACTGTCCCAGCAGATACTGAGAATCTCCGGGGTTCGTAACCTGAACGCGACGAAGCATCTGACGGGCAATAACCTCAATGTGCTTGTCGTTCAGATCAACGCCCTGTGACGTATAGACGTCTTTAACGGACTCGACAAACGTGTGCATCGTGGATTCGATGTCAGTAAGCTTACGCAGCAAGCGGAAGTTAACAAAGCCGCGCGTGATCTGATCGCCTGCACGAACTTCCACACCCTCCTCAATGTCAGGCATGAAACGAACGGAAGCAGGAACGCGCCACTCCTCAAGAATGCGCGAGTGATCTTCACTGTCGACAATCCGAAGCAGATATTCGGTCGTCTCCGGCGTAATGAGAAGCGTGCCCGAAACAGGAGCGAGGTCGGCCTCACGACCGAGGATCTTCTCGTTAACATTACCGACAACGTCGAACATACGAGCGACCGTTGGGAGACCCTGCGTAATATCCTCGGCACCGGCAACGCCACCGGAGTGAATGGTACGCATCGTAAGCTGAGTGCCCGGCTCACCGATGGACTGAGCGGCAATAACGCCGACAGCCGTACCGATGTTGACCGGACGACGGGTAGAAAGATCCCAACCGTAGCACTTCTGACACACGCCATATTTAGACTTGCAGGTAAGCAGCGCACGGAGACGAATCTTCTTCAAACCGTGCTCAATAAGCTTCTTCAGATCGTCAACGGACTCTACGTAGCCACCGGCCGCGATAAGAACTTCGCCGGTCTTGGGATCGCAAACGTCCTCAAGCGTGCAACGGCCTACGAGATCGGCGTCAACGGAGCTCTGACCAGGCTTAATAATGGGATACGTGATTGCCTCATCGGTACCGCAGTCCTCCTCGCGCACAATGACGTCTTGTGCAACGTCAACAAGGCGGCGAGTTAGATATCCTGAGTCAGATGTATGAGAAGCCGTATCGACAAGACCCTTACGCGCACCATAGGTTGAAATGAAATACTCAAGTGGCTCAAGACCTTCACGGAAGTTTGCCTTAATGGGAAGGTCGATGGTCTCACCGGACATATCAGCCATGAGTCCACGCATACCAGCCAGCTGGCGAAGCTGTGTCTTGGAACCACGGGCGCCCGAATCGGCCATCATGTAGATGGGGTTATTCTCTGCAAAGCCCTCAAGCATCTCAGAGCCAAGCGTATCGGTGCACTCCGTCCACGCATTAACAACCTCGGTGTGGCGTTCGCGCTCGGAAAGGAAGCCATCCTCGTAGTACTCGTTAATCTGATCGACGCGCTTCTGAGCCTCAGACAAAAGCTGTGCCTTATTGTCGGGAATGACTGCGTCCCACACGGAGACGGTCAAACCGGCAATGGTGGCATAGTGGAATCCCGTTGCCTTAATGGCGTCAAGGATCGGCTCAACGTCTGCCATCGGGTAACGATCGCAGCAATCATTTACCAACATGCCAATGTCGGATTTCACCATCTTGTAGTTAATGAACGGGTAATCCTCAGGCAGGCATTGACGGTTAAAGATGATACGGCCAACCGTTGTCTCAAAACGCTGAGGATGCTCGGATACGTCCAAGTCCTCAAACTGGCCGCGACCGCACATAATACGGAAGATCGGACGGCCACCCTCGTCATGCGCATTCGCATCGGCCGAGCTTACACGAACGACAACCTTCGCCTGAATATCCTGATCGGGATTTGTGTCAATGGCGAGAAGCGCATCGTTAAAGCTTGCAAACGTCAGCGTCTTGTCCTGCTCGCCGGACTTTTCCGAAGTAAGGAAGTACACACCGAAAACCATATCCTGAGAAGGTACGGTAAGCACCTTACCGGATGCGGGGCTACGCAGGTTATTGGACGAAAGCATGAGTACGCGAGCCTCAGTCTGTGCCTGAGTGGAAAGGGGCACGTGAACCGACATCTGGTCGCCGTCGAAGTCAGCGTTAAACGGAGCGCATACCAACGGGTGAAGGTGAATTGCCTTACCTTCAACAAGAACTGGCTCAAACGCCTGAATGGACAGGCGGTGAAGCGTAGGTGCACGGTTCAAGAGTACCAAACGATTCTGAATGACCTCATCAAGGACGTCCCAAACCGCAGGAAGACCACGGTCAATGGCGCGCTTCGCACCCTTGACGTTTTCAACCTTATGCAGCTCAACCAAGCGGCGCATCACAAACGGCTTAAAGAGCTCAAGCGCCATGGCCGACGGAAGACCGCACTGGTGCAACTTCAGATGCGGGTCAACGACAATGACGGAACGGCCGGAATAATCGACGCGCTTACCCAGAAGGTTCTGGCGGAAGCGGCCTTGTTTGCCCTTGAGAGCCTCGGCAAGAGACTTCAAAGGACGGCCTCCCCTGCCGGTTACCGGACGGCCTCGACGGCC
>ERZ773212.1500-NODE-1500-length-10622-cov-16.655815_pt1 | contig 10622 bp, 9 predicted proteins | sample MGYA00581005_ERZ773212 | MGnify/ENA primary metagenome ERZ773212 (study PRJEB29015, sample SAMEA2738154) | human oral metagenome | biome: human oral; feature: human-associated habitat; material: saliva | place: China | collected 2196 ...
GCGTGCTGAAGGAGGGGCTGACCTGCCTGGACGGTGCCCGCGCGATCCACCCGACTCCCGCGATTTGCGGTGCCCCCACTGAGAAGGCGCTGGAACTGATTCGCCAGCTGGAGTCTTTCGAGCGCCGCTACTTTGGCGGCCTGGTCGGCTACATGGATGCCGAGGGTAACGGCGAGTGGGCGCTGGTGCTGCGTTGCGCCCAGGTCAGCCCGGACGAGGCGGTGCTGTACGCGGGTGCGGGTATTGTGGCTGAGTCCGACCCGGATCTGGAGCACACGGAGACCGGCACGAAGCTCGGTAGCTTTGGCCGTGCCCTGGGCGTGGAGACTCTGGGCGAAGATACGCCCTAAAACTCTTTTCGAACCGCCCCGCGCGGGGTGGAAGCGACCGAACGCGCTCGCTGGCATGGCGGGCGCGTTCCGTCGTTGTATGAGTTGGTAGGGGATTGAGCGTGGCTAATCGGTGAGCAGGCGCTTGAGCTCCAGGGGAGTGGCCACGGGCAGAAGCTCGACCTCAACCTGCGCGGGATCGCCCTCGGCGGGGTTCTCAACGGCCAGGGCGATGAGCATCTTCTGCACGTGCTCGGGGTTCTCCGCGTCGGGGAGCGCCACGGGTACCCACTGCAGGCTAAAGCTTCGCTCGGCAGCCTCGCCACCCTGATTACCGCCCTGATCGCCGCCGCCCTGAGCCGCGGGCGCGCTAAAGGTCGCTTGGGCGGTCAAGCTGTCCTGAGTCAGTACGCGCAGGGCGCCAGGCTCGGGGGTGCCACCGCCCAGAAGGTCCCCCGGGACCTCCTCGTTCATGGCAAGTTCGAGCGCATCCAGCAGGCCATCGGTGAGCTGCACCCGAACCAGGGACGGCACTACGCTCAGGCCGTGGCCGGTCGCCTTGAGTACCGCCTCCTTAGCGGTCCACAGCGCCACAGAGAGCAGGTGCAGTACGGGCGCGGGGCGTTCCTGCGCCACCCGCTCATAGAACGTGCGTTCTTCATCGGAGAGCGCCAGGCGCGCAAAACCGGAGAACAAGCGAGCATCCAGGGTCTCAACATCCACGCCGAGCACCGCCGAGGAATTACGGCTAAACGCACCCACCACCAGCGGATTCACCTGCGACATATTGAAATTTACGCCCGCAATACGCGGCTTACCGTGCTTCTTACCGCTGATGCACAGGGTGCAGGAACGATTCACCTCAATCTCAGAAGCAGCACTGGACGGCACATCCAGACGAGCTGCCGCCATAGCGCGCATGAGCGCCTGAGTGCTCAGGTAGCTGACCGCCGCCGTGGAGGTCGGCAACTGCGCCGCATGCTGCTGCTCAGCAAGCCCCAGGTAGCTCAACCAGCTAAAACGCAGGGAGCCGTACATCGTGCGGGTGGGAAGAGCGAAAATCTGCACGCGCTCGCTCGGGCGGACGGTAGGGCGCTCCGGGCGCTGTGCGCTGGGTGTTTCGGGGGCAGAATAGCTCATAGGTTTAGTGTACCCGCCCGGCATTACGGCAATTCGCGTTGCGAGGCTACTTGAGGTTATCCACAGTGGCGACCGTGCGCTACGCACCCTCGCCGTCGGTGCGGTAAAGTCATCACAGACATCATTACGGACAGCCGCCCGCACAATAGATCGGCGGCACAGAAAGAAGGTACCGTGAACAGCACGCAAGAGATCATTGCCGCCGCAGACGGCTCGGCGCTGGGCAACCCCGGACCGGCGGGCTGGGCATGGTATATCGACGACGACCGCTGGGCGAGCGGCGGCTGGGCGCACGGCACCAACAATATGGGTGAGCTCAAGGCTGTCCTGGATCTGTTCGAAGCGACCGCATCCCGCCCGGAGGCGAAGCTGCGCGTGTACTGCGATAGCCAGTACGTCATTAACTCCCTGACCAAGTGGATGCCCGGCTGGAAGAAGAAGGGGTGGAAGAAATCCGACGGCAAGCCCGTGCTCAACCGCGACCTTCTGGAGGCGCTGGATCAGGCGCTGACCGGCCGCGACTACGAGTTTATTTGGGTGAAGGGCCACGCGGGTCACGAGCTCAACGAGAAGGCGGATTCCCTGGCGAATGGTGCCGCGCGCGCCTACCAGGAGGGCCGTGAACCCGCGCACGGCCCCGGCTTCGGCGCGTCTGCTGAACCCGCGGCTGTGGAGCCTGTGGCTGCTCCGGCTGTTGAAGCGCCGATTGTGAACGCTCCGGCTGCAGAACCTGCCCTCTTGGACGTTGTCCTCCCTGAGGTTGCGCTCTCTGAGCCGGCGCCCTCCGAATCTTCCGCGGACGCCCACCTGCCCGTGCAGGAATTAACCGCAGCCGAGATTGAGAACGCCCAGCGCGGCGTGGAGAGCCTGCGCCTGTCCGGTCTGCTGCGCCCCGCCTCCGCGGTGAACACCCCCGACCCGGAGGCGGTCCGCACCCGCAAGGAGCAGCTGGCGCTCGCGGCAGAGCGCGCCGCTGAGCGTGACGCAAAGGCACTGGCACGCCAGCAAGAGACCGCTCAGCAGGCATCGAGCGCCGCGCAGGCGGAAGAAGAGGATGACCTGACCGGTCTGGAAGAGTTCGCCGGCATGGATCCGAACGATGTTGACCCGGCGGAACTGCTGGGTGAGACCGAAGGACATGCAGAAGAACAGGCGGTAGATCCGGCCGCGGAGCCCGTTCAGGATGCTCCCGCTCAACCTGCTCCTTCCCAGCCCGCTGAGCCCGCACCGTCTGCTCCTGCGGCACCTGCGGCACCCGCTCTGAACCCCGAGGAAGCCGCCGCCGCAGAACAACTACTCGAAAGCCGCGGCTCCGTCATGGAGGCGGCGCAGCTGGAGTCCATGCTGCACGAGCGTCTGGTGTGGGTGACCGCCACCGGTAAGTCGGTGTCCCGCTCCTCGGTGCTGCAGTACCGCGAACGCGCCTTCACTCAGCAGGGTGCCCCGCTCAAGCAGGGTGTGCAGGTGCTGGATTCTTCCAGCGTGCTGGTCATGGCGGCGGTTGCGACCGCGCGTGGTCGCGTGAGCCGCTCGAGCATCTGGCATTACGACGCTGAGCGCGGCCTGTGGCGTCTGCGTTTCCGCCAGGAGACCCCTGCTTCCTAAAGCTCAGCTCCTAAAGCTCAGCTCCTAAGGAATGGGCTCTTGGGCGCAAAGATTTCCATGCAATAAAACCCCGCCGCATCCTCACTTTCGAGGATGCGGCGGGGTTTTCTCAATAGATGTTCGCCGCCTTCTGGCGAATCTGGCGGGCGGTGTGCCGTGCGACCGGGACCTTTTAGCTGCCCGGTCTGCCGCCTGCCTGCGGGTGGGGTTTTGGGCTTGCCGCCCTGACCCCTTAGCCGACGAACATGGAGGCGTTAGCCTGCTCGGTGTCTGCGTAGTTTACGCCTGCACGGGTGAGTGCCTCGTTGATCTGGGTGATGGATGCTTCGACCTGGCGCTGGGTTGCATGCCACTGGTCCAGTACGCCCTGGAAGTTAGCGGATGCGGAGCCGGTCCAGGAGCTCTGCAAATCGTGCAGGGATGCGGTCATACCGTTGACGTCTGCGGTGATGGATGCGACGTAGGATCGTGCCTGTGCGCTCTTGGCTGCGATGACTTCGGAATCGACATTGAACTGTGCCATGGTTTTTCTCCTTTGAGATATGTGAGATAGGTGGGGCGGTTGCCCCGTGGTGGCGCTAGGGGTTTGGACCTCTGGAAGGGTTGAGTTCCTGACCGGAAGCTTGTTATCACTATATCTTTCAAAATGCATCAAATGAGCCGAAAAATGATTATTAAATAAATCTGTGGATAAACCCGCTAGATTCACTCCGGCATCTCGAAAAAATCGAAAATCCTCCCGAAAATGACGCCGCCATGACGCGCGCTAGGTTGCCCACCCCCGCTTTTCGTTGCCGCATTTTGCCGCCGCTTCTCCTCGAATACCTCACCGCCCGGAAGAACTCACCTCCCAGCAAAGGCTACAAGCACCGTAAAGGCTCCGGGGCACAGCAAAACCCCCGAACTGTAGAACACTCAAGTTCCACAATCCGGGGGTTTATGCATCAGCGCTACTTCATCAGCTGATCGTCCGAAACGGGCGGCGGATAGAACGGCAAAGAAATCACGAAGGTAGCACCGCCACCATCGGTCTCGTCAATGTGAATCCTGCCCTCATGTTGCTCGATAATCGCAGCCACAATGGACAGACCCAGACCCGTACCGCCGGTCTCACGCGAACGTGAAGCATCGGTGCGGTAGAAACGCTCGAAGACGCGCTCGCGGTCCTCGCCGTGAATACCGGGGCCGTGGTCGCGCACCTCCAGTACGGAGAGTGGGAAGCCGGGAACCTCTTCGCGCACGCCCACCGCAATCTCCAGGGGAGAGCCGTCGGGGGTGTAGCGCATGGCGTTGGTCAGCAGGTTCGCTACGACCTGACGCAGGCGTGATTCGTCGCCGAGCACGGTTGCGGAGGTCGGCGCCACCTCTTCGTTCAGACCCACCAGGGACACCGCACGATCGGGTGCCGTAGCGTAGGCGTCGTTACTAGCGTCCACCGCCAGGTTGAACAGGTCGAAGGGCGCCAGCTTGGATTCGCGGCGCTCATCAATACGCGCCAGGGTCAGCAGGTCTTCCACGAGCTGACCCATACGCTTGGACTCCGATTCGATGCGGCTCATCGCGGTAGCGACAGCCTCGTCGGTCGGTAGCGCGCCCTGACGGTACAGCTCCGAGTAGCCTCGAATACTGACCAGAGGGGTGCGCAGCTCATGCGAAGCGTCACCCACGAAGCGGCGCATTTTCGCCTCGCTCTTCTCGCGGGCTTTGAAGAGCATTTCAATCTGGGTGAGCATCGTGTTCAGCGAAACCGCGAGGTTACCGATCTCGTTGCTGGGGTTGTAGTCCTCAATACGCTGAGAGAGGTCACCGGCAGCGATCTTGGCGGCGGTCTGCTCCACGCGAGCCAGCGGCTCGAAGGTGCGGGTCACAATCACCCAGGTCATTGCAATCGCGGAGGCGAGGGTCGCCAAACCAAACGCGAAGGTCAGCACACCCACGAGGGCGACCACCTGGTTCGTTTGTTTCAGCGGCATGGCAATAACCATGGATGCCGCCTCCGTCAGCCCAGAAGAATCTTTCGATTCAATGGGCACGGCGAGCACACGCCAATCGGAGGAGCTGCCCACCGAGTTGACGGTGACTGCCTCCTCGTTTTGCTTGCGAACCTTCTCTTCGGTCCAGCCTTGCAGTGCCGGCTCGCTGAACTGTTCGCTGTCCTCGGACTTGAGCGAGTACAGTACGTTGCCGTCCTTGTCGAGCAGGTACAGGCGGTAGGTGCTCAGGGATTGTTCCTGATTGCCGGAGGGGCGCACGGTCGCCAGCTGCACGAGTGAGGGGGCGCTGTTCTTCATCTCTTCATCCAGCTGGTGCACCATCTGGGCGCGCAGAGCGGAAATCGCTACCAGGCTCGTCACCGCAATGGAGAGGGCGATGAGCATGGAGGTGATGAGCACCAGCTGGGTGCGAAGGGAAAGAGACTGGGGGATCCGGTCGAGGGGTTTGAGCGCCACGTTAGCCTCGAGAACCGCGAATCATGTAGCCCACACCGCGCTTGGTATGGATGAGCGGCTCGTGGTTTTCACGGTTGTTGTCGATCTTGCGGCGCAGGTACGAAATGTAGGACTCAACGATGGAGGAGTCGCCGTTGAAGTCGTACTCCCACACGTGGTCGAGAATCTGCGCCTTGGACAGCACACGGTTGGCGTTGAGCATCAGGTAGTGCAGCAGGTTGAACTCGGTGGGGGAGAGGTCAATCTCTTCGTCACCGAGGAACACTTCGTGGGTGTCCACGTTCAGGGTGAGGGCGTCAACGCGCAGTACGGCGTCGTCCTCTTCCTGGACGTTGCGGCTACGGCGCAGAATGGCGCGGATGCGGGCGATCACCTCGTCGAGGGAGAAGGGCTTGGTGACGTAGTCGTCACCACCGGCACCCAGACCGGTCACCTTGTCTTCGGTGGCGTCCTTTGCGGTCAGGAACAGCACGGGGGTGGTGGTGCCGTTTTCGCGCAGGCGGCGGGTCACCTCGAAGCCGTCCATGCCGGGCATCATGACGTCCAGGACGATGAGGTCGGGATTTTCGGCGTGTGCCTTTTCGAGGGCTTCGCGGCCGTTGCCGGCGGTAACTACTTCAAAACCGGCGAAACGCAGGGAGGTGGCGAGCAATTCAAGAATGTTGAACTCGTCATCGACGACTAGGAGTTTTGCTTCAGCAGACATACTCTATCTTTCTCTCTGAATGGCAGGCTGTACTTGATAAGTGAATGATGTGTGTGAGCTTGCGGCTCAAATCTTTAGGCCTTGTTGCGGCGCATGACTGACAGGATGAGTGCGGCCATGAGGGCGATAAAGGCGACGGGGAGGAGGACCAGCGGAATCTGGCTCATGAGGGCGGGCGGCGCTGCCCCAACCCACTTCATCACGAGCATGGCGACTCCGGTGAGCAGGCAAATCAGGGCGAGAAGCGCACCTGCCGCGCCGAGCCAACGGATAGCTCCGGCGTAGGGAAGGGGAGCGGGCGCCTGGTCTGCGGTACTGCGCGTGTCCTGTACGGGTTCATTACTCATAAATTTAACCGTATCAGCTCACACACAGCTGTTAATGGGTGAAGCCCCAGATTTAGCGGTTTGAGACTCAAATTCACAGCGTATGCGAAGCTTGGGGCGGGCGCCGCAATGTTTGCGCACGCGAGATGCTTTAATAGGGGTATGTCTGAACAGGTTATTGAACTGCTCCCCGAAACTACGCCCGCTACTGACGCGCCTGCAGAGTCCGTTGCGCCTTCTGCCGCGCCTGAGAGCACCGACGAGGGTAGCGCTGTACCTGCTGAGACTCAGCCCTCCGTGAACGCTGAGGAGACTGAGGCGGCTGATACGCCCGCTGAGGAATCTGCCTCCGAGGAATATACCTCTGAGGAATCTGCTGCCGAAGAAACCGCACAGAACGAAGACTCCACCCCCGACCCCTTCACCCCGCTGGATGAAGAGGTGGGCGCCCCCTCCCTGGGCGTTCCGCACAAGTTGCGTCGCACCTCCAAGGTGGATGAGATTCTTGCCGCTGCCAAGGATGTGGCGTTGCAGGGCGTTCAGGAAATCGCCCCGGCACACGCTATCGGCCTGGTGCATCACGTGCGCGCCGAGGAAGAGCGTCTAAGCACTCACCTTTTCGAGTGCACCCTGCCCGGTTACCGCGGCTGGTTCTGGTTCGCGACCCTCTCACGTGCGCCTCGCTCCCGCGTGGCAACGATCTGCGAGGTGGGCCTGCTGCCCGGCGACGACGCACTGATTGCGCCGGATTGGGTGCCGTGGGCTGACCGCGTTCGCCCGGAAGACCTGGAGGAGAACGCCGCGCAGGAGAACGCAGAGTCTGCTGAAACCGCTGAAGTAGAGGAATCTGCTGAGCTTGCAGAGAACAAAGCGGAAGAGAACGAATCTGCCGTGGAAGAAACCGCTGAGGCTGAGTCCGCAGAGTAAGCCTACCGTCTACTCCTCTTAATAAGGGGTGGGTTAGCAAATGCGTATATATAAGGTGTCTTGAGTCGTCCAATGAGTTTTCATTGGGCGACTCAATGACTTAAGCCGTGGCAAAAGCCGCTGAAAAAGTACATAATAGATTATTGAATAAGTAACGACTTAGGCAGTGCTATCTAAGTACTGTTGCGGTGATAGCTGGGAGAGATATATGACAGACCTCATCGATACCACAGAGATGTATTTGCGCACCATCCTCGAACTGGAGGAAGAGGGCATCGTCCCCATGCGTGCGCGCATCGCTGAACGACTCGAGCACTCCGGCCCGACCGTTTCCCAGACTGTGGCACGCATGGAGAAGCACGGCCTGCTCACCGTTGAGCCGGACCGCCACCTCGAACTGACCGAGGAAGGCCGCCACAAGGCGGTCGAGGTGATGCGTAAGCACCGCCTGGCTGAGCGCCTGCTCTCCGACATTATTGGTCTGGAACTTGAGTACGTGCACGAAGAAGCATGCCGCTGGGAGCACGTCATGAGTGACAAGGTGGAGAAGCGCATCCTGGAGATGCTCAAGGACCCCAAGTTCTCCCCGTACGGCAACGCTATCCCCGGCCTGGAGGATCTGGGTCACACTAGCGAGAAGAACGACGAGCGTACCGTGCCCATGTCCCTGGCGGCACGCGACTCTGGTCCCGAGGACCGTTTCACTATCTCTCGTTTCCCTGAGTCCATTCAGACTGACATTGAGTTGCTGAAGCTGCTGGCTGACGCAGGTATTGTCTACGGCGCTTCGGTGTCCGTGGTTGCCGGTCAGAACGATGACGTGATTGTTCACGCCGACGGTGAAGAGGACACCCTCTCCCTGGACATGGATGTGGCAAACGCGATCGTGGTCAAGCGCGGCGGCAACCTCTAAGGTCTAATTCTGAGAGTCCGCTAACCCAGTTCACGCTAAACGGTGGTATCGCCTCCCTTTGTGGAGGAGGTGCCACCGTTTTTGTGCACTTGTTTAGGGCTGCTCGGCCTTGCGGGGGAGGCTTCGGGGAGCTGAGGTGCCTAGTGAGTGGGGTATTTCAGAGTTTGGTCATGTGCGCGGGCGCATATACTCCTCTCTCAGAGTTTTAGCAACTGCGCTTGAGTGCATTTTTCGGGTTTTTCGCTTAAATCTAAGGTTGAAACTGAGGGAAACGCCGATGTTTGAGCAATCTCTGGGAGTGGACACTTAAGAGATAAGGGTCATTGTTTAAGAGTTTTGAACCCTGTCCTTAAGGGGTACTGGTGCATTAAAAGCGAATGTGCATCCTTGTAAAACACCTAGTCAAGAGCCTTAAACGGTAGCTGTTGGTTCCATTGAGAGGGGGTCAAATGCCTGGAGTGCCAAGTTTTCCCCCCAGGGTGAAAGTTCAAAATTTAAGCCCGAATGAAGTGACAACTGGGAGTTTTCTGTGTATTCTCATTTCTGTGCCCAAATCCTCATCGTAAGAGGGCACCGTCGAAGCGGATCCGCTGAGTTCTGCCAACGCTTCGATGTACGTCTACCCAATATGGCAGAAGCGGGGGACCCAATCCCCAAGCTGGGATACGGCTTCTCAATCGAGAGGCCTCGGGGCTAAGTCACTTCGGTGGCCGAGCGAATCCATGCTCGAGCCCGACAGCTCACCTCGTCAGGCAATGGAGGAATTACCAATGGCTAAGAAGATCGTACGTACCGCAGGTGCAACCCTCGCAGCAGGCGCAATCCTGCTCGGCTCGACCGTTCCCGCAAACGCATTTGCACAGATCCCCGCTGCTGCTGATCTGTCCTACGACTACACCAACTACGAGTTCGACTACACCAGCTACAACACCCCCGCAACCACCTACGTTGCACCCCAGGCTCAGGCACAGCAGACCTACGTTGCTCCCGCAGCAGCTCCGGCACCCGCAGCTGAGACCACCTACGTAGCACCCCAGGCTGAGGCACAGCAGGCTTACGTTGCTCCCGTAGCAACCGAGGCTCCCGCTGCTCCCGCAGCTTCCTCCGCTTCCACCGGTAACGCATCCCGCGACGCAATCGTTGCAACCGCAATGAGCGGTCTGGGCGGCGCATACGTTTGGGGCGGCAAGACCTTCGGTGCATGGGACTGCTCCGGCTTCACCTCTTGGGTTTTCGCTCAGCACGGTATCAAGCTGACCGCTTTCACCTACGCAATGAAGAACGAGCTGCGCCCGACCGCTAACCCCCAGCCCGGCGACATCGTCTTCCAGAACGGCTACAGCCACGTTGGTATCTACCTGGGCGACGGTAAGATGATCTCCGCTCTGAACCCCACCAACGGTACCATGGTGCACCCCACCTCCTGGATGTCCGTTGACGGCTACTACACCGCTCTCTAAGCCTTAGCGCATAAGAGCTGGGTCTAGCCCAACATACTTCTCAAAAGGCGCCCACCCCGCACGGGGTGGGCGCCTTTTGCGTACCCGAGAGATTCCACGAAAATACCGCCGAGAACGCACCTTAGTATGGGCGCATTCTCGGCTGTATGTGTTTTAGGTGTATGCGGCTAGGACGTGAGAGCCTGCAGAAGCCCCTGCGGGTCCTGCTCCCATTCGTTGAGCTCAGCACGCAGATTAGCCCGCGCGGGCTCCTCCCAGAGCTGTAGACCCTCCTCGGAGAGGAAGATGCGTTTACGCCCCAGGATCGAACACAGGAAGGTCGTACGACCGGCACGGAACGCCTCATCGTCAAAATGGGAGTACTCGCTACGCACCCCGCGCAGGTAGCGGTGGTAGCGTGCCGAATCAGCCGCCAGGATAGCCATATCGGCATCGAGGAAAAACTGAATATCCGCAGGTTCGTAGCCCGCCGGTAGGTCGGCAGACTCGGGCAGCTCGTGGGTTGCCGTGGCACGCACCAGAAGGCTCACCATCTGCAGCTCGTGCCCGGTGAGCAGGCCCGCGGTAACCAGCGGCTCCAGGGAGGTGCTCGCCAGCTGCTCGCTACGGCGCTCATCCTCACCCGGCGCGCCCTCGTACACCGCGTCGTGGAACCACGCCGCCAGAACCAATGCCAGGGGAGTAGAACCCTGCGTGCGGTGTGCGTAGAGGCGGTCCAGATCGGTGAGCATCTGCGAAAGGTGCCCGCTGTGGTGGTAGGCGCGGT
>ERZ773212.1508-NODE-1508-length-10589-cov-3.441902_pt1 | contig 10589 bp, 9 predicted proteins | sample MGYA00581005_ERZ773212 | MGnify/ENA primary metagenome ERZ773212 (study PRJEB29015, sample SAMEA2738154) | human oral metagenome | biome: human oral; feature: human-associated habitat; material: saliva | place: China | collected 2196 ...
ATAAACAAAGTCAAATAGTCTTCTAAATCACTATAACTAAGAGTCGGAATTTGTGTTCTTTTCATCTGTTGTAATTTTAAAACCATCGCCATTTGAACTGATGGATGATTTACATCAAAGACATCTTTGTTCATTCTTCCTCCCCAGTTTGAAAATTATACCAAAAAAAAGAGCTCTATAATAGAGCTTTTAATGAATTAACAACCATAATCCCATCATAGCAAACATAAATTCCAACAACCAGAACAAATAAACCACTTGAACTTCTTTCAATCCCCAAATCTTAAAACTATAGTGAATGGGGGTATAAGGAAATACACGACGATGACATAATTTCACTGATCCAATTTGAATCATGACACTTAAGGCTTCCAATACCGGAATTCCGGCAATCAGAATAAAAGCCCATTCGGTATGTGTAATAAAGGCAATGGTTGCTAAAGATCCCCCTAAAGCCAAAGAGCCTGTATCTCCCATAAATACTTGAGCTGGGTAAAAATTATACCATAAAAATCCAATTAATGCTCCAATTACCGCCGCAAGATAAACTATTATTTCAGCAGCTTGCGGAACATAGTAAAGATTTAAGTATTTTGCATATTTTACATTTCCAGTCAAATAAGTTATGATTAAAAGTGTGATACTTACTACAATTGTAGGTCCGCTTACAAGTCCATCCAATCCATCTGTTAAATTTACAGCATTTGAAGATCCGATTATTACAAAAGCTATAAATACAAAGAATAAAATCGGTGTTATATAAAAATAAGAATTTTTTATTATTGGATTAACTATTGAAAAATCAATTGTTTTATTAACAAGTCCATATTTATAAACAAACCAAAATGTCAATGCTGTAATTATCATTTGTCCCAATATTTTTTTCTTTCCAGAAAGCCCATTCTTATGTCTTGTTAATTTTAAATAATCATCGTAAAATCCTATTGTCGTAAATAAAATTGTAATTATAAACAAAAACACAATAAATTTATTTGTAAAATTTCCAGCAATGGCAGTTGCAAATAAAATTGCTCCGATTATTAAAATTCCTCCCATTGTAGGTGTTCCAGACTTGTCAAAATGCGATTTAGGCCCTTCTTCTCTCGCCGTATCTCCATATTTTTTCTTTTTTAGCCAAGCAATAAACGGTTTTCCAAAAATCAGCATAAATAAAAATGCGATCATAAATGCTACAGAGGCTCTTAACATTATTGATTTAAAAATACGTAAAACTCCCCAGCTGTTTATAAATAAATCTTGTAATAAATATAACATTATCTTTTATAGAATCTTCTTATTTTAATAAAAAAATTCTTCTCCTTTCCAATTTTAAATATTTATTTTTCTATGATTTCTTCCAGTTTCATTCCTCGTGATGCCTTTAACAGCACTACCTTTTCCGCCGAAATCTGTCTTATTTTTTCTTTTATTTTTTCCTTTTCATCAAAATGCTCAAATTCTCCATTTTTCAAGGCTTCATTGATTTCAAAATTCCCATTGTCCATATTTTTATTTTCAACATTTTCTTTTATTTTTTCAAATAAACTTTTCATTCTGTTTCCAAATAAATAAAGTTTGTCAAATTTTATATTTTTTATTGTATTAAAAAGATTGCTATGAAGCTCCAGTTCATTTTCCCCTAGTTCCAGCATATCCCCCAAAACTACAACTTTTAATCTATCATTATATATTTGGGAAAATGTTTCAAGTGATTTCTCCATAGACATTGGACTTGCATTATAGGCATCATTAATATATGTTGTGTTGCCGTTTTCAATTATTTGAAACCGCATTCCAGTCAAGCCAATATTTTTTACAGCTTCACCGATTATTTTATCTTCCATCCCGAATTGCTTAGCCACAGCAATCGCCATAACTAAATTTAGCACGTTATGTTCTCCCAGAACATTCGTCTTATAATTTCTTTCAACTGTACTTTGACAAATTTTCCCAAAATATTTCAGAAAAAATTCAGTTCCACTTTCGTTAAAATGAACATCTCCATAATAAAAATCAGATGTTTTCTCCTTGAACTTATTATTTTCCAAACTTAAAGCCCTTACAACTTCAATATTTTCAGCCTTCACATTTTTTAAATACTCATCATCGCCATTAATTACAAGCATGTCTTTAATGTATGGAATAATTTCCGTTTTTGCCAAAAATACATTTTCCTTCGTTTTCAAAAATTCCAGATGCGACTCCCCAATATTTGTAATTACATTAATATCAGGCAATGCAATTTGCCCCAGCAAATCGATTTCTCCAAAGCCGCTCATTCCCATTTCCAAAATGATAAACTCATCATCCTTTTCAGCACGCAACAAAGTGAAGGGCAGTCCAATATGATTATTGTAATTCCCTTCAGTCTTTTTCCCTTTATATTTTTGTGAAAGCAAATGGTAAATCATGTCCTTTACAGTCGTTTTCCCATTGCTTCCTGTAATTCCAATTACTTTTCTATCTAAATTTTTTCGCCATTCCCTAGCAAAATTTTGCAAAAATTCAACACTATCCTTTACAAAAAATGCACGGTCAGCATATTTTTCATCAATTTTCACAGCTTCGCTATCGTAAACAGCAACAGCTCCCTTTTCCAACGCTTCATCAACAAAATTATTCCCGCCTCTAATGGCAACAAAAACATCATTTTTTTCAAGCTCCCTTGAATTGATTGAAACATTTTTTATTTCAAGATCTAATGTTTTTTCTTTATTAAAAAGCCTTTGAAATACTTCACTTTTATTCATAAAATTTCTCCAAATCCTATCTATTTTAATACTTTTTTTATAATAGTTCACATTATAAAATTATATCATTTAGAAAGCATTTTTTCAATATATTTTTATTTTTTTTCCAAATTTTTCTAAAAGAATTTACCTTATGTTCCAACTGATTTAAAACTAAGCTGGCAAAAACTATAATTATTTTTTTCAAATCTTAAGTTTATATGATTTTTAACAGTTCAATTTTAAATGGATTAGAATATATGAACAAAAAAAACTAAACTTAAAATTTACTATTATAAGCAAGCCTTTTTTCTGTTTTCATTTTAAACTAATAATATCTAGTTTTCAAATTCTGTCTTGCCATCCATTCAAATAAATGCTCACCTTTATCATTCACAGGCATATTTCTAAGGCTGTAAATCCAGCTCCAGTGTCCATTGTACTCAGTTTCAGCAATTTTTACATTTGGATAAGAAGAAAGTATTGCTCCATATTTTGAAAGAACGTCATAAACTCTTTTACTTGTATTTTCGTAGGAAATAGTCGGATCATTTTGTGCGTGAACCATCCAAAGCGGTTTATTTCTTATTTTCATCAAATCCTGTGTAGTAGTTGCAACTCCGCCAGAAGTAGCCGCTTTATCAAGAGCAGCTGCACTTGTACTAAATGCCGCAAAATAATCTGGATACTCGATTATCATTCTAAATGACATATATCCACCAGCAGAAGCTCCAAAAATATAAATTCTATTTTTATCAACATTATTTTCAGAAGCAAATTCATCAATCATAGCCTTTACTGATTTTATGTACCCTTTGGTATAATTATTATACCAAGTGTCATCAGCCTGCGGTGCCACAACATAAGCCCCGCCAAATATCTTTTGTGCTTTATCTTCTGCAAAAGCCACTGCCCCACGATTTGCCAATTTTTGTGAAACATTATTCCGATAATCCTTGTATCCGCCTTCACCATTCCCATGAAACCAGATTATAAGCGGATGTTTCTTCCCATCATCTTTATTAACAGGTTTAAAATATTGATAATTCACTCCACTTTTAGACTTCGTTGCTAAAAATTTATCAGCTTCCTCATCAACAACTTTCCCTTGTTTATAAAATCCTGTTTTATAACCCTTTATCTCCTTTTTTTGCTCCACTCTATACTCCAAGTTCATCAATACATTTCGAGAAACATCCCCTGTAACATAACTCAAAGTATTTGCTCCAGCCACATCTTTTCCATATTTCAAGTTAATAACAATATTTCCCTTGTCATTCACATAAATATTCTCAATTTCCCTCTCAACTTCAAATGTCCCCAATGATTTAGTCTTATCGTCTAGCACAATTCCAGCGTCTTTTGGCAAAGTTCCTTTAGCAAAAACTTTAAATGTATCTTTATCAATTTGCTTATTTTGAATATCTTTCCCTTGCCCTTTTGTATCAATTTCAATCGAAACTATATTCTGCCCATAATCGAATATTTTTGCCTTTAATGAATATGAATATGTATTAAAGTCATATCCACTTTTAAAAACTAATTCTCCACCTTTAAAAACTAATTCTGATGCAATTCCTAACATACTTACAAAAAACAAACCTACAAATACCAATACTTTAGTTCTCATAACCATCACTTCCTCTACAATATTTTTTATTTCAAATTTAATTGATTAAATTATTAAATTATTAAATAAAATAAAAATTTAAAAATAAACTATTTTATTTTCAACTTCCTATATCTATTAACTGTCCCACAAAATTCCTGCTTTCTCGGTAATGCCAAATTTCCTGGATGCCCTGTGTATGAAGAAATCGAATCAAGCCCGTCCTTTTCAATCTTTTCATAAATCCTGTCAGCTGCTTGCGAAAGTGTCAATTTTTCATCCAGTACTTTATTTTTAAAATAGTCAATCATTACAGCAATGCAGTTTGTCTGGCTGTCATCCACAAGTTGCTCCAGTCCTGAAATGTCGATTAATTCCTTTCCATATAGAATGCTGTGTTTTCCTTTGGCTTTTGTTTTATCTAGTTTTCCAGATTGTAAAAAACTTTTTTTGAGTGGAATTCGCTGTGTAATTCCTTGAAATTTATCATTTGAAGAAAATTCTCGCTTATTTTCATCTGATTTTGCAATCTCCTTTGCCTTTTTCGTTACATCTTTTGGTACATACTCATCCATCATTATAACATGATTTGCCACATTAAAATAATCTCCAGAGCCGCCGACAATCAATATCGTAGAAACTTCAAAATTATCATAAAGTTCTTTTACTCGGTCAATAAATGGCGTTATAGGTTCTTTTTCCTTTGCAACAAGTTTTTGCATTCTTCCATCACGAATCATAAAATTTGTGGCTGAGGTGTCTTCATCTATTAAAAGTAAAGAAGTTCCGTATTCTAGGGCTTCGGCTACATTTGCTGCTTGTGAAGTGCTTCCACTTGCATTTTCAGTTGAAAAAATTCTGGTGTCTTTATTTCCTGGCAAATTATTGATAAATCCACTGATATTTACTTTTTCTACATTTCTTCCATCTTCTGCACGTATTTTTACTGCATCTGTTTCAGAAATTATTAATTCACGTCCATCTTGAGCAATGTGATTGTAAATTCCTCGTTCAAGAGATGCTAGTAAAGTTGATTTTCCGTGATAACCTCCACCTACAATTAGAGTAATTCCTTTTGGAATTCCCATTCCAGATACTTCTTTTCCACTAGGAAGATTTAACGTAATTTCAAATTTTTCTGGACTTTTGAATTTGACTGCATTTTTCATAGGTTTATCTGAAATTCCGTTTTCACGTGGAAGTATTGAATCGTTAGCTACAAATGTTACTAATCCTTTTTCTTTCAATATTTTTCTTATGTATTCTTGGTCTAATACTAAAACTATTTGCTCTTTTAAGGCTTCTTTGTTCAAATTATCATATATAATAGATTTTTCAACAATTTTAGGTAACTGTTCAAAAATAATTTTTTGTGCAGCTTTTCCCATTATTCGTCTACCTCTTGCTGGCATTCCCATTTCAAATCTAACTTCGATTTTCTCTTCTCTTATCAAAACTGACGTTCTTTCCAAAATTTCTTGCCCACATTTATCAATAAAAATCCTTCCGCTTCCTCCAGTTCCTGAACTATCATTTCCATTTTTCTGAATTTCCTTGTAAAAATTTCTTGTAAGAAAATCTGAAACTGCAATATTTTTCTCCTTTGTATCTGTTAATTCATAAGGAATTCCTGAAATTTTTCTATCCATTATAATTCGCATTCTTGAAGGCGGAGCATAAGGGTCTGATTGGATATGGTCAATTGCAAGAACATACTTTGGAAATTTATATTCTCCCTTTAGGGACTTATACGCTGAATAACTTTTTCCATCCATTGAAAATAATATTTTTTCTAACTCTTTATAATTTTTCATTTTTTTACAATCCCTCCTAATAATTTTTTATATTGTTATTTATACCAATTTATTGAAAAGTCCATTATTTACAAATATTTATTTCTACCATAATTTTACCACATTTATCTTTATTTCCCAATTTTTTCCCTTATATAAAAAAACAGCACTAACTTGTGAGGCTGAAATATTCAAGGAGGAATTAACAGCTTCTATTTAGCTCTATTAAACCAGAAAGTTAAAATTACAACTAGAATAATAAATACTAGAAAGTCCCTGTTAATCATAATTTGGTGTCTTCCTTTCATATTTTAAATTGTGAGGCAGTAAAATCTCACAGTATTATAACAAAAAAATACCCCTATCAATTAAGATTAGAGTATTTTTTATTATATCCAAATTTATAGAATTAATTATTTTAAGATATTTTTTAGAAAAAATTAAATTATTCTCTAAATTTTTCATGATATACGACATATCCACCTATAATCCCTATTAAAGAACCTATTATTGTGTTAAAAAGTCTCCCTTCGGCAAATAAAAAAGGACTTTTTGTAAATAATGTACCTGCTTCTGACAAAAAAATTGTAAGTGGCGTTATAAAAATCATTGCTATTCCATAATTTCTTGGAACTAAATATTCGACAATAAATTGGAGGATTATTATTAGCATACATATTTCCCATGGATTTTTTGCAAATAAAAGTATTCCCCAGCAAAAAACGACTCCTATTAAAGTCCCAACTATTCTTTGAACACTTCTTTGGAAAACATGTTGAGTTGAATTTCCTTGCATTACGGCGATACAAGCTACTGCTACCCAATACGGATTTGTCAAATTTAAAAAATATCCCACTCCTAAAGCTATACTCAAAAATATTCCAAATATGATTGCTTCAATAATACTTTTTCTTATTTCTTGCGGAGTATGAGGAATATTCAATGTTTTTTCTAGATTTAATTTCTTTTTCACTATGAAACAATACAAAAATACTACTAAACATGTTGACAATGTTCCAAAAGTCATATAACCTACATTTTCTGCAATTTTGTGAATCGGTTGATGTGGAATTGAAATAGCATTTGAGCATATCATTACAAAAAAGAAATCTTTTGGAGGTTTTAATTTAAAATGTGAAACCATCCAGTGAATAATTCCTGCTGTTATTCCAAATACTATAACTGAAACTACCGTGTTAAAGCTAAAAACTAATCCAATCGTATAAACTGATATGAATCCAAATGAACACCCCATTAGCATTAAGATTTTTTCAGAAAATGAACCTTTTAACGGAAAATATACAACTAAAATTGCTGCTAATGAAGCTGTCATTCCTAATTTTAAATTATTTGACAATAATCCAATTAATATCGGTACTGCCATTGATAAACTTGCTAATAATGGTAAATCTTTTGGAGCATTTACTTTTTTTAATTTTAAATTTTCAATCATAATTTACTTTCCTCCCTTTTTAAATAATTATAATTTTTAATCTGTTATTTTTTTTACAACTTTACATGGAACACCAGCTGCCACAACTCCAGAAGGAATATCTTTAGTAACGACACTTCCTGCAGCAATTACAACATCATTTCCAATTGTAACTCCAGGCATTACATGAACTCCTGCTCCAAACCATACATTATTTCCAACTGTTATTGGCTTTGCATATTCAAGTCCTGCATTTCTCCGTTCACTATCCAAAGGATGTCCCGCCGTATAAAATCCACAATTGGGAGCAACAAATACATTATCTCCAAATTTTACTTTTGCTCCATCTAAAATTACAACATTATGATTACTGTAAAAATTTTCGCCAAGTTCAATATTATAGCCATAATCACACCAAAATGGTGCTGTCACTGTGAAATTTTTTCCTGTTTTCCCAAGTAATTTTTTTAAAATTTTATTTTGCTTTTCAATTTCTGACGGTTTCACTAAATAATTATACTCATGGCACAATTCTTTTGCTTTCGTTCTTTCTCTCAAAAGTTCTTCATCATAATTAGCATCATAAATCATTCCTGCTATCATTTTTTCTTTCTCTGTCATCAGCTCTCCTTTCCTGAAACTTTCTATCTTTTTCTATTTCTATTCTCATTTTATCACGCTTTTCTTTTATTTCCCAAATCATTTTCTTTAATTGAATAAAAAAAAATACCCCAATCAATTAAGATCGAAGCATTTTTTTATCTTTTTACAAAACATTTTTCATACTTGTAATTTTTTATACATTTGTAAATAAATAGTTTTATTATTACTTAACTTTTATATCTAAATTACTTGTAAAAATTTTAATTTTGAACACTAATCCAAATCTTCTCCATTGCTTGCAATAACTTTTTTATACCAGTCAAATGATTTTTTCTTGCTTCTCTTTAACGTTCCATTTCCATCGTTATCTCTATCTACATAGATAAATCCGTAACGTTTTTTCATTTCTCCAGTTCCCGCACTTACCAAGTCGATAGGTCCCCAAGTTGTATATCCTAGAAGTTCCACTCCATCCAGTTCAACTGCTTCCTTCATTGCCCTTATATGATCTCTTAAATAATCTATTCTGTAGTCATCTTCCACATATCCATTTTCATCTGGAACATCCACAGCTCCAAGCCCATTTTCCACAACAAACAGCGGTTTTTGGTATCTGTCATAAATTTCATTTATTGTTGTTCTAAATCCTAACGGATCTAATCCCCATCCCCAATCTGTAACTTCAATGTACGGATTTCTCATTGTTTTTAACAAGTTTCCTTCTCCAAGCTTATCAGCTTCGGCAGAAATACAACGAGTTGTATAATATGAAAAACTTACAAAATCAACTGTATTTTCCCTTAAAATTTCTTCATCTTCACTTGTAATTCCAACATTTATATTTTCTCTTTCAAAAAATTTCTTAGCATAATTAGGATAATATCCACGAGCCTGAACATCAATAAAGAAATAGTTTTCCCTGTCTTTTTCAAGCGCAACCCAGACATCTTCAGGCTTAGAAGTTAATGGATAAAATTTTCCAGCCGCAAGCATACATCCAATTTTATTTTCAGGATCAATTTCATGCCCAATTTTTGTAGCCCAAGCACTTGCCACTAATTCATTATGCGCTGCAGTATACAAAACTTGATTTTTATTTTCCCCTTCTTCAAACACAATTCCAGCTCCCATAAACGGTGCGTGCAACAAAATATTAATTTCATTAAATGTAAGCCAGTATTTTACAAGTCCTTTATATCTAGTAAAAATTACAGTACACAATCTCTTGTAAAAATCAATAACTTTTCTGTTTCTCCATCCGCCATATTCCTTGATTAAATGAATCGGAAAATCAAAGTGAGTTATTGTAACTAATGGCTCAATCCCATATTTTCTACATTCCTTAAATACATTTTCATAAAATTCAAGTCCTTTTTCATTCGGAGTTTCTTCATCTCCATTCGGAAAAATCCGAGTCCACGCAATCGACATTCTATAAGTCTTAAATCCCATCTCAGCAAACAATGCAATATCTTCCTTATATCTATGATAAAAATCAATCGCTCCTTTAGCAGGATAAAAATGTTCATCATCAAATTCCAGCATTTTTCGCTTCCCAGTAATCACAGCAAGCCTATCTTCCCCAACTGGTGACAAATCCACATTGGCAAGTCCTCTTCCATCCACATCATAAGCACCTTCAAGCTGATTTGCAGCAGTAGCTCCACCCCACAAAAAGTCTTTTCTAAATCCCATCTCTATTTTCTCCTTAATAATTTTCGTATTTTTAGTTATTTAAAATCAAAAGCAAAATTAGAAATATCTCCAGTATATAATTAATCTTAAAATAAAAACTATAAAATAAATAAAAAAACAAAACTAAAAGGGGAAAATATTCATTTAGAACCATTCCCCACCATTTCAGTTTTGTCTAATCCAAATAGCAATAATCTAAAATTTACAAGTTTATAATTTCACATATTCTTTACATAGTAATTATACCCTAACTTTTTCATTTGTCAATAGAAATTTAGTTTTTATATTTATCTATTTTTTACAAATTTATTTCCTAAAATTTATTATATTCGTAAAACAGAACAATCACAAAAAACTTGAAAAATCTAAAAAACTGATTTTTTAAAAGACTCAAATTAATATCAAAAATTTTTATCAATTTATTTATTTATTTTACTTTATAAATTAAGGATTTCCATAAAGAATAAATTTCAACATGCAATTGCCCTACACATAAAATCTAAATTATTGACAACGATAAAAAATATTGTTAAAATGTAAAAAATGGATTTTTTAAAGTACATAAAAAATTCATAAATTTAAAAGGAGATTATTAAAAATGAAAAAGCTTATTTTATTGGGAGTTTTTGCTTTATCACTTACAGTAAATGCTGGATATTTGGAAGATGGAAATTTGTATTACAAAAATCAAAATTATGATAAAGCGGAAAAAATGTATTTGAAGGCAA
>ERZ773212.1509-NODE-1509-length-10589-cov-2.359123_pt1 | contig 10589 bp, 6 predicted proteins | sample MGYA00581005_ERZ773212 | MGnify/ENA primary metagenome ERZ773212 (study PRJEB29015, sample SAMEA2738154) | human oral metagenome | biome: human oral; feature: human-associated habitat; material: saliva | place: China | collected 2196 ...
CCTCACCGTTTGCGGTCTTGCCAGCATCGGTGGCTGAGTTGTCAGCCGTCTGGCCATCGGCAGCCGGTTTCTCGTCGGCAGCAGGCTTGTCGTTTGCGGCAGGTTTCTCCGCGGCAGCAGGCTTTTCCTCAGCAGCCGGTTTGTCGTTGGCCGCGGGCTTGTCGTTGGTGGTCGGCTTGTCGTCGGAAGCGGGCTTGTCGGTGGCAGCCGGCTTCTCATCGGCAGCGGGCTTGTCGTTCGAAGCGGGTTTGTCGCTGGCGCCCTGGGCGGCCGCGGTGTCTGCCTGCGGGTTGGGCGGTTGCTGAGTGCTGGCCTGTGCCTGCTGCGCAGCTTGCTGCTGTTGTTGCTGGAGCTGGCGTTTCTGCTCTTCGGCTTTACGTGCGTCCTCGGCCTTGCGGGCCTCTTCTGCTTTGCGTGCTGCTTCCTGGGCCTTGGCCGACTCTTCTGCCTTGCGTGCCTCTTCGCGCTTGGCCTGCTCGGCTTCAGCATTGGCTGCGGCGGCACGCTCCTGGGCGGCCTTGGCAGCTGCATCCTGTTCGGCCTTGGCCTTGGCGGCGGCCTCGGCTTCAGCCTGTTTGCGTGCTTCTTCGGCCTTGGCGGCTTCGGCCCGGGCGGCCGCTGCATCCGCTTCGGCCTTCTGGCGTTCGGCAGCCAGGCGGGCCTCCTCGGCCTTGCGCGTCTCTTCCGCACGCTTCTGGGCATCGGCGCGCTCGGCGGCCTGGCGGGCCTCTGCAGCCTGGCGGGCAGCCTCGGCGGCGGCGGCACGTTGACGGACAGCTTCCTGGGCAGCCTGTTCGCGGGTCAGAGCCTCGCGTGCGGCCGCTTCGCGGGCCTGGGCTTCCCGAGCGGCTGCAGCCTGGGCGGCAGCAGTTTGCTCGGCAGCGACGCGGTTGGCTTCAGCCTGGGTGGCTGCCGCTTGGGCCGAGGCTGCCTGTGCGGCGGCCGCCTGGGAAGCAGCCCGGGCAGCCGCGGTCTGTGCGGCGCTCGGAGCCGTAGTCGGGGTCGTTGCGCTGCCGGTCAGCGAGCTGCCGTTTGCGGACGTACTGTTCGTGATGACGTTATTCGAGGCGGTACTTGCCGGACTGCTGGCAGGCGCCAACGGGCTGGACGAGACGGCAGTCGGTACATCGCTGCCATCACCGCCACCGCCACATCCCGCCAGCAGGAGCAGGACGGCGGCACTGATCTGGATTCTGTGGTTCGTAGTCGACATATTTAACCCGGTCTTTTCCGTCCTGTGGACGGCAAATACTGATAAATGGTCCGTTTTTGGTGAAGCAGGAGGCGAGTCTAGCGGTAAACCCCCACCATTCATCCGGGCTTTGCCGGGAAGAAACATTCATTAATGTTCGCTTCCTTAGAGTGTTGCTTGGCCGAAACTGGCTTGTGTCATGGGGGCCGACGGCAGCGGGTAAGGTGTCGTCAATTAGCCCGTGAATGGCCCGGGCTGGGTACCTAGCAGGCAGGGGGCGAACTGTCGGTAGATGTGACGATGGGGCCTGAGTAGGCACGTCGTCATGCCGTCAGACATCCGGTGCTCGGGACGAGGATCATTGGAAAAGCCGTCCCGCGAATGGAAAGCAATTGGAAGGATGGCCAACGGAAGGAAGGCCAACGAAACAGCAGCTATTGCGAAGACGGCGTTCGGGAAGAGAGTCTTTGGGAAGAGGAGACGTCTTTCGGGAAAAGGGGGTGGGAAGAGTGCCCGGGAAATATGAGGCTGAGAATGGGAGGCCTTGGAAAGAAAAAAGGCGCTCCGAAGAGCGCCTTGTCCTGCCAGGCACGGCGCGCGGATCTGGCCGCGCGCCGTGGGGTTCAGGTCTTACCGGGTGTGCCAGTAGTAGTTCTTGTTGGCACCGTCCACTTTGCGGGTCTCGTGAATGTAGTAGCCCAGGAAGGTGAGCGGCTGACCTGCTTTCCAGCCGGCTGGAATCTGCCAGCGGTTGCAGTACAGGCGGGAGGTGTTGGTCTGGGTGTAGTTCCAGCACAGGGTGGCACCGCTCTCGCTGCTCTCCCGCAGCATCAACTGAACGCTTTGGTCGTTAGGACCATGCCACGTCTGGATAATGCCGGCGTTGTCAATCCGGGAGACCAGCTCGTTTTTCTGGAAGCTGACATCAAAGCCGGCGGTGAAGGTGGGCGCCGCTTCGATGCTGCTTGCACCGATAGCGTCGCTGGCCTTCAGCTCGTTATCCAGTTCCACCTTGTCAGCAGAAGCTTCGACTTTCAGCTTGATGCCGACAGTGTTCATCTTGAAGGCAGCATCTTTTCCGGGCTTCTCCACGCCACCATTGAACAGGTGATAGTAGTACGTGCCGTTGGCTGGCTGATAGTTGCCCGCCCGTCCCTGGCCGCCGCCCACGTAGTTGCTCGGATCCGTGTACTGCGCAGCATTGACGGACGGTGCGTCGGCGTCCTCCAGCAAATTGCCGTGGGTGCCTTCGGCCGGCAGGGCTTCAAGATTGGCTTGCTGGGTGCGGTTGGTGGTCATGGCCTGATCCAGCATGGTGGCCAGCAGCAGGCCACTCACGCCATTGCCGGAGCTGGGGGGCACGGAAGTCGGGGCAGCTGGCTCTTCCGTCTTGGCGGCGGCATCGGCCTCTTCCTTGGCCTTGGCTGCAGCTTCTTCTGCGGCCTTGGCAGCAGCTGCAGCATCCTCCTTGGCTTTGGCTTCAGCTTGCTTGGCCTTTTCTGCATCTGCCTTGGCTTTGGCGTCGGCTTCTTCCTTGGCCTTGGCGGCAGCTGCAGCTTCAGCCTGCTTGCGGGCGGCTTCTTCACGAGCAGTCTTGGCCAGGGCTTCTTCCGCAGCTCTACGCTCGGCGGTGGCCTTCTGGAGTGCGGCCTCTGCCTCCGCAGCACGCTTGTTGGCGGCCTCGGCTTCGGCACGCTTGGCATTGGCTTCCTGAGCCGCAGCCTGGGCTGCCTGCAGGGCAGCGGCGGCCTGGTTGGCGGCGCTCCGGGCTGCGTTGGCCTGAGTGGCGGCTTGTGTGGCAGCCTGTTCGGCCGCACGCTGAGCAGCGGTATTGGCTGCGGCGGTAGAAGCAGCATTCGCCGCTGCTGCGTTAGTGGCCGTCGCGGTCGTCGCCGACGGGCTGGCCGAGACGGCCTTGGGTGCTTCGCTGCCGCCGCCTCCACCGCCGCAACCTGCCAGGAGAAGCAGCACGGCTGCACTGATCTGAAGTCTGTTGTTTGTCGTCGACATGATCTACCTCGATGGGCTGCCCTGCGGTCTACAGGAGGCGACCAAGGGCTGTTCATAATGCGAAAGCGGCGAGTTTAATCGCCGAATTCACACTTTGATTCACTCATGTCGACGTGCAACATAATTTGATGTTCTTGTGTTGCACGGTGGATACAAAAAGAAAACCGCCAGCGAGGGCTGGCGGTTTCGGCATCGGACGCTGCGGTGATCAGGGAACGGTCGGTGCGGGGTGTGACCGACCGTTCTGCTGACCTGTCAGCGTCGCTGCAAGGTCTTACTGGCCCTGCTTCCGGGTGTGCCAGTAGGTCGTGTTGCCATCGCGCACTTCCACCAGGTAGTGGCCGGCCTTGACCAGGGGCTGACCTTCCTTCCAGCCGTGGGGCACGGTCCACTTGTTGCAGTACAGGCGGTTGGTGTCGGGCAGGTGGTAGTTCCAGCACAGGGCAGCCTGGTCATCGGCCACGCGGTTCACCAGCAGCTGCACATTGTGGGCGCCGTTCTTCCATTCGGCCACGACGCTGCCGAAGTGGATCGAGTCCGATTTGCCGATGCTGGCACCTGCGCCGGTGTAGGTCGGGCCTTCCAGGTAGTTGCCACCGTTTTCGTCCAGCGCCACCAGATGGGTGGCCAGCGTGACGGCGTGTTCGGTGTTGGTCACTTCCAGGTCCATGCCGATCGAGTTGACCTCGAAATGCGGGTTGGTGACCTTGGTGCCGTTGAAGGTGGTGTAGGTGTAGCTGCCCGTGGCCGGGGCATAGCTGCCGCCGGCGCCCGGACGCTGGCCTTCACCGGCGTAGGGGGTGCTGCGGATCTGGACCGACTGCACGACTGGGGCGGCAGCGCTGTCCAGGATCTTGCCTTCCAGTGTGGACGGGTAGGCGTAGGCGGCGTGTTCGTCATCACCCACGTCGATGCTGCGCTGGTCCAGCATGGTGGCCAGCACGGCGCCGGTGATGCCGGTGGCCGAGATGGCAGAGGCCGGGTGCTGGGCAGCCGGCTGGGGCGGCGTGACCTGGGCGCTGTTGTGGGACGCATCGGTGCGGGGAGCCGTCGGAGCGGCCGGTTGCGCGGCAGGTTGGGTGCTCGGCTGCGAGACGGTGGTAGCCGGCTGCGAGGGTGCGGGCTGGGCGGCAGTGGTGCTGTTCACCGTGGTCGTGCTGTTTGCAGCAGCAGGCGTGTTGGTGGCCAGGGGCTCGGAGCTGCCATTGCTGCCGCCACCGCAGCCGGCCAGAAGCAGCATGACGGCAGCGCTGATTTGCAGATTGCGGGTGTTGATCGACATGGTGTGCACCTGTGTTCCAAAGTGCCGGTGCCAAGGGAAACCGGCGTAAGGGGAGGGAGAGGCAGGGGTCGGGAGCTTCCGGATCAGGAGGGCTCTCGAAGTCCGACGCGGCGACCTTTCGTCGGGCTGTCAGTGCCGTGCATCGTAGGGACTGATCCCGAATCGGGCGCGGCAATTGGTCACATCCGGATGAAGACGAGTGGCCGATGAAGGCGAATGAACGGCCGGGGTGTGACTTTTCTGGCACTTCGGGGGACCGCCCGTCGGGAAAAGACGGACGCGGAACAGGCGCCGTGCATGAGGGGCGAAAGCGGGAGAAGGCGGGCGCAAGCCGTGTGTTGCCCGACGGCACGGTGGTGGTGGTGCCTTCGTCATGCAGGCCGAAAGGACGAGCGTGCGGGTGCCGTTCGTCGCCCCGAAGTTGGCCGTTGGTGGCGGGTTGGTTAAGGTTTCTGCCTTCGTCGGCAGTGACTGTCCGCCAAGGCTGGGTGCTGCATGACGCGATGACGTGTTTCTGAAGTTCCTTTTCAACCGGGTAGAAGGAAAAAAGATGAGCAAGCGCAATCAATTCACGATGGGGGCAGCGCTGCTGGCGTTGCTGGCAGGCTGCGGTGGCGGTGATGGTGCCGATGCCGGCATGAGCACGTCGTCGACCAAGGCCGTGGAGGGCCGTTCGGCCCAGCTGGCTGCCTTCACGGGTGAGGCGGCCGAGGCCGCAACGCTGGCGGCCGTGGTGAAGGCCGCCGGTGGTACGGATGCCGATGCCGCCGAGCTGCAGGCGAACGTGGAGCGGGCAGCCGGTCAGGAGCTGCAGGCGTCCGCACCGGGTCAGACCGAGGTGTCGGTTGCGCCGGCCTCGGCCCATGCCGTGAAGGCAGTGTCGCCGTACTCGGTGTCGGGTGTGAGCGGCGCGCTGCTGTCGGCCATGATGGATCAGCGGGTGGGCAATCGTCTGGACGAGATCGGCCCGACCGACCGCACGATGCTGGTTCCGGTGACGGCCCGCAATGCCGGTCAGGTGAACGATGCGGCGCTGCCGTTCGTGACGGCGGGCTACAGCCTGACGCCAGACAACTACGTGGATGGGCAGTACCGTGCAGCCAGCAGCCGCCAGCAGCTGCAGATGTACATGCGGGTGCAGAACCTGGGTCGTGCCAGCGCGCAGGCCACCACGCCGTTTGGCGAGTTCAACATGAACACCGCCGTGTCCACCGACGAGAACAGTGTTTCGGTGGGCGGCATGCTGCATGTGCTGTCGTGGACGCCGGAAAAGCGCGCCAATGGCACGTTCAGCCGTGCCGGGGTGCCGGGCGTGACGGTGCAGCCGGGTGATTCGCGCATCGCCTTCCATCAGAGCAACCTGTATGCGCCCATCGGCTTTGAGGCGCGCAAGGATCAGCTGGTGCCTTACGGCAGCATGATCCAGCAGTGGAGCGCCGAAAACACCTACGTGCAGCTTTGGCTGCTGAAGAACGGCAGCAGCAGTCAGCCGCAGCTGTGCTGGAACTTCTGGCTGCCCAAGCTCAAGCGCACCTACTGCCAGGCCTGGCAGGTGCCGGCCGGCTGGATTGCAGGCAGCGTGCTGCAGAACGGTGGCAACTTCGTCAATGACAACCGCGAGCCGCAGGGCGGTTCGGGCAATCTGTACTGGCAGCAGCTTTCGGCCGCTCAGTGATCAACATACGGATCAGGGATACACACATGTTCAAGATGAACAAGAAAGGGTGGGTGACGGCTGCTGCACTGGCCGTGCTGGCTGGCAATGTCCAGGCGCAGGCAGTGGCACCGTTCAGCAATACCGGCGTGAGCGGTGCGGTGCTGGCCACGATGCTGGATCAGAGCGCAGGCAGCGCCAGCAGCCACGCTGATGCGGTGAGCGGCGAGAAGGGTTCGGCCACGAACGACGTGGCGGTTCCGCCGGTCAATGCGCGCAGTGGCGTGACGCGCTATTCGCGTCCGTCCAATCCGACGATGCCGCCGCTCTACAACGTGGCCGAGCGCTATGCGTCGCTGTCGGGCACGTTCCGCTATGACCAGCGCCATCAGGTCCAGAACGACAACAAGCTGAGCACGCAGGCCACGAAGCCGTTCCGCGACCTGTGGGTGCTGACCTATCTGGCCGAGGGCCCCAACAATGTGGTGCTGGGCAACTGGCTGGCCACGCGCACGATGCTCTCGACCAACGTGGGCTTCCAGTACGGCACGCAGTTCTGGTCGCCGGCGCCGGCCGCCACCAGCTCGCTGATGCTGACCACGCACAGCGCCTATCGCGTCCGCAAGGACGAGGAAGTGCCGTTCGGCAAGGTGCTGCAGCAGTGGCGCAACGACGAGTCCTTCGTGCAGCTGATGCTGCGCCGGGGCGAGGGCGAGAACGAGGCCCAGCTGTGCTGGAACTATGCGCTGCCCACGCTCGGCCGTCTGTACTGCCAGACCTGGCAGGTGCCGTCGGGCTGGCAGGCCGGTCAGCCGCTGGTGGATCGTGGCGTCTTCATCGATGACGACCGCGAGTACTACCACGGTGAGAGCGGCCACGTGTACTGGCGTCGTGACGTGCGCTGATCGGCGATCGGACACGATGAAGTACAGGATTCTCCAGCAGGTGTCGATGCCATGAAGCAGGATCAGGTCATGCCACGTTCCCGGGATGCCGTTCCCGAGGGCAGTGTGCCGGGACGGCGGCAGATCCTGAAGGGCGCCGGTGTCGGTGCCGCCGGCATGGCGGCACTGGCGCTGTCGTCCCCGGCGCTGGCGCGCAGTCGTGCGGCGGCCAGCCAGGGCACGATGCCGACCCAGGAGCCGGTGGTCTGGCGCTGCCAGACCGCCTGGTCGCTGGAGGATGATTTTCAGGCTTACATCACGACGCTGGCCGAGGTCCTGGGCATGCTGACCGAGGGGCGGCTGCAGCTGGAGATTCTGCCAGCCGGCAAGGTGGTGCCCACCGATGCGCTGGCCGAGGCCGTTTCCGGTGGCCGGCTGGATGCCTGTCACCGCACGCTCACGCTCGACAGCCTGCGGCAGCCCGCGATCGGGCTGTGGGGCAGCGGGCCGGCGTTCGGCATGGATGCGCTGACGTTGCTGTCCTGGCATCGGTACGGCGGTGGCGAGGCGCTGCTGCAGGAGATCTATGCAGCGTCCGGCCTGAAGGTGCATTCGCTGCTGTACGGGGCGTTGCCCACGCCGGCCTTTGGCTGGTTCAAGCGTCCCATTGCGCGGGTGGAGGATCTGAACGGCATGCGCTTTCATGCCGGGGGGCTGGCCGCGCAGATCTATCAGGAGCTGGGGGCGACCGTCTTTCAGCTGCCCATCGACGAGATCATCCCGGCGTTGCGCCGGGGCGAGATCGAGGCGGCCGAGTTCAGCACGCTCTCCGGTGACCGTGCGCTGGGTCTGCCCGAGGTGCTGAAGGTGTGCATGCTGCAGAGCCATCACCAGGTGGCCGAGCAGACCGAGCTGCTGATCAATGCCGAGCGCTGGGCCGCGCTGCCGCCGGCCTGGCAGGCCATGGTGGAGCAGGCCACGCAGGCCGTGACGGCCACGCTGATCGGGCAACAGATCAACAAGGGCGCGACGCACTACATCGAGATGCGCGAGGTGCAGGGCGTGCGCTTCTACAAGACGCCCGAGTCGGTGCTGCGCGCCCAGCTGCAGGCCTGGGACCGGGTGACGGTCCGCAACAGCAACGGCGACCCGGTGTTTGCACGGGTGCTGGATTCGATGCGTCGCTACGCCCAGCGTTGCGTGGGGTGGTATACGGATTCGACCGCCGACCGGCGCATGGCCTACAACCACTATTTCATGCAGCGTTCGCCCAAGGGCACCAAGGAGTGAGGCTGCTTCGGGGCAGGGCGTGGGGACGGGGCGCTGTTCCCTCCGTGCGGCACGACGCTGCCCGACGTATACGGTGTGTCCGGCGGTTGCGGCATCCGGCCGGTTTGCCGTTCAGGGGGTGAGGCAGGCTGATTGTCGGCCGGGGCCGGATGGCGGGGGACGACATCGGTACGATGCCCTTGTCTGCAATCTGAAACAATGGGTTTCCCGGGTGAATCGAATGCAAGGGGCTGTCCGGTCCGGACACGCTGCGATAGCCCGGGGTCGATGAATGGCTGCTTGGGCTCGCTTTCTCGTCAAGGCACTGGTTCTGGTGCCCTCGGTGTTCGTGGCTGCGGCTTCGCCCTTGTGGGGTTCGCTGCTGCTGGCGGCACCCGTGGCCTTCGGCGTGCTCTCGTGTGCGCATCGCGTGGTGAAGGCAGCCCGCCGCGACGGCTGGCTGGCCGAGATCTGAGCAGGATCTGACCAGGGGCTGCCTGTCCCCTGTTGCATCTGGCAGTGCGCGGGCCATGATGTTCCGTGCAGTTGCCGACATCTCGAATAAACTACGGGGATCTACGTTCCTTTTCACGATCGGATCCCCATCTCCATGTTTGATTTCGTCCGAACCCACCAGCGCCTGGCCCAGGGACTGCTGCTGGTGCTGATCATGCCTGCCTTCGTCTTCTTCGGCATCTCCGGCTACGACCGGATGTTCGGCGATGGCGACTCGGTGGCATCCGTCGATGGCGAGCCGGTGCCGCGTGCCTATTTCGAGCAGACGTACCGGCAGCAGGTGCAGCAGATGCAACAGATGATGGGCGACAACTATGATGCCGCCGTCTTCGACAACCAGGCCACGCGCATGGAGGTGCTGGAGAACCTGATCACCCGCCAGGCCCTGCTGGCCGATGCACGCCGTGCCCGCATCACGGTCACGCCGGGCGAGATCCAGAAGGCCATCCTGGAGCAGCACGCCGATCTGCGGGATGCCAACGGCAAGTTCGACATCGAGGGCTACAAGCGGCTGCTGGCGGCCAATGGGCTGACGCCGGCGCAGTACGAGGCGCAGATGGGCCAGATGCTGGCCGTGGGCGCCGTCGAGCGTGCCGTGGCGGATTCGGCCATGGTGCCGCAGACCGTGGTGGACGGCGTGTTTGCCTCCCAGGAGAACCGGCGGGTGGTCCGCACCCTGCTGGTGACCCCGCGTGACCACGAGAAGGGGCTGGCACCCACTGATGAGCAGCTCAAGGCCTATTACGACGCCCATGCGTCCGCCTTCGACCTGCCCGAGTCGGTGGACATCAGCTATGTGGCGCTGCGCCGCACCGACATGCTGCCCAAGGATGTCGAGCCGTCCGAGAAGGAGCTGGAAGCCTACTACCAGAAGCACCGCAACCAGTTCAACGAGGCCGAGGAGCGTCAGGCCAGCCATATCCTGCTGAAGGTGCCGGAAGGGGCCGATGCTGCGGCCAAGGAGAAGGTGAAGGCCCGCGCGGAGGCGCTGCTGGCCGAGGCCAAGGCCCATCCGGACAAGTTTGCCGAGCTGGCGAAGAAGAACTCCGAGGACCCGGGCTCGGCCGAGCAGGGGGGCGATCTGGGCTTCTTCGAGCGTGACACGATGGTCAAGCCCTTTGCCGATGCGGCCTTCGGGCTGGACAAGCCGGGCTTCACCGATGTGGTGGAGACCGAGTATGGCTTCCACGTCATCCAGGTGACGGGCGTGAAGGGGGGTGGCGAGAAGCCGCTGTCCGAGGTCAAGCCCCAGCTGGTGAAGATGTGGCGTGAGGAAGAGGCGGCACGGCGCTACAACCAGGCTGCCGAGGCCCTGTCCAACATGGTCTACGAGCAGGCCGAGTCGCTCAAGCCGGCTGCCGAGCGCTTCAAGCTGAACATCGAGCAGGCCAAGGGCGTGGGCCGCAAGCCGGCTGCCAATGCGCCGGAGGGTTCGCCGCTGGCCAATGCCCGGCTGCTGGAGCAGCTCTATGCGCCCGATGCGCTGGAAGAGAAGCGCAACACCACCGCCATCGAGGTGAGCCCGGGCGTGCTGGTGTCGGCCCGGGTGGATGCCCATCATCCGCAGCGTCGCCAGACCCTGGACGAGGTGAAGGACACGGTGCGTCAGCGCTGGATTGCCGACGAGGCGGCACGACTGGCCCGTGAGGCGGGCGAGAAGCGTCTGGCCGAGCTGCGCAAGGCTGAAGGCGCCAAGGACGCGAAGGCGGCCCTGCCGTCGGGCCTGAGCGAGGAGAACACCATCAGCCGTTCCCAGCCGGGCCGTCTGCAGCAGCCGGCCCT
>ERZ773212.1510-NODE-1510-length-10586-cov-4.721584_pt1 | contig 10586 bp, 7 predicted proteins | sample MGYA00581005_ERZ773212 | MGnify/ENA primary metagenome ERZ773212 (study PRJEB29015, sample SAMEA2738154) | human oral metagenome | biome: human oral; feature: human-associated habitat; material: saliva | place: China | collected 2196 ...
TACAATTTCTGAAAAACGTATAAGAAACAGATGAATTTATTTTAGCCAATCTATAAATTGTAAAAAATAGGGCCTCAATTTTTGGCTGCATTTTATAATTGTTTTATTATGTTTTAAGACATTAAATATGTATTAGATAGATGTATTATAGATGATGTAGCACGTGTAAAAAAATGCTACAAATTCAAATTGAGCAATTGCGCGAAGATTTTGAGCGTGAACGTACTCAACTAGTGGATCAAATCGATCAAAAAGACAAGCAGATTTCTGACATGATCGGAATCTATCATTTAGAGGTAAAAGTAATAGAGGGAATTTAAATGGGATTTAGGATATTCATGCTAATCGTAGTTTTACTTATTCCGTTAATTATGCTTTTATTTGGCTGGCTATTTTTCAGGAGAACACCGAAAAAAATCAATTACGTATTCGGATACCGAACAAAAAGGTCCATGAGGAATAAAGAAACATGGAATTTTGCGAATCAATATTTTGGGAAAGTATGGTATCTTTGCGGACTACTTTCAGCACCTCTCTCCGTGATTGCCATGGCCATTGTTTTTGAAAAGGGAACGGATACAATGAGTACTGTTGGCTTTATTATCACGATGATTCAGACAATCCCTTTTGTTGGCGCGATGATTTCAACAGAGATTGCATTGAAGAAAAACTTTGATGAAAACGGGAGAAGGAAATAAACGAGGGATATCCATCACTAGAATAAAAGCAGCAAATCTTTTATATTTCTTGATAAAGGATCATGGAAATTATTTAGAGAACTTAATTTGCTAAATGTAGATGAGAGTCTTGTCTACAGAAAGTTTGAAACGCTTTCTAAAGGAGAACAAACAAAAATCCTTTTAGCTATTTTGTTTACAAGAGAAGATGGTTTTTTACTTATAGATGAACCAACAAATCATTTAGATATGGAAGGAAGAAAAATTGTAAGCGAATATCTAAAAGGTAAACATTTCAATATGTTTTACTAATTAACGGCTGTCTTTTTTTGAAAATAACCTTTGCCACCAACTTTTTTTAGTTTCTAGTAATAATGTTTCATTTTTCATTGTCAGGGCTCCGATCAATTGCAGCTGGCTGTTGCTTGTTTCAATCATATCAGCAATTTGCTTGTCTTTTTGATCGATTTGATCTACTAGTTGTGTACGCTCACGTTCAAAATCTTCGCGCAATTGCTCTATTTGGCTTTGTAGCATTTTTTCTACACGTGAGCTAGAATGTGTAGCATCGTCTATATTTGTATCGACATCTTCTACAAGGCATGTATCTAAAACGTACTGAGTAAGACTTTTGTGCTGTTTTTTAGATAGTTCTACAAGTCTTTCTTTCTGTTCTTTTGATACACGCATACTAATTTGCACACTCATTTTTTCTAACCTCTTTTTAACAAATATATACGTTATACATAACGTTGTGTATAACAATTATATCACGTTCTATACGTTTTCTTTACAGATATTTTGTTAAAATCGATTCTAAGCTCTCATTTCCTTGTTAAATCCTTTAGAAAATAAACTAAAGGGGTCTGGGAGGGTAAATATACCACCCCGATTTTTAATTCTTCAAAACATAATAAAACAATTATAAAATGCAGCTAAAAATCGAAGCCTGTTTTTTAAGATTTCATAATCTAACTAGGCTATTAAACTAGTTAAAAATAAAGCAATAAAAAAAGACGGATAAGCCGTCCTTTTTATTCGTCTAAAAAATCATAAATATTGGTTTGTCCTTCGACAACGGGTGGCTCTTGCGATGAATTGTCTATTTTAGCTAGTAACTTATTTTGTTGTTCCTTCATGTCGGCCTGTTCTTCTTCTGTCGTTTCATTTTTATAATCCTGATTCGACCACTTCGGAACATTTGTTTTCGTACTCCGTTTTTTAGTCTTTTTCTCATCACGTTTAACAACATAGCTTGCTTCATAAGATTTTCTTGCATCTTCAACCGTCGTTATACCTTTTCGTCTCCAATTTCGAAGAACCGTTGCTATGTATGTTGCTTTTTCCCCGCCATTTCGATTGAAAATATCATATGCCAGCTCTAACACATTGTTCCTATCAGATTCAACAAAGCCATTTAAGTAGCCCAATATTTCCGATTCTGTTGGCTTTTCAACTGATTCAAAGCGGCTGAAAAACCAACCATATTCGTTCGATTCTTTTTCGGAAATTACCTTGCTTTCCACTACTGGATTATTAAGTTTATCAGTAGTTTCTTTTTTTTGTGCCGTTTTTTCAATAGCCGACCTAAGTTCGCTAATTTCCTTGGTTGCTCTTTTAATAATGTTTATTGCATCACCTATATTCTTTTCATTGATGCTATACAAATCCTTGAGGAGGCTATTATCTCGACTATATCCAAATCCTAGTAATTCAACATACAACTCGGTGGCAGTCGCTATTTGCGCCTTGGAAGCTAATTTTGTCTTTTCAATAGTCCATCGCAATTCTGCACCAATTATTTTTCGACCATTTTTTAACGGCTCATAAATGATGTTTAATTCTGTATTGCTATTGATGCTTTCAACGGCTGGAGCTAAATGTTTTCGTTTAATTGCATCGTATCGTTCCATTGATTTCCCAAAAGTACCAAAAATTCCGCGAAGGTCTTCGTTACTTAATTGAATTTTTCGCAATCCTGATTGGTTCGCTATAAGGATATTCTCATACAACGCTTGCCCTGAAAAGTTGAGCGATGCAAACATATCTAGTCTATAAATCAACGGATTTTCTTCTCTAGATCTCAAAACTCCAATTATTGGAGCTACACCATCTTTTTCTATCTTATTTGAATTAAATATAAAATGGTATTTCCCTTTTTGATAAGAATAAGAACTGAAGATCATAATTCCTTTAGCAGAACCATTCAGAGGATCATTAATCATCTTCTCATCGATCATCAAAATACTGCTTTCCCCAACTGTTTTTAGATCTTGTAAAATTCGTGATGTTCTGTGTCTTTCATAATCTAAAAGAGAAACAAAATTTTTTAATTCATCGATTGTAAAAGTGGCTTCAGCAAAATCGCCATCGACTTTTGCGTTTAGCAATGCGAAAGAAAATAATATATTCTGCGCTGTCGTCATTCTGTTTGCTAAACTTGTTATGCGAAAATTTTTACTTTTGGCCAACTGCTTGTTTTTTATATTGGTTAGTTGCCAAACTTCTGGCTGCTTTTCTACTTCGTGCATCTTTTTTCCTTTCTATAGTGCTATTATACCACTATTTTAAACAAAGTGCAACTTTTTGTTAGAATGGTAGCACTAATGTGTTAGAATGGTAGCACTAATGTGTTAGAATGGTAGCACTAATGTGTTAGAACGGTAGCACTTGAAACATGAAAATCCTTATATAACAGACTTTTTCATGTTTTTGCGCTTTTGCGTACTAATACCTATACCTATACATATTATTTTAGAAGAAGAAAGCAAGATAAAAAATATACGTTTGTGGTCTTACGATTCACGTTTGATTTTTTTGCTACGGTAGCTTTCCTTCAAGGGGTATCTAAGACAGGTATTAGAGAATCTTTTATTTTGAAGACAACTAGTATTTTACTTTTTCAAGCAAAATAAAAGGATAACCAAATCGTCTTACTCCCTTTAGATAAAAATTTAGATTTTTTATTGACAAAGATAGATTATCGTCGTAAAGTGCTACCAAAAAAACACATACTTTTACTGAAGTCACAAGTAGATTATCTATCTGCTAAAATCAAGGTCATCTTTCTCAAATGTTCTATCTCTATCTCCATCCTCTAATTCGAGATCTTTTCTCTGGATAATCTTCTCAGCAATCTCCTCACGTTCTTGATCTGTCAGATAGTACTCTTGATCTTGCAACTGATATTTGTATTTGTTTCGATCTTCAATCACATACTGCAAATCTTTCGTCAGTCGATCATTTGTTCTCATTAGATCAGCAATTTCTTCCTTCAATTTAGCAATAGTAGCCTTTAGACGTTGTACAATTCCCAGCCCAAGAATACGCTCTTTAAATTCGTTCAGCAATTTAATCAATGGGCCTCTATCAGCCCTGCGGGCCAAATCATCAAAATCCTTTTCTGGGACCATGACGTAGCGCTGTTTTTCCTTACCGAAGCCTCTATCTTCAATTCGATAGTTGCGCTTATCGTCGAGTGGTTTATTTGCAATCAGCTGCATCATCAGCATCGCATCGACCGTTTCATCTTTGATCATTTCGAGGTCAAGTTCTTCAGATTTGCTAGCGATCTCATCGTTCAACTCCTTGATCACTCTAGCTTGTTGCCTTTTACTAGCCTCAAAAGCCTCATCTCGCTTTTGGATTTTTTCTTCTTGCTGCCTCAATCGCTCATTTAGCTCTTCCAGCTTCTCTTCATGTGCTTGTTCCTCACGCTGCATTTTCACGATCTGACTTGACTTTTGGTTCTCGATGTATTCCATGGCATCCTTGTATTCGCGCATATCTTTGATATCGTTCGTTTTACCAGCTTTGCGATCAATGCCAATTTCATGTACAAATTGATGTAGACGATGAATTTCTGCATTTCGAAACGCTTTAAACTGTTCACGTCCGCTTGGCCCAAACCCTTCTTGCTCCAATGCCTTTCGGAAAGAAGGTTGTACTGCAAGCCCATTTTTATAACCAGTTGCCGTCGGAACCACGTTAAAATGTGCATGAGGAGCACCAGATTCGTCCAGGTGCACGATTGCGTTGTAGATAGTCATATTACTATGCCGATCGTTAAAATCGCTCACATATCGTCCCAGGGCCTCTCCTACTTCTTGTTTTTCTTCAAAACTCAATCTCTCCCAATCGGATTTGTTTCCAACCGTAACAATGAATTCTCTCTGGAGGTCCAAATTCTTTGATTTTTGGACGTGTTTATAGTAGTCATCGATCTTGCGATCTTTCCGCTTTTGCTTAGTATTATAAGCATTCAGCGCATCGTCAAAGAGTTCGTGATAAACGTCTTTGATATCGCGTTTGACAATCTGGATATTGTATTTCGATTTTTCACGTTGGATATGTTTGTGAGCGTCGCTTCTAAATTCTTTTTCTGTTAATTCGCGATTGTTATGTCTGATATTAGTTTGCCGTGGATTAGTTTTGAAGGACAATGTCATTGTTTTATCCATGATTTAAACCTACCTTTTAAGATTTACTATTTTAAGAGTTACTAATAGTATGCCATCTTTTGTTAAAAATAAAGACAAAACAGAAGAAAAAACGCAACACTCGAAAAAATTTAACTAGGCTATTAGCCTAGTTAATAAAAATAATGGATAGATATAGAGATCCATTATTTATCAATATCGTGGGTTTATATATAAGCCCATGAAAAATACAAATTATGGTCTACATAGTTGTCCATGTTTTAGGTAAAAAATGGACTATATAGAAGTCCATAAGTTCATAGAATCATGGGATACATAGTAGACCATGAAACAATAAAATTATGGAACATATATAAGCCCATGATTTATCTAAAAGATGGACTATATAGAAGCCCATATTTTGGATCAAACGTGGATTAGTATATAAAACCATTAACAAACTAAAAACGCTCAATTTAGCCCGAAAAGCGGGCTATGCCGCAGCGCTATCGCTATTCTGCGTTTATATTGTCGATTTAAAACAGACGTAGAAATCATAATCCAAAGTCGGGATATAGCAGGGAGTTTCTGTTACTCTTTGGCAAAGAGTAACGTTTTTGCACCTTTGACATTGCTTCGCAACGTACAAAGGTAAAACGCTCCTGCGGAGAGCTGGGTTTACCTCCTTTTTTGGCCCCTCACGGTCTAAAAAATTCACTACCGTTTAGATCTACATCATCGCGAATAACGCACCTAAAAAATTGCGGGTTTCGTATTTTTTTGTTGTCTATATGGGTGCACAGCAATCTAATGTTTAAGTAGTTATGTAAGTTAGCGTTTATGTTGTGAAAGCTATTTTACATTATTCTAGAACGGTTCATCCGAAAAGGCTTTAGTATTCAAATAAAGTACGAAATTCATTGGTTACTTGTTGTTAAATAGACCATGAATAAACTGAGCAAACGGTTGTGTTTTCGAAAATGTTATAGTAAAATTAAACTTGTAAAAAAAACTTGCGCAAGGAGAAAGTGAAATGGCTGAAGTAGTGGCGACAAAAGGTATAACTTTTAAGATGGATTCAGAAATTTTAGATATTGCTAGTTCTGTATTAAGAGAACATGGATATAGTCTTAGTAAAGGAATGACTCTGTTTTTGAAAAATGTAGCTTTGACAAAGTCGGTTGATTTACCAAACGAGAAAGAAATAGATAATGAACTTTTGTTTATGAAATTAAAAGAAGAGATTGCTCAAGGGATTTCAGAAGTCCGCTCTGGTAAATATTATACTGATGCTGATTTGGTAGAACGTTATGGATTATAAAATTAAATATACTCAGAATGCATTAGGTGATTTAGATACGATTTTTGATTTCATTTCAAATGTTAGTTTAAGCGGAGCTAAAAATAAAATTAGTAAAATTCGTTCTAAAGTAAATCAACTTACGTTTATGCCATCTGGTTTTAGTTTTGATAATCATCTAGGTAAGAAACTAAATGATGAGTTTAAGACAGAAGGTTTGATATGCGACGACTACCTTATTTTATTTGTTGTAGATGAAGATAAAAAGGAGGTAATTGTTACTCATGTTATCTCGTCAAAAAGTAACTATATGAAAGTTCTAAAATAAACAGAAAGTGTACCGCACCCCAAAAGTTAGATTTTTTTCTGTCTAACTTTTGGGGTGCAGTTCATTTGTAGATTGTTTTTTCAATTGAATTGTCGAATTAATTAATATAATGGATACGCTTTTTCATTCGTCTATGGTAAAATGGTGGTAATATATAAAGCTTTCTTTTCGTAACTAGTTAGTCCAATTTTATTTTGCTAGGAATCTTAGGATTTTTTTATTGTATATTTATACTTTAAATTCAAGAGTAATAAAATACTAATCATAGTAAGTGACTAACATAGCTACCACATGAAGATTCTCTGGTAAATCTAGCAAACTTAAGGGGGATGTCTACTAAATAGGTGTAACATATTTCTCACGTAATTTAATCAAATAGAAAGAATTTTTTATGGATAAAACAAAAAAATATCTCAGTTTTTTAATATTCCCACTGTTATTTTTGTTGCTGGTCTTTTTGGCGGGAAAAGCGCATGCAGCCACTGATGTTACAGATAAAGCAAAAATAGATAACCTGAAAATTACTGTCGCATCCACTGGAAGTGTTACTGAGGGAATTCATGGCTCAAACGATACTTCTATGGCACTAAAATATTCAGGTGATTTTAGTTTTCCAAATGTAGCAGTCAATGAAATCGAAGAAGGGGATTACTTTATTGTAAGGGCACCAGTTAACTTGAATTTGGTGGAAAATACTATGGATTTGATTGATTCAACATCAAACATCAAGATGGGAACGGTTCAAGCTGATAATGCAAACCATCGACTAGTATTCACTTTTAATAACGAGATAAAAGATAAGCAAAATATCCGAGGAAACTTTGTTGCCAAAGCAAGTGAGTCTCTATCAAAAGATGGTAAAAAAGTCACTTACGTCTTACCCAACGGTACAACACAGGTAATTACATATAAGGTTAATACTTATAATATAGTTGATGTGATAGGAGAGACCATCATAAAGTACGGTTATAACGATACCAATAAGGCGAGAGCACATTTTCAGATGAAAATTAACCGTGCTAAGGAAGATATGACTGGACATGTGGTGAAGATTACAGATGACGTTTCAAAGGGAGCCTTTGCTAACTATGTGGAAGGTACTTTCTATTTGAATGAAGCGGAATTCCAAACGACGAATAAGAATTCATCTGCTCTTAAACATATGGGTGATAGATACGAAATCACAACCGATCCGGAGGTATACAAGGCTAACTCAGATAAAAAAGCTTTGCTGACTTTTGTCAACGGGAAACGAGGATTTGAGTTGCTCATGCCTACCAATATGGGAAGAAAGAGCTTTTTCTTAACCTATGATACTTCCTCACCAGCAGATGCTTCAACGATAAGTAACTCAGCTCAGTACTTGATTGATAATCAACCACAACTTACTTGGAAAAAATACGGAAATATTATTGGTACCAAAACAGAAGAAAAATTTAATTTAAAGACAGTTAAATCTGTTGGTGCATCAATCACAGCTGATATTGCTGGTAAAATTAAAATTACCAAGTTTGATGAAGCTGATGCAACCATTAAGTTGGCAGGTGTTGTCTTTGAAATCCGTGAGAAAACCACTAATAATTTGGTTGACACCGTTACAACAGATGCGGATGGGATAGCTGTCTCAAAGGCTCTCAATAATGGTAAGTATATCGTTAAAGAAAAAACTCCTAAATCAGGCTATCAGGTAAATAGTCAAGAGTTCGAAGTGGAGATGAAAGATGGAAAAGGTATTCCCCTCAATATCTCTAACAAACGTGTGACAGTTGACTTTGAAGCAACCAAGACTTGGGTAAACGGAAAAGCAACTGACTACAAAGAAGTCAAACTCGGTTTGTATGTGCACAAAGAAGGACAAACTGTTGCAGATGCAAAACCTGTTACTGGGAACTACACCCCTGAAGTAACCGTTTCGAACGGTGTCTACACTTATAAGTGGAAAAATCAACTTCCTGAACGTGATGTTGATGGAAGCAAGCTAGTTTATTCTGTTCGAGAACTTGAAGATCAGACGGGTCTTCCTCTGGAAGAAGGAGAGAAAGTCAAAGCAGGAGAGAACAACTACCTTGTATCTTACAATGCAGACAAGACTCAAGTAACCAATACTTACGAAGTTCCAAAAACAAACGTGACGGCTAAGAAAGTCTGGGTTGGCGGTCAGGAAACAGTTCGTCCAACTGTCTACTTCAAACTCTATCGTACGCCAGAAGGTGGAGCGATTGAAGAAGTAGTTGGTGTTAGTCAAAAAGAAGTTCCCAAAACAGATGGAACTGTAGAATGGACAGACCTTCCTGCGACAGATGAGCACGGTGTGAAGTACACTTATAGTGTGATGGAAGTAGATGAAGATGGCAATCTCATTGTAGATCCGATAGACGGTTATACTCCTAGCCAAACAGCGGGTCTTACTGTTACAAATACCTATAGCACTTCACAAACTAAGGCGGATATTAAAGTCAAAAAAGAATTAACTGGTGGTCGTCCAACACCTCTTCAAAACGAAGAATTTGAGTTTATCTTGAAAGACAAAAATGGACAAGAAGTTAAGAGAGCTAAGAACGATGCAAATGGTGATGTAGTCTTTAAAGATATTCCTTTTACACAAGAAGGACATTACCAGTACACGATTGTAGAAGCAAATGCTGGTCAAACCATCGATGGGGTGACCCATGATGCGAGAACGGTTCGTGTCACTGTACACGTCTATGATAATGGAAAAGGTCAGCTAGTTGCCTGGGTTGAGAATTTTGATATTTCTTCTGTAGCAATTCCTTTAGCTGATTTCGCCTCTTCAGCACTTGGTTCTGCTCTCGTCCCTCCAATCTCTGGTGCCATCAACACCATTACAGATGCCGGAATTCAAACATTCGTCAATACTTATAAAGCAACTAATGCTAAGGCCGTTCTTGAAGTGACTAAGCAGTTGACTGGTCGTGCAACAGGAGCTCAAGAAAATGAGTTCGAATTTACGTTGACAGACCAAGCTGGTAACGTTGAAACTAAGAAAAATGATGCAGCTGGAAAAGTTAAGTTTGATGAATTGACCTTCGATGAAGCAGGTACTTATACTTACACCATCAAGGAAGTAAAAGCTGGCACAACGGAGAATGGTATTACCTACGATTCTAAGATAGTCACAGCTAAAGTAACTGTAACAGATGACGGTCATGGAAAACTGACTGCAGTTGTTGATTACAGTAGTGATCCAACCTTCACCAATGTCTACACTCCAGCAGGAGCTACAACTGTAACTCTTGGAGCTAAGAAAGTTCTTGAAGGAAAAACTCTTGAAGCAGGTAAATACAGCTTTGAATTGAAGAAAGAGGATGGGACTGTTGTTGAAACAGCAACAAACGCAGCTGATGGAACAGTGACCTTCTCACCAATTTCATATGATGAGAGCCAAGTTGGCACTCACAAGTATACAATTTCAGAAGTTGCTGGAAGTGAACCAGGAGTCACATACGACACAACTGTTCAAGAAGTTGAAGTAAAAGTTGAAAAAGTAAGTGCAACTGAATTGAAAGCAACTGCTTCAAAAGAGGCAAAAGATCTTGTATTTAAGAACGTTTACACTCCAGCGAAAACTGAAGTTCGTGTGAATAAAATATGGAAGGATGCCGACAACCAAGATGGTAAACGTCCATCTTCAATTACAGTTAATCTCTTAGCAGATGGTACCAAGGTTGATTCTAGGGAAATCCAAGCTGCTACGGACGGAACTTGGACTGCTAAATTTGAAAAATTAGCAAAATATAAAGATGGTAAAGAAATCAAATATACTGTGACAGAAGAATCTGTTGTAGGATATAAATCTTCTATCGACAACTTTACTATTACTAATAGCCATGATCCAGAAAAAA
>ERZ773212.1515-NODE-1515-length-10578-cov-3.656942_pt1 | contig 10578 bp, 8 predicted proteins | sample MGYA00581005_ERZ773212 | MGnify/ENA primary metagenome ERZ773212 (study PRJEB29015, sample SAMEA2738154) | human oral metagenome | biome: human oral; feature: human-associated habitat; material: saliva | place: China | collected 2196 ...
TTTAATTCCTTTTGTCATAATTTGTTTTTCCTTTCTCTTTTATATTATATCATATTTTTAAGATTTTTTGAAATTTTTAGAAATGGTCAGGACGTAAAACAGCGGCCTATTGTACAACAAAAACAGCCTTAAAAAGGTGAAAAATGAAGGAGCTGTATAATCTATCACTTTCAGCCAAAATTATGGTTTCGTGCAGCCTGACATCACTTTAAGTTGTATAATAATGTTAGGAGGCTACAACAATATGAACTGTACAAAAGAACAAGCTCAAGGGATGGCTGATGAATATTTAGACAGAGAATTTGAAAAGATTCAGGATATGCCTCTTACGATGAGAGAGAATCCTATCACAATAGAACAATGTGAGAAGGAATTAATTAGTTTAAGAAAAAATAAACTATCTTGGAAAGCTAATTCAAGAATAGTAAGATATTTTAATAAAAGTGTTACAAAAGCAAATAAGTTTGGAAAAGATTCTCCTGAAGTGTACTGGGAAAAATTAAAAAACGATAAAGAGTTATTTAGAAAGTTTTTAGAAAATCGTTATCGTTGTAGTGATTATTTTAGAGATAATGAACTAGGTAAAGAACAATTTAAACAAGGTATAATTCCTGATTTTATTTATGGAATTGGTTTAACAACATCGACAGTAAGTCCTAACGTGTCCATTTTTAAACCGTCTCAGATGCAATATATTTTAGATAAATATGCACAAGAGTTCAATGAAATATTTGACCCAACATGTGGTTATTGTGGAAGATTAGTCGGAACATTGGCATGTAATAAAAAATACATTGGTAGAGATATTTCAGATTTAGTTATAGAAGAGAATAAAGAATGTGGTAAATGGTTAGAGAGTAGATTAACAAGTTTGTTTTTTAAACCTGAATATGATTTAGAAGTAGCAGATGCATTTACATCAACAGGAGAATATGAATGTTTGGTTACATGTCCGCCTTATTCTGACAATAATGGGAAACAAATTGAAGAATGGCGAATGTCTAATGGTGATAAAATAACTTGCGAGTATACATGTGAAGAGATTATTGATATTTTCTTAAAAAATTATAAATGTAAGAGATATATTTTAGTTTTAGATGATAGTATCTCAAATACAAAATATAAAGATTTTATTGTTGAAAAGTTTGAGAATGTTAACTACATAAATTCAAGAGATGGAAAATTACAAGACGCATCTAAAAACTATGAAGCTATTGTAATTATTGATAGAGACGAGAAAGGAAATTTAAAGAAATATGATGAATAGTAGTAAAAGTGAAGCATTAAAGTTTACAGCGAATTTTCCTTTACATTTCTCTCATTACGCAAATTTAATTTATTCTGATTTAGATAAACATGTTTTTAAGAATGAAATTCGTATACCAAAATATTGGAGTGAATGTGTTCAATTTATAATTAATTCATATCATCAGGACAGTAAAGTAATAGAGTTTGAAGATGAAACAGCTTTTGATAAACAAGAAAATAATAAAGTTGTGGTGACATTTAGCGGCGGTTTAGACAGTGTCTATCAAGCACTGTATCTAAGAAACAACGGTTATAATGTTACATTACTTCATGTGAAAAATATGAATAAATATACAAATGGGCAAGAAGCAATAGCTGCTAAAGAATTTGCGGAACAGTTTAACTTTAATTTAGAAATAGTTGATTATCATGCAGTTTCAAAACATAAAGAGTGGAATGAGAATCCATTTAAGACATCATTATGTTATGCACTATGTTTAGACTATTGTTTACACACAAATACAAGAATCATTTCATCTGGTGATGATATGAGATTAGCTGCTAAAGATTCTGATTTAAACAATAACTTCGGTGATTGTAAAGAAGTAACAGAATTATTTTTCAAGAATTTTGAAAATATCACATACTTACCAGTAGATGGTAATATTCATAAAGGTATGCGATTAAAATATCTAAGTCAGAATAATGCTAGAGATTATTACTACAGTACAACAACACCAGGAAGATTAGTAAAGTATCTACACGACTTAAACGAAAAGAAGTTTAATGTTAAATTAGATAAGTGGTGCGCATTATCAGAACGTAAGGATTGTATGCACGTCCTCTTAGAATACTATTATGGCAATGTAGATTATCCAGATAACATGATAGAACATTGTTGGAACAAGATAGCAATAGGTCCTGATAAAAACTTTTTTGGAAAACATTTATCACTAGAAAAAAGAATTCAAAATTTAGTAGACTATTAATATGGCACCTGAATGTACAAAAGGTGCCTTTATGATTAGAATAACAAAAGAAGTATAAATATCTTAGAGAAGCGCAAATAGTGCCCAGAGCGCTCTAGATTTTATTAGAATGTGATTTGGGTTAGATAAGGAGTTTTAAAAATGAAATGTGAAATATGTAATAGAGAGTTCAAAAATTCTAGAACATTAGGAATTCATATCTCAACAACTCATAAAATGTCTAAACAAGAATATTACGACAAATTCTTAAAGAAAGATGAAAATGAAGGAAAATGTCTTGAATGTGGAAAAGAAACAGGCTTTGTAACTTTAGTAAAAGGATATAGAATCTTTTGCTCTGTCAAATGTCTTAATCAATCTCAATATCACATTAAACATTGTATAGAAACATATACTAAAAACTATGTTGACAACAAAAATAATAGAAAAGAACTAAACGAAAGAACCAGAAATACCTGTCTAGAAAAGTATAATGGAATAGGTTTTGCTTCTCAAGAATTAACTAAAAAATATAATGAGACTATGTTATTAAAATATGGTCATACTAATCCTTCTCAAGTGAAAGAAATTCAAGAAAAAACTAAATTAACCAATTTATCTAAGTATGGAGCAGAAAATGTTTATGCATCTGAAATTATAAAAGAAAGAATCAAAGAAACTAACCTCAAGAGATATGGTGAAACCTTGTGGACCAAATCTAAAGAAGGTAGAGAATTTTTAAAGGAATTCACTAATTCTCAAGAATATAAAGACAAACAATATAATACCAAAAAGAAAAATAACTCTTTTAAGACTTCTAAGATTGAAAATAAATTAGAATTAGAATTAAAAGAGATATTTCCTGACTTAGAAACTCAATATAAATCCAAACTTTACCCATTTAATTGTGATTTCTATATTCCTTCTTTGGATTTATACATTGAATATAATGGCATCTGGACACACGGAGGGTGTTTTTATGATAAAAACAATGAAGATAATAGAAATACCTTAGAGATGTGGAAACAACGTTCAGAACACTCTAGATTTTACCAGAATGCAATAGAAACTTGGACTAAAAGAGATGTATTAAAGTTAAACACTGCCGTTAAAAACAATCTCAACTACATCGCTTGGTTCAACAAAGAACAAGCTTACGACTGGATAGAAAAATATAAGGAGACAATTAAATGAAATGTTTAATATGTAATAAAGAAACAAATGGATATATTGGATTGTGTAGTCATATTCATCTTCATAATATTTCTTCTAAAGATTATTATGATAAATATTTAAAACAGGAAAACGAAGGAAAATGTTTAGAATGCGGAAAAGAAACGTTATTCAAAGGAATTAGAGATGGATATAGAGACTTTTGTTGTTGTAGATGTTCTACATTAAACAAGAAAACGCAAGAAAAACTTAGAAAAACAAATTTAGAAAGATATGGAACAGAATGTGTTTTTCAGTCAGAAGAAGTTAAAAATAAAATCAAAGAAACAAATTTAAAACGATTAGGTGTTGATGTTCCAGCAAAATCAAAAATCGTTCAAGATAAAATGGCCAAAACTAATTTAAAACGATATGGACACAAAGCTCCTATGCAATCTAAACAAATTCAAGAGAAAGCTGTTAAAACCAATTTAAAAAGAAGAAGAGTAAAATATCCCGGACAAAGCGAAGAAGTTAAAGAAAAAATTAGGGAAACAAATTTAGAAAGATATGGAGTAGAGTGTTCGTTTCAATCTGAAGAAGTTAAAAATAAAATCAAAGAAACAAATCTGGAACGATACAATGCTGAAACATGGAGAAAAAGTAAAATCGGTAGAGAAACATTAAGAGAAATTACAGGTTCAAAAGAATTTAAACAAAAATGCTATGATACAAAAAAGAAAAACAACACTTTCAATAAATCAAAAATCGAAAAAGAACTCGAAATTAAATTAAGAGAATTATTTTCAGATTTAAAAACTCAATATAAATCAGAAGTCTATCCTTTCGCTTGTGATTATTATGTTCCTTCTCTAGATTTATATATTGAATACAATGGAACATGGTTACATGGAGGATGCTTCTATGATGAAAATAATAAAGAGGATAGGGATACATTAGAGAAGTGGAAACAATTATCAGAACATTCAAGATTTTATGAAACAGCTGTAAGCGTATGGACACAAAGAGATATTTTAAAACTGAACACAGCGATTAAAAATAATCTCAACTATATCGCTTGGTTTAACGAAGAACAAGCCCACAATTGGATAAACGCATATAAAGAGAGTAGAACTAATTAAAGTCCTACTCTTTTATTTTTATTCTTGTAACATCTTACTCAACTCTTCAAACTCCTCATCAGACATTGCGCCTTCTATCTCAACATCTTCTGACTCTGAAGTAATCTTCTCATACTCTTTAATCATACACTGACTTTCGTATATCTGAAGAGGTTTACCTTGCTCTTTTAAATATTTTAAAAGCCAGTCGCTTGGCGCATAAAATCCCTGAAGGACCATCTGTTTATTGTTGACCATGAGGCCGACTCTTCCTTTTGGTGAATTAGGTATACGGCTTCCGAACCCATCTTCATATACCATTTGAGAAATTGTACTAGGCAGCCTGCCGCATCCAATACGTGTACTCGCATTCTGTCGAATCGTCATACTAATACCAGAGTCACTTGATGACGGTCTCTGTGCAAATGTCATAACGTGTGTCTTAGATGCACGTCCTAGACGATAAATAGACTCTGTTGCTTGTAATGCTGCAGCTTGATATTCGCCATTCTCTTTCGCTACATCATCTTTACCCGTAATCGGAGCAAACAATTCAGCCGCTTCATCGACAATAACCATAATCGCTTGAGACTGTTGTTCTGGAGGTAAGTCGTCATAATCATTGACTCCATATTTTACCATGAGGTCGTATCTATCCATCATGACCTTCTGCGCGAATTGTAACACTTTGGCACATGATTCGTATGTAACCCCTACAGGTACACCGAACTGCATAAATCTCGAACCTTCTACACGTTTCATATCACATATCATAAGTAACCATTTGTCTGGTCTTAATAGACATGCATTCTCTACGTTGTTAAGTAAAACTGAATTACCAGTTAGTAAACCATTCTCTAATTCAAATACTCTATCATTATCATTAACTGTAATACATACAGATTTTTCTGGTTCTACTTCTATAACATCTTTAATTAATTTCTTTCCTTGTTGATTATGAATAAGATACAGCTCTTCATGATTTTGGAATTTATTATAAATAGTTTCTGTATTTAATCTCCATTCAAGTTCTTTTGTTTCTTGAATTTTCTTTAAATGTTTTTTAAATAAATCTTCTGACCATTCATATTGATTAAATTCTTTATTAAAATAATCTGCTGGTGAGAAGTTCTTCATTAATTCTAAAATATCTTCTGATAACTGTTTATGAATATCTATCTTTAATAGAATGTCTAGTATTTTCTTTGAATATTCTTCATTAATAATAACTGGCCATAGATGGTCATCTGATGCTATCTGTTCTGTGTTATCTTCAAGAATTATTTTAAATGCTCGATTAGGAATATGAATATCTGATTTAGCAATAACATCAGTTATCATATTATTTCTTGAAATAATCTTATCCCCGATTTTTACATCTTCTGCTCGTTTAAATGTCTTACGATACTTCTTATTATTTATTACTATAACATCATTAGATACCTTATTCAACAACTCATGATTATATACTTTATTCTGGATTAAATTATGAATAAATTGAGGAATTAAATTAAAATCTTCTTCCCAGATAAAATATAAATCTATGTTTTTATTTTTTGCGTTATTTCTCTTTTTGGTATTATCTTGTTTTGTGTTGTTATGCACATTACAATAATTAAATGCAATATTTAACTCCTTAATATAGTAATCTAAGTCTTCTTGAGTTGTGTCAATCGTATAATCTTTTGAAAATATAGATTCTATAGTTTGTTTGAAGTCTTGTTTTTGTATTGGTTCTATATCTTCTACTTCTTTTTGAGTTAATTCTTGCTTTTTAATTTGTCTTGTTGCTTCTATGTTTTTTGTTATTTTCTTAAGTTTTCTTAAATCATTAGCTTCACATTTTGATTTTCTTAACTGAAGTGTATCTAAAACATAATCTTGAATAACATCTCTTGAAATACTACATTTATTAGAAATAATATAAGTAATGTCATTTATATTTAAAACAGGTTCTGTTGAATACCACAATCTTAATATTTCCTTTTTAAAGAAATTGTTTAAATATTCTACATTCTTGTCTGTTGTATATGCTCTGTTTTTGTTGTATCTAATATGAGCTTTATTAAGATGATTATTTAATTCTATAATCTTCTCTTGTTCATGAAGAGGAATATCAGCTTCTTGTAAAATTTTCTTAAGCGTATCTGTATTCTTAATGTAACCTTTTATTGATTTAATCGTACCTTTTAAAGAATTACCTAATATATATTCTTTAATGTACTCAATATCTCTCTCATCTACACTATACTCAATATCTTTGTATCTATTTACAGATTCTTGTTGAATCTGATATGCCTTTTTTAAAAGTTCATTTCTATCTTCAATCAATAGATTAATGTCTTGCTCTATATTTTTAATGTATCTACTCTTCATTACTATTTTCTCCTAAACTTAATCTATTTAAATGTTGATTTGTGAAATCTCTGTTTTTAATTACATCATAAATTAATTCTTTATTTTCTTTAAAATCAGATTCCCAAACATAATATAATGTTATTCCTTTTTGTTGCAATTTATCTTTTTTAATTTGATGATATTGAGCAGCTGACATATGATAATTCATTTGCATAATTCTATCTGAATGCCAATAGTCTCCATTAAATTCAAAAGCTATACTTAATTCTGGAATGTAGAAATCTACCTCTTGAGGAAATATCAATGTTTTGTCATCTTCTTTAATTACATTATCCTTAAAAATTTCTTTTAACATGTTTCCAAATTCTTCTTGAGATTGCGATTTTCTTTTTTGATAATTATCTGCATTATGAATTCTATTGTATAACTGCTTAGATGAAATTTCAATTCCTGTATCTTGTTTAATATTTTCTATTATTGTGTTTTGAAAAAGTCTATAATTATTGTTGTATTCTTCTACAATCGTTTCTATATTTTTATATCTACTCAACTGTATAGCTTTATCTGTCTGATTTTTAATTTTTAAACAAGTATTATTTTGTTGAAATTTCTCGTTTTGTTTTTTAACTAAATTAGCTCTTTCATAACTTGATTTTAAACTTAATTCATCTACTAAATATTTTTTAATTAATTTGAATGATATGTAATATCTATTTTCTAAAATTGTTATCATATCACTTAAAGACAAAAGCGGTTCTTGTTGATTCCATAATTGCAAAATTTCCTCTTTAATATTATCTAATTTTATCTTCACATTTTCATATTTTGGTCGAAAATCACTGATATTAAGAAATCTGTTCAAAGAAGTGTATGTAACAAGATTTTCTGTATCATATTTCTTTAATTCATAAAATGTTTTTTCTAGATTGTCTTTATCTATAATATTACTATGTTTTATAAAGAAATCATTTTCTTTCTCTTGTTTATAAAAATTGTTTATCGACCCTCTTATTAAACCATTTAATGAGTCTAACTTTTTATGTTGATGTGTTTCAATATTGTAAGAGTCTAAAATCTGTTTTAACTCCATTATTGTTCTAATATATCCATCTATTAAATGAAATGTTCCATAATAAGAATTTCCTAAACAATACTCTTTCACATATTGCAAATCTTCTTCTTTAATTCTAGAAAAATCTAAATCTTGATACATATCTATTGCTTCTTGTTGAATTTGATATGCTTTTTCTAAAAACCTACCTCTATCCTTTTCTAAAATATTTTTATTATTTTCTATTTCTTCTATATATCTTGCTTTAATCATCTTCTTGTACCTCTTCTAACACTGGAATTATTGTTTCTATAGGGAGAGCTTTACCTCCTCCTGTGAGAGATTTGTTCAATCCAATTCGTTATTTTGGACCAGTTCTCTTACGAACTTCTTACACTTTCATGCAAGCTCAGACTATTTGTTCATCTTAATTATTTAAAATTAAGAGAGATATTTTTCGAATACACTTGTACCCTACTCCTTCGTCAAAGGATAGTCGTTGAACGTTACTCTTATATTTCTATTTAGAGTATTCGCTGCTAAATACCCAATATTATCTTTTTTCAAACATTCACACTTGTCATTTCTAACTATGTTGTAGTAAGATAATCTCTAAGGGATTCTAAGCAATAAACTTCTGATATTACACAATCACTCGTGTAACAGTGCCACTTACACCTGCTCCCAATGCTTGAGGTGAATTTAGTAAATCAGCTGGTGGTAATCCTGTCACTTTACCATTCTTCTTAAGTAATTTCCACTGAGCTCCATTTACATCTATACCATTAATTCTTTCAACTTGTCCTGTTTCTCGATTTGTGATGTCGAAACCACCTTTTGAACCGATTCCAAGAGGGAAAAACGACCATGCCACATCTGGATTTAATACATACTCTGCTGACCATGGTGCACTTCCAGGTAATGGTTGTAATAATACTATATGTGCTACTTGATTTGTAATATCCCAACCACCCGCTTCTTCATCAACTTCCCATGGTCTTCCTCGACCTAACTGAGTTGTAATTTTTTCTAAGAAACTATCCTGTTGAAGAGGGTCATATCCAATCGGTAAAAATATAGACAATTTATCTGGATAATTATTACTATCTACACTATCTATTGTAAATTCATATGTATATGTGTAGATTCCTGATTCTGGATGTAATAATCCCATATTTTGCTTCTTCATCTGAATAAAGTTTTTAATAAAACCTAAACTTGGTTCATCATAGAATTTCTTATTTTCTACTTCTATCTTATCATCAGCATCTTGCCAATCTGATTCTTCTGCAAACCAATATTTTCCTTTTCCAAATTTCTTAGATAACTCTTCCATAAAAGTGATTCTTTTTTCTTTGTCAAACGCGGGTGAGAAAATAAAAGTCATCTTAATTGGATAGTCATTATTTTCATTCCACTCACTAACAACAAATTCAGATTGATAATTATACACATTTGTATTACTATCAATCAGTCCCATATACTGTCTCTTAAATTGAAGAATTTTGTTTAAAAGTTTATACTCGTTTTCAAACGACTCTTTCACAATGTTTAATGTGATAATAATATAAACAACATGTAAAAATATTGATAACAATAAACTTTTAATGAAACCTAAAAATATTAATGAAATTACTGTCAATAATGGGAATAATATTAATAAAATAACTAGTAACCATTTATTTTTAGGGAATTTACCTTTTGTCATTCTTGTAAATGCATATTTTTGATATTTACTTATTTTTTCTTTTAATGATAACTCAGGTATTACAGACTTGTCTACTATCTTAGGAGGTCTCTTTTGTTTTGAACTTGATTTAACTGCGTCTACTGCATAAAAGAATATGTTTCCCCATAAGTAAAATAAAATAAATAGAATGATTCCTTGAAAAATCATAATCTCTCACCTACTTTTCATGTATGTTCAACCAAAAATTATCAAAATCTTTCATCGGATTCAATTTATCAACCTTTAACTGAACTAACTTGTCTATGTATTGACGTTTCTTCTCCTCTGATAATTTCTTAGTGTTTTCTCCACCTTCTGAAAATATCTTAGAATAATATAACTTCCACTTGTCAGTACTTCTTAATTTGCGTAAATACTCGTCGTCTTTATCTGCTTTAATTACTCTCTTCTTTAACGGCATAATTATTTCCTTTCTCGTAGACCGCAATTATATGCACTCTAGTGATTGTTTTAACGTTAATGATATTTCTACTATTGTCTACATTAATATTCATCCTGTGCAGTTCTAGTGCAGTCTATGTGTTTATATTGTATATATCAAAAAAGAGTAGAACAGTTAGACCTACTCTTTTATAAATACAAAGATTAAATTTGCAAAATCTTATCTGATACTTTAGAATACTAAAACAAAGTAATTCTTTTTCCCTTTTTTAAGGATGGAGAATTCTTGGTTGATAGCTTCTGACTGATGTAATACAGTCTGAATATCTGTAACTTTATTACCATTTACTGATACAGAACCTTGTTCAATTAACTTACGAGCTTCTGATTTAGACTTGCATACTTCCGCAATCACAAGTGCATCAATCAAAGTTACACCATCTTCTACAGCTACCTTCTTGGCATCTACTAGACCTTCCTTCATCTCCTCGATAGATAAAGTCATAATATCACCCTTAAAGAATGTCTCTGTGATACGTAGCGCCTTTT
>ERZ773212.1517-NODE-1517-length-10569-cov-13.786285_pt1 | contig 10569 bp, 10 predicted proteins | sample MGYA00581005_ERZ773212 | MGnify/ENA primary metagenome ERZ773212 (study PRJEB29015, sample SAMEA2738154) | human oral metagenome | biome: human oral; feature: human-associated habitat; material: saliva | place: China | collected 2196 ...
ATATTTCAAGCGCTCTCAAAAATAGGAGGAAAGAAAAGGCAGTGAGAGTTGAACTCACTACCTTAAAATAATCTTATAAATAACAGATTTTATCCCTTTTAGCGTTCACGTTTACGTTGAATTGTAAATCCTAAAATCAATCCCAAAATAGTATATCCACCGAGGGCCATCTGACGTTCCACTCGAGAATAACTACCAGTATTTGGCAACTCCTGTTTAGTCGCATCTTTATTTGCAGATACAGCTTTTACACCTTCAATTTCTTTCTTGTCATCTCCTACCACTAACTGTACCTGTTCATTAGTTAGCCTTGACGATAAATCAGATTTTGTAGTTGAAATATTTACATGCATTGGTTCACGAGTGTTGACGACATTTTGATTAAATGTAGGTAATTTTTGAGATGGCATGACATTCGGTGTAGCACCAGCACCATCATATTTTGGACTTGTCTTGTAACCATTCAAATCAAAGGTTGGCAACTCATCAACAATTGGTGTGTCAACGGTTGTAGCACCAATACCATCTTCATTTTGGGTCACTTTGTAACCGTTCAATTCAGCATTCAAATCAAAAGCTGGAAGTTCTGTTGGTGTTACAGTTGGTGCGTCAACGGTTGTAGCACCGATGCCATCTTCATTTTGAGTCACTTTGTAACCGTTCAATTCGGCATCCAAATCAAAAGCTGGAAGTTCTTCAACACTTGGTGTTTCACGAGTAACTGCAGAAGCTACACCTGTTGTATCTTGATAAACAGCAAGAGCCTTATCAATTGCAAGAATATCAATCAAACGTTGAACATTAGATTTGGCATCAGAAAGTGCTTTTTGGGCTTGCGCAAGTGCTACTTTTGCGTCTGCTACACGTTTGTCAGCAGTTGCCTTATCTTCTTCAGCCTTAGTCACTTTAGCAGTCAAATTACCCAATTGACCTTGTAAGCGAGCAGCCTTATCACGAGTCTCGATCGCTTTATCGATTTCACCTCGGATAGCTGCTACGCGATGAGCCAAATGATCAGCATAATCTGTAGCACGGTCAGCTGCAACTTTCTTTTCTTCAAGAGTTGCTGCAGTTGCTTGGGCAGCTAACTTAGCAGTCGCAAGAGTTGCAGTTGCCTTGTTCAATTCGTTTGTTGCAGTTGTAATAGCCACAGCACGTTGTTCTTGACTACGTGTAGCCGCTGCCAATTGACCCGTCAAGGCTGTTTGACGTGTCACAAGGGTATTGCGTTCATCTTCTTGACGAGCTTTAAGAGCTTTCAAGTCATTCAAGGCGCTTACGAGTGCACTGTTATCACCTTCTTGTTCGTGAGTCACAAATACAAAGTGATGGTCCGCAAGGAATTTCATTTTGCGACCGTAGAAGGTTGGGTTAAGTGCATCGTCTTTGAAGTTGTCGTAGTTATCCCAGAATTTCTTGCTAGATTCACTCTCTTCTTCAATATAAGATGTACCATCTTCGTCAGTTGAATAAGTGCTACCTGTATGAGCATTGTTTTCAAATGCTGCATAACGGAATGTGTTGTTAGAACCCACAATATTAGCGATTGCAAGCCCCATTTTACCACCCATTGGCACTAGAAGTCCACGACGGTGTCCGTGACTAGCACCTCTGACATTCGTATAGTCATCATACCATCTAAGTAGCATATCGTAAGCTAATGTTTCATTTGTCACGATATGGTCGAAGTTGATATAGCCATCTTCTGTGCCCTCAACGTAACCGTACCCAGAAACGATATTTTCAAGACCGTTTTCGTTTTTGTTCCCTGGCTCAGTTAATACTGTTTTATGGCTCAACTTGTCGTTACGTTGCATTTCATTAGCACGTTGTTGAGCATAATCCAAGTAAGCGTCGTCCACTTGCATGTTACCTTCAACACCATTTGCTTCACGCAATTCATTGAGCATTTTCACAAATGCTTGAGACAATCCGCGGTTATCCACTTTATAGCGGAACACTGGTTGTTTCTTAAATGTATGATTCACAACGTCATATGGCTCATTACGGTAGTCTTCAAGTGCTTTTTGGAAGTCCAACATATCTTGAGTTGCTTCGATTTCGACAATTTTGACACCTTGGAAGTTAACAGGTTCCATTGTTGGGTTACCTGATGCATCTTTTGGTGCATTGTCACGGTTGTGTTCGTAGTCCATGAGGTTGTCATGCGCTACTGCATTACGCTCAGATGGGTTCAAGTCAATCGTTTTGATAACTGGTTTGTAGTTATCCACTTCTTGTTGCTTCGCGTCAATACGACTACTTGTAGCAGCGATTTGTGCAGATTTCGTAGTTACTTGACTATTGACATCATCCAATTCAGTTTGAATTTCTTTAGGGTCTTGACTAGTTGTTGCAGTTGCTTGATTCAAAGCGGCTTTCTTGTCTTCGACAGTTTTCTCAGCATCTGTGACAGCTTTTGTAGCGTCATCATGCGCACCTTTAGCGGCTACTGATTCATCTTTTGCAGTTTGCTCAGCAGTTTTTGCATTTGAGAGTTCAGTATTGAGTTCTGATTTTTGCTCAGTTTTAGCCTCAATTACCTTGTTTTGTTCTTCAACAATTGCAGCTGCGTTTTGTGCGGTTTTGATATCTTCTTTGACATCTGTAACAGCTTTTATAGCAGCTGATAGTTGGTCTTCAGCGACTTTCACATCGGCAGTCTTTTGGTCAACTGTTAATTGTGCAGATTTGGCAACCTCTTGAGCCTTAGTCAAATCTTGACCTGTCACTGCTGCGTTTTGTACGGTTGTTGATGTGGTAGGTTGTGTAAGCTCGTCTGCTTGAACAGTTGTATTAACAACACCAGCACCGACAAGAACAGAAGTTAAACCAGCACCTAATAAAATATCTTTCTTTTGCATATATTCTCCTAGTATAAAATTCAAAATGATTCAATTCCACATTATAACCTGTTCTCCAAAGAGAAACAAAGTTCGATATTATAACTCTCTCATTATCTGTTTTCTATAATCCTATGATGAGTCCTTGTCTCTAATAATTGAATTGTCTGAATAACAGATTGATTTTGTTCAGCCGAAATGGCCTTGTTCGAATCCAATACTGTTTTTGAAACTTGAAAACAATGCCCAAACATACAAAGCAATTCTTCCCTATTATATTCATTCATATTGGTTTAATATTCCCCTATGGCCATAATCCGATTTTTGAGTGTATTTATCATACAACTATCTATTATATTCCCCCGAAATGGCTTTGTCAAAAGTTACCTATTACTTTTAATAAAATGTTTTATTGCCCTCTCTCTAGATTTTTGTTATCTGATAAAGATAGATATCGAATGTGTCACAATACTAAAAACTGATCAAAAGAGGTGTTAAAAAATAAAAAAGTTTCTTTTAAAAATTATTCTTCAAACTCATTACTTTTAGTTTCAATCACTATCAAATCCGATTTGTTTGCATGAAATTCACCAATCCATTTAAGAGTTTAAAACATATAGTTAGATAAACCACCACCTAATTTTTAAACAACACAAAAACACTCTAGGCAATATGACTAGAGCATTTTTATATGTATTGATTCGTATTGAATGCTTACTTCACTTCTGTAAGAGTTAAATAATTTCTATTTTAGCTGTTAGAAACGTTGGTACATCAATGTTTCTAGAATGCTACCTAATAAAAGGTAGAGTGAATGGTAGAGTAGTTATTGCGTTAGCTCAGCAATCTTTTCAAGATAAATCCCCACAGCTTCTAACTTTCGTTGTGGTGCTAATTCAGCGTAAGTATCCATTGTAGTTGAAATTGATTTATGTCCCATTCTGACTTGAAGTTCTTTCCAATTTGTGCCAGCGTTGAGCAACATTGAAGCATGAGTATGTCGGAACAAATGGAAACCATAGTTTGGTAATCCAAGACCTACTAACCTTTTCTTAAGAGTTGTTCTCTCGTTTCTATCACACATATAGTTGCCATAGATTGTAGAGAAAATCAGTTTTGTTCTATGTCTGTTGTGCAATTCAAGATACAAGTTCATTTCGTGGTGGAAATCTCTGAGTTTTTCTATTATGGGGAGAGGGACAGGGACAGAGCGATTTCCTGCATCAGTTTTTGGTGTAGCTTTACAGATAACTTCCCCTTTTGTCCCATCTTTTTTATTTGCGGTTTTCCACATCAATGTTTTACTGACATTAATAGAAGAATTTTCAAAATCTAGGTCATCAATCGTCAACGCAAGTAGTTCATTTATTCGCAAAGCGGAGGCTAATAAAGTATTACAAATTAACTTAAATCTACGATTGGCTCTATTGTTATCTAAACTTTCAAGATAATTAAGCCATATTACAAGACTATCATCATGTAATACCATGATGCGTTGCTTATTTGATTTTGGCTTAGGTGGTATCTTAACAGAGCTAACAGGATTAGTGATTAGTCCATAGTTTGTAATTCCATAGTCAAAAATATCTTTCAACTTATGGATAACAGCACCAAAATCTTTAGCACTACCTTTATCAGCACGCTTTATACCAGATTCAATGGACTCTTTTGATTTCTTTGCCAAACCATTTAACCAAAGCTGGATATCCGCAGATTCAATTTTATCTGGTTTGTAATCTCCAAATTTAGGGATAATATAATTATCAAGATAACCTCTTACTCTGTTCAGAGTATTATGTGAGTTGACCCAGGTCTTATATGATTTAAACCATTCTTCAGCTAAATCTTCCAGTGTATCAATGACGATAACTTTTTCTCGTGTTGAGCCATTTTTTTCAAATTCTAGTCGTGCTCGAATGATTGCTCTATCTAACTGTTTTAGTGTCTTAGCTGTAATGGTAGTAGTGACTTGCTTACCAGTTTTGATATCTTTTCCCAGAAATGCCCCCTTCAAAGTGTATGAGATGGACTTATCTTTTTTGATTTTTTTAATGACTTTTTTGCCATTATGAATAATTGTTTCAGTTTCCATATTTGCCTTTCTTCATGGATATTGAAGTAGGCTAAAATAGTTACCACTCTTTCTTTTAGATAGAACTATTTTAGCAAAAATTTTCAGAATTAGGATTGTAAAAAGTTGATAATATCATCTAGTAGATAGAAGACGGTTCGAGTTCCCTCTATAGGAGGTTCTAATCTTTTTAATCCTTTTTGTTCCCAAGTTTTTAATGTGTTTGGGGAGATATTTAGCTGTTTTAGCAATTCTCGCTGTTGTATTATCTTTAGTGGTATGTTCTGTTCTTTGATTTGAATGAGTTTGATAAGTGTTTGCAATAGTTGTTCAATTTGTTCTAATTTTTCGTTATTCATTATTCTCTTTCTCCTCTGTGTTTGAATTATGGAGTCGATTAGGATTGTATCTTCGTGAATCTAGGTATTTGGCGAAGAAATATGTACGTTCAATAATGAGTCCTAATAAATTGGTATTGTTTGCTCGGGCATACCAGACCAATTCTTCAAATTCGGTAAAGTCGTTCTCTTCGATAATATCAACTACTTCATGTATAAAATCCGAGGAGTTCATCTCCATCAAGAATTTTTCTAAATTAAAGCCACAACCGACTTCAATATCCTCAATGTTGTAGGGGGTCTTATCTGGATTTTCCGCATGGGTAAAGTAGTCAAATAAACCAGTGGGAGACATAACTACCTCCACATGTGCTGGACCGTTTAGTTTGTCACTGATGATATTTGATACTTGTGAATAGCTTTTCAGTGAATCAAAGAAGAAAGCACCGTGTTTGTGCGATTTCTTGAACTCTCCCGTCTGTCTATTAACATCCTTATCGTGCCAAGGACTAAGAATAAACGGAATATGGAGTTCCTCTAATATATTCAAGTAGTTCTCTGGTGCGCTTTCCTCGTAGAAGAGAAACGTCCATTTGGTTGAGCGCTGTTCTTTTGCCATAGGCAGTTACCTCATTTCTTTTGGGTTCTATTACTAAGGAGAAATGACAGGTCGTATGCAAAGTTTTTTTGAAAAAATTGAATTTTTTGTGATTATTGATTATTGACCTATTGGGGGTCGTAGTAACCCCAATAGGTCATGATAGAAAAGAATATAAAAAGGGGCTGTCTGGCTTTTGCTTAACGCAAGCCACAGCCCCAAGGGATTAACGTTTTTGTCCAGTGAACCACAATTGGTTACGAACTCGAATAGGAGAGGAGAAATAATAGTCTGCGTGTTGGCTGACGATTTCTTCTTTTAATTGTGCTTCCATCTCTTTTAGGATTTTTTGCCCTTGTTGGTCTCTAGGGACTTTTAGAAAAATAGTGATGGTATCTTTTCGTATATCTACAATACACTTGCGAACAGCTCGGTTAAATCCTTTATGGATTGGATTGATGGTGGTAACGGTCTGGTGTTCAAGGTTGCTTATCTTCTGTACTCGTTCACGCTGAAACAGGAAGTGTCGCAACAGGAAAGTGTGATAGACAGATTGGATATAGTTCCGAAGACTATCTGTTTTCAACCGTTGTATTATCTCTAATCCAGTCAATAGTAAGGCAAGTAGTAGTGAAATAAGAGCGGATTTGTGACTTACAGAACTAATGGTATCAGTAATGTTTTTAACTGAATCTAGGTTGACAAATGAGATGTTGGCTAATTGGACGGAAAGAAAATTGAATAGCCAGCCGAAGACAGAGCAGATAGGAGTAGAGAGAACCAAATATAGTATAAGATTGAAACTTCTTATAAAGTAGTTTTTTGTGGTCATAGGATACCTCGCTTAGTGTAGTAGGTTGGACAGAGTAGGGGCAGAACTTGGTAGGGGTGTTCATTGTCGATAACTTGGATGATACCTGTACCATGTCCTGTTGGAATGACAATCCCCTCTGGATCGAGGTCAGGAAATAAAAATTGAGTAGTTTTCTGATTGATATTTCCAATTTGTAACAATACGTTTAGCTGTTCCCTTACTGAAATTGGGATAGTATTGTGGTCAAAACGCTGACTTACTAAAAATAGATGGATTTTGGTAGCACGTCCTAACAAGGCAATCTGTGAGAGTAAGGAGAAAAATGCTTCTTTGATATTCTTATTGACTCCCTCTGATAGAGCTAGGACTTCATCAATAACAATAGTTAGATGGGTAAATTGATGGTTGGGATTATCATACAAGATAGCTTGTCGTTTTTGAATGAGATTTGCACATTGGCTTAATTGTTCGTTGACCTGTGATACAAAATCAGATTTTGAACGGTTTTCGACAGGGTGGATAACGGAGATATGATTTTCTCTTGCCCAACGACTTGGGGTATCAAATTTCGGGTCAATGATAATCAAGTCAGACATATGCTTCAGTACACTCAAGAAGTAAGTGAGAGCATACGATTTCCCAGAACCTGAATTTCCAGCAATAGCCCAGTGATTGACCTTGTCTAAATTGAGTTCAAAGTGCTTCATGATAGGGATTTTCCCATGTGGCAATCTGGCTGAAAACTTATCCAAATCAGGAATCGCTAAACGTTCTGAAATCCCTCTTTTCCAAGGGAAGAATAAACCACGTTGAATGTGTAAGTCATCTGTGTCTAGAGGGACAAAATAGGTAGCATTTTGTTTTAGAAGCGTATATTGTGGGTAAAGTGAAGCATTGGCAATCAGAAAGATTTTCTTGTATAAGTCGTCATCGAGGATATAAGCGCACGGTAGGCGAGGGACAAAGACAAAGCCGTCTTCTTGAATAATGACGTTAAAAGAATTAGTATAGCTGGTTTCCCCCTGCATTAAAGCCCCTAGAACCATGTTTAGGCTCTGGAGCAGGTAAGATTGCAGGAAAGATTGGTTCAGCACATCACGAGATTGTGAGGTCATTACCGAACCTCCTTGATACCATTTGCTTTGAAGTAAACGTTATATTTTACTTCGCAGGCTTGTAGGGTGTCAAATTGAATCATGGATTGAAACGCTGGAAGCTCAATCGTATCTTCGAATTTTACTTGGAAAGGGTCTTGCCCTTCCTGTACAAACCATGCTTTATAGGCTACGATTTCTCCTGTTGGTTTTCCTTCTTCAAACCGTTGTTGTGGTTCAAGTTCGGTACTAAGTGAGTAAATCGGTTGTTTTTGACTGATAATTTTATCAGCCAATGTAGTTGTATAACCACCTTTTGTTGTTTTCATTTTAAACGCCATAGGGTTGTTCCTCCTTTATTATTGAGAAATAATACGAATGAGACTTGCTCGGTTTTGGTCGTGAGCTGGACGTAGTTGCTCTAGTTATGTATCACCTCCTTATTACTAAGGAGAATGAGACAACCAAACGCAAAGTTATTTGTTAAATTTTTAATTTTTTTATAAAAAATCCAGTGACAGAGACACTGGATTTGAGGTATTAGCGATAACTTTTTAATAAAGGAGCTAATTTTTTTAGTGCTTTACAATAATGAGATTTGACAGTTACATCACTCATTTTCTTGTAATGTTCAGTGATATAGCGAGCCGTTTCTTTATAGCTTGAACCTTGTTCCGCTATCATTTCAACAATCTTACTGTCAATTTCTGATAGGGATGCTTTAGCTTCACGAATAGCTTGTCTTAACTCCGCTAGGATTAAAGCTTCTTCGGGATTCAAATCAGAACTTGCAACTACTTCATAGCGTTCACGTCGTTTACCGTCATTACGAGATATGCTTTCTTCCATACTTCGTTTATGGTGGTATCGGTCACGCCGTTCTGCATTACTTTGTTCTTGTTGAAGCAAACGAGTTACTTCATCCCAATTTTTAGCTTTAGTAGCTTCTTCGATTTTACGCTCACGGCGTTCTTTGACTTTATTGCTCATAATGATGAGCTCCTTTCCGTCCTTGGACAGAAGGAAACAAAATGAGCAAATATTGAACGCTGAGTATGCTAAAAGGCACAACAAAGAAACAGCGAAACAATTCTATGCAAGACATGACCTTTATCGTCATATCATCATATTTGTTTCAATCTGTCCTTTGATGGCCATCAATTTGGACTATTAAAATTTTTATCAAGAGTTTTTCTTGATATATTCAGTATAAGGCATAATGTTCTTTTATTTTTTACTTCTTTTTTTACTTCAATAAACTAATTTGTAAAACGAAGTGCAAAAAAAAACTAGGCGATTCACCTAGTTTTTAAAGAGCAAATTTTCGTATCTCTTCTTCGCTTAATAGTTTAATAAATGCTTGTTGAACTCTATCTAAAGCCGAAGCCATTGCGAGTAATTCCTCGTTTAATTGTTCTTGGAAATAGTATGTTACTTGTGTATTATTCGTCAATAATCCCTCAATATAGCGAGTGACATTTGTATTATCTAAATTGATATCATAGAGTTCAACTAAATCAACAAGGTCGATGTCGTTTATTCCCTGAGAGGCAATTTTTTCAATACGTTTCTTATCCTCTAGTGAAAATCTTGTTGGCTCTAATTGAATAGTGTGCCTTTCTTGAATTGGTCTTGTTGCATAAGGGTTGGAAACCCAACTGATAATTTCATCAAAAGTTCTTTCCTCAGTCCTTTCTATATCATTGGATTGATAAATATTAATGCCTAGATTTGCCAACTCTTCTTTAGAATATTTTTGATATAACTCTGTGATATCCTTACCTTGACTGAGTAATTTCATACAGTCCTCAGATATCTGTTTGAATTTTACTCCATCTATTTGTTGACCACCAGTCATACTAAACGAAGAGGTTGTTCTTCCTTTTTGAGAAATAACTAACGGGACGGATGTAAGGTAAGATTTTGGAATATTCTCTTTATACATTCTTTCTAATATATCATTTACCATAAATCCGATATTAAACAAGGGATTTTCTTTGAGTTTTTTTATTAGATTAGGGATAATTTCTGTCGAAACATTATCATACCACCATTTATTGATGAGAGGATCAATGTTTTCTTGCCTAAATGTTGAGGGTGTGTCATTTCCGCCTAATTCAAATAGGATACCACAGACATTAACTTCAAATGATTTAATTAAATTATCCCCTAACATCAACCAAAGAATATCAAACATTTCTTCAAAATCAATGACAGTCAATTCATTGATGGTACGGGTTCTAAAACTTCTAGCGGGGTTATAACTTTTTCCACCAACCCATACGTCAATGTCATCTTTCTTGTGAAAAGTATCCATTTCAGTTTCAGTAGAAATCATAAATCTTTTTCTTTGAATATTGAAATTTGCAAATGTCTTGGCAATACTTAGACAACTTGATTGGATTGAAATTAAATCATCACTCATGAAAGAATATAGTTTTTCATCTACAGCCTCTAAATCTCTATATAAAATAGAACTGAAAAAATAATGAAACAGATTCTCAATAAACTCATCTAACTCTCCAAAAACGATATACGTATAGCTCGAAGCGGTTAGAGCATTTAAATAAACTAACATCGAACTCGTAATTGGTCGCTTACCACTTTCAACTTGACTAACTTGACCTGCATTGCCTAGTTCGCTTTGTGTAATATTGTATTTTTTTCTTAAATTTTTGATACGAGTAGGTATTTCTTGTGAATAATTTTCTTCAAAAAATTTCATATATAATCCCCCTATAATCATGGAAAAGTAGAAAGTAGTAAAAATAGTTGTTATCCTAGTTGATTAAAAAAATCTCTGATTTCCTC
>ERZ773212.1521-NODE-1521-length-10567-cov-7.192352_pt1 | contig 10567 bp, 5 predicted proteins | sample MGYA00581005_ERZ773212 | MGnify/ENA primary metagenome ERZ773212 (study PRJEB29015, sample SAMEA2738154) | human oral metagenome | biome: human oral; feature: human-associated habitat; material: saliva | place: China | collected 2196 ...
AAAAACATTATACTGAAGTTGGACACATCATCAATGCTTTCTTTGAAGAATTTGTCGAAGAAACCTTGATTCAGCCGACATTTGTCTATGGCCATCCTGTCGCTGTGTCACCTCTGGCCAAGAAAAACCCAGAAGACCCACGCTTCACGGACCGCTTCGAGCTCTTCATCATGACCAAAGAATATGCCAACGCCTTCACTGAGCTGAACGATCCAATCGATCAATTATCTCGTTTTGAAGCACAGGCAAAAGCTAAGGAACTGGGCGATGACGAAGCAACTGGTATCGACTATGATTACGTTGAAGCCTTGGAATACGGTATGCCACCAACTGGAGGCCTCGGTATCGGTATCGACCGGCTTGTAATGTTGCTGACAGATGTGACTACCATTCGCGATGTATTGCTTTTCCCGACTATGAAGTAATCGGCTCTAAAATTATTGATTTGACGGGCTTTGTGATTGGAAAACTTACCATCTTACCAAAAATTTACCAGAAATTATTTATAGGATTGTAAAACTCTATAAAGACTTACAGCTTCTCTTGGACTTTTCCAAGGGATGTTTTTTGATTTTTGAGACTTGAATTGTCAAATTAAGTGCACAATTTCACCATGAAATACTTCATAAGGAGTATTCCAGTTGAGACACTTTCGTGGTCTATTATTTAGTTTAGCTTCCCACAGCTGAATGGTGTGCTCGTCAATAAATGTTAAGTCGCTCCCTTTGGGAAAATATTCTCGTAGTAATCCATTGGTATTCTCATTGGTTCCTCGGTGCCAAGGCGCATGAGGATCTGGGAAATAGACTTCTACCTTTAATTTGTCAGTCAAGTCTTGATGATTCGTGAATTCTTTTCCTCTATCTGGAGTGACAGTTTCTTTCGGCAAGGGCTCCAACATTTGTACCATAGCCTCTATGACAACCGCTAGCTTCTTGATTTTAAGAAAACGAGAATAACGATCCGTTAGAGTAACTAGACAAGCTTTTCCAGTTTTTCCTGCAACGGTGTCTGCTTCCCAATCACCGATCCTAGTTCGCTTGTTTGCTTCTTCGGATCTTTCGTGAATGGTATGAGAAACAGGAAATTTCCCTCTGTTTTCATCATGACCTTTCGTATGGCGTGTTTTCCCACGATGACGAAGTTTGCGAATCACACCGCGAGCACCATATTTTACTAAAAAATCTTATTGGTTTTTATTGTGCACTTATATTGTATATTCAAGGATAAAAAAACTGACAGCAGAATTTCTACTGTCAGTTATGTTTTTCCGAAAAATGATGATTTTTTGGAAAGATATTAAGTAATTAAGTAATTCAGTATACGTGAACTAACATTCCTATGAACTTTCCATCCATCCAGCACTTTTAAAAACATTTAATAAGTTTTCATTCTCTGTTACTTTGTATTCTGGAATCCCTATACAGATAAGATGAGTTGGTCTACTTAGAGCAACATAAGCAAGTTTAAGAGCCTTTTCTGTTTCTTTCTCCATATCACTTTTATCTTGTGGAAGTTCAACATAATTTTTAGTCAAATATTTTTCGAGTAATTGAAGCATAGAATAGCTAGTGGAACTATCACCATAACCAGTAGAAAACTCTGAATCCAACATTAGCAAAGTTGCCTTGTGAGTCTCTCCTTTCACCGAATGTATGGTAGCTAGACTTATATCTTCACCGTCATTATATACTGACTGGTCTGATATAGTTTGTGAGCCATTAGAGAAATTAGATTTCAGCAACTCCTTAATCTCAATACATAAACCATAATTATTTTGCAACAGTTCTTTATCAATTACAAGTCCATCAAGAAGTTCACTTAACTCATCAATTATTTTCTCATCATTATCATTCCTCAGTTCTTTAATAATTTTAAATGCCTTTATTCTAAATTCATCTTTGTTTAAGCTATCTTCAAAGTCGTTATCAAAATATTTTGATAATGACTTTAGCAAAATACTCGAAAATAACTCAAAATCACTCTTATAATTTGTATTCTTTGTGACAGCACGATTATATCTTTCACCAAAAGTGTTTTCCAAATCCCTGTGTAGAGCTGATACAATAACTTTAGGTTTTCTTGATTTCTTAAAAGTTTCATTCTTATCTTCTAATTCATCAATTAACAATCTATATTTCTTTATCAAATCATCTCCATCTTCGTAAATAATAAAATACGGAGAGAAGGAAGTATGGTTAGTAGTTGATTTAAAATCATCGTATTTCACAATACAAACATTTTTTACAACATCTACAATAGTTTCGCTGAATCGTGAGGTTTTGGAAATACGCTTCTCCCTAGAATCGTCGACTTCCCACGCCAATTCTGTATCACCACCCCAAATATTGTAGATTGCTTGATAAGGATCTCCAAACTTTTGAACGATTACAGAAGTATTATCAAATAATGATTGGAGTAATTCAAATTGAAATTTACTTGTATCCTGTGCCTCGTCTAATAACAAATAAGCAAATCTTTTAGAGATTATTGCTTTAAATATTTTGTTATACTGTTCAATATACCAATTTGACAGTTCCAGACAACAATGATTTGTAATAATACCTAATTTAAATAACCTATTTATACTAGTATTAAAAGCGTTGTTATATTGTTTATTTTTTCCACCAACCTTAGATTCTACTCTCACTGGATTTCCCTCATGCAAAAAATTCCATTTATCTATTTTTCCAGCTGGATTGGGTAATTTCTCGGGAACTGATTTAACACTACCTTTTTCAATCAAAGTTTGATAATATCGAACAAACTGTTTATCAAATTTTTCTCGGAATATTTCATCATCAAGCACTCTCATTTGTTTATCACCTAGAATCAAATGAAATGCTTTCTTAGCAAAAAATGTATTGAAAAAATCTTGAATTGTTCCAATAAAATGAGGATTTTTGATTTCTTCAACACCGAGCTTTTTTAAACTCGATTTTATTTCATCAACAGCAACATTTGTATGAGTTAGAACGCAGATGCCTTGTCCAGAACCTTTCAATTGTTCCAATAGTATTTTAATGCGTGCAGTAAGAACTGTGGTTTTTCCTGTCCCAGGTCCAGCGACAACATCCATATCATTGTTCTCATAGATAACGGATTGCTGTTCCTCAGAAAAATGACATCCAGATGGGAGTAAACTTTTCTCAATTGATGCTATTAATTCATTCATCAGTACATCCCTCTTCTTCATTTATCTGAGCAGCATGTTTAATCGCATCAACTAAATATTGAGTGTACTTATTGGATAGTACTTCTGATTTTAGTTGCTCTTTGCCTTCATTATCTAAATTTCCTATTTCAATCGCCAACTTTTGTGCAACGATTGCTTTAGATACAACTTTATCATTCAAAGACTTAAATACATTGTATGCTAGCTCAGCGCTGATTGATTCACTACCATCGGTAAACAGATTATTTATTTTATCAAATTTTTCTTTATTAGTAGTACTATAGGGTTCCTTATATCTTGTTTCATGAATAGATTTCCAAAGCAACTTTACTAACGGGCTCTTTGCTAAACTATATTCTAATGTCCATTCGGGAGCAACGAAGGTTTTAGAATTAGCATTATAATCGTCATATTTTTGGATAATTGTATCATTTTTTATTCTTATGAGTTCTTCAATGTGCTCTTCATTCAAATCTTTAACAACTTTATTTTCTAATTGGGATTCATCAAAATTTTGCTTGAGTCCAAATCCATCTATTAGATTTTTTTTTGTAGAAAATATTGTCCCATAAGGACGGTCTTCTTCAGGTAAATCAGATTCTAGGTTCAATTCACTTGAAATCTGTTGAAATTCAATTTGATTTCCTATTATGTATACTTTTCCAGATGTACCTTTATCCTTATAATATTCCAGTGGTCTAACATCTACATCAGTTATAATAGAAATAGGTAATTGAATCCTATCAGCTCCACTTCTTGAAAATAGTTTAATATACCGTTCAAAGGCTGTATTCCCTATATTAACTATTGAAATCCCATATTCATGTAAAGGATAGCCTATTAGCTCAGCAAATGTTGGTAAAAGCAAATTTTCTGCGTCACCCTCCACAAATATTAATCCTTTTGCAAAAAATAAATTACTCTTTGTCGCATCCAAAAATCTCTCCAAAAATTCATAATCTTCTGTTTTTAACAAAGTTTCTGATTCTGCCATTGAAAACGCTTGATTATTATATAGCAAAATAAGATTTTTAGGATTTATAGAAGAAGCTAGATTGGTACTGTGTGTTGTTAGAATAAATTGGGTAGAGGAATTACTCTCCATATGCTTAATCAATCGAATCTGAGCTTGTGTGTGAAGATGAGCTTCTATTTCTTCGATCAATGCAATTCTAGGACCAATATAATTACTACCATCTCTCATCAGAAGCAATTCAACTGCTATATATAAAAGGTTAGAGTTCCCTAATCCTAAATTGACACTTTCAGTATCTAAACTTAGTCGTGATAATATAGAATAAATATTAGCTTCTGAGACATTAAAGGCAATCTTACTTTTTTCAAAATCATTTTTATCATAAAAGGTTTCTAGTTGATTCATAATTAACTGAACCACATTATGTTCATCCTTAGAGAAAAATTCTTTTACCTCTCCATTCGCCTTATCAACAATATCCAGAAGTTCTTGTTTTCCACTTTCACCAACCTGAGGATGGGCAGAAAGAATGTTTGATAATCGAGAATATGGACCCGGCCGTAACTCCCTCTGAGCATCCCTCAGTGGCTTCAAATAAATTGCTCGTAACAGCTGCCTTCTTTCACTATCAATAACAGTTTCTGAATTATAGTCACCACCATAGATTTTCCTATCAAAATATTCATTTCCATTAGGATTTTTCTTTTTGGTAACCTTTAAAGTTACTTTTAATAATGGTTTGGCATCTTGAGTGAATGAAATCCACTCTAAAAACTTCGCAGCCTCTTCATATGAAAGATCTGTAAAATAACCTACTATTTTCAATTCTTCTTTGAATGTTTTTCCATCGCGTGTATAGAAATCTGTATCTGAAATTCTATCATAGTCATCACTCAACGTACCTAGCAGTAATTTAATACCATCAATAATCGCTGTCTTTCCCGCATCATTCTCACCTACTATCAAGTTCATGCCTTTTTGAAGATTCACAATTAGGCCAGGAGAATCATCATTTGATTTATACTTCCGAAAATCCCAATATTCCACCTTTTCTAAAAACATACCCTACTCCTCCACCTCAAATTTAGGCAAACTATTGATTAAATCAACAGTTTGGATAGATACATTGATGATTCTCAAAAGTAAATTGAAGATGTACTTTTCATCATCACTATACTCATTTGGATCATCAGTAATTCCAGATTTTTTATCAATTTTGACTTGATACTGATCTATAATCCATTCAATAGCAGAGCGCCCATTTACAACATATTCATACGCTTTTTCAGGAATATTACTGACAGTGATGTCGCTGTTAAATATGATTGTAGATAGATCATTTACAGATTTTCCTTTTTCATCACGCTTTTTAGCGAATCTCATCTTGGTTACTTTGTAACTTGGATTCCCTGCTGTCGTAATTTCAACTCCATCATAGACAGGAACTTCTTCATAGTTAAGATGCAAGTTAATCAATTTCTGACCAACTTCAACATACTTTTCTTTATTCTTAACAATGGGAATTCGAGCTAAGTCTTTCTTCAAATCATTAGCATACTTCTCTTGATATTCTTTAGAGTTGAGCAACCCATAAACATAGGCAAAAGTGTCATCCAAATTCAATCCCAGCTTATCAGAAAACGCTTGATTCATATTATCATTGTTTTGGAACAATGACGTTTCATCAACTTCGTTGTCAAAACGCATAAAATGTTGTCCTGTATCCATTGTATGTAGATTAGGCATTAAATTAGTTATTAAAGTAGAAAAGGGACGAGATATACCCTTTCCAGTTGTCATAATAACTAGATTATTTTTCCCGAATTTTCTATGCCACTGTCCAGGCCTTTCAATAACATCGCTACTATAATACAAGTATTTTTTTGTGAAAGGTCGGTACATTGATTCGATTATATTATCCTTCGAGAATTGTATTCTTTTTGACTTTAAGATTGAATCTTCTAATTTAACTGACCACTTAATAAAGTTATCATTTCTATTCAGTATCGACTTCCGGTTTTCAGGAGCTATGATTTCTGTTCTATCTACTTCTAAATTATAGTTATTAATTAATCTTTCAGCATTTTCTTTTGTTTTCTGTTTTGAAAAATTGTATACCCACAAATCTCTCGCTGTACTAATACCAACTGCATTGCTGTTAAAGACAGAATTAATCTCTCCAGCTAGATTATCATATTTCTGATAATTCGGATCTCTCTGATTGAGCCAATCATTATTTTCGTCTGGTAGAATAGTTGACCAATCAATGGATGATATATCAGTGAAGTCTTCGATAATTTTCAACTTATCCTTTTGTGACAGGTAATCACCAATGTCATGATAGTGAAGTTCATGACTATCTGAGCCATCTTTTACTAGAATTGAAATTGCTACAGGAGTACGACTACCCGAACCAAAGATTTTCCCGCCTTCTTTTCGGGATTGTTCTCCTAGTGTTCTCTGGTCACCACGGAGATTAAAAATATAAAGATGATTAAATTCTTCGTAAAGTCCAGCACGTAAACCATCAGCAGAATTCGTATTGAGATAGTTTCCATTCGTTACAAATCCAATCACTCCTTGATTTTTAAGGCGATCTGATGCCCAACGAAAAGCTTTGATATAAGAATCATATAATCCTTTTGTGAGACCTGCATTAGATTTAGCTACATAGGTCTCTGCTAAGCGTTTATCTAATTTTGGATACGAGATATTTTGGTTATTGTCATTTTGACTGTTTTGTCCAATGGAATATGGTGGATTACCAATGATAGCAGTAATTGGTTTTTCCTGCTGGCGTTTTAAACGTTTGTCATTAGTACCAAAGAATGAGTCATCAAGCGTATCTTCTGTTTCTGTTGATTCAAAGGTATCCGTTAAAACAATACCTTCAAATGGTGTATATGCTTCATCACCATTAATTTCATCAAATACAGCTTCAATATTAATGGCAGCAATGTAATAGCTTAGAAGAACAATTTCATTAGCATGCAATTCTTGTGTATATTTTCTTAAAATGTCATCAAAGGTAATTTCACCACTATCCATCAGTGATTTCAAGTAATGCAATGTTCTAGTGATAAATGTTCCAGTTCCAGTAAATGGATCCAAAATATGAACATTTTCACTCGCTAAAGTCTTACTAAAGTGCTTTCTCAAGACTACATCGACTGATTTGACAATAAAATCTACAACTTCTACAGGAGTAAAGACGATACCTAATCTTTCTGTGGTTGATTTGAATCCTGTAGAAAAGAATTTATCGTATAGAGTAATAATGATTTTCTGCTTAGCTTGGGCGTTATCAATCCCCTCTGCACGTAAACGAACTGAATCATAAAATGGTTGTAACTCTTTCTGCTCTTTTTCAAAACCAAATTGTGATAATTCTTCTACAATTTGTTCCATCGCAGAACTTACTGGATTGTTCTTAACAAAACTGTATTCTCCAAAAAGTGCATCAAAAATTGGTAAAGTGATTAAGTGTTGCGCTAACATCTCAATCGCTTGACTTTGGTCAATTGATTCATTGATATTGTGTTGAAGGCTTTGAAGAAATTTTTCAAAAGCAGATTTACTATCAGAATTTTGTTCTAAGATGAACTCAATTCCTTGAATGTGACGTCTCGCAATATCAGCTACATCTTTAGACCAATCCTCTAGATAACGTCTATCACCGACCTTTTGGACAATTTTACCATAGATTGCCCCTTCGACAGCTTCCCATTCAAGTTCAAGTTCTGTTTGGTAAGCAACTATTGGCTCTTTCACATAACTATCATTGAAATTAGGATCGTCTGGTGCACCACCAACCCCAATAACTTGGATATTTTTGGGTTTTTGTTTATTTAATTCCAATTTATTAACTGTAGCTTCAAAACGTTCATCTACTGAACGTAGTGCGTTTAACACCTGCCAAATAACATCGTATGTTTTATTGTTATCGAGAATTGTTTCTGGTGTCTCACCTGCCGGAACTACAATTGGTAGAATAATGTAGCCATATTCTTTTCCTTCGAATTTACGGATGATTCGTCCGACAGCCTGAACAATATCTACCTGTGATTTTCGAGGAGACAGGAAGATAATAGCATCAAGGTTAGGAACATCAATCCCTTCTGTTAGGAAGCGAACATTTGATAAAATACGTGCTGAATCTTCAGGTATATTATCACTTGCTAACCAATCTAATGCTTCATTTTTTTCAAGGGCATTCATGCTACCATCAACATGACGAACATTTACGGAGTATCCTTCATCACTATTAAGGTATTCATTAACAACATTTTCAAACTGAGTTGATAGTCGTTTACTATCTTCGATAGTCCGAGAGAAGGCTATAGCTCTTTGCATTGGTTCTCCAGAAACTTTATCTGCAAAACTTTCTCGTTTAATCATTCCATTCCAAACACCAATGATACGCCCCACATCATCAATATTCAATCCATTCTCTGAATCAGCAAGAGCTTTTTGCATATCTTTCTGAACAACTGTTTCATCAACTGCTAAAACCATCAGTTTATAATCAGTAAGAATGTCATGACTAATAGCATCTCCAAAACCTAAACGATAGAACACACTACCATATAGGCTTTCATCATCCATACTAGAAATAATGATTGAGTTTTCTTCTGCTTTTTTCTTAGCATCAGTACCATATAATTTTGGTGTTGCTGTTTGGTAAAGGCGCTTCGCCCCCTTTACATTTAGATTACTATGTACCTTTGTAAACGCTGATGCTTCATCTCCTAAAGCTTTCGCTCCAGTAGTACGGTGGGCTTCATCAGCGATAATTAAATCAAACTCTGGAAAACCGTCCTTTTGAGCTTTTCCAAGAACGTCAATTGACTGGTAAGTCACAAAAACAACTAATAGTTCTTTTTTGGGTCTAGTCATTAATTCCAAATAGTTCTCAACAACCTTTTTTGAAGAAGTTGTTGCTGGATATCCAATGTCACTGGCTTTGATAGCTATATTGGACTCATCTTGCTTGACAGTGCCACGACTAGCATTTCTATCACTGGTAACTGCCATAGAAGACATTGTCATTTCTGTATCATTATTCCACCCTCTCAAGGTTTGCGTAAGTAGTTGAATACTAGGTACTAGATAAAGAATAGTGTATTGTTCCTTAGAGGCATCTCTTGCCATTGCTTCAGCAATTTTTAGACTCGTAAAAGTCTTACCAGTTCCAGGCGCCATTATAAGTTGTCCACGATCATTTTCTGTAAAATGATTCAATGCAGACTGAATTGCACTTTCTTGATAATATCTTAACTTCTTTTTAGCTTTTACAGCTACTACTTCTGGTGATTCAAAAGAAAATTTTGACCAATCAATCTGAGAATTTCTTAAATCTGAAAGCCCAATACGAATAACATCACTACGATCTGCTAGAGCTTTTTCAGCATTTTTGCCCCATTTATCGGTTGAAGCAACAATAATACCTGATTCGTAATAATCTTTTCCAAGCTCCCCTAAAAAAGAATCAATATTAGATTTTTTGATACTATGATTATAGAATTTTGCCTGAATCGCTACTAATTCACCAGTAAATTTTTCAGCAACTAAGTCTACTCCAAGATCAACTTTAGGTATTCCAAATTCCTCTGGAACATCTGCTAGCATCCATACATTCTTAAACTCATTCTGGTATGTTGGTTCATTTTGAAAATAGGCACGAGCCAAATATTCAAAATATGTCCCTCGATCTCTCTGCGTTTCAGCAAGTTCATTAATTTGTGCAACTAGATTATCAAAAGTCATAATTTCTCCTTTAGCTATTATCCAAGGTCTGCTCAATTATTGAACATGTTAAAACTATTATAAACTTTTTTGAGTTCGAATTGTCAAATTAAGTGCATAATTTAACCATAAAATACCTCATAAGGAGTTTTCCAGTTGAGACACTTTCGTGGTCTATTATTTAGTTTATCATCCCACAGCTTAATGGTATGATCGTCAATGAATGTCAAATCACTCCCTTTGGGAAAATACCCTCGTAGTAATCCATTGGTATTCTCATTTGTTCCTCGTTGCCAAGGCGCTGAGGATCCGGGAAATAGACTTCTACTTTTAATTTGTCAGTCAAGTCTTGATGATTCGTGAATTCTTTTCCTCTATCTGGGGTGACAGTTTCTTTCGGCAAGGGCTCCAAAATTTGTACCATAGCCTCTATGACTAGTTTACTTTTCTTGACCCCTACCTTCTTGATTTTAAGAAAGCGAGAATAACGATCCGTTAGAGTAATTAGAAAAGCTTTTCCAGTTTTCCCTGCAACCGTGTCTGCTTCCCAATCACCAATCCTAGTTCGCTTGTTTGCTTCTTTGGGTCTTTCTTGAATGGTATGAGAAAAAGGAGGCCATATGAAAAATGGCCAACTCAAGGCTGCTTATAATCTTCAAATCGCTACTGAA
>ERZ773212.1523-NODE-1523-length-10563-cov-15.268081_pt1 | contig 10563 bp, 5 predicted proteins | sample MGYA00581005_ERZ773212 | MGnify/ENA primary metagenome ERZ773212 (study PRJEB29015, sample SAMEA2738154) | human oral metagenome | biome: human oral; feature: human-associated habitat; material: saliva | place: China | collected 2196 ...
GTTGCCGGTGCAGACAGTCATGATTCGGTACATGGTTCTAGTGTATCGGTGGGGTGGTGGGCAGTTGCGCGGCTGGGGCTTGGGGCGGTGCTTTGGGCGGCTATGTGACCGGCGGATGCGCTCGCCGCCGGGGGCTGCTGATACCGGACCCGGGCGTGCAAAGGCCCCGCCGACGAGGGGCCGGGGGGCCTTTTAACGGTGAACCTTATTCAGTGGGCTTTTCTTCCGGTTTGGGTGCGGGCAAAGGTTTAGGGTTGAAAAGCTCACAACCCACAGGAATAGTGAAGACCCTGCCGTCAGCTAGCGTAACTTGCTCGGTAGTAATTGACTGAGGGCTGTCGAGATTCACCATAAAAACATAATTCAACGGGTCTGTGAGTACAGAAAAAAAGGCTCTCGAATTCCTCTTGGCAAGTGCAGGCTCAATATTTTTGAAATATGCCTCTTGGAAGTTCGCGTTTTGGACAAAAATCGTCCGCAAGAAGTTCGCATTTTGGACAAAGGTTACTCTGCTGAAGTTCGCGTTTTGGACAAATGTAGTCTCACGGAAGGCCGCATTCCGGGTGAACATCGCTTTGCTAAAGATTACATCTTGAGTAAAAACTACTCTACTAAAATGCGCGTCTTGGATAAAAGTTACTTCGTGGAAGTATACTTTTTGCTTGAAATTCGCCTGAGAAAAGTATGCGTCTTGGGTGAAAATCGCCTTATGGAAGTACGCGTTATGGGCGAATGTAGCCTCGCTAAAGTTTGCGCTTTGGGTGAATATAGCTTCGCTGAAGTCTGCGTTTTGGGTGAATACAGCCTTACTGAAATTCGCGTTTTGAGCAAAGGTTGCTCTGCTGAAGTTTGCATTACGGGTAAAGTTGGCGGTGTAGAAGGTTCCCTTTTGAGCAAAGGTTACCCCATCGAAATTTGCATGCTGGTTAAAGGTTGCTTTGCTGAAGTTTGCATGCTGGGTAAAAGTTGCCTCATTGAAAGTCGCATTCTGAGCAAAAGTAGCCTCGCTAAAATCTGCATTTTGAATAAAATTTGATTTGCTGAAATACGCCTTTTGGGTGAAAGCTGCTTTACTAAAGTACGCGTTAGATGTGAAGGTCACTTCGCTGAAGCTTGCATTCTGGGTAAAGACTGTCCCGTTGAATGAAGCTTTATGGATCATTGCCTCGTTAAAGGTCGCGTTCTGGAGGAAGTTTGCTTCACGGAAAGTAGCGTTTTGGAGGAAGTTTGCTTCACGGAAAGTAGCGTTCTGAATGAAGTTTGCTTCACGGAAAGTAGCGTTCTGAATAAAGTTTGCCTTACGGAAGTTTGCTTGCTGGGCGAAAGTAGTCTGAGAGAATACAACAGCATCATAGAAGTTGGCAGAAGAAAAATTAGCCTTTTCAATTGTGAGATTGTTGAGGGGGTAGAAAATTGGTGCCCGATTGAAATTAAAATCAAATAAACTCCATGCACCAGGGATAGCGCTTACCGTCCCATTCTTATCTTTTTGGAAGGTGCTACTTCGTTTATCCATTTCATCAAAAATAGCTCGGCGGATATCTTGTTCTTCGCGAAGCATCGCCTGATCAGTGATGAAATTACCTGTGTAGTTAGCGGGTGCTGTATCAGCCTGAAGGATATTTATATTTGGCACTAAGTGGAAAGGTGAACGGATGTAGGAACAAAGGTTATTGATAATAATCTGTCCCTCTTTTTGTTGTTCTTCTGGCATGAGAGCATCATCAGCAAGCCATTCATCGACAAGACCCACAAGGGTATAGATACCACCCAGACGAACAGCAGCTTTCTCGTTGGCTAGTTGCTCTACAGCAGTGGTATAGCGGCTACGGCGTTCGGCGTGTACCTGGCGGGTATGGTCGTTCTCGTTTTTTTCTTTTTCCTGGTTATTCTTTCGGTGAGTTTCACCAAGAGTAATGACACCTAGAAGACCACCGGTGGTGTAGAGAAGAGCCTGGCGAAGAGCTGAGCCATCATCCTCTTTTGCAAAACCTGAGTGAACTGCGATAGGTAGGAAGAAAGCTACGGCTCCGCCCAAGACCGCGATTGCACCAAGCCAGCAGTAGAACAGGGGTATTTTTGTCTTTAGTTTGGTGAAATGAGCAGCGAGTAAGAAAATGGCAATCAATGCTGCGCATATGCGAAGTAGGCGCCAGGCCTCCGTTGGTTCTAAATGCATGCGTCCAGTTCTCTTATCTACGGTGAGAGGAATGGTCACCTTTCAGCATAGCGCACAAGCTACCTGACAGGGGCTTCTAACGGACATATAAATGAAGGCCCCGCCGACGAGGGTCGGCGGGGCCTAAACATACAAAGTAGATTCTGCAAATATTTATATGGGTTTACTTATGCGTGCATTTTCCTGTTTCCCAGTCGTAATTATGTTTGGAATCATCATATTGCTCGATTATGTAATTTTCTTTCACCGTGATGTGACTTTCCAGAGGTTGATTGGGAAAGATTTCCCCCTGCTCTCCGGCGTGTACATATCTTTTAGTGTCTAAGTTGAGCTCTGGTGTAAAAATATGTAAAGATGTATCTTTTGACTCTATAATGATTCCAAAGGCTATAGGGTCTCTATGAGTGTTGTTCCTGGAGAATATGCATGAATACGCACTCATTGGATTTTTGGTGTTGGATCCCGTGGCAGCAATAGATCCACCAACATGGATCATTGTTGAGGTGAGGTATAAATTTATAAATAGCACATCGAATATAAAAACGCCCTTCAATATATTAAGTGATATTTTTTGTTTAGATTTTATTGCTTTAAGTGATAGTATTTTTTGAAGTATACTGAATATTGAAGCATTTGGGGATATGATTTGCAGTTGTGCCAAAGTAAAAGAAAAGAAAGTGAAAATCAGTATGCTTGTTGTGTAGTCTAAAGGGTTTAGGATTTTAAAAATCATCGTGGAGGGGACTCCGGCTAAGAGCGTTGTGATTGCAATATTGACGATTAGATGTGTATTTGGTTTTAATTTTCCATCCAGTCCATGTTCAGCCTCTGAACTTGGGTATGAGGAGGAAGGGTGATAGGTTTTGACTATGCGTGCAGGTGCAAGGAATAGATATATTACGGTCAAGATCATGAGTGTCGCTGATATTAATCTGTATTTATCTTTAGAAAGACGCATGGAGGTTATCTGAAAAGCGCTACCTACATTATTGTCAAAGATCCAATTGTAATAGTATAGAGTGAAAATGAATGCCGCTGATATCGCAAGTGGCGCCAAGGCTAGAATTGATTTCATATCGCCCAGTATATTAATTTTGGGTGCACCCTTATTCTTGTGGACGATTCTTGGCCTATCTGTGTTTAATTTATTTTTCACTTTGGCTTTGCGTAGAATTGAATAATAAATTACGAATGACATATATAGCTGTGATATAAAAACGATATAGTGCTTGTAGCTTAGATTTATTTTATCCCAGTCAGGGGTGGTTAGTGCAAGCCAAATTGCAGTGGGAAAAAATAAGGAAATGGATATAAATATCAGTCCAGAAATCAATATAATTCCTTTTTGGCTAGGGGAATTATATTTTTTCGCTTTAAAAGGTGGCTTCCAGATTCTTGGTGTGCCCGACAATGTGTTCTCCTGTCTTCTCTGAAAGGAACGGTCATCTTTCAGCATAGTGCAAAACTGTCTAACCTGTGCTTCTAGCGGTCATATGCAGAGGCCTCACCACACATTCATGTGGTGGGGCCTCTGGATATTACTGCGCGGGCTCACTCAGGCGCGTGTACTCCTTCTGCCGTTCGTCCCATGAGTTCGGATCGAAGAGCACCGTACCAACCGGGATGCTGTAGCCCACGCCGTTCAGCCCGGCGGTACCCAGCGGAATAGGCTGGCTATCCTCGTACACCGCGAAGTTATGCGCCTCCTGATTGGCTGGCTCCGAACCGGTAGGCAGGGCAGCGAACCGAGCCCGGTACACCTCACCTGACTCAACATCTTCAGTCACGAAGAGCGGCGGGCTCTTCACAAAAGACGAATCGCAGAAATCTGCAGTCTGCACAAAGGACGCACCGTAGAACTCCGCGCCCGCCTTAAAAGTCACATCACGGAACCCAGCGAGCCCCTCAAATGTAGCCCGGCTAAAGTGCGCATCGCCGTAGAAGGTTGCCGCGTTAAACCCGGCATGCCCCTCAAAGACCGCCTCACGGAACTCCGCAACTCCCGCAAAATCTGTTCTGAAGAAGCTTGCATTACCGCCAAAAGACGTCCTAAAGAACCCAGCGTTCCCTTCAAAGGAAGCGCCGCTAAAGCCCGCATCCGCCGCAAACGCAGTATCGCGGAAGTCAGCGTGCCCTCCAAAAGAAGCCTCGCGGAAGTCAGCATTAGCGTTGAATGCCACCCAGCGGAAGAATGCATCACCAGCAAAGCGCACATTACTAAAGTCCGCCGTTCCCATGAAAGTTACGTCGCTAAAACGCGCATCCTGGTCAAAGACCGCCCGGGTAAAGTTCGCATCGCCCACAAAAGCTGCCCCGCTGAAATCTGAACCGTTGCAGAACTTCGCCGCAGAGAAATCGGCGTTCTCAATAGTCAGACCGTCCAGAGGATAGAAGACGACTGCTCGGCTGAAATCGAACTCAAAGCCGCTCCATGTGCCGGGGACAACAACCACCTCGCCCTTCTCATTTTCGGTCAGGGTGCTGCTACGCTTGCTCATCTCAACGAAGATGCTGCGGCGAACATCCTGCTCACCACGAAAAGCCGCCAGATCCGTAGCGAAATCACCCGCATAGTTAGCGGGCGGCGTATCGGATTCAAAAGCATCTGCCTTGAATGCCCGCGCGAACGGCGAACGAACATAAGCGCAGAGGGCATTGACGATGACCTGCCCCTCCTTCTGCCGCGCCTCAACGCTGAGCTGCTCGTCAGCGAGCCACTCATCAACCAGACCCGCAAGCGTGCTGAGGGCGCTCGCACGGACTGCCGGGTTCGGATACGCCAGATGCTCAACTGCCTTGCTGTAACGGGTACGGCGCTCAGCGTGCACCCGTTGGGGGTGTTTCAGCTTTTTCTGGGCGTTCATGCGGTGGAACTCCCCAAGAAAGAGAACACCCAGCAGGGTACCCGTGATGAAGAAAATGAACGGCTGAACCTCAAAATAGGCGATGTCAGCGTCAAAGGTGAAAGGCATAAAACCCGCCGCGACAATGCCCAAGAGAGCGATAGCCCAAACCCAGGTGCGGAAGCTAGACAGCTTCCCCTTGAGATTGCCGAACTGCGCGGCAAGCGGGAAAAGCAGAATGACGACTGCGCAAGCTATTAGCCAAGCCCACGCGGTGCTGGGGGCCAGATGCATGTGGTTCTCCTGTCATCGTTGAAAGGGGCGGGTCATACTCAGCATAAGGTAAAGCCGCTGGGCTTGGGCGGTTGTGGGTCAAATGCAAAGACCCCGCCAGCACTGGATGCACGGGCGGGGTCTGTGTGTGGGAGCTTCCCCGGAGGCGAGGAGGGGAGAGAGCTAGGTTTTACTGCGCGGGCTCACTGATGCGGGTGTATTCCTGTTTCTCTTCGTCCCAGGAATCCGGGTCGTACAGCACCGCACCGAGAGGGAGAATGAACGTTCTATTAAGAAGCTCCGCCTCGCCGTAGCTGAAACCGTGCGGGCTCTCGGGGCGCGTCTCGAACAGGTAATCCTGCGGATCCGCCTGCGCCGAAAACCGTGCCCTCTGCAGCCGCCTCTCCAAAGCCTCAAAGGACGGCTCAACGTACGCGAAGCTAGTCTGCCTGAAATCCGCGCCATGACCGAACGTCGCATCCGCGAAGTAGGCGCCCTCAAAGCTCGCCCCGTTGAAGCTCACCTCCCGCGCGAACGTCGCCTTGTAGAAGCCGACATGCGCCGTGAACATCGCCTTACTAAAGTCGGCATCCTGCGCGAAGGTCGCGTTACCGAAGTTCGCTCCCTGCGGGAAGTCCATCTCATAGCGCGTCCTCGGAAGCGCAATAAAAGACGCCCGGCTGAACGTGGCATCGCCGTCGAACTGCGCCCCACCAAAATCCTCGTACTGAGTGAAGGACGCCCCGCTAAAGTCCGCCGCGCTCGCAAAGCGTACGTTGCTGAACATTGCGGACTGCTTGGTGACTACACCGGCAAAGCGCGCGACCCCGCCGAACAGCGACTTGGAGAACACCGCCGGACGGTTGAAGACCGACGCGGCGAAGTGTGCTTCATCGTGGAACGTGGAGGCGGTGAATACTGCCTTTCCGTCGAAGATGACCGCCGCGAAGCTGGCTATGCCTGCGGTGTTCAATCGTGAGAAGTCGGCATCGGAGTTGAAGGAGGCTACCGCGAAGTCAGCTGCAGCCGAGAAGACCGCGTCTGAGAAGTCAGCCTCGCCGGTAAAGGTTACGGTTGCGAAGCTTGCCGCATCCGCAAAATGTGCCCCGCTGAACTCTGCCGCGCCCGCGAAGTGTGCGGCGCTGAACCCCACCCAGTCGTTGAAGCTGACGCTGTGGAAGGATGCGTTAGCCGTGAACTGTGCCGCCGAGAAGCTGGTGTCACCGCGGAAGGTTGCGCCGAAAAAATCAGCCGGGCCGTAGAAGGTCGCGGAGGCGAAATCGGCGTTCTGAAAGTGCAGCTGCCGCAGCGGGTAGAAGATGGGTGCGCCGCTAAAGTCGAAGCGCAGATCAGCCCACATGGGCGATATCGGCGGCACCGTGTGCTGGCTCTTCTTATGGCCTGCCTTGCTGCTTTCGGAGATTGCGGCAAGACGGCGGCTGAACTCCATGAAGACGGTGCGGCGCACTAGCTGCTCTTCGCGAAGCGCCTCCTGATCGCGCGTAAAGTCGCCTTCGTACTCTTCGGGGGCCTCGTCTGCTTCTAGAACCTGCCGTTTCTGTGCGAGGGGGTAGGGCGTGCGGATGCACCCGGTCAGCGCGTCGACGATGGCTTGGGCTTCTTTGCGGCGCACCTGCTCGGGCAGGGATGTATCGGTGAGCCATTCGTCTGCGAGGTTTGCGAGCGTGTACGCCCCGCCGAGGCGTACGGCAGGCTGCCCGTCGAGAAATTGTTCGAGAGCGTGTGTGTAGCGTTCGCGCCGATCAGCCTGCAGGTTGTGCGCCGGGGTGTTTTTGCGTTGCCGTAGCGCGGTTAAGAGTTTGTTGAGGTTCATGGCGGTGTGCCCTTCCTGCTCCGGTGCTGGCTTATAACCAGCATAGGGGAGAACCCAACCCTGGTGTGCTCACGCTGGGTAAAAGAAGAAGCCCCGCCTGCACGAGGTGTGCAGGAAGGGCTTCTACAGGAATTTACCCATAATTAGAATGACGAGTACTAGATTTTATTTTGCTGGAGAACTGTAATTAATTGGTTTCTGTTGTGCTTCGTCCCAATCTTCTGGATATTCGAAGACGACAGTTCCCTTTGGTACTCGATAGTCTATACCCTTGTATATAGTAATTCCCGTATCAATAGTATGGTTGCTTTGGTAAGCATCGACATCAAAGTCATGGGATTCATATGGTTCAGATATAGCCAAGAATTTAGCAGGATATGAAACACCAGAATTTGTTGTAAATACAAATTTCGGCGGGCTGGTTTCGAAAGTTACCTCACTGAATCCCGCGTAATTCCTGAAAATTACCTCACTAAAATCTGTAGTTCCCGAGAAGGTTGCTGAGTTGAAATCTACTTCCTGGCCAAAAATTTGCACACGGAAATCTACATCCAATTTAAAAACTGCATGAATGAAATAAGTATTTCTACGGAAAGTTGCTGAGAAGAAATTTACATTTTGAGTGGAACCTTCTTCCTTTTCAAAGGTGGAATCCACGAAATAAGTATCCTTCTTAAAAATTGCAGATCTAAAGTCTGCACCAAGCTTGAATTTGCTATTGCTAAAGTCTATAATTTGCTTGGAGTTTGTAGATGCTCCAAATATTGCATTGCTGAAATTTGCCTCCTGCTCGAATGTTACCTCGCTAAAATCTGCAGTTTGTTGTGGAATTTCCTTTTTATCCGAGTCAAGGGAAGCCGAATAGAATTTCATGAGCTGTTGGTCACTAATATCTTCTCTGTGTCTAGCGTCAAGAAAGCCTGGTCCTCCTCCCTTAAAAGTTACTTTGCTAAAGTCAGCCCTGCCGAATTTGGAATCCCATAAGAATTTTGCTTTGGCAAAGTTTGCATTCTTTTTAAAAGTTGCATCATAGAAGGTTGCTCCTTGATTAAAAGTAGCGTCAGTAAAATCTGCGGCCTGGTTAATCGCTGGATTCTTTCCAAAGAGAGTCCAGATAAAGTTTGCAATTTTATTGAAATGCGTAGTGCGAAAATTTGCTCCCTGCTCGAATATAGCGCCGCTAAAGTTTACAGCCCTTGCGAATGTCACTCCTTCAAAATCTGGAGTTCCGTTGTAGGTTACTCCTCTGAAGTCTGTATATCCAGCATAAGTAGTCCCACAGAAATTTACTTCTCCTATGAAAGTCGCTTCACTAAAAGTTGCGTCTCCTCCAAAGGTGGCAACTAGAAAGCTGGTGTCATGTGTAAAGGTTGCTTTGGAGAAGTTGGCCCTCTGGATAAAAGTTGAGCCAGTGAATTCTCCCTTGCCATAGAAGGTTGATGCATAAAAATTAGGTTTCTCAATCGTAAGATGATTGATGGGATAGAAAATTTGGGATCGACTGAAATCATAATCAAAATGGCTCCAAGCGCCAGTAAAAATTATAACTGTGTAATTTTTCTCTATATGTAATTTGCTACTACGCTTACTCATCTCATCAAAAATAGTGCGGCGTACATTCTGCTCTTCATGCAATTCTGCTTGGTCGGCGATGAATTGTTCTTTGTCATAGGTATCGGGTGCTGTATCTGCCTCAAGCTCTTTTGCTTTTGTTGCGAGTTTGAAAGGTGACCGAATATAGGCGCAGAGGTTATTGATAATAACCTGGCCTTCTTTTTGCCGCGACTTTTCATCGAGGGTGGTATCAGTAAGCCATTCATCGACAAGACCAACAAGGGCGTAAACACCACCCAGACGAATTGCTGCTTTGTCATCGTTGGCAAGCTGTTCAATAGCATTTGCGTAACGGGCTCTGCGGTCTGTATGCACCTGATGGGTATAATCTTGTTTATTTTTTGAAGATTGAAGATCAAAATTTTTATCAAACTGCTTTTTCTGTTCTTCTCGCTCGGAAATCTGTCGTTTAATATCCTCATTACGATCTTCTATCTGTTGAGCATGTACCGCTTTGTTATGCTTAAGGGTTTCTTCATCGGTTTGATTTTTCTGATGTGTTTTAATTAGCGTAAAAACTGCAATTACTCCACCAGTAGATGCTAGTAACGCGGTAGTTAATTTATCAGTTTCCCCAATAAACTTAAATAGGTTCAGAATAAGAGGCAGGAAAAAAGCAGTTGTAGCCCCGCAAGCGATTATTGAAACAAAAAGCTGGAGAGGATGATTCTTGAAGAAATTAGTGATTAGTTCTTTAGAATTGTATGCAGAAACTACTATGCGGACAATAAAAAACACTACCGTCAAGCTGATAACTGATCTAATAAGATCGATATATATGGGATTAGAGTTACAGGCAACGATGAAATAATGAATGAATGGACAAACAGTAATTATTAATATTGCTATCCGATTTATCCAGGATGACTCAAGCATTGATTTAAGTATTGGTTTATGTATTGGTTTAAGTATTGAATTAAATATTGGATTAAATATACTTTGCAGTAAATATTTTAATGAAGTATGTTCTGGGTTTGTGTCTACTGATGGGCGCGTAGAGAGGGGTAGGGGATTTAGGTTTTTGGATGTGTCTTCCTGTGACATTGGAATTCTCCTATCTACTTTGAGAGGATATGGTCGTAACCAGCATACGGCAGGCGGGTAGTCTCAAGCCACAGGTGAAGGTTAGAGAATTACGGGGTCGACAAGCAGAGATACCTCTATAGAACGAGCGATGGAGCTTGCGCGCAGGTTCTCTATATATAAGAGGAGTGAATCTCAGGTGTCTCACTGCACCTCTAGCAACACTGCTAGAGACCTAGCTTCTAGACCTAAAAATCGCGCCTAAAAATCACCTCGCGCACCCTATATAAGGTGCCCCAGCGCCACCTTCCGCCCCCTCTCGCACCCCAATTTTTGGGTTTTTCGCACGTTTTTAAAAATTTTTTAAAAATTTTTTCGCCCAGTTATCCCACCCATGTCCGCCGTGCGCTGAATCGCCGTGCCGTTCCCTCGCGCCACCCAAAAACCCCGGAATTTCGCGGCAAAACCACCCATTCGCATCTCGCCGCTACCCCAAAATTGCCCGCAAAACGCCCCTGTAAAGCCCCCAAAAACCCACCCCTCACGCCCCTCCACACAAAAAAGTTGAGTAAAGTTCGCTCAACCCTATTGACAGTCCCTCTGAGAGGGTGCATACTTGAGTACATGAGGCTCAAGGAGCCGCGCAGGCCATCCCACACGGGGCGGCACGCGCAGCACCGACCGCCTCCAAAACTTTCAAACTATCCCGCCTCGCGTTAGAAGAAGCGGGGCACTAACACCTAAGGAGTGAATAAACATATGGCACGTGCAGTAGGTATTGACCTCGGTACCACCAA
>ERZ773212.1525-NODE-1525-length-10556-cov-3.457671_pt1 | contig 10556 bp, 7 predicted proteins | sample MGYA00581005_ERZ773212 | MGnify/ENA primary metagenome ERZ773212 (study PRJEB29015, sample SAMEA2738154) | human oral metagenome | biome: human oral; feature: human-associated habitat; material: saliva | place: China | collected 2196 ...
AGTTTTTAGTGGCAAACGAAATCAAGGAACACGAGGACTACAACTTCGTTGACGGCGTTACTCCCGAGGGCATTGTGCGCCCCAGCGCAGACTCGCTGATCGAGAAGGCAGAGTCCAAGTACGGCCTGGTGATTTTCGGTGCCCGCCGCGCCCGCCAGATCAACGCGTACTACGCTAACCTGCAGGATTCCAAGAACCCTCACATCGGCCCGCTGGTCGACGCTGACTCGACTGAGAAGTCCCTGTCGGTTGCTATGCGCGAGATCATTACCGACCGCGTTGAGGCTGAGCACAAGCCCGGCACCAAGTTCAACGAGGACGGTTACCCGATCGCTGAAGAGCCGAACGCTCTGATTGACTTCAGCGTCACCGAGTACCCCGACGCTATTGAGGAAGAGTACATTCCCGCCGGTAGCGACGAGGTCATCGCGATTGAAGAGGTTATCCTCGACGACCACGCCGAGTAACGAGCCGACCGGCTAGTTTAAGGATTATCTGACGTACCATGCGCATTATCGTTGGTATGGGAGGGGGCATCGCCGCGTACAAGGCGGCGATGCTCCTTCGCCTTTTTGCGAAGAATGGTGACGAGGTTATCGCCATGCCCACCCCGAACGCAACCAAGTTCGTGGGGATCCCCACCCTGGAGGCGCTCAGCGGCAACCCCGTTTCGACCGACGTGTTCGAGCGCGTGCCCGAGGTGAACCACGTGCGCCAGGCCGAGCAGGCCGACGCCGTGGTGATTGCCCCGGCCACCGCTGACCTGCTGGCCCGCCTGGCTGCCGGCCGCGCGGACGATTTGCTGTCGGCGACCGTGCTGACCACGCACGCACCCGTGATTCTGGCCCCGGCCATGCACACGCAGATGTGGGAGAACCCGGCGACCCGCGCGAACGTGCAGACCCTGCGTTCGCGGGGCTACCACGTGATTGAGCCGGCGATTGGCCGTCTGACGGGCCCGGACTCCGGCCCCGGCCGCATGCCCGAACCCGAGGACATCTTCCGCCTGGCGCAGGAGGTCATCGCGCGGTTCCCAAAGCGTTCCACGCACCCGGTGTACACGCCCGGCTACGCCCCGACCCAACCCCTGTACGCCGATACGGAGCAGGAGCGCGCGGCCGCCGCACGCCTGGCGACCCTGGGCTCGGTGAGCATCGACGGTCATGGCGGCCCCGAGGCCGTCGAGAGCGCGGCCCGGGAGGTGCCCGTCTCGTCCGGTCCGCTGGCCGGACGCACCGTGGTGATTACCGCCGGCGGCACCCGCGAGCCCCTCGACCCCGTGCGCTACCTGGGTAATCGTTCGACCGGCAAGCAGGGCGTGGCCCTGGCCGAGGCGGCCCGCGACCTGGGCGCGCACGTGCACCTGATCGCCGCGAACATTGAGGTGCCCGCCCCCGAGGGCGTGCGGGTGACCCGTGTTGAACGCGCCCTGGAGCTGCGCGAGGTAGTCCTGGAGGCGAGCGCATCCGCGGACGTTCTGGTGATGTCCGCTGCGGTGGCCGATTTCAGGCCCGCCGAGTTCGCCGAGTTCAAGATTAAGAAGAGCGCCGATTCCGAGGATGCGCCGGTCATCAACCTGGTGCGCAACCCCGATATCCTGCGTGAGGTTGTGGTGCGTCGCGCTCAGGCTCGGGAGGCCGGTCAGACCTGCATGGGCCCGCAGATTATTGTGGGTTTCGCCGCGGAGACCGGCTCGGCAGAAAAGACCCCGCTGGAGCTGGGCCGCGAGAAGATGCAGCGCAAGGGCGCCGACTTCCTGGCCGTGAACACGGTGGGCGTGAACCTGGGCTTCGGTACGGACGAGAACACGATTACCCTGCTCTCTGCGCTGACCGATGAGGAGCCGGTGCTGATCGGCTCGAAGAAGGACGTTTCGGTGCGCCTGCTGGAGTACGTGAGCGGCTTCTTCGGCCCGGACTGTTCCTAGCCCGCGGCCGTTCCCGCGGCAGACGCATCCGCAGCACATTCGTAGCGTTCTTTACAACGTTCATAACATTTTTACGGCGCTTTTCACGAGCGGAACATTCGACCCGTCGCATTCTTTGCGGCGGGTCGTTTCGCGTTAACGCTCGGGGGAGATGGGGGAGGGGCGACTCTTTTTTGTCATGTCCTAAAATATGTGAGTACGGGCCCGGACCGTCTAATCAAGGTCTTGTATCATGGCTTATAGAGTAGTTCGCGTCAAAGGGGAAGAGACACCATGGCAGACAATCAGCACCATGCCGCCGCACATTCCGTCCAGAGCGATGAGCGCCCGCAGATTCTGGTGATTACCGGCATCTCCGGTGCGGGCCGTAGCACCGTCGCTAACGTGCTCGAGGACGAGGGCTGGTACGTTATCGATAACATCCCCCCGCAGATGCTCGGGTCCCTGGCCGAGCTGGTGACCCGCGACGGCGCTCGCGTGCCGAAGGTGGCTCTCGGTATTGACGTGCGCGCCCGCGCGCTGTTCTCTGATTTGCCTGCCGCCATCGAGACGTTGCGCAAGTCCGATATTGACTTCTCCATGCTCTTCCTGGATGCCAAGGACGAGACCATCATCGCCCGTTACGAGGCTCAGCGCCGCCCGCACCCGCTGCAGGGTGAGGGCCGCGTGCTCGACGGCATCCGCGCCGAGCGCACCCTCTTCGAGGGCCTGCGCCTGGCCTCGGACCGCACGATTGATACGACCGGCATGAACGTTCACGAGCTGGCCCGCACGGTGCGCGAGATGTTCGCCGAGGGTGCGGACAAGAAGCTGAACCTGACCGTCATGAGCTTCGGCTTCAAGTACGGTGCGCCTTCGGACGCCAACTACATGGCCGACATGCGCTTTATTCCGAACCCGCACTGGGTACCCGAACTGCGCCCGCTGACCGGCCAGGACGCCCCCGTGCGCGACTACGTGCTGGAGCACGCCGGCACCGAGGAGTTCATCAGCAACTACCTGGCCGCCCTGCGTCCTGTGCTGGAGGGCTACCGCCGCGAGGGTAAGTACTACGCCACCATCGCGATTGGTTGCACCGGTGGTAAGCACCGCTCGGTGGCCGTGACCGAGGAGCTGGCCCGCCGCCTCTCCGCCTTCCCCGATGTCAACGTGAACGTGCAGCACCGCGACAAGGGCCGCGAATAGCCCCGCAGTACTGACCGGCAACCCATAATCAGCTACCGGTCGCCCTTCGCACGCCGAGCGGAGGGCCGGCCGCTTCCGGGTATGTGAGATACAGACTATGAACACTCATTCAACCAGTTATGACACTCAGGGGATTCCCCGCCTGCCCGCGCTCCCGACCCAGGCTCTGCGTCTGCTGAAGACCACGCACCGTTCACCGAAGGTGACGGCCATGGGCGGCGGGCACGGCCTGTACGGATCGCTTTCGGCTCTGCGCCACGTGACCCCCGACCTGACGGCCGTGGTAACCGTGGCGGACGACGGCGGCTCCTCGGGTCGCCTGCGTGAGGAGATGGGTATTCTTCCTCCCGGAGATTTGCGCATGGCGCTCTCGGCGCTCTGCGACGACACCGATTGGGGCCGCACCTGGCGCGACGTCATGCAGCACCGTTTCGCCGCGCCCGAAGGCTACGAGGGGGAGTTTCCCCTGGACTACCACGCGCTCGGCAACCTGCTCATCGCGACGCTCTGGCAGCTGCTGGACGACCCTGTGGCCGGCCTGGACTGGGCGGGCGCCCTGCTGAACGCCCGCGGCCGCGTGCTCCCCATGGCCCTGGACCCCATGGTGATTTACGGTACCGTGCTGCGTGAGCACTCCGGTGGCGGAATCGAGCGGGTCAAGGTCGTGGGGCAGGTGAACCTCTCCAAGGAGGAGCGCGTGCACGATATTGGCCTGTCCCCGGAGCATGCGCGTCCCTGCCCGGAGGCGCTCTCCGCTATTGAGGAATCCGACTGGATTGTGCTCGGCCCCGGCTCGTGGCTCACCTCGGTTCTGCCGCACCTGCTGCTGGACGCCCAGCGCGAGGCGATTATTCGCACGGAGGCGCGCCGATGCGTGGTCATGAACCTCTCCGACGACAAGGAGACCGTGGGGTTTACCCCGGCAACCCACCTGGAGCTTCTGCGTCAGTACGCATCCAAGCTGCACCTGGACGCCGTGATTGCCGACGCCGACATGCAGGCCGACCACCGCGCGGGACTCGAGCGCGAGGCCGCCTCGATGGGTGCGAAGGTCGTGTGGGCGCACCTGCGTTCGAGCACCCGGCCGGATGTGCACGATCCGCTGAAGCTCGCCTCCGCGTACAACGAAACCTTCGAGCTGAGCGCTTAGAGGTTTTCTTCGCCCGCTCAGGAAGCGGCGCACCGAATTTTAGCCCGAACTTTACCAGACTGAACTTTTCCGGCCACCCGTGCCGACTACCCGCCCAGAAGGACACCAACCTATGGCATTGACCACCCTCGTCAAAGACGAACTCGCCAGCTATGACGCGCCGAAAATCTCTGCCCGCAAGGCCGAGATTTCAACGATTCTGCGCTTCACCGGCGGTCTGCACATTGTCTCGGGGCGAATCGTGGTGGAATCTGAGGTAGATCACGAGCCCACCGCCCACCGCATGCGCCGCATCATCTCTGAGATTTACGGTCACGACTCCGAGCTCACCAGCGTCACCGGTGGCGGCCTGCGCCGCGGTGGCCGCTACGTGGTGCGCGTGGATCAGGGCGGCGAGGCCCTGGCCCGTCAGACCGGTCTGCTGGATGTGCGCGGTCGCCCCGTGCGCGGCCTGCCGCCGGCCGTGGTCAACGGTTCCCTGCAGGATGCGGAGGCCGTCATGCGCGGCGCGTTCCTGGCGCACGGCTCCCTGACCGAGCCGGGCCGTTCCTCCGCACTGGAGTTTACCTGCCCCGGCCCCGAGGCCGCCCTGGCTCTCGTGGGTGCCGCCCGTCGCCTCGACATCATTGCGAAGGCCCGCGAGGTGCGCGGTACCGACCGCGTGGTGGTGCGTGACGGTGAGACCATTGCGCAACTGCTCGAGCGCATGGGCGCGACCGGCACCCTCACCACCTGGCGTGAGGCCCGCACCCGCAAGGAGGTGCGCGCGACCGCCAACCGACTGGCCAACTTTGATGACGCTAACCTGCGCCGTAGCGCCCAGGCCGCCGTGGCGGCCAGCGCCCGCGTGGAGCGCGCCCTCGAAATTCTGGGCGATCAGGCCCCCGAACACCTGCGTTACGCGGGGGAGCTACGCGTGGTGAACAAGCACGCCTCTCTGGACGAGTTGGGTCGCCTGGCCGAGCCGCCCATGACGAAGGACGCGATTGCGGGCCGTATTCGCCGCCTGCTGGTCATGGCCGATAAGCGCGCCGCCGAGCTAGGTATTCCCGGTACCGAGCTGCCGCGCGAGGACTAGGGAGTGGCTGGCTAAGGCCGCGAGCGGGTAGAGCCGCCGGACGATTTCACGGGTGTTGAACTTGTGGGTGCCGGGGCCAGCGTGGATGCCGGGTAATTGCCTGACCGGGTAATTGCCTGGGAGCGCCGTAACGGAAACCGTGCTCTCACGGGGGCTCCCGTGGATATCCAGGAGCTCGTGTGGGCTCCGAACTATTTTGTGGGTGCGGAAGGTTTTAAGAACGCCGAAAACCCGCGACTTAGCCGTTATGTTTTGACCCCCGTGTTACGTGTGCACGCCGTGCATATTTGAATAAAAGGGTAGATTTTTTCAAAAAGAAGCCTGTGGATAGCGCCTTTTCCCGCCGGGGAAGGGACGTTATCCACAGGCTTTTCTGCGCTCCGGAATAGCCGCGCGCGCAAGCCTAGTGTGGAGGTATGACGAGCATGACCCCCAACCACCGCACTTCCTTTCAGAATCTCCCGCCGCGGGAAGATTCCTCGGCCGAGCGGGCTTTCAACGAGTTCGCCGACGAACGAGTCCCCGCCGAATACGGGTACCACGTGGCAGATTCACCGGGCGTCACCACGCCGACCGGGGTGCCGCCGCGCACAGCGCGCGAACTCATGAACGGCCTGTACCGCACGCCCGGGCGCGCCCCGGAACCCGCGAACCCCGCGGCCCCCGAAAGCGGTGGGCCCGTCGGGCCCAATCCTTCGGGGCGCGCCGAGGCAATTCCGGACTGCGACCGGGAAGACACCGTGCGCCTGGGCAGCGCATCCCGCTCCGAGGATAGCCCGGAGACCTCCGACGAATCGGGCGCTCTGGAAGAGCCAGAGGCCCTGGAAGAGTGGGACGATTGGGAGGACTGGGAAGAGGCCGATGCGCCCGGCACCACCCGCAGAACGCGCTGGGGCATCTCGCCGCGCGCCCTGGTACTCGTGGCGCTCATCGTCCTGGCGGTCGTCATCTGGGGAGTCTCGCAGTTCTCGGCGGCGCCCCGCAGCGAGCCGGTAGCCCAGGTGCCGGCACCGGCTTCGGGCACCGCACAGGGGAGCGGGCAGGGGGCGGAGAGCATGCATCCGACGCCCCAGCCCAGTCAGGCGGCCGAGGTGCGGGTGCACGTGGCCGGGGCCGTCAATAACCCCGGCGTGTACACCCTCCCGGCGAACGGCCGCGCCGTGGACGCCATCGCCGCCGCATCCGGGGCCGCCGCCGATGCTGACCTGGATCGGGTGAACCTCGCCGGCGAGCTGACCGACGGCATGCAGCTCTACGTTCCGCGCCGAGGGGAAACCGCCGCTCCGGCGCCGATTCAACCCAACACCGCGCAGGGAGGGGCTCAGGGCGCATCTCGGGGAGGAGGCTCACAGCCTCAGCGCACCCTCACCCCCTCCGGCGGCACGGGTACTCCCGCCGCCTCAGCCCCGGTCAACATCAACACCGCGACCGCCGAGCAGCTGCAGAGCCTGCCGCGTATCGGCCCGGCCATGGCCCAGCGCATCATCGCCTGGCGTGAGGCCCACGGCGGCTTCCACAGCGTGGATGAGCTGGATGCGGTGCCCGGCATCGGCCCGACCCTGCTTGAGACCCTGCGTCCGCTGGTGACGGTCTGATGGCTCGTACTTTGCGCACCCCGGCCCGCGGAGGCAATCGACTGCGTGGCCTTTACGGCAGCCTTCGGCACGGCTGGGCGGTGCAGGCCGAGCGGTGGGCAGAACGCCGAGGCAGCGAGGAGCTGAGGGCCCAGGGGAGCCTTATCCACCTGGACCTGCGTCTTATCCCGGCTACGCTCACCCTCTGGGGATTCACCGCGCTGGCCCTGAATCGTGGAACCTGGGCGGTGCTGCACCCGGTGGCGTGCGTTCTGATTGGGATGCTGGGGTGCCTGGCTATAGCCTTGCTGGCACCGGGCGGCGGGGTTGATTCGCGCCTCGCGAAGGCGCGGGGGCCCTTCCTCTTCCGTCTTACGGGCCAGGGCGTGCTGGTTGCCTGCGTTATCGTTGCGCAGGCGGTACTGTTGTGCGTCACGGGGGTGGATGCCTCCCGCGCCACCCTGCAGCAGGCACAGGGCCGGTCCATCCGTCTGAGTGGTGTTGTGGAACAGGTGCGTCCCGTCGATCCGCGCACCACCCTGACGGTCATCAGGCTGGAGGAGGTGCAGGGCCGTTCCGTGCGGGCAGCGGTCAACGAGCGGGTGCGCGTGTACACGCGTGCGGCCTCCAGCAAGGCTAGTCAAGACGCGAAGGGGGCCCCAGGCTCGGGGAGTCGGCAGGTGCAGCCCGGAACGAGGGTGACGGCCATCGGTACCGTGGAATTCGGCGAGGGCCCGTTCACCGCGACGGCTCGCCTGCGCGGAACGCTCTTCGCGCAGAACAACAGCTCAACGAGCGGTAACCCCGGTGGCGCGGACCCCCGAGGCATACTGACCGGCCTTAAGGAGCGGCTACGAGCTCACGGCCGGGAGGTCCTCGGAGCAGACTCGGCGGCAATCGTTCTGGGCACGGCCTACGGTGACGACTCCCTCATGAGCGCCACAATCCGTGAAGAGTACAAGCTCAGCGGGCTCAGCCACCTGACGGCGGTTTCCGGGGCGAACATCGCCCTCATGTTTGCCGCCGCCTACCGCCTGATGCTACACGTGCGGCCCTACCGCATCGCCACCGGCTACCTGCACTACCGCTCCTGGGCCGAGCGGCTGAGGAGGCTGGGAGAGTTGCGGCACGGTATCGCCGGGCGGGGTGGTGCACGCACCCGTCCGAGGAGGCACGACGGCACTAGGCACGCGACGGTCACCTCCACCGACCCGGCACCGAGCGCTACCCTCCCTCCGCTCGTACGCAGGCTGAGCCTCTTGAGCGTCCCGCGCCGGGCCGTGGTGCTCTGCGGCATCGCGGCGGTACTCACCTACGCCACGCTCCTGGAGAACGAGGGATCGGTCGTACGTTCCCTCGCCATGGGTCTGCTCGGTGCCTACGCCCTGCTGCGCGGCTCGGGTCGCCAATCGCTGGCCGCGCTGCAGGTTACCGTACTGGCCTGCCTGCTCTTGGCACCTCATCGCGTCCTGGACGCCGGATTCGCCCTCTCCGTCACGGCCACCGCCGCGCTCATCCTGCTGGGCCCGCCCCTGGCACGCCTTTTCATGCGCGCCTTGCCGGGATTATGGGCTCACGCGCTTGCAACCCCCATCGTGGCCTCCCTGTGGTGCACCCCGCTGATTCTGGCGATGAGCGGTAAGGTGCCGCTCTACGCGGTCCCGGCCAACCTCGCGGCGGCCCCCCTCGCCCCGGTGAGCATGCTCGCCGGGCTGGCTGCCCTGGGATTCCTCGCGACGGGCATGACGCCCCTGGCCGACCTCTGCCTGCGCGTCGGGGGTCTCGCGGCGGCGGGCATCGAACGCATCGCCGTCACCGCGGCCCAAGCCCCCGGAAACCCCTGGGAGCCGGGGAACGACCTCCCTGCGGTGCTCCTGAGCATAGCGGTCGTTGCGGGGCTCAGCGCACTGCTCTGGTGGGCGGATGCGCGCCGCTACCGCACCGTAACCCACCGCCGCTACCTGCGGGTCGTCGCGCGGAGCACCGGCACGCGAGGTACCGACGAAAATATCACCGGCAGAAAGGAGGCAACCGGCGCGGAGAGGCTATGATGGATACTCAGCGGAACCCCGCGAGACAAACCCAACAGAAGGCGAGTGATGAGCGTGGTAGGTCAGCGTACACCCCAGCGTGGCCGAGGAGGATACAGCCGCCGCGGCGGCCCGGCCCTCGACACCGCCTGGCGTACCGTCACGCCCGCGCCGGCCGTCATGCTCTACGGCCCCGAGGAGTACTTCGCCTCCCGCGCCGCGGCACGTCTGCGCGAGCTCTTCCGCGAGGCGCACCCCGAGGTGGACCGCGTGCAGATGAACGCCGCAACCTACACGGCGGGGGAGCTGACCCTGCAGGCGTCCCCCTCACTCTTCGGTTCGGCCAAAATCATTGAGGTGGAGAACGTCGCCTCCATGAGCGAGGACTTCCTCACCGATACCCTGGCCTACCTGAAGGCTCCCGAGCCGGACATCATGCTGATTCTGAACCACTCGGGCGGCAACCGAGGCAAGAAGCTCATCGACCTGGTGCGCTCCCAGTTTGTGCTCGTCAATTGCAAGGCGCTCAAAACCGACCGTGAGAAGGGCGAGTTCCTGGCCAGCGAGTTCTCGGCCGCCCGCCGACCCATCACCGGGGGAGCGCTGGCCCTGCTGACCGCTGCCGCATCGGACACCGCCGAGCTGGCCGCCGCCTGCCAGCAGCTGCTCGCCGATATCCCTGGCGAAATCACCGAGGAATCCGTGAACCTCTATTACGGCGGCCGTACCGAGGTCACCGCCTTCCGAGTAAGTGACGCCGCCATCTCCGGTAACGCCTCCGAAGCCCTGCGCCTGCTCCGCCACGCGTTGGCCACCGGCACGGAACCGATTCCGATGCTCGGCGCGCTCGCCATGCGCATCCGCAATATTGCCCGCGTGCACCACGTGCGTATGAGCGCTAACGAGCTGGCGCGCGAGGTGGGCATGGCGCCGTGGCAGGTGGAACAGGCTCAGCGCGACGGCCGCCGCTTTACTGGCGCGCAGCTGGCGCATATCGTGCAGCTTCTGGCCGATGCTGACGCCCAGCTCAAGGGAGAATCGCAGGATGCGGTGTACGCCGTGGAGCGCGCGGTGCTGGCGATTGCACTGCCCGCCCGCGACTAGTGCATAATGGTGCGCATGCTTGAATTCCTGAAGAAAATTTTCTTTGCCCTGCTGCCCCACCTGCAGAAGGCGGCGGAGGACATGCTCAACGAGGCGGCCTCCTCTAAGGGCTCCGACGGCTCGCACGAATCGAAGGGCGAGGAACGCCGCGCGTCCTCGCAGTCTTCGCCCAAGCCGAGCGCTCCGAAGCCTTCCTCGGCAAAGACCAGCGCGCCGAAACCGTCCGCACCGGCTTCGACCGGCGTGTCCGACGGTTCGGACTACCCGGGCGATTACCGCGACATGATCAACTTTGAGTACTCGCCCTCCCTGGACGGCGACGCTGACCCGGGTGAAATCGTGTGGACCTGGGTTCCCTTCGAGGAGGACCACTCGCAGGGTAAGGACCGCCCGGTGCTTTTGGTGGGTCGTGACGGTGAGTACCTGCTGGCGCTGATGATGACCAGCAAGGACCACAATAACCGTGAGCACGCTGACCCGAACTACCTTGATATTGGTTCGGGTCCGT
>ERZ773212.1531-NODE-1531-length-10537-cov-7.109903_pt1 | contig 10537 bp, 3 predicted proteins | sample MGYA00581005_ERZ773212 | MGnify/ENA primary metagenome ERZ773212 (study PRJEB29015, sample SAMEA2738154) | human oral metagenome | biome: human oral; feature: human-associated habitat; material: saliva | place: China | collected 2196 ...
TGGCGACTATAAAGCTGGCTGGTCTGTAAATGCAGGATTTACACATAAATTCTAAGGTAGATTTAATAAATACTACTTTGTAAAATAGCCCAAATATATCAAGCCTCCTAATAGTAGAGTCATAACTGTATTATTAGGAGGCTTTTATAGTATTTGTCATAGAGTTAAGCACATAGCACCTCTTCATTTTTCTTCTACATTTAAGGCAAAATTATATAGACGAAATACGATGTATCGTGTATACTAATGAAACGGTAAGCAACGGAATCATTATTGATAGATGCTTACGGACTGTATTAATAAATTTACCATGCTTAGTATGGGGATTTCTATGGAAACAAAAGTTTCTAAAGAGATAATATCTAGAACATGATAAATGAAGTAGCTCTGGGGAGGGCACTTCGAGAGAGGAGAACTATGAAATTAACAAAATTATTACCAATTATGGCAATTGCCGGTGTATGTTTCGCTGGTCAAGCTAATGCAGCACAAGATCCTTTGATGATGCCTGAACAAGCATCTGCACCTATGACTATGAACGAACAAGAGGTTTCTCTTGCAGTTCCTAGCGAAGAAGTAAAAGCAGTTGTTGCTGAATTCGCAGCATTCCAACTTAATCAACCAAATACTGGCCGTGTGTCTGGTCAAGAACGTCTTGCTAACAATGCGTTGTACTACATGAACGTTCGTCGTAGCTGGTACATCACAAGCCATCGCTATAAAAAAGATAGCTATGCTCGCGTAGCATTAGATCGTATGTATTTGGATTACAAAGACTTCTTTAAGAATCCTGCAGTATCCCAATTGAGCCAAGCTGAATATGAAAGCCAAATTTTAGCTATTCTTGAAAAGAATACTGAAAACATGAACAACAACGAATTACGTTTCTACATGAACGAAATGGTAATCTACAGCTTGAAACAAGCTATGCGTGCTAAACATGCTAAACACGTTCGTTAAGCAGTAGATATAACAAAATATACATAGGAAAGAGGTAACGATAATGGTCGTTACCTCTTTTTGTTTGAGCTTAATTTCCATCACGCTATTATCCAAACAGTTTCCTTTTCGAGACATACTTTGGATGATAGCGTGATTTTTTTATGTTTTTTGATAACTGCTATGCTGATACTGCCATCCTTGATCTGAATGCAAGATACAGCCTATGCAGTCTGGCAACGAGGATCTAACGAAAACAGTAATACTTATTGCAACTCAAGTAGTAAACTGGAAATAGTATATTTAAACTCTAGATTTTTTTATCTAAAATCATAAACAAACCTTTAGTTATCAGTAAATTATTTATAAAAATAACATGTAAAATCATATAGATTATAGAAAAAATGGGCATTATGACGGAATAACCAGCTATTATGAGGTAGAAACGGCTCATATTTGGCTGTATTTTATAAAATTTCCAAAACATGAATATAAAGTGAATTTTTATTTACTACATAGAATAAATTTGATATGATTAGAACATTCAATGATTATGAAGAAATGGTGAAGTTCCAGTAAAGTCATTGAGAGTAAGAACTTTTTTATGTGTATTGTAAGCTAGAGGTTAAATTATGAATCGGATTTACAATGTTATTTGGAGTAAAACCAAAAAGTGTTATGTAGTTGTTTCGGAAATCGTAAAAAGCAGTGGAGGTAAGGTTAAATCCTTACATACTGGTAAAACATATACCCATGTGAGTACAGTTATGGCTGTAGCTGCATTGTTGGCGGGTGTGAATATTACATCTGTAAATGCAGCGGCTATTATGATTGATGGCGTGAATGCTGGCTATGCAACAGCTCAAAATGGTGGTAATAAATGGAGTTATTTATACAATTATAATAACCCTGGTAATATGAGTGCCTTAGATGGCAGTGCTACTACTGGATATTATTCTGGTAGTGCATTAAATGGTATTTCCATTGGTCACAATACGAAGATTCAAGAGGCTAGTGATCCTACGTATTATTCTGGTGTGGCTATTGGCGATTATGCACAAGCTACAGGTGGTTTATCTTTTTCCCTTGGTAATTATGCACAGTCCACAAAACCATCTGCAATGGCTATTGGCACGGCTTCCTTATCTAGTGGCTTTAACTCTCTAGCGATGATGCGCCAATCAGCAGCGACAGGTAATTTCTCTACAGCTATTGGCACAACTTCTTGGGCGAGTGGTACTGGTAGTTTTGCTTTGGGTTATTCTGCGCAATCGAAGGGGGATCAATCCATTGCCATCGGTGCAGCTGAGCCTATCACGGTAGCAGGCAGTGGTAATGAACCTAGTGCAGCCTATAATGGTACTACTAATACTGTAACAGAAGGTGCACGTTCTCTTGCATTCGGCACAAAAGCGCGTACTACAGCAGCAGCTACAGATTCCATGGCATTTGGTTCTAATGCTAAAACTAAAGCAGCTAATGCAGTAGCAATGGGTAATTCTTCTCGTGCTACTGGTACAGATTCTTTCGCATTTGGTAATACTGCATCTGCGGCAGGTACAAATGCTATCGCTATGGGTAGAACAGCACAGGCTTCTAAGGCGAATGCTATCGCATTGGGCGGTCAGGCACAAGCTTTAGAAGCGAATGCTCTTGCTATTGGTAGTACAGCAGAAGCAAGTAAAGCTGGCACTATGGCTATCGGTACTGCTTCTAAAGCATCTAGTAACAACTCTACAGCAATTGGTAATGGCGCTGAAGTTACTGGTGAAAACTCCATGGCATTAGGTTCTGGTGCTAAAATTAGTGCTAATAACTCTATTGCACTTGGGGCGGGTACAGAATTTAACGATCCTCTAGTAAATACATATGCTGCTTTCACCAACGAAATGAACCCTGCAGAGGCGGGCGTAGTAGCAGTAGGTAATAGTGGCACACCACGTCGTATCGTTAACGTTGCAGGGGGTCAAAATGATAATGACGCAGCAACGATTAAACAATTGCGTTATGTAAATAATAACTTGGCACAGACCATTGCAGGTCCTACATATACTGGCTATGAAGCAAATGGCTCTACCTACAAAGCACCTGATTTCAGCATTAAAAATAGCACATATCATACAGTAAAAGAAGCGGTAGAAGCGGCGCAAACTAACTTCTTCAGCGCTAAAGGCACATCTGCTGATGCAAACTATGATAATAAAGGTGCTACAGGCAGAAATGCGACAGCAGCAGGCGTACGTGCTACTGCAGCAGGTAATTATGGTACGGCACTTGGTGCGGATGCAACTGCAACAAGTGAAAAAGGTACTGCTTTAGGTTACACAGCAAAGGTAACTGAAGATGATGGTGTAGCATTAGGTTCTAATTCTGTAGCGAATACAGCGGCTGGCGTAGCTGGTTATGATGTAAGCGCAGCGGATAACCGTGCCAATAAATACACTGCTTTAACAGGCAATGTAGCAACATCCACATTGGGTGCTGTATCTGTAGGTCAAAATACTAGTGTTGGTAATGAAACACGTCAAATTACAAACCTTGCTGCTGGTACAAAGGACACAGATGCAGTTAACGTAGCTCAATTGCGCAATGTAAACCTTAAAATTGCAGGCAATACGAATGTCAATAACGGCAAAAATGATGTATTGTTAGATAAGCAAACATTGACTGTAAAAGGCGATGGCACTTATGTAACGACTAAAGCTAATAACCAAACTATCGATGTAACGTTAACAAATGATACAAAGAATAAAATTGACAATGCAGCTAATAAAGATCTTTCTAACATTAATAACGATGGTAAAACTGTTATCCGTGAAGAGGCTCAAAAGGCTGTAAAAGTTATTGCTGGTCAAAATACAACTGTTACAGAAGGTACAGATGGTACATATAAAACATATGCGGTCAATGTGGCGGCAGCTGGCGACTATCGCTTGGTAGAGAATGGCGCAGCTGCTGATAAAGCATATACTGTAACGGGTAATAAGGTTGATTTAACTGTACAAGATGCTAGTACTCCTGCGAATACGAAGACTGTAACAATTAAAGACATCGCTTCTAAAACAGAGTTAGATACTACAAAATCTGATTTAACAGATAAAATTAACAACACTAAAACAGATTTGATCAACACAGGTTTGAAATTCGATGCTGACAATAACGACGTTAAGACAAATAAACTTGGTTCTAAAGTAACGGTCGCTGGTGACGCGAATATTACAACAAAAATCACGCAAACTGGGGATGATTCCACGATTGCTGTTACTTTGAATAAAGATCTTAATGTAAATACAGTGACGGCTACTAATACTGTGAAAGCTGGCACTGCTACTATGGGCAACCAAAGTGCAACAGATAACAAAGGTGCTACACAAACTGGTAACTTTGTAACTGGTTTAGATAACACAGCATGGAACATGGCTAATCCTGTATTTGTATCTGGTCGTGCTGCTACAGAAGATCAATTAAAAACTGTTAGTGATGCGGTGAGAGCAGCGAATGCCGGTTCTAGTGACTATCGCTTGATTGAAAACGATACAGCTACTGACAAAGCGTATACTGTAACTAGCAATAAAGTAGACTTGAAAGTAAAAGATGATAAATCTGGTACTACAAATACTGTAACTATCAAAGATATTGCATCCAAAACTGAACTTGATAAATTGGATGACCGTGCCGTTAAGTATGACTTGGATCCTGCTACAAACACAGCAGATAAATCTAAAGTGACTTACGAAGGCCCTACGTATAACAGCACTAATAAAACTGGTGGCACTCATGTGACTAACGTGGCGTATGCAACTGGCAACGACGGTAGCGAAGCGGTTAACGTAGACTACTTAACTGACAAAATTAAAGACAGCTCCGATGCGTTGATCAACAAAGGCTTGAAATTCGATGCTAACGTGGGTGGTGTTCAAACTAACAAACTTGGTTCTACTGTGACAGTTCAAGGCGAAGGCGCAGAAGCTGATGCTAACTACAGCGGTAAAAACATCAAAACATTCATCAAACAAGATACAGCTGGTAACACAACAATTGACGTTAAGATGAACAAAAATCTTGAAGTTGAAACTGTAACGGCTACTGGTGCAAATGGTAAAGATGGCAAAATTGGCATTAATGGTAAAGATGGTGTAACAACGAACCTTTCCATTACACGTGACGGCAAACCAGGTGTAGATGGTGTAGCTGGTACAACTACAACCCGTATCGTATACGAAAAACCAGATGGTACTACTGAGGAAGTAGCAACATTGAACGATGGCCTTAAATTCAAAGGCGACATGGGTGCTACATCCAATGTAAAGCTGAACAAACAAGTTGATGTAACCGGTGGTGTTACAAACGCGGCTGATCTTGCAACAGGTAACAATATTGGCGTTACATCTGCAGCAGTTGATGCACAAGGCAATGCAAAACTTCAATTGCAACTCGCTAAAGACATTACAGGCCTCAAGTCTGTAACGGCTACAGACACAGTGAAAGCTGGCACTGCTACGGTTGGTAACCAAACTGCCACTGATAATAAAAGTGCTAACCAAACTGGTAATTTCGTAACTGGGTTAGATAACACATCCTGGAACATGACTGATCCTGTCTTCGTCTCTGGCCGTGCTGCTACAGAAGATCAATTGAAAACTGTTAGTGATGCGGTGAAAGCAGCGAGCGCAAGTGCATCTGATTATCGCTTGGTTGAAAATGATGCAGCTACTGATAAAGCGTACACTGTAACTGGCAATAAAGTTGATTTGAACGTTAAAGATGAAAAATCTGGTACTACTAAAACAGTTACTATTAAAGATATTGCGTCCAAAACTGAATTGGATAAATTAGATGACCGTGCCGTTAAGTATGATTTGGACCCTGCTACAAACACAGCAGATAAATCTAAAGTGACTTATGAAGGTCCTACGTACAACAGCACTAATAGAACTGGTGGTACCCACGTAACGAATGTAGCGTACGCAACTGGTAACGACGGTAGCGAAGCAGTTAATGTAGACTACTTAACTGATAAAATCAAAGACAGTTCCGATGCGTTGATCAACAAAGGTTTGAAATTCGATGCTAACGTAGGTGGTGTTCAAACTAATAAATTAGGCTCCACAATCACTGTTCAAGGTGAAGGTACAGAAGCTGATGCCAACTATAGTGGCGAAAACATTAAGACTTTCATCAAGCAAGATACTACAACTGGCAACACAACAATTGATGTTAAATTGAACAAAAATCTCGTAGCTGACTCCATTAAGGTTAATAAAGACGGCAAAGATGGTAAGGATGGCGTATCCATTACAGGTCCTACAGGCGTGGCTGGTCAAGCCGGCAATAATGGTAAAGTAGGCATCACAGGTGCCGATGGTAAAGACGCAGTTTCCATCTCCGGTAAAGACGGCGTAGGCCATATCGGCTTAACGGGCCCTGCTGGTACAAATGGCAAGGATGGTTCCAATGGTATCGACATGTCCGTTAAGAATGGTTATGACGATGCTGCTAAAGGTGTTAAGGGCGAAAAAGGTGTAGACGGTGTTGATGGTATTACACGCATTGTGTACACAGACAATACTGGTGAACACCAAGTAGCTACAATGGACGACGGCATGTTGTATGGTGGCGATAGTGGTACTGTAATCAAGAAAAAACTTAACAACCAAGTCAATGTTAAGGGTGGTATTACAGATCTAGCTAAATTCACTGTAGATGACAATATTGGCGTAGTATCTGATGGTACTGATACGTTGAAAGTTCGTTTAGCAAAAGACCTTAAAGGTCTTAACTCTGTAACAGCAACTGAAACTGTGAAAGCAGGTGATGTTGTAATGGGTAAACAATCTGATGGCACACCTGCAGCTAATACTGGCAACTATGTAACAGGCCTAGATAATAAAGATTGGGACGTAACAAATCCAACTGCTGTTAGTGGCCGTGCTGCTACAGAAGATCAGTTGAAAAAGGTTACAGAGGCTATCAACAATCAAAGCTCCAACTCCACAGATTATCGTTTAGTTCAAAACCAAACAGCTGGCTCCAATGGTGATTACATAGTAGATAGTAACGGCGATGTAGCGTTGACTGTACAAGATAAAAATCATCTGAACCAAACTGAAACAGTAACAATCAAGGACGTAGCTTCTAAATCTAACTTAGATAAATTAGATGATCGTGCCGTTAAGTATGATTTGGACCCTGCTACAAACACAGCAGATAAATCTAAAGTGACTTACGAAGGTCCTACGTACAACAGTACTAATAAAACTGGTGGTACTCACGTAACGAACGTAGCGTACGCAATTGGCAACGACGGTAGCGAAGCAGTTAACGTAGACTACTTAACTGATAAAATTAAAGACAGCTCTGATGCGTTGATCAACAAAGGTTTGAAATTCGATGCTAACGTAGGTGGTGTTCAAACTAATAAATTAGGCTCCACAATCACTGTTCAAGGTGAAGGTACAGAAGCTGATGCCAACTATAGTGGCGAAAACATTAAGACTTTCATCAAGCAAGATACTACAACTGGCAACACTACAATTGATGTCAAATTGAACAAAAATCTCGTAGCTGACTCCATTAAGGTTAATAAAGACGGCAAAAATGGTAAGGATGGCGTATCCATTACAGGTCCTACAGGTGTGGCTGGTCAAGACGGCAATAATGGTAAAGTAGGCATCACGGGTGCCGATGGTAAAGATGCAGTTTCTATCTCCGGTAAAGACGGCGTAGGCCATATCGGTTTAACAGGTCCTGCAGGTACTAACGGTATCAATGGTACAAATGGTATCGATATGTCCGTGAAAAATGGTTACGATGATGCTGCTAAAGGTGTGAAAGGTGAAAAAGGTGTAGACGGTGTAGATGGTATTACACGTATTGTGTACACTGATAACACTGGTGAGCACCAAGTAGCTACAATGGACGACGGCATGTTGTATGGTGGCGATAGTGGTACTGTAATCAAGAAAAAACTTAACAACCAAGTCAATGTTAAGGGTGGTATTACAGATGCAGCGAAACTGTCCAATGAAGATAACATTGGGGTAGTAGCTGATGGCACTGATACATTGATGCTCCGTCTTGCAAAAGACCTTAAAGGCCTAAATTCTGCTACTTTCAATAATGGTACAAATGGCAACACTGTTGTAAACGGTGGTGGCATGACTATTAATGATGCAGCAGGTAACCCGTTGACATCCATCACGAAAGATGGGGTTACAATTACAGATGGTCCATCTATGACTAAAGATGGTATCGACGCTGGTGATAAGAAAATCACTAACGTAGCTGACGGCACAATCGGTGCAGGCAGTAAAGATGCTGTTAACGGGGGTCAATTACATACAGTGGTGGAAGACCTTAAAACTAAAGGCTTCGGTTTAACTGCTGAAGATGGCGCTTCTGTTAAGAAATCCCTTGGTGACACTGTAACTGTGAAAGGTGACGGTACAAACATTACAACATCCGTAGATAATGGTGCTGTGAAAGTAGCATTGAGCAGAGACCTTAATGTAGACACTGTAACTGCAAACACAGTAACAACAGGCGATACTAAGATGGATACAAATGGCGTAACTATCAAAGACGGCGCTAACGAAGCGACTAAGTTGACTAAAGATGGCTTGCAAATCAACGATGGTGGTAACAAAGCTGTTACAATCAATAAAGATGGTTTGACTATCGAAAATGGCCCTAAGGTAACTAAAGACGGCATTGATGCTGGTGATAAGAAAATCACTAACGTAGCTGATGGTATAATTGGGGCAGGCAGCAAAGATGCTGTAAATGGCGGTCAATTACATACAGCAATGGAAGACATCAAGGCGCAAGGCTTCGGTCTTAAAGCAGAGGATGGTCAATCCGTGAAGAAACCTCTTGGTGAAGTTATCGACCTCAAAGGCGATGGCAACATCAAGACTACTGTAGATGGCACAGCTATCAAGATGTCCTTGAATGATACAATTACACTTGGTACAGATCCAACTAAACAAATCACTGTTGATGGATCTACTGGTACGATTACTGCAGGTAATGGTGCTAACCAAGTTACAATCGATGGCAGCACAGGTTCTGTCACAGCAGGTAATACTGTGAAAGCTGGCGATGTAATCATGGGTAACCAAAACTCCGGTGGCCAAAATGGTAACTTTGTGACTGGTTTGGACAATAAAACATGGAATCCTAATAACCCTGTAGCTGTTACAGGTCGTGCGGCAACAGAAGACCAATTGAAAGCTGTTAACGACGACTTTAACGAAAAAGCTAAAAATGGTCGTGTATTCCAAGGTGACCAAGCTGGTAACGATGGTAAAGTTGTTCGCGGTTTAGGCGATACAATGAACCTTAAAGGTGGTGCTGATGTAAATCGCTTGAGTAATAACAACATCGCTGTTGTGAAAAATGCAGGTGGTGACGGATACGATATCAAGTTGGCTAAGGACCTCAACCTTAAAGACGGCTCTACTACGTATACAAAAACTGTACCAGGAACTAATACAACTATTCCTTACACAGTAGATACGAAAGTAGATGGTGGTGGTATCACAATTACTCCATCCATCAACGGTCAACCTGTACCAGGTCACACTGTAAGCCTTACAGAAAATGGCTTAAACAATGGTAATAATACGATTACTAATGTGGCGCCAGGCATTAATGGCACTGATGCGGTTAACGTTAACCAATTACGTAATGCTATGAGCAGTGTAGACGGCAAAATTGCTGATGTTGGCGCAGCTAGCGCAGCGATGGCAGGTCTTAAACCATTGCAATATGATCCATTAGAACCTACACAAGTTTTGGCGGCTGTTGGTAACTACAAAGGTAGCACTGCTGCTGCTATTGGTTTAGCTCACTATACAAATGAATCTACATTGCTTCATATGGGGGTATCTCTAGGTGCTCATGATAACATGGTAAATGCTGGTATTTCCTACAAATTCGGTACATCCGATGCTAAGAAAGCAATTCCAGCACGTTACAAAGGTGGTCCAATTAGCTCTGCTTATGTAATGCAAGATGAAGTAACTGCGTTGAAAGCAGAAAACTTGCGCATGAAACAACGCGATGAAGAGTTGTCCGCTAAGTACGAACAAGTACAACGTGATAATGAAGAGATGAAAGCTCAAATCGCGATGCTCATGAAACAAGTGGGCCTTACTAAATAGTACCTATTAAGAGATCCGAGTGTATAATATAATGAAGCCGCTCTGGGGAGGGCGGCTTCTAGAGAGGAGAACTATGAAATTAACAAAATTATTACCTATTATGGCAATTGCCGGTGTATGTTTCTGTGGTCAAGCTAATGCGGCACAAGATCCTTTGATGATGCCTGAACAACCGTCAGCTCCTTTGACTGCAGAACAACAAGAAATTTCTCTTGCAGTTCCTAGTGAAGAAGCGAAGGCCGTTGTTTCTGAATTCGCAGCATTCCAATTGGGCATGCGCGATGCGTTGATCAAAGACGACAATCGCGTTATGTCTGGTCAACAACGCTATACTAACAATGTGTTGTACTACATGAACGTTCGTCGTAGCTGGTACATCACAAGCCATCGCTATAAAAAAGATAGCTATGCTCGCGTAGCATTAGATCGCTTGT
>ERZ773212.1540-NODE-1540-length-10502-cov-15.118790_pt1 | contig 10502 bp, 4 predicted proteins | sample MGYA00581005_ERZ773212 | MGnify/ENA primary metagenome ERZ773212 (study PRJEB29015, sample SAMEA2738154) | human oral metagenome | biome: human oral; feature: human-associated habitat; material: saliva | place: China | collected 2196 ...
CTGCTGAGGGTAGGGTCAATACCCAGAACAATAAGTCTTCTCGCACGCTGTGGAGTATTATGCGTGCGCACCTGTTCACGGTCTTCAACTTTGTGTTGGGTGCCTGTGGCGCTGTGGTGATTATGTACCAGCGTTGGGCTGATTTGCTCTTCCTGGCGGCTGTTATCGCTAACGTGGTGATTGGTTTTGTGCAGGAGTACAAGGCGAAGCTTGAGCTGGACCGCATCTCCCTGCTGGATCGCTCCCCCGCTACTGCCGTGCGTGACGGTAAGAGCGTTGAGGTTCCGATGGAGCAGCTGGTTGAGGGTGACGTTGTCATCCTCAAGCGCGGCGATCAGGTTCCCGCGGACGCTGTTGTGCTCACCTCCGATTCTTTGGAGCTGGATGAGTCCTTGCTGACCGGTGAGAACGACCCGATTGCTAAGCGCCCCGGCGATATGGTGCTGTCGGCGTCGAGTGTGCTGGGTGGTACCGGCCGCGTCCTGCTGTCTCATGTGGGTGCGAATTCTCGTGCAAGCAAGATTTCTGATGAGGCGCGCCAGTTCTCGCGTATTCAGTCTGAGCTGCGTGATGCGCTGAACCGTGTGGTCCGCTGGATTACGGTGGGTCTTGCGGTCATTATTCCTGTGGTGTCGTGGGGTCAGATTCAGGCGGCTGGTGGCCTGGAGACCGTGCAGCAGAACCACCTGTGGGAGCAGGTTTCTATTGCTGTGGTGTCTTCGGTTGCTTCGATGATTCCGCAGGGTCTGGCGCTGATGACCACTCTGGCGTTTGCGGCGGCGGCTGTGGCGCTGGGTCGTAAGCACAACATCCTGGTGCAGGAGCAGCCTGCGGTTGAGGTTCTGGCTCGTGTGGATGTGGTCTGCTTCGATAAGACCGGCACCCTGACTGAGGGTGGCGTGATTTTTGATTCGGTGCGCCCGCTGGACACCGTTGCTGAGGCCGAGGGCCCGGATGCTGACTCTGCCGAGCACGCTTCTTGGCGTGCTTCTCTGCCTGCCGGCTGGAATGAGGCGCTGGCGTGGTTTGGTCACGATGAGAACGCGAACCCGACTGCTGCGGCTCTGACCGGTGGTTTCCCGGATGGCTCCTCGGCGTCGGTGACCGGTATTGTGCCGTTCTCCTCGGCTCTGCGTTTTAGTGCGATTGAGTTTAAGGATTCGGGTGCGTGGCTTCTGGGTGCTCCGGAGGCGCTTCTCGCGAAGGGTACCGCTGAGCGTGAGCGTGCCGCTGAGCTGGCGGCGCTGGGTCTGCGCACGATGGTTTTGGCGCATGCTTCTGCGGTGGTTCGCAATGAGAAGGATGAGCCGATTCAGAAGATCCCGTCGGATGCTACCCCGGTTCTGTTCGTGATTTTCCGTGAGAATGTGCGTGCGGATGCGCCTCAGATTGTGGAGTATTTCCACCGTCAGGGCGTGACTTTGAAGGTCTTCTCGGGTGATAATCCGTTCACCGTGGCTGCGGCTGCGAAGACTGCGGGTATGGATACTTCTGCGGGCGCGGTTGATGCGTCGACTCTGCCTGAGGACGGTCCGGAGCTCGCTGAGGCTGCGGCTACTCACAATATTTTCGGTCGTGTGTCGCCCGAGCAGAAGAAGAACATGGTGATTGCTCTGAAGGAGCGCGGCCATGTTGTGGCGATGACCGGTGACGGCATTAATGACGCTCTGGCGCTCAAGCATGCAAGCTTGGGTATTGCGATGGGTAACGCTGCTCCGGCGACGAAGGCTGTTTCTCGCCTGGTGCTGTTGGACGGTAAGTTCTCGTCTCTGCCGGCTGCGCTGGAGCAGGGCCGTCAGGTCATTACGAACATTGAGATGGTGGCGAACCTGTTCTTGACGAAGACTGGTTTCGCGATTCTTCTGGGTGTTCTGTTCAGTATTTTCGGTTTGACCTTCCCGTTCTTGCCGCGTCAGTACTCGACTGCGGACTTCTTGATTGTGGGTGCGTCATCCTTCGCGTTGACTCTGTTGCCGAATTCGCGCCGTTATGTGCCGGGCTTCTTGCGTCGCGTGCTGAATTACACGGTTCCGAACTCGATTATTGTGGTTGCGATGCTGTTGGCGGTGACGTTCACGGCTCGTGGCATGGGTGTTGAGGATATCCGTCAGATTCAGACGGCTTCGTTCATTACTTTGGTGATGATGGGTCTGTGGAACTTGGCTGCGGTGGCTCGTCCGTTCAACCGTGCTCGTATTCTGCTGTTTGGTGCGTTGCTGGCGGTGTTCTTCGCGGCGCTGTTCGTGCCGGTTCTGGTGGAGTACCACCAGTTCGTTACTGTGCTTCCGCATCTGCTGTGGACCTCGCTGGGCGCCGGTGCTCTGGGTGCCGCGCTGATTGAGGTGAATGCGCATCGTAACCGCCGTTGGCAGAAGCGTAATTACCCTGAGCTGGAGGTTGCTCCGCTGAATTTCTTCCCGGCTAAGTAGTTAGTCGGAAAGGTAGCTGCTTCGGTAGCGTGTGGGCCCCGTATCCTGTGGATGCGGGGCCCTTTCGTGTCTCTTCATGAGCGCCGTCTTCGAAAGCACCCGGTCCGGGGCGTATCTGAGCGTACCGGAGGGCTCTGGGACCCTGCCTAGGCTTTGCCTGAGCCTTGCTGGAGTCCAGCCGGGAGGCTCCCCGCAGGCAGCGCCGAGAGCGTGTCTCAGCTATCACTCGGGTGAAATATTTAACAGCTTCTGATAGCTTTTGCCTCTCACCTTGCTCTTAACCTGGGAAAACCCTTAGAGTTACAGGGAACTATTTGAGAAGGGAAACCTTCTTCAGGGTTGTTACTGGTTTGGCAGGCAAGACCTGAGTTACTCAACACCGTATGGGACGGCAGCATATATCTGTCGAGAATCCCCTCTATTTGCTGTACCGAAGCTCCATAGTGGGCACGAGTGTAGTGCTTCCGGTGGTCGAGAGACTCGGGTCTTTTGTGTTTTCTGGGTTTCCCCGCTTCTGGGGTTCTCTCAGCGAGCGCAGCCTCCGGCAACAACCATATAGACATTGACCGCATATCTAAGGAAGTATCGTGAATAACCGCGAACTTGGCGAGAAGATTCTTGACGGCCTGGGTGGCCCCGAGAACATCGCGCACATTACTCACTGTGCAACCCGCCTTCGTGTCACTCCTGTGTCTAACGATGCAGTGCAGAACAAGAAGATTGAGGGCCTGCCCGGCGTTCTCTCTGTGATTGAGCAGTCCGGCCAGACTCAGGTGGTGCTGGGCGAGCGCGTTGAGGCTGTGTACAACGAGATTAACGCTCTGCCTTCTATGTCCGGCCACGCTGAGGGTGACACCAAGGTTGAGGCTGAGGGTAAGAAGTCAGGCTGGCTTACCAACGTCTTCGACGTTCTGTCTGACTCCTTCCGTCCTCTGCTGTGGGCACTTCTGGGTACCTCGATGATTCTGACCCTGATTGTGTTCCTGCAGCAGCTGGGCTTCTTCGGCCAGTACACTGACTTGACCGGTCAGAGCGTGAACATCGACATCATTAACGGTGCTCGTGTGGCTGACCCGGAGGCTGCTAAGGCCCTGAACACCCAGTGGATGCAGCAGTTCGCTTTCTGGTACATCCTGAAGGCTGCTTCGCTGTCGGTTCTGAACTTCATGCCCATCATGCTGGGCGCTACCGCTGCTAAGCGTCTGGGCGCGAACATGTGGGTTGGTGCGGCTATCCCCGCTGCGCTGATGACCGGTACCTTCACCGATCTGACCGCTCTGGCTGACCCCGCCACCAAGATTCTGAATGTTCCGTTCTTCGGTCTGGATCTGCCGCTGTACGCATTCAGCTACACCGGCCAGGTCTTCCCCCCGCTGCTGGCTGTTGCTCTGCTGGCTCCGTTTGAGCGCTTCCTGAAGAAGGTTATTCCTTCGATGCTGCAGATGGTGTTCGTGCCGATGATTTCAGTCATCGTTCTGGTTCCGGTGACCGCGTTCCTGGTTGGCCCCATCGGTATCGGTGTTGCTATGGGCATCTCTGACTTCCTGAAGATGGTTAACGACCAGGCTCCGGCTCTGGTTGGTGCTCTGATTGCTGGCCTGTACCTGTTCATGGTTCCGCTGGGTCTGCACTGGCCGCTGAACGCTGTCATGATTAACAACCTGCAGACCATGGGTACTGACTTCATTCAGTCCCCGATGGGTGCTTACAACTTCGCTGTGTTCGGTGTTGTGACCGGTGTGGCTATTAAGGCTAAGCACGACCGCGAGCTGCGCCAGACCGCTGTTGGTGCGTCGATGTCCGGTCTGCTCGGTGGTATTTCTGAGCCGTCCCTGTACGGTGTTGTGCTGCGTTACAAGCGCGTGATTCCGATTATTCTGGTTCCCGCTGTTATTGGTGGCGCTACCATTTCCTTCCTGGGCGTTAAGTCCTACGCGTTCGCGTTCACTTCGCTGCTGTCGATTCCGGCGATGCAGCCTTCTCACCTGTACGTGATTGGTCTGGCTATTGCGTTCTTCGGCGCTATGACCGGTATTCTGCTGTTCGGTTACGAGTCGAAGGCTGATGCTGTGAAGCATGCTGCTCAGCGCGCGGCTGAGGCTGCTGAGGAGTCCGCTCCCAAGGCTGAGGCTGTTGCTGCTAAGGCTGCTCCGGCTGCTCCGGCTGCTGCCGCTACTGCGACCACCACCGCCGCTGCTGAGTCTACTGAGGCTGCTGCTTCCGCTGGTGAGGTCATTGAGCTGCACTCCCCGATCGAGGGTACTGCTGTGGCTCTGTCTGATGTTCCGGACCCGATTTTCGCTGCGGGCAAGCTGGGCGAGGGTGTGGCTATTGAGCCGACCGGTACCACTGTGGTTGCTCCCGCTTCCGGTAAGGTTGCTGCAACCTACCCCTCGGGCCACGCTGTTGGTCTGAAGCTGGAGAACGGTATTGAGCTGCTGATTCACGTTGGTCTGGATACCGTGAACCTGGACGGTAAGGGCTTCAGCGTGAAGGTTGCTAAGGGCGACATTGTTGCTGCTGGCGACGCTCTGATTGAGTTCGATCCTGAGATTATCAAGGAGGCGGGTTACCCGCTGATCACCCCGGTTATCGTGACCAACACCCGCAAGTTCGCTGAGGTTAAGGGTCTGCCGGGCGTTGCTCACCAGAACCTGAGCACTGTCCTGAAGGTGACCACTAAGTAGTTCGCTTTCTAAGGCTCTAAGGGGCCCCGCCATTACGGTGGGGCCCCTTTCCTTATGCCCTGTTTCCCTTATGCACTACTTCCTTATGCGCTGTTTCTTTGGGCGCTGGTACATTGGGCATTGATTCTTTGGGCAGGGTTTGCTTGAGCGTATCCACTAGCCGGGGGGGGTATTTCTGCTAATGTGATAATAAGCTCAACAAGGAAGTTCTCAAGTGATAGGGAGTACGATGATGTCTTCTGATACTAGGATGATGTCTTCTGATACTGGGGTGTGGGAAGAGCAGCAAGAAGAGTTACGCGCTCTTTCTCCTGTTCGGCGCCTAATGCGCCGGCTCAATCTTGAGGCGCTCGTCTATGAGTCCGCGCCGTTCCCGGTTCTGTTGCGTAAGCTCTCCGCCCTGATTCCAGCGTGCCTTCTGTGGTGGGTTATCTACGAGCCGCACCGGCTTGCTTCCTCCACCCACCTCCCCGAAGGAACCCACCCCATTACACTGCTCCCCGGAGCGTGGGGTGACCCCGCTACGGGGGCTTATGGGGGTCTTCCTGAGTTGCCGGGGGTCCTCTTGCGCTGGGTACTGTGCATCGCGGCAATGGTGGCTGTCGTTCACCTCTGCGGCGTCAAGGCGAAGGGCCAGAGCTTCACGATTCCTCACGATGCGCGTTCACGGTTGATTGCGCTCATGCAAACTCTCGGTATTTTCGGTGCCTTTGCGCTGGTCGTCTGGATTGAGTACATGATGACTCCGCTGACCCTCATGTTTGAAACCGTGTACGCGGGCCCCACCGCAGCCTATAGCGGCGACGGCATGATTCCCCTGTACCTGTTCCTGTCCTCGTCGTTGAGCGCTATTTTCTTGGGCTATTTTTGCGTGAATATTCTTGCTTCGCTGAATATCCCCGGGTACCTGGGTATCCCCGCAATTATTTATGTGGGGGCGCTCCCTTGGGCTCAGGCGGAGCGGCACCAGTTCACCTTGGCTCTGGCGTGGGTCATTGCGGTGACTCTGGTGAGTTGGCTCGTGCGCGGCATGTGGGGCACTATGCTGGCCTGCGTGGGCTATTCTCTGTGGATTGTGTTGGTGGCGACCAGCGGCGATCCTTTTGATCTGTCCGCCAATATGAGCCGCGTGCTCGTAATTTTGGGTTTCCCGCTGGCTTTCATCGTCGCTGGAGGCGGCATTTATCGCATCTTCTACCTGCGGCAGAACCCGAACCTGTTGAGGTACCTGCAGGAGCGCGCCCTGTATCTGGGCGAGTGGTAGCAACCGGTTAGGGCGGCGCTCCCCTCCCCCTCGTTTTTGTAATTACATATCCCGCTAGAGGGCACAGAAGCTTAGAGGACGCAGAAACTTAGAGAACACAGCAAAATCCCGGGTACTCTCGTATGAGAGTACCCGGGATTCTCTTGTCCTATAGGACGGCTATAGCATTACCGAAAGCGGTATTACTTTCGCCTACTCTATTCCTGCCAGCCAACGTTGACCCAGTAGTCAGCGCTGGTGTAGCTCTGCTTGAACAGGGACGGACCGTAGTTAGCGACCTTTGCCTTCACAGCGGCGTACATCGGGCCGTTTGCGTAGGGCAGGTACACTGCGACCTTCTCGTAGTAGAGCTTCTCCGCCTCGTTAGCGATCTTGATGCGCTCGTCTGCCTTCTCGGTGTTCTGCAGCTTCTCGATGAGCTTATCGACTTCGGGGTCGCCAACACCGAAGACGTCAGAGGTGAAGAAGTAGGGTGCCGAGGAAGCCAGGTCGGGCAGTACGCCCCAGCCGGTGAAGATTGCTTCGTAGCTCTTCTGGCCGAGCACGGAGTTGGAGTTAGACTGCGGCTGGTTGTCAGCGCTCAGGCGGATACCTGCGGACTTCAGCTGCTGCTCCAGGATCTGGTAGACAGCCTGGTAGACTGCTTCGGAGCCGAAGGAGGTCAGTGCGAAACCAGCAACCTTGCCGTTCTTAGCGTAGTAGTCGCCGGACTTGGAGTAGCCTGCAGCTTCGAGGATCTTGCCTGCAGCCGCTGCACCGGTGTCACCAGCGTAGTTGTTCTGGTAGCCCTTCTGGAACGGCATTGCGATGATGGAGCCGGGCAGCGGCTCGGTCCAGCCGAGCTGCGAGAAGTATGCCTTAGCAATCTGCTCGCGATCGACTGCTGCGAGGATTGCGCGGCGCAGTGCCAGGTCCTCAATGCGCTTGGGGTTCAGCTGAATAATGTTGACGTTGGTGTTCTGGCTCTGGCGAATCTCGGTGCCTGCCTGGCCCTTCACAGCGTTGTAGCTGGTTGCGCCTACGAAGGTGAACGCGTCCAGTTCGCCGTTCTTGAAGCCTGCACGGATTGCTTCGGAGTCCATCTGACGCCAGACGATACGTTCCAGAACCGGCTTTTCGCCCCACCACTTGTCGTTAGCGACCAGGGTGAGCACCTTCTGGGAGGAGTTCCACTCGCCGATCTTGAAGGGGCCTGCCCAGTACTGGTCGAGGGGCTTGTCAACGAAGCCGTCGTTGAAGAGTGCAGTATCTTCCAGAGCGGGGTGGATTGCCAAGGCACACAGACCCTCGGAGGGGTAGTACGGGGTCTTCATGGTGACCTTGACGTGGAAGTTGTCGCCGTCCACAGCCTCAATGCTCTCAACCTGCTGCCACATCTGGCTATCGGTGATGTGGTAGGGGTTGCTGTCACCGGGAGTGCGGTAGACCTTCCACATGGCGCGAACAGCGTTCACGTCCATGGGGGTGCCGTCGTTGAAGGCAGCCTTGGGGTTAATCTTGAAGGTCGCGGTCTGCACGCCGTTGACGGTTTCGGTCTTGTGCTCGGTGCAGAACTCGGGGTTGAGGGTGCTCTCGCCGTCGGGGCTCATGGTGTAGAAGCCCATGACTGCGGCGATGTTGCAGGGTGCCAGTGCATCCAGGTTGCTGGAGGTGTAGCCGCTCTGGGTCAGCAGGTTGAAGTTGGGTCCCAGCGCAGTAGCTGCGAGGGTCAGGGTGCCGCCCTTCTTGAGGGAGGAACGGTCCTGCTTGTTGATCTGAAGGTTCTTCAGAATATCTTCAGCGTTGTTAGCAGCGCTACCGCCTACCTTTTCCTTCGAGCCGCCGCAGGCAGCCAGCAGACCGACGGTGCCGAGGGCAACGGTGCCGGTCAGGAGGGTACGGCGAGAGACAGACATGCTCTTCATGGAATTTCTCCTAGAGTATTCGCAGTGTTCTGGAGGCGGTATGCGAACGGTGCGTAGCCAGCACTCCAACCCGGCGGGAGGACAATCTCTGCCGGGGTGGGCAGAATGCCCACATTTGTTTTTAAGTATATCCTTGCTGCTCTCTAGGGCATGGAAAAGCGGCGTGCTACAGAAGGTTTTAATCCTTTTGTAACACGCCGCGGTAGCGCTTTTGCCCTTATAGGGCGTGTGAGCTGTGCTCAGCGCTTAGTTTTTACTTTTCCCAACCGACGTTGATCCATACGTTCGGGTTGTAGTAGGGCAGACCGAAGAGCATGGGGCCGTAGTTCGCCAGACCCTTACGGCATGCCTTGAAGTTGGGGCCGTTGTGGGTCGGGACGTAGATTGCGACCTCGTCCATGTGGCGCTTCTCCAGCTCGTTCATGATCTTGAGCTGTTCCTTCGGGTCCTCGGTGGACATCATGGTTGCTGCCAGCGAGTCCAGTTCCTTACCGTGACCGTTGTTGGTCTCGGAGATGTAGAAGTAGTTCGCTGCATCCACCGGGGAGGTGGTGATGCCGTAGCCGCCGGTCTTGATGGTGAAGTTCTTCGCGGAGATGATGCTTGCCATTTCGGATGCACCGTGGTTGTCGATGCTCAGCTCAACGCCGATTTCCTTCATCTGCTGGGTGAGGAACTGTGCGGTGGAGCTGACGACCGGGTCGGTACCGAAGGTGGTCACCGGGTAGGAGGCCTTAACGCCGTCCTTCTCGTAGTAGTCGCCGTTCTTGGTGTAGCCTGCATCTTCGAGGATCTTGGTGGCGACGTCCTTGCCGAGCTTGGTCGGGTAGTTGTCCTGGTAGCCTTCCTGCATGGGCAGCATGCACATGGAGCCGGGCAGGTTTTCCTTCCAGCCGAGCTTCTCGTAGCGCAGCTTGAGCAGCTGGTCACGGTTCAGGGCTGCAACGAATGCGCGGCGTACGGGCAGGGGCATCTTTTCGGGGTTGATTTCGTAGTTGCCCACGGCCAGTGCGCTACCCTTGCGGATGTCGACGTTGGCGACGGTGGAGAGCTCGTTGTAGGAGCTGAGGGTGCTTGCGTCAGCGTAGTCGATTTCGTTGTTCTTGAATGCTGCCTGCTCTGCCTGGGAGCTCATTTCACGCCAGGTGATGCGCTCGAGCAGAGGCTTGGTGCCCCACCACTTCTCGTTGCGAACAACGGTGAGGACCTTGCCAGAGGAATCCCACTCGCTGACCTTGAAGGGTCCTGCCCAGTACTTGTCTAGGGGCTTGCCGTTCATGCCGTCGTTGAAGAATGCGACGTCGACGAATGCCGGGTGCAGGAAGGAGGTGAAGCTACCTTCGATGGGGTACCAGGGCTTGGACATCGTGACCTTCACGTGGCGGGAGTCGCCGTCCACTGCCTCGACGCTTGCGACCTGCTCCCAGATGGGCGAGGGGGTGATCTGGTAGTCCGAACCGGATGCCGCGGCGGTGTAGATGGTCTGGTAGCTCTTGACGGCGTTCACGTCGATGGGGGTACCGTCGTTGAAGACTGCCTTCGGGTTGATCTTGAAGGTGACGGTCTGCACGCCGTCAACGGTCTGAGCCTTGTACTCGGTGACGTAGTCCTCGTTCATGTGGCCTTCACCGCGGAAATCAGCGTAGTAGCCGCCGGTGAATGAGGAGTTAATGGCCGCCTGAATGTTCAGGTTACCTGCGGTGTAGCCGTTGGTGTTGAGGATGTTGAAGTTCGGGCCGATGCCGTCTGCGCTCAGTCGCAGCTCGCCGCCGTCCTTGAGGGTGGAGCGGTCCTTCTCGTTGTAGGAAACTGCCTTGGACAGGTCGTCACCGGCGGAGAGAGCGTTGCTCTCGTTCTTGGAGGAGTTGCCGCCGCAGGCTGCGAGCAGGCCGACGGTGCCCAGGGCAACGGTGCCGGTGAGCAGGGTACGACGGTTGAGGGTGAAAGTGGTCATTAGTTTTCCTCAGTTAGGTGGGATGCTGCTTTGCTGTACGCGGGGGAACACAACCCGCACACCTTTGTGACAGCACGCACATTTTGCATTGGCAATAGTATACACACATTTCCCACCCACTATGACCCAGTTCACCGTTTCAGGGAAAATATTTCAGCTCATTCCCGAAACCACCCCACCACAAAAACACCCATCAAAAACACAGAAAAGCCCCGCGGCACCCCGCCTCTAAGGCGGAATACCGCGGGACTTTACCCTTCCGGA
>ERZ773212.1545-NODE-1545-length-10473-cov-3.267710_pt1 | contig 10473 bp, 8 predicted proteins | sample MGYA00581005_ERZ773212 | MGnify/ENA primary metagenome ERZ773212 (study PRJEB29015, sample SAMEA2738154) | human oral metagenome | biome: human oral; feature: human-associated habitat; material: saliva | place: China | collected 2196 ...
AAAATACTAAATTATTTTTAAAAATTAACTTGTGATGATTGCCTTTAAACTAACACTTTGAATATTCTTTGTTTTTCTTTACACTTCCCAAAATGCCCCCTGCAGACGTATTCCTATATATCTATATTCACGATTTGTTATTATTTGTGGATTCCATAGAAACAAAAACGATTAAAAAATATAAAAAAATAAGTTTTTGGGGGCGAGTTTGGGGCGAAAATATTTAGAAATAATTTATCAAAACGCTTGACATCTCGGTTCTCCGTTATATAATATGATTAAGATAAAAATTGAGGTAAAGAATATGAGAAAAGTTATTCAAGAATTACTTAACAGTTCTATTTCTACATCTGCTATTTCGCAAGGTGCTGGTGTGCCATGGACTACCGTTTCAGATCTTAGAAAAGGAAAAACAAGTATGGACAAAATGGCGCTTCTAACAGCAGAAAAACTTTATGAATTTGCTACAGCTGATAAGCAGTGATTTCGGTCACTGCTTTTATTATGCAAACAAAAAAGCCCGCAAGCTAGTGCCTGCGGGTTATTAAGAAGAAAAATAGAATCTCCTTTCTTTTTTTAAATTTATTTAGTAGTGATAAGCCCATCAGGTTCAACTGTAAATTCTGGCTTGTCTGCCATGGATCCATCTGGTTTGAGATAATACCAGCCGTTACCATATTTAACGAATTGATTGGATTTCATATCTCCATCTTTTTCATCAAGATAGTACCAGGTTTCTCGGTATTTCACCCAACCTTTAGCCATACGACCATCTGACTTGAAGTAATACCAGCGGTTATTGATGTACATCCAATCTGTGACCATGGCGCCACGTTTGTCAAGATAGAACCAATCCTTCCCATCGTTGAGCCATCGATTGATTAGGCAATAGCCACGATTATCAAAGTAGAACCATTCATTGTTGACTTTCTTCCAACGGTCTGTCGGATAAGAACCATCCGACTCCTCCCACCACCAGCCAGTTTCATTGCGTTTCCAGCCTGCTTCAGATAAGCCGCCTTCGATGTCTTTCTTGAATTGCCCACGACTGATTCCCCATTTTGCCAGATAAGGATATGGGTCAACGTGATCTGAGTGGTTGTTTGGTTGGTTATTCGTGCAATACTCATGCGTTTTAATTCCAGCCAAACTTCCTGTATCAAGTGTTTTCGGCAAACCTGCTTCGTCCGCAAGATTTCGCAAAAGCTCAACATAGAGCTTGTAATCGCGCATGAACTCTTCTTTACTTCCGTGACTCTCGATCAATTCGACTGCTGCGTAACTCTCAGCATTCCAACCGCCCCCAACATCCCAACTTCCGTTGTTTACAGGGCCGACCTGCATAACACGTCCATTCCCTACAACGTGAGAAAAGAATCCAAGTTCAGGGTCTTTACGATAATGGTAGTCCGCTTCATTTTGTGCAGTTGAGTTGCGATTTCCTGTTGAGTGCGCATGGACTTGTCGATAAGGTTGTACACCGACCTGAGGCAATCCTTCTCTGTATCTACTTGTATCAATATCCATTATTGTTCTCCTTTCCACGCTTCATTCATCTGTTTGACCGCTGATTCGATAAATGTGTTAAGTTCTTTATCGGTCATACTAATGTTATATTTGGCAAGCTCAGCACGGATTTTAGTGCGTGCTTCCCCCAGTTTCTCTTGACCTTTATAGCCAGTTTCGGCTGCGACCTGCTCCACGGCATTGACCGCGTTCTTGGTCAAGATTTCAACAATCTTGATGGTTTTCTCTCCACCTTTTTGAACCAGGTAGTCCTTGACTGCCTTGACTGCTACCCCTGCTAAAATAACAAGGATACTGATTGCTCCGTTGAGTAAAATTTCGTTAATCTGTTGCATTTATATTTTCCTCCACAATTTCCAATTCCAGAAATTTTTCATACAGTACCTTGATGGCTCCATTTCCACCAAGCTCGACGTAACTTTCATAAAGACGAGACAATTCCTCAATCTCATGCTGATTGGTACTGCCTCGTCTAATTGCTTTTTTTAGGTTTTCTTGCAATCGAAAACGCTGTAGTCTTTGAAGTCCTTTCCCAATAACGCTCAATCCTTTGCTATTATCTTTGCCAATGCTCTCAACATTCGAGACGGTCTTTTCAATAGCACTAATCTTATCAGATAAGAGACTGATTTGCTTGTCAGTCTCTTTTGTGTTCTGCGTGCTTTTGAAAGAGAAATAGCTAGGAATAATCACGATTAGAATCGGACTCAATTTATCCAAAAATGCTAGTAATTCCAATCAGACCACTTCCAATCTACTGTGCAGGAGCTCGAGTGGTTCCAAGATCACTTTCGTTTTTTTGTCCTTCCCACTTCCAGATCGCAAGAAGACCATTTTGAGATGGTACGCCTTCAAGCTGCTTGAGAGATTCGCCTTTGTAGGTGAAAGCCTGATTTGTCTGAATCAAGACACGCTTGCCCTCGCCATTCAATTCGACGTGTTCAGGATCTTCAATCACAAACATATCACCTGGTTGATAGACCTTACCTTCTTCAGCAACTGGGAAGAGTTCGACAAGCTCCTTGTATGTTGTTCCGTAGGCGATTTTCTCACCCATGATAGAATCTTGAGCCATGACACGCACTACTTTGTCAATTTTATTTGCAAGCGCAGAAAGTCGGTCCTGTTCGCTCTTGTTTTGAGCAATCTTCTGATTAGCCTGTTCAAGCTGCGCCTGTGTTTTGACAATGGCACTGCCTGGATCTAGCTCGGCTTTTAGGATGTCAAGCACCGCTTGAATCAAAACGTCGTCTGGCTCGTTCGTACGGTCACCAGCCAATTCACGCTGGTTAGTACTGTAACGATTGCCATCCTCTAAACGGACTTCAACTACTGTCCGGATATTATCACCCGAACCACGAAGATATGGTTTGGTCGCTAATTCATAATTGTTAATTGCCATTTGTCATTTTTCCTTTCACTTCTTCAAATAGCTCTTTTAGAGCTGGGTCGTATTCAAGAACCTCTTTCATCGTATGCAGCTCACTTGCTACATACAGATAAAGGCCCTCAAATCTCGCTGAGTCTTGAACACTTGCTCCGAACCTTTTTGTTAACGAATCAAGCATCAGTTGATTTACTACTTCATTCATGTTGTCATTCATGCTGTTTTCTCCAATTTTTCTATTTTTTGATTGAGCTCTTGAATCGCCTTAATTAGATAAGGCACAAGAACAAATGTGTTGTAAGAGTATGCGCCATCAGGATTTTCAAAAAATGCTTCAGGAGCGTACTTCTGGACATCTTGCGCCATTATACCGCAAGAAATGTCCTCGATTTTGCCATCGTACTCCTTACGATAACTGTACGTCTTCAAGTTTTCGACTACATCGAGACCAGAAACTGTACTAGATTCGATATTGTGTTTATATCGACGGTCTGAAATTTCTTTATTCATCGGGATCCAGTCGTATCCCGAACCGCTATAGTAGAGGTAAAGATAGTTATCCGAAGGCTCAAAATTTGAGTATTTAGACGAGTGAATCCAGTAACCAGATTTCCCTGAATCTTTATTGTTGTAGAAAATATGACCAGTTACACGGAGATTCCCATGGATGACTGGCGTGTTCCAAAATTCTGCTGTATTGTAACAATACATCTTTCCGTTGTTTTTCACGTACCAAGCATAATCTCCAGGATACCCCCAATTGTTGCCCCAATTAACCCACAAAGCCGTCTGTGACCATTGGCCAGACCCGTTACTCATGCCGACTGAAAATTGGTTTTGACCAGTTATCCAGTACACCGACGAATCTTTCTCATGTGTCCCAATCTGGAATCCACCAATCCGCCCTTTATAACCTTCAAGCAAAGTCGCCGTAACTACAACTGACCGAAGCTTGTTAATGAAGGCTTCTTTAGCAGCAAGCGTATCCGTGAAGATATCGCTTGAAACAAAGCGTCTCGCCATTGCCATATCCATGACTAACTTGTCAGCTGTGATAGAATTTGCTCGCAGAATATCTGTGTTAAGAGTCGCAAACGTACCTTCACCTACGAATAAGCGTTTGAAATAACCTTGAATAGCCGTCAATTCATCAAGCAAAGTCTTACCTTTCAGTCTGATTTTCTCAGCTTCAATCAAGATTTGATTGTTAGTCGCATTGATTTGAGAAACGATTGAACCAGCACTGGTCAGATTTTGAACAGCCCATGAGCCAGACAATTGAGTCTGAACCGAGCGAATCGCTTCGTCGGTATCTTCAATAGCAGGACGAGCACTTGTTGCAAGGCTCCCCTCTTCCAATTGAGGAGCTAAGACATCAATATAGCCTCCTTTTGCGCCATTCACTAAGTAAACGTAGCCGATTGATAATTTTCCAGCTTTTTTTCGCTCGCTGGAAAATGTCAAATACGTCCATTTATCATCTTTCAAGATGAATTCTGGACTTATACCTGTTGCATCGTCAGGCGCCCAATAGTTTTGTAACCTAACTCTTTGCCCGCCTGAACCTTTTACCCAAACAGACATAGTATAGGTTCCTGACATAATTTCAAACCCGTCCTGAGCAATGCCGATTTGACCTTTTGGATCACTGGAAAGTATACGTACTGCTTTATTAAAACCAGGTACAGGACTATCCAAAACATCAATCGTCCGAATGCTTCCAGAGCCTGAGCCACGAAATGTCCCAGAATCCCATGAGCCTGAAGCTACACGCATCTCTTTGATTCCTCTGATGTAATTTCGACCACCTTTTGCAGCTTTCGAAACCTCAACCTGGAATAGCTGATTAGTTAGAGCCATGCGAGCGACCTTATCCGCAATCCCATTTTCAGTATTGCCTAAAATTCGCTCATAGAGCTGACTAGTCTCTCTGACTCTCTGGAAGTCTGTCTGATTAGCCTTGCCAGCGATTTGCGATGTGATTTCAGTAAATCGTCCATCTACTGCTGTTTTGTATTTGGCAATCTGAGTCGCTATCGAGCCATTTTGTGGGTTGGTGATAGCTTCGAACTTGCGTTCAATAGCTCGCACATCTTCCTGATAGCTTGCCTTTCCTACAAAATCACGAGTGACTAACTCACGGACTGCTGTCGCTTGTCGTGCACTCTCTTCTCGAGTGTATCTTCTCAATGCTTCTTGTCGCTGACCGTCTTGGCTGACATAGGTTTCAACCGATGCCAGTTTAGCAGATAGACCTTCAGCAGTTTTCTGAAATTCAGACTTGGCAACGACAAGATCCGTCTTCCCATCTTCAGGAGCAGGCCCTGCATCTATACGAGTCGAACTTCTGGTTAATTCGACTTTACGAAAAGCCACATGGCCAATCTCGTTATAGCCCAGAATAATTCGCCAGAAATCGAAATTATCAGGCTTGGTCAGCGCTGGAACAGTGACTTGATAAGTCTGCCATCTAGACGTGAGATTAAAATTGCCATACATAATTTCAGGATTGCCAGATACTGTTCGATTAGCTCTTAATGACACCCAGACATTTGGAGAACCAGAGTAACAAATTCCTTGAAACGAAAGTGTGTAAGTCTCGCCAATCTCCAAATCAAGAAGAGCTGTCGAACTCTTACCTGATGTTCGACTTCCTTCTTTCGAATAGATTTGCATCTGCTTCCAGGTTTTCGTTGTCCCTTTTACATTGTATTCACCGTTTGTGATTTTCCAGTCAATCGGGCTACCATCTCCTTGAGAGTAAACCCAGAGCCCCCTTGAGAAATCGTAGTCTTCAGCATAGTTCCGTCCCCCGACCTTCATCTTGGCAAAGGTCTGAGTCAGCCCATCAATGCCTTGCTTGACCTCTGATTTCGTCGCAAATCCATTCATCTGGCCAGTCATTCGACTAAGGGCCTCTGTGGTCGTTCTGCGGTACTCAGAAGCTTGATTAACCTCACTTGTGACTGTTCGCTTCAGAGCGTCCAAATCACCCGACAGAGCCGTCTGAGCGCTCGTAGCCTGTGACTTGAATGCTTCAAGTCTAGCAATTGAATCTAACCCGATCCGCTTTGCTTCTTGAGCGAGTAGACTGCTGGCGCCAGAATTTCTCAATGCTTCTTCGGCTTTTTGCCTATTTTCCTGAATAGCTTTTTTAATTTCTTGAGATTTTCGATTGAATTCCATATCGAATTTCTCGTGGTCGAATTCCGTCGGTTCAAGTTCCCATTCTGCACCATTCCAAAAGTACAGTTGTTTTTTGTCCCCGACGGTCAAAAACAAACGATCGCCTTTTCTCAATGTCCCTTTTGGCACATCTAAAGGCTTCACATCTCCAAAGTAATTCGTGTTTTTTCCATCTGCAGACACTAAAGCTCTTGTGGCCGTTTTTAAGGCACGTTCGCTCCCTTCTATTGAATCAGTTAGCGTACGTGATAAATGACTAATTTCACTTGTTGCACGCTGAACCGTTCCAATATCATTGCAGATAACCTTTCGACTAATTAGATTACCACCTACATCGTATTCGCTAGTAAACGATACAATACGGACTTTCTGGCGAAATCCTAAGTTTTCGTTAATGGCCATAATGTAATCCCCTGGATTCGGACGACTGATCCGATAGCCAGCCTGTGATAAGTCTTCCATATCAATTTCAATAGAAACCTTATACGACTTATCAACATTCTCTTTTAAGCGTTCTAAGAGCTTGCCAGTTTCTTTGTAGCGTTCATCTACAATAGGGTCTGCTTCAATTCGTCCATAAATTGCAGATAGGGGGCTCTCGTATGATGTTTCGTAACGACCTTTTGAGTGATCCTCGTCGTCTTTCCAAGCCCCGAGGCCACGTTGGTAGGTTACAAAGCTATTGATATCTTTTTCTATTTTCAGCTCGTTCATATTAAAATCTTTACGAACGATTGTAGACAGGTCTGTTCCGACTCGTTTTAAGATTCGAATGACATGTCCACGGACAGAAAATTCAAGGCCGGCAGCCTTGATAATATCGTTAAAAAGCGAGAGCCGAGACTTATTTCCGAAATTCTCTTTTAGAATAGACCCGACCGTCGTTTCTAGATTATACGTATAGCCGCTATTTGAAAAAATCGCTTGTAGATATGTTTCAAACGGCTTTGAGCCATTCAAAGTAGTGTAGACCATTGATTTTGACATGTCGTAGAAGAACTGGTGCACCGCATCAAATTCAACCTCAATCTGTCGTCCTGTGTCATTAGGTTTTGCGTAAGTAATACGATAATATTCATCGTCTAAGCGAAAACGCCAGCCTCGACCTATACCGTGCAAGACTTTGTCGTTGGTATAGATTGTGCCTTTTACAGAAAGTTCACCGTTGACCGCATTAGTCACAGAGTAAGCAACTAGAGCACTATGCTCTGTACCTTTTTCATCGATAAATGTAATCAATCTATCACCTCCTTACTTGTATAGCTCTTTAAAACCTAAAATTTTGATTGCGCCCCTAAAATCAGTGGAATAACGAACTTGCTTCTGCGGATTTGGACGAATGACAAAATATTCATAATTTGTTCGAATGTTGATGTTCAAATCTGGCAATGCCATACCTTTGTAAATTACATTTTCGACACCTGACAAGCGCAATTTGTCACCTTCTTTAATCGGTGTCGAAGCATGATTATAGATCCAGCGTCTACCGTCAATTTCTAAAAAGAAATTTGTTTGGCTAGCACTTGCGGTCAATTCGACTACATAAGGTACCTCTAGCTGACTAAGAGTTGCTGTACCCTTGTACGGAATGACTCCACCGGTCAAAACAATGTCTCTAGGAGCTGTTTCACCAAACGGCATCTCGGCGGTCACCAACTCAAAAGAAATGTTATATTTCAATCCTGTTGCAGATTTCCCGATAAAGTCATAGTCAATTTCATTACTGATATGCACCTTATATCGATACTTCCAAGCAGTGTGAGGAATATCTAAAAGGTTTAAATCCCCCGTTTTCGCTCCTGGTAATTCAAATCCGTACAAGTCATCTTGAACTGGGTGCATTTTAGTGATGAAATAAGGCTCATCACCATACAACCAACCTGCAAGCTCATCTTGTTTTTCCATAAATGCAGAAAGGCTAGCAACTGCAAGCCTTCCAGAAACTTTAATTGTTTTTTGACGCAGGGTGATTCCATCATGGATATATCCACTGCGCCCCTTAACTGTTCGCCTATCTACCTCAATAGAAGGCGTACTATCAACAATTTTAATGTTATAAATGCCTAACTGAGATAATTTAATCTCAGCGTTAGCATGTGTAATCAGTAAATCCATTTCGTAGCCTTTCTATTCGTAGACAAAGTAGTCATCTTTGATACGGTTACGCGCTTCTCGCTCTTTAACAGACGTGTAAATCTTATCACCCACAATTTCGTTATGGATTTCAAATTTAGCGTTTGATAATTGAGAATTCTTCACATCATCACTTAGATTTTCTAAGCTTGATTTCAGACCAGTATTATTCACACTGGCCGAAGTTGTGATCAAGCTATCAACGCCATAACTTTGGTCTGTAATCGCCATCGCATACTGTTTCGCAACACCATTGATTCTGCGCACCCAATCAGACATACCGATATACATTCCCTCGCCTGTGAATCCACCAATGGATTTCATCACTCGAGATGGCGAATGAATATCCAGAGCAGAACGCATCACACTTGCGATGTTAGAAGCAATTGAATATGCGAGCGAGTAAAGACTACCGGCCATGCTTGCTAGTCCATTGTAAAGACCTGAACCAGCATGAACACCAATAGAGTACAGATTACTAGCCAATGTATTGAAAATAGCCACAATCTGACTATTTGCAGAAGACGAAACGCTGACAGCTTGATTCATTCCGCTATTAAAAGCAGATGAAATATCAGACATCCCTTGTTGGACATAACTCTTGACTTTATTCAAGGTACTATCAAATGTCTGGGCCATCTTGTTCCCGCCTGAAGTTACAGCTTGGTCAACTTTATTCATACCATCTGTAACAGCCTTAGAAACGCCGTTCATAGCATTTGTCGCATCCGTCTCGGCATTCTTGAAGTTGTTTGTAACAGCATTTGCAACTGCTTGAGAACTACTTTCGGCATTAGACTGCATAGTAGAAAATGCCGAGATAGTAGATCCCTGCATGCTATTTGCTGAACCTGTCGCGTTTCCACTCATGGTACTGTAGTTACCTGAGACAGCAGCTGCTGTACTGCTAGAAATAGCACTTGCGTTGCTTTGAACGGTCTGGAACGCAGTATTTGAATCTGTTTGAAGCGCCTGCATGTAGGAACTAGCACTTGTATTCAAACCGCTCAAATTGCTTGATACATTCGCATTCATGGTAGCTGACTCTGTCGTTGCAGTCATTTGGGCTTGTTGCATATTAGTAGACACATTACTACTCAATGTCTGCATGTTGGTACCAGCAGCTGCTGCAAGTCCTTGCATGCTTGTGTCGACATTTGTGCTCATAGTATTAACCTTGGTTTGAGTATCAAGGTTCATTGCATCCATAGAAAGACCGACATTCGTTTGCATAGTTTGTGCTTGCAAGGTTGCATTCGTTGACATTTCTGTCGTTTTAGCAGATACATGATCCGACATTTCTGTCGTTTTAGCTTTGACTGCTTCGCTTCCTTCGGTTGTTTTTCCGGTGACAAAATCCCACATACCACCGAAGAAATCTCCTACTGCTGAAACAACTCCACTGATTGCTTCAGGAACAGCTGTTAACATCGCCTTACCTAATTCAAAGATAATTTTAGTACCAGCTTCAAGAATTTTCGGCAAACCTGTAATCAAACTGATAACTAATTGAGCAATCAGTTGCAGACCGCCCTGGATCAGTTGAGGCGTTGCTTGCATCAATCCAGAAACAAGAGAAGATACAATTTGGGTTGCTGAAGCTATGATTTGTGGCAAGTTTTGAATCAAACCTGTCACGAGAGACACGATTAGCTGGATACCGCCCTGGATAATCGCAGGCAAGTTAGATACCAATCCTTGGATAAAGGATGTGATAACCTGTACCGCAATTTGCAAAATTGTTGGTAATGATTGGATGATACCATTAACAAGATTCTGTAGGATTTGAATGCCGTTCTGAATAATACTTGGCATTTGCTGGCCAAGACCAGTCAAGAAGGTAGTAACGGCCTGCTGAGCCGATTGCAAAATTTGCGGAAGATTGTTAAGGACACCTTGCACGAGGTTTGCAAGCAATTCAACACCCATACCAAGCAACTGTGGAAGCGCACTTGCGATGGATTGTAAAAACGCACCGATAACCGTTATAGCCGAGCTGTGAAGCGACTGTGCGTTTTGTCCCACTCCTTGAACCAAACTACCAATCAAATCAACACCAGCCTGTACCAAGACAGGAAACATAGTTGCGAATGCATTGGCAAATTTTGCTATCAAATCAGCGCCTGATGCTATCAAAGAAGGGATTTGACTAGTAATGCCCTGTACCAAATTTTGAATAATTTGAGGCCCTTTAGTCGTTACTGTATTTAATAACTGGTCTATTTGTGTGCCAAATTGAT
>ERZ773212.1549-NODE-1549-length-10467-cov-3.318287_pt1 | contig 10467 bp, 9 predicted proteins | sample MGYA00581005_ERZ773212 | MGnify/ENA primary metagenome ERZ773212 (study PRJEB29015, sample SAMEA2738154) | human oral metagenome | biome: human oral; feature: human-associated habitat; material: saliva | place: China | collected 2196 ...
AAGGTTCGCCATGCTTGACGTAGATTGCATTCTCTTTACGACCTTGCGAGGTGTAGACAGAGTTATGACAACCATCGTTGAAGATCACACAATTCTGCAGAATCTCGCACACGGCAGCCCCCTTATGCTGATAAGCAGCCTTGAGTATGGCTATTGTCTCATTGTTATCGCTGGCAACACTACGTGCGAAGAAGTTGCCACGAGCACCGAAACAGAGTTCAGCAGGGCGGAACGGATCTTCCGTTGTACCAAAGGGACTCGACTTAGAGACGAACCCGCGAGGACTAGTTGGGGAGTATTGCCCCTTCGTGAGACCATAGATGCGGTTGTTCAACAGAATCATATTCAAGTCGATATTGCGTCGCATGGCATGGATGAAGTGGTTACCACCGATGGCAAGAGCGTCACCATCGCCCGAAACTTGCCAAATGGTAAGGTTGGGATTGGTTACCTTTGCACCCGTAGAGATGGCTGCGGCACGACCATGAATAGTCTGCATGGCGTAGGTATTAGCGTAATAGGGTAATCGACTTGAGCACCCGATACCACTGATAACAGCAGTTTCATAAGGTGGAACACCTAGTTCTGCCATTGCTTTCTGCAAGCTGGCAAGGAAGAAGTGGTCGCCACATCCGGGGCACCAGCGTGGTTGTCCCTTCTTAAAGTCTTGTGCTGTATATTGGTTCATAATCTGTTTAGAATTTAAAGAAGTTATGTTTAGGGGTCTTACTGCAATATCTTTGTATAGAACGTGCCACTCTCTTCCTTTGGTAATGGAGCCTTAAGGAGTTTCTCAAACGTTGCAACTAATTCCGTAACAACGAAAGGCTGTCCCTTTACTTGGTTGTACTGATAAGGAGCGAAATGGTTGATACGAATACGTAGAAGGGCTGCTAACTGACCAAGGTTCTGTTCGGCAACAACCACCTTCTTGTATCTTCCCAATACCTCTGCCGTATTCTTTGGCAAAGGATTGATGTACTTGAATTGTGCCAAGGCTACCTTATTACCCTTACGACGCAACTCTTCCATTGCAGAATACAAGTGACCATAGCTACTACCAAAGCCTACTATGAGCAAATCGGCGTCTTTCTCATCACCAAGCACCTGTAGTTCGGGTACAGGAATACGTGCCACTTTATCCCAACGAAGCCTATCCATCTTGTCATGATTCTCTGGATCGGTTGAGATACTACCCGTTTCTCCATCCTTCTCCAATCCTCCTAGGATGTGTGTGTAGCCCTCTGTGCCTGGTATCGCCCAGTAACGTGCGAGCGTCTCTGGGTCACGCTTGTAAGGAGTGTACTTATACTTCTGTTCTTCTGTAGCATAATGTGGATGAATCTCGGGCAACTCTTCGATGTCAGGTAACTTCCACGCAGAAGAGCCGTTAGCAATGAATGCATCGGTCAAGAGCACTACTGGCGTCATATGTTCCAATGCTATCTTACATGCGTGATACGCTGCATCGAAGCAATCAGTGGGACTTGTGGCTGCAATAACAGGCATTGGGCTTTCACCGTTACGCCCATAAAGCACCTGCAAGAGGTCGGTCTGCTCACTCTTAGTTGGTAAGCCGGTAGACGGACCACCACGCTGTACATCAATGATTACCAATGGTAGCTCATCAATAAGGGCTAGATTTATTGCCTCACTCTTTAGACAGATACCCGGACCAGAGGTTGATGTAGCAGCTAAAGCACCAGCAAAAGCAGCACCGATAGCCGATGCGCAACCTGCAATCTCGTCTTCGCATTGCACCGTTGTAACACCCATTGACTTGTGTTTAGCCAATTCGTGGAGGATATCTGTTGCTGGAGTGATAGGATAAGAACCCAAGAATAAACGCAAGCCAGCCTTCTCTGCAGCTGCCATCAAGCCGTAGGCAGTCGCCTTGTTACCCGTGATATCCATATAGCGACCAGCTTCCTTCACCTTAGACTCTATGCGGTAAGTGTTCGGAACAGACGCATGTACGTTATGACCATAGTCATATCCAGCTCTTACAACACGTTTATTGGCTTCGGCAACAGCTGGTTTCTTCTTGAACTTAGCCTCAAGGAAACTATCTACTAAGCTCAAATCACGATTGAAAAGCCAGCAGACAAGTCCCAAAGCAAACATATTGCGGCACTTTAACATGGACTTATTGTCCATGCCAGTATCAGCCAGACACTCCTTCACCATCTTTGTTATAGGGCAAGCAACCACCCTATCGGGGTCGATACCCATCTCACCTAGATAGTCATCACTGCGGAACTCTGCCTTTTGGAGGTCTTTCGCACCAAAGGAATCGGTGTCAATAATGATGGTTCCATTCGGTTTGCAATGCCTGTACTGCATCTTCAGTGCTGCCGCATTCATGGCTACGAGCACATCACAACGGTCTCCCGGCGTATATACCTTGCCTGCACCAACATGCACCTGAAAGCCACTCACACCCGTTAGCGAGCCTTGCGGGGCACGGATATCAGCTGGATAATCAGGGAACGTAGACACTCCATTACCCACAGTTGCGGATATTGTTGTGAAGATGTTACCGGCTAACTGCATTCCATCCCCCGAATCCCCGGAGAAGTGAACGACCACATTATCAAGCTCTTTAACTTCGATTTGTTCTTCCATAGATTATTTCCTTTTGTTTATGTTAGTTTTATCTCTTTGGTAAACACGTATCCAATCTATCTCCATTTGGTATGTATGAGTAGTATCAACGGGCTTTGCCCAAGAACCGTCACCCACTGATTGGTTAAGTATCAGATAGAAATCGGACTTGTCAAAAGGCCATTGTTCTGGATTACCAGGCTCTTTCTTGTATTGATACACCTGTTTCCCGTCAGCAAAGAAGGTTAAGATACCAGGCTCCCACTCTACTGCATAGGTGTGGAAAAGGCTCATGTCTAATACAATATTCCCTGAGTGGGGTAAGTTCGCATGGCTTCTTGTCCAAGCAGAGTGTACTGTGCTGTATGCTCTCTGCTCTTGGTCAATCTGCTCGAAGATGTCTATTTCACCGCCTTGAGGCCATGGCAATGTCGTTCGAGGCATCATCCATATAGCTGGGAAATTGCCATCAAAGGGATTGACACGTGCTCGGCACTCCACACGACCATATCGGAAAGCAAAGCTGTGACTTGTTTCTATACCACCCGTTAGCATCTCCTCGCCCACAGCAGACTTGTTAGAATTAGGGATGGCACGCAAGATTAACTTGCCATCTTTGATGAATGCCACCTCTGGAGAGTTGCTCAAGTACCGTGCCCACGTAACTTTTGGACGTCTTCTACAGCTCTTCCACACGCTAGTATCAGGTAACGTGCCATCTGGCTGATTAAATTCATCATTAAAGATAAGCTTATATTCCGAGCCAGAGGATAAGCGGTCAGTTGTCGAAGTAGGCGTATCCTTTCCTCGACTTGACAGCTGCGCAAAGACGTTCAACACGGATAATACCATTAGAAGTAAGACCACCGTGCGGCGCTTGTTCTCCTTATCTAACATGGTTTTTAGTTACTCTTTCTGTTTACGTTAGTATATCTAAGGGCAAAAGTGCGAAATATTATCGAGAAAACAAAATGTTTTTCAAAGAAAAACACATTATTTACGAACATCGCTACTAGATTGAGTTTCCATAGCACATAGGGCTGACAAATTCCCTTACAGGAAGTCATGTCAACCCTAAGATTTACTTACTTTAAATCGAGCTTACTTCAGAACGAATCCGTAAGAGACATAGAACACTGCCTTATCTTTGTTTAGGTCGCTGCGATAGTCATTGTATCTAACGCCTAAACCAAGCTCTGAACGAATGCTACCGCTACTTTTCCTAACGTAAATTCCACCTTGATAATACATGTAGCCGCGGTTATGTCCACCGCCAATGGTGTGCCCTACGCTTACTCGAGGCTGTACAAGCAGACTAAATACATTACCAGATGCAATAGAAATCTTACCTATATCATATCCAACTTGCCCACCAAAGGTGGTGAGTAAATCGTGTGTCTTAATCCCTTGATACTTCATTAAGGTAACGGCTTCTTCGACTCTCAAGCCTGCAGAAAGCCTCTTCGTAACATCATAAGTGGCAGAGATATGAGGGGTTACAATCTTATATGACTTACCACCTAAGCCCAAATCTGTTGCGAAAGTCACGTTAAACTTACTCGTTTGAGCACGACTAACACTTACACAAGTAGCCAATAGTACAAGCATTAAAAGGATTGTCTTTTTCATAAGCCAAGCTGTTTAAATGTATATAAAGATTAGTTATCTATTTTAGATATTAGTATTGTTTGCAAATATAGATATTATTTCTTTTACTTGCAACTCATGTTAGGTATTTCTTTAAAACACATGTCTTCATTAATAGCAATCAAGAGGCTAAAAAGAAAGAGAGGCTTTCCTCCATTGAAGGAAAGCCTCTCTTCATAGCAAGGAGACGCTCTTCTCACATCAAAGAAAAGCCCTCTTCATTTGTAAATAATACTATGCATTCTCCCATCCATTCGACAATAAGCCTTGGAGAGGAGGCTTTTTATATCTCCTGCATATCGTGCAACTTCTTATAATAACCATTCATCTCCATCAGTTCGTCATGCGTTCCTCGCTCTACAATCTCACCCTCGTGCATCACACATATCTCATCAGAATTCTTGATAGTAGATAGTCGGTGCGCCACAGCAATAGTCGTTCTCGTTCGCATCAACTTATAGAGAGCATCTTGAACAAGGCGTTCGCTCTCTGTATCCAACGCCGATGTAGCCTCATCGAGGATAAGAATTGGAGGATTCTTGAGGATGGCACGCGCTATACTTACACGTTGGCGCTGACCCCCCGAAAGCCTTCCTCCACGATCACCGATGTTTGTGTCGTAACCTTTCTCACTATGCGTAATGAAGTCATGGGCGTTAGCTATCTTCGCAGCGTCCTCTATTGCCTCATCAGAAGCGGTCACTCCGAAGGAGATGTTGTTCTTAAAACTATCGTTGAAGAGGATTGCCTCTTGGTTTACATTACCTATCAACTGGCGTAAGTCATGCACTCCTAAATCCTTCACGTTGATTCCGTCAATGAGAATCTCACCCTTCTGAACATCGTAATAACGTGGTATAAGGTCTAAGAGAGTGGACTTTCCGCTACCACTCTGCCCCACCAAAGCTATGGTCTTACCCTTTGGAATCACCAAGTTGATGTCCTTCAATACCCAATGCAAGACTGGATTGCCGTCTTTATCCTTCTCATCTGCATAAGCAAAGCTAACATGTCGGAACTCAATCTCATGCTCGAATGATTTGAGATGGACTGGTTTTTCACAGTCCTTGATGTCTACCTCCGCTTTAAGAATCTTATCCACACGTTCCATGGAAGCAAGTCCTTTAGGGATATTATAGCCTGCACGAGAGAATTCCTTTAGTGGATTAAGGATGCTATAAAGGATGACAAGATAGTAAATAAAGGTTGGTCCGCTGATAATTGGGTACTGCCCGAGTACCAAAGTACCACCAAACCAGAGTACAACAACTATCATCACCGTTCCTAAGAACTCACTCATCGGGTGTGCCAGTTGCTGACGAATGTTCACACGCATGATGTCGTTGCGGTAAGAAGTATTCACTTTGTTGAAGCGTTCATTCATAAGTCCTTCGGCACAAAAGGCTTTGATGACCCTTAACCCGCCCAGTGTCTCTTCAACCTGGCTCATGGTATCACTCCAAAGACCCTGTGCTGTAATGCTATTCTGCTTTAGTTTACGTCCAACATAGCCCATGAACCATCCAAAGATAGGGACAAAAAGAAGAGTGAAGAGCGTTAACTGCCAGGATATTATTAATAAGGTGGTAAAGTAAATGACGATAAGTACAGGGTTCTTAAACAACATGTCGATAGAAGACATGATGGAGTTGTCTATCTCCTGCACGTCTCCACTCATCCTTGCGATTATGTCTCCCTTACGTTCCTCACTAAAGAAGCCAAGTGAAAGAGAGGTTATCTTCTGATAGAGTTGATTACGTATGTCACGTACAACTCCTGTACGAATTGGAATGATAGAAGCCGATGATAAGAAGTAAGCACCCGTCTTTAAGAAGGTCATGAAAGCGAGTATCAGACCTATAATTAATAATGTGGTAGTTGGTCCAACACTGGTTATAAAGATCTGTGTATAGTAATCAGCATTATTGGACAGAACCTCCTTTATTGACCCAGCATCCCATGACATGTAATGCGTTGCACCTGTTCCTGCATCCACCTTAAACAATATTTGGAGCAAAGGAATCAGTGTTGCAAAGGAAAAGATATTGAGTATTGCCGATAAGACATTGAATATTATCGACAAGAAAAGATACTTCTTATAAGGTGGAACGAACCTCCGTAATACGTGTAGAAACTCTCTCATAAGTGTTTTGTCAGCTTATCCCATTTTCTAATTTTACACTTCTTCACCAAATAAAGTGGCACTAGTTGAGCCTGTTATACGTACTCGAACGAACTCTCCGATGTGATGATTACCACGTGCAATAACTACTGCTTTGTTTTGAGGAGTGCGTCCCATAAGTTGCTCACGGCTTCGTTTTCCAAAGCGTTCGATGAGGATTTCAAACTCTTTCCCCTCATCCTTCTTGTTCTGTTCAGCAGAGATTTCAGTCTGAAGGCGTATCAATTCATTCAAACGACGAATCTTCTCATCTTCTGAAACATTGTCAGGAAGGTGCTTAGCAGCATATGTTCCTGGGCGTTCTGAGTATTTGAACATAAAGGCGGAGTCGAATCCAACCTCACGCATTAACGACAAGGTCTCTTGATAATCAGCCTCTGTTTCATCGTGATAACCGATGAATATGTCTGTTGTTAACCCACAATCAGGGATGAGACGACGTATCGTGTCCACCTTTCTTAAATAGTCTTCACGAGTGTACTTACGGTTCATTAACCTCAAGACTTTATTGCTTCCACTCTGTGCGGGGAAGTGTATATGATTGCAGAGATTCGGTTCCGACGCTACTGCCTCGATAATATCTACGGTCATATCTTCTGGGTTAGAAGTAGTGAAGCGAACGCGCATATCTGGCACACTTTGAGCCACTTTACGCAAGAGTTCAGCGAATGATGTACCATTTTCAGGGCGTTTCCCATTAGGTAACAGACCATAGGAATTAACGTTCTGACCTAATAAAGTCACCTCTTTAAAACCCTTATCATGCAAGTCTTTAACCTCCTTCAAGATACTATCCACATCACGAGAACGCTCTCTACCACGCGTAAATGGAACGATACAATAGTGGCAGAAATTGTTGCAACCACGCATGATGCTGACAAATCCCGATACACGGTTTCCACCGAAGCGTTGCGGTATTACGTCTCGATAAGTCTCTGTTGTTGATAGTTCAATATCTAATGCATTGTTACCATTCTCGCATTGCGCAATCATGTCGGGGAGGTTTAGATAAGAGTCAGGACCGCATACTAAGTTAGCAAAATGGTTCTGAATAAGATCGTCCCTAACGCGTTCTGCCATACATCCCAATACACCCAGAATGAGCTTGCGACCCTTCTTCTGCTCTGCATGTAAGGTGTCCAAGCGATGGTAAATCTTGTTTTCTGCATTCTCACGAACCGAGCATGTGTTCAAGAAGATAGCGTCTGCTTCATCTTCATTATCGCATACATCGTACCCAGCCATCTTCATTACAGAGGCAACAACTTCAGAGTCTGCCACGTTCATCTGGCATCCGTACGTCTCAATATATAGTTTTTTCATACCTTTCTAACCGATAAAAATCAGCTTGCAAAGATACTAAAAAGATTGTAGATAGTCGAAGAACAGCCTGACTATTTGACCTTTAGAACCGACGAGAATAGGCTTTTTACAAAAGTTACAAAGTCCTTTACGCCCTTTATCGGATATTTTCTGTACCTTTGCAAAGTGATTATTCTCAGTAAAAGAGATTACTTTATAAGGAGTTGCTCATCAGTATCTACATAACACCTTAGCGAGGTATTACATAAAAGGAAACAAACACCTTACTAACTGATAGCACCCAGTTCAAGATAATAAACATAATGGATAAGAATATAAACGACTTTGAAATAATGGCACCCGTTGGCTCTCGTGAGTCATTAGCGGCTGCTATACATGCTGGAGCAAACTCTGTTTACTTCGGAATAGGTAAGTTGAACATGCGTTCCCACTCTGCTAATCACTTCACAATAGACGACCTTAAGGAGATAGCAGAGACTTGCAACGCACAGAACATCAAGACTTATCTAACTGTAAACACGGTTATCTATGGTGAAGACATTACAACGATGCACGAGATTATAGACGCTGCTAAGGATGCAAATATCACTGCCGTCATAGCAAGCGATGTAGCTGTAATGATGTACTGTAGGCAAGTTGGCGTTGAAGTCCACCTCTCCACCCAATTGAATATATCAAATATTGATGCCTTAAAGTTCTATGCGCAATTTGCAGATGTAGCCGTTTTGGCACGCGAACTGAACATGGATCAGGTAAAGGAGATACACGAACAGATTATAAAACAGAACATTTGTGGTCCTAAAGGACAACCTATTCGCATAGAGATGTTCTGTCATGGAGCCTTCTGCATGGCTATCTCTGGCAAGTGTTATATGAGTCTTCACGATGCCAACAGATCGGCTAATCGTGGTGAATGTGTGCAGATTTGCCGTCGTAGTTATACTGTGACTGATAACGAAACAGGCAACCAGTTGGAGATAGACAATAAGTATATAATGAGTCCAAAAGACCTTAAGAGCGTTCGATTCATTGATAAGATGATGGATGCTGGAGTACGTGTCTTCAAGATAGAAGGTCGTGCTCGAGGACCCGAATATGTACACACTGTGGTGTCATGTTATAAGGAAGCAATGCAGAGTGTATTGGATGGAACCTTCACAGAAGAGAAGAAAGACAAGTGGGACGAACGCTTATCTACCGTCTTCAATCGCGGTTTCTGGGATGGCTACTATCAGGGTCAGAAGATGGGAGAATGGACCAAGGAATATGGTAACAAAGCAACTGAAAAGAAGGTTCTCATCGGTAAGGTGATGAAGTACTTCTCGCGTCTTGGCGTTGCAGAAATAGCCGTTGAAGCCAACACCTTCGCAAAGGGTGACAAGCTACTCATCACTGGTAACACCACTGGAGCTATGTTCCTCAATGCTGAAGAGATACGTTATGACCTCAAACCAGTGGATGTTGCAGAGCAAGGATGGCGTGTTTCTATCCCCGTTCCAGATAAGGTTAGACCAAATGATAAGCTGTTTAAACTAATCAAGAGTGCCAAGAATTAAGGAATGAAAGGGCGTTAAGACAAATGTTCTGGATGGTACGTTAAGGATACACAAGGCTACAATACCGATTCTTGGTATAGTAGATTGAAACACATCAAGCCGCTTTACACTTGTCTTAACTCCCTTTTCTCCTTCACTCCTACCACTCCTTTAAATAAAAGAAACTATGACAATAAACGAAGCGCAAGATGCAGTAATAGAAGAGTTCAGCGACTTCTCCGATTGGATGGACAAGTATCAGATGTTAATCGACCTAGGTAATGACCTTGAGCCATTGGCTGAACAGTATAAAAACGAGCAGAATCTCATAGACGGATGTCAAAGTCGTGTATGGCTCCAATGCGATAATGTCGATGGCAAACTGGTGTTTACAGCTGATTCAGATGCGCTTATCACGAAAGGTATTATCGCTCTTTTGATTCGCGTTCTAAGTCATCATACCGCACAAGAGATTATAGATTCCGACCTATACTTCATTGATAAGATAGGCTTGAGACAGCATCTTTCACCTACAAGAAGCAATGGTTTGCTGTCAATGGTTACTAAGATCAAAGCCTATGCGGTTGCTTTTAGTATGAAATAAATGCGCAAGTTACGTACAATAGAGATGAGTCGGCTCTCCATTGAGGAGTTTAAAGAAGCCGAGAAGTTGCCTCTCATCGTCGTTCTGGACGATGTGCGGTCATTGTATAATGTAGGAAGTGTATTCCGTTCAGCCGATGCCTTTCGTATAGAAGCCATCTATCTATGTGGTATAACGGCTACTCCTCCTAATGCCGAGATACATAAGACGGCTTTAGGAGGCGAAGATTCGGTTGATTGGAAATACTTTGAACGGACAGAAGATGCCGTTGAAGATTTGCATAAGAAGGGTGTTTTCGTTTATAGCGTAGAACAGGTTGAAGATTCAACAAAGCTCCATACGCTCGATCTCAATGCTGAATCGACTACAAACAACAGCCATTATGCCATCATCATGGGCAATGAGGTGAAGGGCGTCGCCGAGGAGGTCGTCGCCGCTGCCGACCACTGCCTCGAGATCCCCCAGTACGGCACCAAGCATTCGCTCAACGTGAGCGTCGCCGCAGGCATCGCCCTCTGGCAGCTCGCCCACCCACTCTTCCCCCAGCTTGCCCGATGAGCCAGACGATCCCC
>ERZ773212.1554-NODE-1554-length-10456-cov-2.470820_pt1 | contig 10456 bp, 7 predicted proteins | sample MGYA00581005_ERZ773212 | MGnify/ENA primary metagenome ERZ773212 (study PRJEB29015, sample SAMEA2738154) | human oral metagenome | biome: human oral; feature: human-associated habitat; material: saliva | place: China | collected 2196 ...
ATCGTTCCCGCCTGCATGCCGGCACGGCAGCCAGCGTGCTGGCCGAACAGGCCGAAGCCATCCTGCCATGGCTGACGCGCTACCACGGTGCCATGTGGCGTGTGCGCCTGATGCCCCTGGTGATCCTGCTGCCCGTGGCGTGGTACAGCTGGGCCGCTGCGACCGTGCTGATCACGGCAGCCCCGCTCATTCCGCTTTTCATGGTGCTGGTGGGCTGGCGCGCCCGGGCGGCCAGCGAGGCGCAGTGGCTGCAGATGAGCAGCATGAATGCCTTCCTGCTGGATCGGCTGCGAGGGCTGCCCACGTTGCGTGCCCTGGGCAGCGTGCAGGCCACGGCCCGTCGGTTGCGTGCCAGTGCCGAAGACCTGCGCCAGCGCACGATGAAGGTGCTGCGCATCGCCTTCCTGTCTTCGGCAGTACTGGAGCTTTTCTCGGCGCTGGGCGTGGCCATGGTGGCAGCCTACGTGGGCTTTCATCTGCTGGGCTATCTGGAGTTTGGTGCCTGGGGTGGCCGGCTCACGCTGGGCGAAGGGCTTTTCATCCTGCTGCTGGCGCCCGCGTTCTTCGAACCGCTGCGGGAACTGGCTGCGGTCTGGCATGACCGGGCGGCCGGCGTGGCCGCCATGGACGCCCTGGAGCGGCTGAACGAGAACGGCCTGCCCCTGCTGGATGAGGTCCATGCCGCGCAGCCTGGTGCTGGAGGAGCGGCGGCTGATTCCTTTCCGTCTGCCGGCCATGATCGGCCTGCCCCGGACGCAGTGAAGCCAAGATCGGTAAAAGCGGCACCAGTGAAACCTGCATCGGTGGATCCTGCATCACCCCAGCGTCCAGCCCCCGGTGTTCGGCTCACGGACCTGGGCTTCGCCTTTCCCAACGAGAAACCGGTATTTCAGGGTTTCTCGCTGGCGGTGCGCCCCGGCGAGCACGTGGCCCTGGTGGGGGGCAGCGGCACGGGCAAGACGGTCCTGATGTCGCTGCTGGCCGGGCTGCTGGTTCCCACGAGCGGGCGCATCGAGATCGACGGCCAGACCCTGGCCCCGGACACGGTCCGGGCGCTGCGTGAACGCATGGCCTGGATGGGGCAGCGCGCCCACGTGTTTGCCGCCCCCGTGCGAGACAACATCGCGCTCGGCCGCCCCAGCGTCGATGATGAACGGGTGCGCCAGGCCATCACCCAGGCCCGACTCGACACGGTGGCCCAGGCCCATCCGGGCGTCTCGCTGGGCGAAGGCGGAACGGGCCTGTCGGGGGGTGAGGCTGCACGCCTTGCGCTGGCGCGCCTGATGGCTGCGCCTGAAGCCGACCTGCTGCTGGCCGACGAGCCCACGGCCCACCTGGACAGCGAAACCGCCGATCAGGTAGCCGAGTCCCTGGTGACGCTGGCCCGGGGCCGCACGCTGATCGTGGCCACCCATGATCCCCGACTGGCCGCGCGCATGGACCGCATCGTGCAGTTGCCCTCCCCGGCTCCGGAGACCGCGGCATGACAGGAAAGGACGCCCCGCTGACCGGAAAGGACACCCCGGTGAAGGACGGTGTGACCCGTCGCTCTGCCCTGCCCGCCCTGAAGGCGATGTGCGAGGGCGCGTCGACACGCATGAAATGGGGTGCGGTGCTGGCCGCCGTGACGGTGCTGGCCGGCATGGGCCTGCTGGGCCTGTCGGGATGGTTCATCACGGCAACCGCCATTGCCGGGCTGCAACCCGCCACTGCGCTGGCCTTCGATGTCTTCGCACCATCTGCCGGCATCCGGCTGCTGGCGCTGGGCCGCACCGTGTCCCGCTATGGCGAGCGGCTTGTCACCCATGACGCCACCCTGGCGGCACTGGCGCAACTGCGCGAACGCCTCTTCCGCGGCTGGGCAGAGAGCACCAGCATCCAGGACCTGCTGCGCCGTCCGGCACGGGCGCTGTTCCGGCTGACCACGGACCTGGATGCGCTGGACGCCTTCTACCTTCGCCTGCTGGTGCCGGCCGCCGCAGCGCTGGGTGCGACGCTGCTGGCCACGGTCGTGGTCGGCATGATGTCGCCCTGGCTCGGCCTCGCACTGGGCGGCTGGATGCTGATCATCGGCCTGGCCGTGATCATCGTGCTGGCCCGCTGCTCGCGGCGCCCCGCCACACGGCGGGCCCTGCTCACGGAAAGGCTGCGCGCCCAGGCCGTGGACCTGGTGTCGGGCCAGACGGAACTGCTCATGGCCGGCCGGCTGGCCGCCCAGCGAGACACCCTGCGCCGCACGGACGAACGTCTGGCGCACAGCGACCGTCGTCTGCAGCGGCTGGACGCGAAAGCGGCGGCCATCCACAGCGTGGCCGGCAGCCTCACGCTGGCCCTGGTCCTGCTGGGCGTGGGCCTGCTGGCCGAACAGGGGCAGATCGGCACGCCGGAAGCAGCCCTGGCGCTACTGATTGCGCTGACAGCCATGGAACCCTTTGCGGCGCTGCGTCGGGGAGCTCTCGAATCGGGGCGCGCCTGGCTGGCGGCGCGTCGGCTTTCTCCCCACTGCACGCCGACCGTTCAGTCCCCCGCCCCACGCCCCGACACGGGCTGTGCGATCATCGTGGATGACGTATCGGTCCGTCATCCGGATAGCCCGGTGGATGCACTGACCGCACTGTCGCTGAAGCTGGCCGCGGGCGAACGGGTCGCCGTGGTCGGCCCCAGCGGCGCAGGCAAGTCGACACTGATGGCGCTGATCGCCGGAGAGCGCCATCCGCACACCGGGCGCGTCCTGACGCAGCCCGGCGCCTGGCTGAACCAGCGTCCGGACCTGTTCCAGGACAGCCTGCGCGACAACCTGCGCCTGGCTGACCCGGGCGCTGACGACGCCGCACTGTGGCAGGCCCTGGAAGCAGCCGGACTGGCCGAGGCCATACGGCGCCTGCAGGCCGGGCTGGACACGCGACTGGGCGAAGGCGGCTTGGGGCTGTCGGCCGGCCAGGCCCGCCGCCTGGCACTGGCCCGGCTGCTGCTTCAGAAGCGCCCCCTGTGGCTGCTGGATGAGCCGACCGAGGGGCTGGATGCCGCCACGGCCGCCGATGTGCTGGTCCGACTGGACACGCTGGGCCAAGGGCGTGCATGGCTGATGGCCGCCCATCTGCGCCGCGAAGCGGCACTGGCCGATCGCCTGCTGGTGCTGCGCAACGGCAGGCTTGAAGGTGAATTCCGGCGCGGCAGCGAGGGCTTCGAGGCCGCGCTGGCTGCGCTGAGACCCGATTGATACATTATCCCGAAACCGAGAAGAGGAACCCCCAACATGGATGTCGATATCGTCAGCCTATCAAGGCTGCAATTTGCGCTGACAGCGCTCTACCACTTCCTGTTCGTCCCGCTCACGCTGGGTCTGTCCATCCTTCTCGCCATCATGGAAACGGTCTACGTGATGACGGGACGTTCCATCTGGCGTGACATGACCCGGTTCTGGGGCACGCTCTTCGGCATCAACTTTGCCATGGGCGTGGCCACCGGCATCGTGATGGAGTTCCAGTTTGGCATGAACTGGAGCTACTACAGCCACTATGTCGGCGACATCTTCGGAGCGCCGCTGGCCCTGGAGGGGCTGATGGCCTTCTTCATGGAAGCGACCCTGGTCGGCCTCTTCTTCTTCGGCTGGGATCGGCTGTCCAAGGTCAAGCACCTGCTGGTGACCTGGGCGGTGGCCCTCGGCTCGAACTTCTCGGCGCTCTGGATCCTGATCGCCAACGGCTGGATGCAGAACCCGGTGGGCGCAGAGTTCAACCCGCAGACCATGCGGATGGAGATGAAGGACTTCTTTGCCGTCCTCACCAACCCCGTGGCGCAGGCCAAGTTCGTGCACACGGTTTCGGCGGGTTATGTCGCTGCCGCCATCTTCGTGCTGGGCATCTCGGCCTGGTACGTGCTCAAGGGCCGGCACCTGCAGCTGGCCAGGCGCTCGATGACGGTGGCCGCATCGTTCGGTCTGGCCGCCTCGCTGTCGGTGGCGGTACTGGGTGACGAAAGCGGCTACCTCACGACGGAACACCAGAAGATGAAACTGGCGGCCATTGAGGCCATCTGGGATACCGAGCCAGCCCCTGCCCCGTTCACGGCCTTCGGTTTTCCTGACCAGGAAGCCCGCGAGACGCACTATGCCGTGCACGTGCCCTGGGTCATGGGCCTGATCGGCACGCGCTCGCTCACCACGGAAATCCCCGGCATCAAGGATCTGGTCCAGCGCGCCGAGCATCACGTCCGCGACGGTCTGAAGGCCTATGACGCCCTGCAGAAGATCCGCGCCGCCAAGGGCAACCTCGACGCCAATGCGCCGGAGCGCGCCATCTTCGAGGAACACGGCCATGCGCTGGGCTATGCACTGCTGCTCAAGCGCTATGTGGACGATCCCCGTCAGGCCACGCCTGAACAGATCAACCGCGCGGCCTGGGACACGGTGCCGCAGGTGGCCCCGCTGTTCTTCTCGTTCCGTGCCATGGTCGGCGTGGGCCTGTTCCTGATCCTGCTGACCGCCACGTTCTTCTGGCTGTCGGCACGCCGCCGGCTGGATGCCTACCCGTGGCTGCTGCGGATTGCCGTGTTCGCCATCCCGCTGCCCTGGATCGCCATCGAAAGCGGCTGGCTCGTGGCCGAGCTGGGACGCCAGCCCTGGGTCATCGAGGGGGTGCTGCCCACCGCCGTGGCCGTCTCGAACCTGGGTGCGTCCACCGTGCTCTTCACGATTGCGGGCTTCGTGGTGATCTACACCGCCCTGCTGATCATCGAGATGAAGCTGATGTTCAAGGCCATCCGCAAGGGTCCGGAAGTCCATCCGGCCCCGCATGAAACTCAGCCCGGTGAAGCCAGCGCCCTGGCTTCCGCACAGTGATACTGCAAGGAAAAGGAACATGATTCTCCACGAACTCGTCTCCTATGAGGTGCTGCGCCTGATCTGGTGGGCACTGATGGGCGTGCTGCTGATCGGCTATGCGGTGACCGACGGCTTCGACCTGGGCATCGGCACGCTGCTGCCCTTCGTCGCACGCACCGATATCGAGCGCCGCACCGTCATCAACACCATCGGCCCCATCTGGGAAGGCAACCAGGTCTGGCTGATCCTGGGCGGCGGCGCCATCTTCGCCGCCTGGCCGCAGCTGTACGCGGTGTCGTTCTCGGGCTTCTACCTGGCCATGTTCGCCATCCTGTTCGCATTCATCCTGCGGCCGGTGGCCTTCAAGTTCCGCAGCAAGCGCGAAGACCCCGCCTGGCGCAGCCGCTGGGACTGGGTCCTGTTCATGGCCGGGCTTCTGCCCTCGATCATCTTCGGGGTGGCCGTGGGCAACGTGCTGCAGGGCGTGCCCTTCCACATCGGGGAAGACATGCAGATCTTCTATGAAGGCACCTTCCTTGGTCTGCTCAACCCCTTCGGCCTACTGTGCGGGCTGGTGTCGCTGGCCATGCTGGTGATGCACGGTGCGTCCTGGCTGCAGCTCAAGACCTCGGGCATCGTGGCCGAGCGCGCACGGCGTTTCGGCATCGTGGCGGCCATCCTGACCGTGGTGCTGTACGCGGTGGCGGGCGTCGTGCTGGCCCATCTGGTGAACGGCTACGTCATCACCAGCAACCTGCCCACCGATGGGGTCTCGAACCCGCTGCTCAAGACCGTGAGCACGCAGCCCGACGCCTGGCTTGCCAACTACGCAGCCCACCCACTGCTGTGGGCGGTTCCGGCTGTGGGCATCGCAGGTCCGCTGCTGGCGGCGCTGTGCCTGGCCGGTCGCCGGCCGCTGGCAGCCCTGCTGACCGGGGGTCTGGGCATTGCCGGCATCATCGGCAGCGTGGGGGCATCGATGTTCCCGTTCATCCTCCCGTCGTCCAGCATGCCTGCGGCGAGCCTGACGGTATGGGACTCGTCGTCGAGCCACCTCACGCTGTTCATCATGCTCATTTCCGCGGCCATCTTCATGCCCATCATCCTGACCTACACGAGCTGGGTCTTCACGGTGCTGCGCGGCAAGGTGGACGCTGACGACATCCGGAAGGGCAAGGGCCATGCGTACTGATCCCTGCTGCCTCACACTCCCCTGCACCGTTCACCGATAAGGACACCGACCATGTGGTATTTCGCCTGGATCCTGGGCCTGCCCCTGGCAGCCGCCTTTGCCGTGCTCAACGCAATGTGGTTCGAGCTGATGGAAGATGACGCCACCCGGCGTGACCGACTGGAGCCGCACGAGAAGCGGTGACGGCACCGGGTCCCGACGTGGCCCTGAAAAGGCGGGCTGCGCCGGGACCCTTCATGGGTAGGCAGGTCATGGGTAGGCAGGACATGCGCGGGACAGGCATTCGGGCCTACCCGGGCTTTGGAAGTGATTCAGATCCCGCACAGGCTTCCGAAGTGAGACAGATCCTGCCGGTGTTGCCGGGTCGAGACCGGCAGCAAGGAGACCGGCAACAGGAACAGCCCGCACACGACGGCAGCGACACGTGATGCCGCGCTGCATGCAGGCGTTGCCAGGAAAACAGGGGGAGATGAGACGGGCGCCTGGCGCTGAAATGCGCGGGCTGCCGCGGCCGGGAACCGACCGGGATGTCGACGGCTGTGGACCTTTAGGGTGCTGGCCATGGACCTGTACGCCATGACCACCGACTAGGTGGTACCGCCGATGATGGAATGTGGAGCGGGCGACGAGCCTCGAACTCGCGACCTCAGGCTTGGGAAGCCGGCGCTCTACCAACTGAGCTACGCCCGCATGGCGCGCATTGTACGATGATTTTTGCCCGCCTGCCCAGCAACCCCTGCCTCCGTGGCAAGCCGGCCGCGCCCTCCCCCGGTACATCCGACAGGCGGCTGTGGGCGACGCCGTTCCCATCCGTGAAGCGCGGCGGGACAGAAGACTGCGTGTCGTCAGATCTGCAACACTCCCCCGACGGTGGTCGGGCCACCGGGCTGCGCCTGACGGGATCCACATCATCCTCCTTATCATGGAGGGTCTTGCGCACGTTGCGGGCGCATTCTGGCGTCTTTCTCACTGAACCGTGCGGGTCTGCGCCGCGCGACGCCCCCTGCGCCCCTGTCACGGGGTACCGCGCAGGCCGCGGCCTTGCGGCTTCCCATCGGCTGTGCCGCAACTTCAGCGCCCCAGACGTGCGCACGCTCCCTTTCCCGGATTCTGCCTTCACCGTCATGGATTCTCCTGCTGCTGCGCCCCAGGCGCCGGCAAATGCACCCTCTGCCTTTCCCCTGAAGCCCATCCTGTGGCTGCTGGGCTCGATGACGTCGCTGGCGCTGGGCACCTCGCTGGCCAAGCAGATCTTCCCCATTGTGGGCGCGCAGGGCACCACGGCACTGCGGCTACTGTTCTCGGCCCTGGTGCTGATCCTGTTCGGACGCCCGTGGCGGCACCGCATGCCGCGCCATGACTGGTGGGTGGTGGCACGCTATGGCATGACGCTGGGCATGATGAACATGCTCTTCTACCTGGCGCTGGAAACGATTCCGTTCGGCATTGCGGTGGCCATCGAGTTCTGCGGACCGCTGTCGGTGGCGCTGTTTGCATCGCGCCGGCCCATCGACTTCGTCTGGATCGGCTGCACGGTGGCGGGCCTGCTGATGCTGTTGCCCATCTGGCATGGCGGCGGCGATGCAGCTGCGGCCAAAGCCGTGATCGAAGGCGCGGCCGGTGCCCAGGCCATGGTCGAAGGCGCACAGGGCGTGGTACCTGGCGTGGCCTCGGCCAGTCTGGATCCGCTGGGCATGCTGTACGCGGCCGGAGCAGCGGTGTGCTGGGCGGGCTACATCATCTTTGGCAAGAAGACGCAGCACCTGCACGCCGGCACGACGGTGGCGCTGGGGGTCAGCATCGGCGCGCTGATGATGTTCCCCATCGGTGTGGTGCATGCCGGCACAGCGCTGTTCGAGCCGAAGGTGCTGCTGATCGGACTGGGGGCGGCCATCGTGTCCAGTGCCATTCCGATGTTCCTGGAGATGAAGGCGCTGCGTGGGCTGCAGGCTGGCACCTATGGGGTGATGACGAGTCTGGAGCCCGCGCTGACTTCCCTGGCGGCCATGCTGGTGCTGGGCGAGCTGCTGACGCTGACGCAATGGTGCGCCATCGCGCTGACGGTGACGGCCGCCATGGGCAGTGCACTGACCTCGCAGCGTGGCGGATAGAATGCGGAAAAGACTGCATCCCTCCCCCACGCATGAAATCCTTCTTCCATTGGTTCGAGAGCCGGATCGACCCGTATCCGGATGAAACACGACTGATCGCCGAACAAAGCCTGTGGCGCTTCGTGCTCTCTTCGCTGCAGGGCGTGCGGCGCTGGCTGGTGCTGCTGTTCCTGACGGTGGCGGGCATCGGCGTGCTGGAGGCGCTGCTGTTCCAGTGGATGGGCTTCGTGGTGGACTGGATCGGCCGCTACACGCCCGAGACGCTGTGGGCCGAAAAAGGCAGCACGCTGACGATCATGGGCGTGGTGCTGGTGCTGAGCCCGCTGCTGGTGCTGATGTCGTCGGCGCTGCGCTTCCAGTCGCTGCAGGGCGTGCTGCCGATGCGGCTGCGCTGGCGCTTTCACCGGCTGATGCTGGCCCAGAGCCTGAGCTTCTATCAGGACGAGTTCGCTGGCCGCGTGTCGGCCAAGGTGATGCAGACGGCGCTGGCCGTGCGCGAGGTGGTGATGACCTTCGCCGACATGGCCACCTACATCGCCGTCTATTTCCTGACGAGCTCGGTGGTGCTGTGGAAGTTTGACGCCTGGCTGCTGCTGCCGTTCGTGACGTGGATCGTGCTGTTTGCCGCCACGATGGTCTGGACGGTACCCAAGCTGGGCAAGCTGGCGGCAGCGCAGGCCGATGCCCGCGCGCTGATGACCGGCCGCATCACGGATGCCTACAGCAACATCACCACGGTCAAGCTCTTCTCGCACAGCGACCGCGAATCCAGCTACGCACGTTCGGCCATGGAGGACTTCATGGTCACGGTGCATGCCCAGATGCGCTGGGTGACGACGCTGGAAGTCGTGTCGCAGACGGTGAACATGCTGCTGACGGGCGGCACGGCTGCCATCGGCCTGTGGCTCTGGCACCATGGCAAGGCCAGTCCGGGGGCGGTGGCAGCGGCCACGGCGATGGCGCTGCGCATCAACGGGCTGTCGCAATGGATCATGTGGCAGTCGGCCTCGCTCTTCGAGAACATCGGCACCATCCGCGACGGCATCAACACGCTGACCCGACCGCACACGGTGCTGGACAAGCCGGCCGCGGTGCCGCTGGTGGTGAAGCAGGGTGGCATCCGCTTCGAGCATGTGGACTTCTCGTACAGCGAGAACACCCGGCGCGAGCATCGGCCGGTGCTGGAGGACTTCTGCCTGGACATCCGCCCCGGCGAGAAGATCGGCCTGGTGGGACGCTCGGGTGCGGGCAAGTCCACCATCGTGAACCTGCTGCTGCGCTTCTATGACGTGCAGAAAGGGGCCATCACCATCGACGGCCAGAATATTGCCGACGTGACGCAGAACTCGCTGCGGGCGCAGATCGGCATGGTGACGCAGGACACGTCGCTGCTGCACCGCACGGTGCGCGACAACATCCTGTATGGCCGTCCGGATGCCACCGACGAAGAGATGCTGGACGCCGCCCGGCGTGCGCAGGCCGATGCCTTCATTGCGGCGCTGGAAGATCCTCAGGGGCACACGGGCTTTGACGTGCAGGTGGGTGAACGTGGCGTGAAGCTCTCGGGTGGGCAGCGCCAGCGCATTGCCATTGCCCGGGTGATGCTGAAGAACGCGCCGATCCTGCTGCTGGACGAAGCCACCAGCGCGCTGGACTCCGAGGTGGAAGTGGCCATTCAGGACAGCCTGAACGAGCTGATGAAGGGCAAGACGGTGATCGCCATTGCGCACCGGCTCTCGACGATTGCGGCCATGGACCGGCTGGTGGTGCTGGACAAGGGGCGCATCGTGGAAGAAGGCACGCACGCCGAGCTGCTGGCCCGCGACGGGCTGTACGCACGGCTGTGGGCGCACCAGAGCGGCGGTTTCCTGGCCGAGCAGGTGCCCAACGAGTGAGGTGACAGACCGAAAGGCGGAGTGACCCCGCCGAACGGCGGGTGGTGTCCCTTCCGGGCCCCCTGAAAGCCGAAGCCCCCAACGTCTCGCTCTACAATACGCGCCCCGTTTCAACCCCCGTATTTCATGAGCGAACACGCCAACCACGCGACCGGCCATGGCCACGCCACGCCGGCGCATCCCGACGCCCAACCTTCTCCGGCCACGCAGGCCATCAACGTGCGGCTGCGGCCGCTGCCGGGGCTGATCTTTGCCAGTCGCTGGCTGCAGCTGCCGCTGTACCTGGGCCTGATCGTGGCCCAGGCGGTCTACGTGCAGCACTTCCTGATGGAGCTGTGGCACCTGGTGGAAGCCGCCTTCGGCAACCAGCACGCACTGCAGGCGCTGGTCGAGAGCATCGGCTACCGCTCGGACAAGCCAGTGACCTCGCTGGACG
>ERZ773212.1558-NODE-1558-length-10445-cov-5.136959_pt1 | contig 10445 bp, 7 predicted proteins | sample MGYA00581005_ERZ773212 | MGnify/ENA primary metagenome ERZ773212 (study PRJEB29015, sample SAMEA2738154) | human oral metagenome | biome: human oral; feature: human-associated habitat; material: saliva | place: China | collected 2196 ...
TACGTACCAACCCACTTGTCCTGCGCTTTCTTACTTGGCTGCCCGCTCTTCTCGGCATTATGGGCAGAGGCCTGGTTCTTCTTCTGCAGCTCCTTTGAGAGTTTGTTGCCGCGAGCAATCTGTTCGGTAATGCGATTAACGTAGCTGGAGTAATCGGAGCCCTTGCCGGTGTTTCCTCCCCAGATGACCCGTTCATTTTCAATGTCAGTCTGAAGGTTTTTGAGCGCACTGATTCTGGAGTCGATGGTTGCCTGGTCAAGCGTATCGGAGGAATCGGCTTCGTCAAAGCTGCTGGCGGTGAGTCGCTTTTTATAGTCCGAAGAGAACCAGTCAACAATCTTTTTCTGCTTGTCGGAAATCGAACTGGTTACGGCTACAAGATCGGGATCGTCACTACCATCGGAGAGTTTGAATTTTCCGTCCGCTTGGTCGCTGTCAATTTTGCTTTGAATGTCAGCAAGATCTTGATACGTGGCGAGAAGGTCCGTGCGACTGCTGTCCTCCGTTGGCGACACATCGATACCATCTACCTGGGATCGATAGGACTCTTCGAGTTTTTGCACCTCGGACTTTGTTGCGCTGCTCTGCTGAGAGGTCACTAAAAACCAAATGCCGCCTGCGAGCGCAACGCAAAGCGCAACGGCCAATACCGCAATGCCGACAACCTTAATTGCCTTGCTTGATCGCGGTTTTTTGAGAGTCGTTGGGATGTCTGCGCCGTCTGCTATCGCACCGTCCGTTACTACGTTGAACTGCGAGTAGTCGATGTCCGACAAAAGATTCGGCTGGAAGATGGAGCCATCGGCATCATCCTCAATGAACGGCGACGTGGTCGGTGGCGAGAAGACCTGTGGGTCATCAGGCTCAGCCGTTGAGGAGTCGGTTTGCTCGTTGGGGTTGTCGCTATCGCCGGGTTCAACTTCATCGCCGGAGTCTTTATCTTCGTCGTGCTTCGCCTCACTGTCAGGGCTGTCAGTACCATCTGTACTATCGATGTCATCAGCGCCGTCGGTGCTATCAGCACTGTCTGTACTGTCAGACAGAGACTCGTTACAGTTGGAGCATATCGTTGATGTGTCAGGGTTTTCTGTTCCGCAGTGAGGACAGAGCATAAGGACTTCTCCTTAAATTCATGCGTAGGACTATTCGTTCGAGGGAGCTCCCGGAATCGGTGGTTGAGGACTGACGAGTGAGTCAGGACTTGGAGTTGGCATTGGGGCCCCTGTTTGCGGCTGTGTAGGAGTTGAGACCGGCATTGGAGTTCCCGTTTGCGCCGTTTGCGGTTGTGTGGTGGTTATGGTTGGAACCGTAGGGACTACGGGTGTTGCTGGCGTTGTCACGGGAGCCGTGGTCTGCACCGGTGCCCCCGGAACAGCCACAGGAACGCTTCCGACAACCTTTCCGGTTGTTGGGTCAACAAGAACCTGCACTGCTACGGGCTTCTCGCGCTTTATAAAGAGAACAATGCTGACCACGACGGAAGCGACGCACGAAAGAACATAGAGATATCCATACGGAGCCATACTGAGCGCGTAAGAGTAACCGCTGCGTTGATATGAGTTCATCGTGTAAAACCCGCTCATCTGGGCGTTGTAGGACGAGATATTTGAGTCAATCTGGTGATAGAACACGGAAAAACACACCAAGCATATAAGGGCTACTACTCCCGTAAGCCAAGAAACTTTTATAGTGCGGGGGAGCAAAGAAAGAAGAATACCCGCAAGCGGCAGAATAAGGAAGAAGATAAGCATATAGAGTTCTTTGGCCGTATTCGCAAAAAGAATAAGTGACTGATCATTTAGTGACTGGGTGGCGCTGTAGTAATTCATAAAATCTTCTATAAGCTGTGCAAAGCCAAAGAATTGTCCGATTGAGAAGTGGATCAGATATTCGCCATTGGGCTGTACGATATCAAGCTTCATAACAGGAAGGATGAAAAGAATCGCTAAAAGACAGCATAAACCTACGTTAATGTAGCGAAGAATGGTGTTTGTTTTTGTGTTCATACTGTCTCCTAACGTGATACTACGTACTGTTGAAACAATGTGTGCAGACGGTGCGTGTTGCGGTGACGTCGCGGATAGAGGCACAGCGAGTTAAAGAATTCTGTGCTTATCGCTTGGTCAGATAGTCGGTTTGCCATGTACCACTGTCAGAGCTGACTGCGATGGTGCGGCCACCGTCTTTTGAGGTAATGGTAAACGGTTCGCTTCGTGTGCTTATCTTGCCGCCGAAGCTGATCTTGATGGTATTCTCGTCACCGCTCCACGTTCCTTCGGTTACCTTAGTGTCGCCTTCTCGATACGTAACGCTGCCGTCACTCTTCAGAACGATTTCAAGTTTTTTGTTATCGGTACCCATGCCGGAATACGTACCGACCCACTTTTGCGTAGCAGCTTCGCTGGATCTTTTCTCTTTCTCGGCGTCTTGCTTGTCTTTATCGGCCTTCTTTTTCAGATCCTTTTTAAGCGAGTTGCCCTTTGTGAGCTGCTCTTTAACCTTATTTACGTATGAGTCATAATCCGAGTCTTTACTGGGATTATTCGTCCAGATAATCTTCTCGTCATCAAGGTCGCTCTTGAGTTTGTTGAGCGCGTCAAGCTGGTTGTTGAGGGTTGTTTCGTCGATGGAATCCGCGGAAGCACTCTCGTCAAAGCTGTTTGCTTTCAGGCGTGTTTTGTAATCGTTGTTGAACCAATCAAAAATTTTCTTCTGCTTGTCGGAAATCGAGCTGGTTACGGCTTCAAGACCGCTGTCATCGGAGCCGTCGGCAAGTTTGAACTTTCCGCTCTCTTGGTCTTTGGTGATCTTGTCTTGAAGATCGGCAAGCTGTTTGTATGAGTCGAGAAGCGCGGAGCGGTCGCTTTCGCTGGTGGGATTGACTTCGATGGCGTCAACCTGTGATTTGTAGGAATCTTCAAGTTTGACGACTTCGTCTTTGCGAGCGTTGTTCTTTTGGTTGGCGTTCCATGCCCACGCACCTATTCCGATACCTGCCCCAAGGACGATTGTGAGAAGGATAATTGCCACAATCTTAAATGCCTTGTGCGAAGAGCGCTTTTTATGCGGTGTAGGGGAGGCTGCACCTTCTGATACTACCTGGAATTGTGTAGGATCGGCGTAAGTTTGTCGTGATTGCGGAGCCGTATCGTCGATGGGAGCAGCGACAGTGCTTGTTGGGGCAGGTATGACGGGCGGCATATACATGGTAGGCTCAGCGGGCTGCTGAGGTTTTGTTTCAGGAGCGGGCTGGCTTATGGTTTGCTCAGAAGTTTCATCATAGGTTGTTGCAGAAAAGTCAGTTGTCTCGGTTTGAGAGGGCTCAAAAAGTTTTTTTCCGCAGCTTGTGCAGAATTTTGAACCATCGGGGTTTTCTGCGCCACAGTTTGGACAATGCATAAGAGTCTCCCTAATTTAATATGATTCATACAAGGCTAGAACTTTTATTGTTAGACATTTTAGCATTTATTTGTGTCGTATTAGCTTTTTACTGTTGATAGGAGACTGATCAATATAAACCTTTAAGTAGAAAGGTATATGATATTTAAATATTGTATATAAATAAATCGAGGCCAAAATATCTATTCTGGCCTCGATCGTGTAGTATGTGTACTTTCTAGTGTAAGAAAGCTGCCGCAGTACCTGCAATTGCTCCAATGACAGAAATTAAAATAATTATGTCGATGAAAGAGATTATCGTGCCGGCAATGGCTAGGCCGCGTGGTTCTTTAAAGCAGCCAATAATAGAAAAAATAGCGCCTAAAAACCAAACAACCCAGTTTACTCCAGGTGCCCAGCAAAAGAGGAAGGAGATGAGAGCAAAAACAAATCCTGCAGTACCAATGCCATTAGATTTAGCTTGTTGGATGTTGTTGATAACCGACACTTGCTGGTTATTGGGGTATTGAGGCTGAGGTTGATTCTGCTGAATTTGCGTCTCTTGTGGGTTTACCGTTGTAGGCTGTGTTTCTGCTTCGGGGATAAACTCACCAGTGTTCTGATCGTACATACGTACTTCCTTTCTTTTCTGCGAGCGTACTCGCATTTTGCTCAATGAGCTTCTTTCTGGTTTCTTTTCCAGCTACCTATAAGGACGAAAGATCGTTGCGAAGTGTTGCAATGTTTTGAAAGTTTTTTCAAATTCTTGAAAATAAAAAATCTCCCGACCGTTTTCAGTCGGGAGATTTCGATAGGCTAGAAGTAGCTATGTAATTTAGTTGATACTCGCTCCGCAATTACCACAGAACTTGGTTCCAGGTTCAATCTGATTACCACAGTTTGGGCAGAACTGAGGTTGAGATGCGGTTTGAGGTTGAACTGGCGCAGGAGCAGTTGGTGCAGAGGCAACTGGCGTAGTATTTGCGACAGAATATTGTGAGGTTACTGACGGAACAGTTCCTTGGTATGTGTTCACGGGAGTAGCCATACCTGTAGCAGCTTTCTTTGCTTCACTGTTGCGGTACAGAATAAGGATACCAATGAGGATTGCAGCAATCTGCAAAATGATGTAGATGTAGCCGAAGATGCTGATTGCAACCTGAGTTACATCACTTCCAAACGGGCTTGAAGAGCTTGAACCGGTAGGGTTATTGAATACAGTTAGAGCGCTATTGACCATAAAGAAAATAATGCAATTTGCAAGTGCAGGAATGAATATGAATCCAGAATGCTCCTTAGTTTGTTTTAAAAGAGGGAGCAAGGCCATGACGAGTGAGAGGAATAAAGAGAAACTGATAAATCCAACTGCAGAGACTGTAGCTCCTATGCTTGCGATTGAGCTTGAACTTGAGCTTGATATTGCTTGAACGGACTGAACAAGTGAACCAAGTGAAGCGAGGAAGGCGAGTGAAAATCCTGCTACCGGCATTCCCATAATCTTCAAGTCAAAGAGTGGAACTATGAAGAAGATACATGAGACAACACCAAGTATAACGAGGATCGAGTTCAGCAGCTCATTGTTGTATTTGTCGAGCTTTGAAAGAGTTTGCTTGACATTAAAATTCTGCTGTGGTTGTACCTGACCTTGAGGTTGCATTTGAACCTGAGGTTGTGTTTGGTTTTGGGTTTCCATAATGTTCCTTTCTAATTAATAACCTGGGACATTTGCTTTGTTGTCTCAGGGGATTACCTGTATACATAAGATCTGGTTAGTTTTTATCAACCTGATAAGTAACAGCAATGGGTTTTGCCTCATAGGTATGATCTTTAGAGGTATACCCCGCACTGCCCTTGCAGTCTGCACTTGCACCGGGCTTTACAAAACTTGCGGTTGCACTTCCTGTTAGTGATTCAAAAACATAGTAGCCACTCATTACATAGTAACCGTCCATTTCAGTGTAGTAATAGACACTTGCAGACGACCATTTATCTTTAGTGGTATTGGTGACAGTTCCTGTAATTTTAGCGTTAAAGTCATCAAAGTTATATGAAAGGCTGACGTTAGCTTCTTCTGGAGTAAGAATTTTGTCAGTAATCTCCTCAAAAGGACATGCTTTTAACTCTATAGAGTCGACAGTCACGGTTTCTTTTGCTAAAGAAAGGTCAGGAATGCTTCCGGAGTTCTTCGTGTTAGTAAGCTGAAACTTTGCATCTGGAGTTTGCTTTGATGGGTCATCGGGATTAACAAAAGTATCATTAATATAGTAGGTAAACTCTTTTTTCTCATGAGGAGCAAGAAATATTTTTTCATCTTTAAATCCGTCTGGAGTTTCCATGTCAGAAGACAGATTCGCTTCACCGCTTTGTTCATCGCCATACTTGTCTTTATAACTTATCTTGAAGACAAAAGAAGGAGATGCGTTCACATATTTATCTGTAGTGTTTTCAATTGTACCTTTAACGGCATAGACATCAGACAAACTTTTTCCACTTGGTCCAAAAGCCTGGACTGTTTCGAATGAGATATCGCTTACTTTCACCGTAGGTTTTTCTTTAGTGTCTTTCTTGTCCTTTTTAATATTTGATTTAGATGAGTCATCTGAGTTGGATTTAGAAGAATCGTCTGAGTCAGATTTGGATGTATCGTTGGTAGCCTGCTCGGCATTTTCTTGTTTGTTGAGAAGACCAAAGCCATGAGTAAAATAGGCAGCCGTACCAACTCCACCGAGGATGAGGATAACGACAATAACGATGGCAATAATCATCTTTCGCTTATTGCGCTTGGGAGGCATTTGAGGGCTTGTTGGTATAGAAGGATGGTCTTGTGTTTGCGAATCAGGCTGTTGGGGGACAGATTGCTGCAAAGCGGGCATATTTTGCGTTGGGTTTTCTGCTACTTGTGTGGTCTCTTTAATGGAACTGGAATCCGCAGCTTGAGAAGGCTGCTCTGCTTGTTCAGCGGGCTGAAGTTTTACGCCACAATTCGTGCAGAACTTCTGGCCATCTGGTACTTGCGCACCACAGTTGGTACAAAACATCTTACTTCCTCCTTAGATCATAAACGCGCGTTCTATTTCATATCAATTAATTGTTACTTGGGGCAATTTGTTCAAGACCACTCTTGTCTGTTGCTTCATGCCAGTCGATATCAATTGCCGTAGGATCTTCGGGACACTGATCTATTCTTCCTTCCCACTCAGTAGTAGATGAGATGTCATGACCCGAAACAACATAACGTCTAACCTCAGTCTGCCCTGATCCAGAGCTCCATTGTGTTGACAACAATCCGCTTCCATCACTTGTTGCCTGTATTGCTCCTCTATAGCCACCTGCGCTTGCAACTCCTTCATTAATTGGATATTCCATTTGAAGTTGAAATGCTTGCTTGTTGCTTTCATCGAAATTAAAAATAAAAATGCGGTCAATGCCCCCCATCCCTCCAGTTGGTCTTTGCTTTAGGAGCAACTGAGGAATTTGGGGATTATTAGGATCCATGTACACCAATGAGTATGCATACTGTGGGGATTCGACTGGGACATCCAATGTAGAAAAGTAATTCGGCGCATTATCAATAATTTCCGAATACTGATCATACATAGCTTGCTTTATTTGATCTTCTTCTGATATGGGCTCGGGTTCCGGTTCAGCGGGAGTATCTTGAGTATCAGTTTGAGAAGGAGAATCGTCTGCCTGTTGCTGCGTCTGAACTATTGGTTCTTGTGGTTTTGGAATAAACGGTATAAGTCCGTTGGTTCCTGCAAAATATACTCCACCGGCAGTAGCTCCCGCAATGGCGACAGTAGCAACACCGGCAGCAATCTTGCCACCTATGCTCATCTTGGCAACAGTGCCTGCTGCTTGTGCAGTCTTTGCCGTAGTAGTGGCAACCTTTGTGGCTGTGGACGCTCCTTTTGTGCCGACAGATGCACTGCCGGTACTGGCGGCTGTGGATCCAGTACTACTCGCAGAAGTTCCAGCGCTGCCAGCTGCTTGTGCGGCGCTTGTCTGTGCTGCCTGAGAGGTATGGGTAGCCGTGCTTTTGGCAAACTCGTCAATGAAAGGATTTGTGTAGGGAGCTCCTTGCGCTGAGAGGCCCTTCTCGCCAAGAGCCTTTGTAACTTCACCAAGGCCTTGCATGGTCTTTTGGATAGTCGAGAAGAGCGACGGTGCATTGAGCGCAAGCGGGACGGGAGCAGGATCGGCGTTGGCAAGAAGTGCAAAGACAGGCACGCTGCTGTAGGATGCCAGCTTGACGCCGGTGCGCTCGGAGTAGGCAAGGATGCTCTCCTGAAGCGTCTTGCGTGCACGGCTGAGCTGACTGCGAACCGTACCTGCAGGAATACCGAATGTCTCGGCAATCTGGGCCGCATTCATCTCGGCAAAATAGCGCGCAACAAGAAACTTCTGTTGATCTTTGGGGAGCTCTTGGATAAATCCGCGAATAATCTGCTGTGTAGAGGTGTTTTCTATAACGTCTTCGGGGAGCTCAAGCGTATCGTCTGCAAGAGACTCAATGTAGTCTGAGCTGTCGCTGGTATCGTTTGTATAATCTGCGTTGAGTATGGGGGCATTGTCTGCTTTGCGCATATGATCGATGGCTTTATTGGTAGCCGTCCGCTTAAACCACGCAAACGCCGCGCGGTTATCTTCCAGCGAGTCGAGTTTTTGGTAGGCCGTCAGATATACCTGCTGTACCACGTCTTCAACGTCGCGACCGTCTACGCCCTGGTCACAGATTGCCTTAGTTACGATACCCTTGGTCTGCTCAAAGAGCGAAGAAAACGTGCTCTGGTCGTGGGTTTCTTTAAAAGCTGCAATCGTCTTGGCAAGAGTGTCGATGTTTTTCTCGTAAGCCGCCTTGATGTCAGTCTCACGTGAGGGCGCTGTCTTAAGCAGAGCAAGCTTGCACCCGCAGTATTTACAAAAGCGAGCTGACTGAGGCACTTCATTTCCGCAGTTAGGGCAAAACATCGAGACTCCTTACGTGTGTCGTCCAAAGACGTAGAGGCAAGAAGAACTTCTCGCCATTTTGTATGTACGTCCTAAAGGACGAGCAGTTCTCGTCAAGTGTTGCAATATTTGTGGAACTTTTTTACTGCAACGTTTGAGCGAGAAGAACGCACTATTTTGAGTTGGCCAGATCCTCAAGAGGTTTGAGGTCATCTGTGTTGTGCCACTCAATTTTTTCGGCACCCGAAATCTGAGCCATAACATCGTCCTCGCTGGCGGAGGTGGTAAGGCTCATCTTTGTGGGATTTTTGTCGTTGTGAGCGACCTTGCCGTTCTTTGCGGTAATTGCGTAAAACTCGAGCGTTGAGCTGTTTTTCTGCGGTTGTGCGCGGAGAAGACCGCTGCCATTTTTATTCTTGAAGAAGTAGTGCGAGGTTGGAGAGTTCCAAACCAGCGGTTGTGTAAACGGAGCCGCATAGGAGCCCTTGCCTGCCGAATACGCAACGTATGTATAGTAGTCGGTTCCTGTCTTGATTTTGCCTCTCTCGGCACCAAACTGGGTTTGGACTTTGAGAACAAGATCATCGATACCGTCGCCGTTTGCATCAAAGAGTGCGTATTGGACGGTGCCAAAGGTTGGCTGGAATACGGTGTAGGACGGATCGTAAGAATAGATGAGGCTTGCTGCGTCAAAGTTTTTGAGCCGGTCCGTATAGATCATCGAGAGTTTTTGACCTTGCGAGGCGCCTTTAAGACCCTTTGTGAGCTCGGCGTTATAACCCTTGAAGTCGGCAAAGGTGTCTACGGCTTTGGTGTCATTTACCTGGTGCCATTCCAAGCCGCTAGGCATGGTAAAGTCGTTTGGCTTGTTGCTGACAAAAGACATTGCTTTACCGTCGGCGTCGCACGTGTAAGCGTATGCGTAGTCGCCGCTATTAGTGGGAACGCTGACAATGAGATCGGTGATGCCGTCTCCGTTGACATCTCCCAGTGCGTATTGGGCTGTTCCCTTTGACTTTACGCCGTCAGTGGTGCTGGCAAGTAGCCAATCCGCATTGAAGTTGCCAAGGTAGTTCTTGTAGAACTGGCCGATTTTAAGGTTTGCGGGTTGGTCCGGGATGGTTGGCTCGGAGTTTTTGTCACCTTTTTCGGCAGATTCCTGGTTGTCTTTGGAGTCCTCAGCGGGTGCTTCTTCCGGCTGTTCAGCTGGAGTTTCCTCGTGTTTTTCCCATGGGAGTTGGATGTAGCCTTGGGTTATGGCAAAGGCTGTACCGCCGATAATAAGGCCGGCGAGAATGGCAACAATAGCGAAAATCGCAATCTTAGTTCCCATCTTCATGGGCTTTTTTGTGCGGGGTAGCTTTTGGTGCTGAGACTGTACTTGGGTTTGAGGCTGGGTTTCGTCTGCGGTTGTGGATGATGGCGCTATAGACTGCAGGGGCGTTGTAGCCTCCGGTATTGGTATGGGCTGCTGTGTTGACGTCGCTTGTTGTGTTGGCTCGGAGATGGATTGCTGTGCCGGTTCGAAATCAGGTTGCTGCTCTGGTGCTGGCTTGGGGGTGACCTGCTGTTCTGATGACGGGGGCTGATTGGCGAGCTGCGGCTTTTTTAAAGGAGTGCCGCAATACCTACAAAACAAGTCTGTGTCTTTATTTTCTTTTCCACAGTTGGTACAGAACATGACACTCCCCAGTAGCCGATAGTCAGTAATTCTCGCCCGTCTGTACCATGATAAATATTAGTAAATGTTTATAACAAAAATCATGGTAAATACATCGTTTCTGCATATTTGATGTATTAAAGGACAAAAATATAACAAATTTAAGCAATGAGATCGGGCGGTCGTCGCACAGTCTAAAATTGCCACACAGTCTAAAGTTGCCGCACGGTCTAAAATAATAGAGACTCAAATAAAAACAAGCAGAGACTCATTTCGCAAGATGTGTGCCAGATAAGTGCTCTTCGAGAGAGGTTGCATATGAAACTTGTTATTGCTTCTGATATACACGGTGCTGCTGGTTGGGCGTGCAAACTTATGGATCGCATTGAGGCAGAACAGCCAGACCGCGTGCTTCTTCTCGGCGACCTTCTCTACCATGGGCCGCGCAACAATCTCC
>ERZ773212.1561-NODE-1561-length-10430-cov-7.717590_pt1 | contig 10430 bp, 9 predicted proteins | sample MGYA00581005_ERZ773212 | MGnify/ENA primary metagenome ERZ773212 (study PRJEB29015, sample SAMEA2738154) | human oral metagenome | biome: human oral; feature: human-associated habitat; material: saliva | place: China | collected 2196 ...
TAGGTAAGGGTAACGATTTGTTTGCAGTAGGAAGGGTCGGTCAGGATTTCCTGATAGCCGGTCATGGAAGTGTTGAACACGACTTCGCCGGAAGTCGAACCTTCGTAACCGATTGATGTGCCGTGGAATACGCTGCCGTCAGCGAGAACGAGAAGAGCCGGAGTGGTCATGATGGAATCCTGTTTGCCTGATGATGGTCGGTTCGAAAAAAATGGGTCAGGCCGTCTGAAAAATAAAAATTGTTTACAAAAAAGACAGCCTTCGGAAATCTCGGCTAAAAAAAAACACGCTCCGCAGCTTTGATTTTGCTGTGTAACGTGCTTTTTCAGACATAGCGGTCTATGCCGTAGAAGCAGTGTATTTTAAGTCAAAGTAATAGGAATTTCAAGCGTAGAGCAAATAATCGATAATTTAAAAAAGTTTTATCTTTACAGTACAGTCCCTTGCTTTTGGAATGCCTGATGAATAAGGTTGAACTAAATATTTAGTCAGGCCGTCTGAAAACTGAGCAGGCAGATTGTTTCATTTTTGCTGTATTTGAAATGCGCACTTAGGGAAATTCAGCCGAGTCAAACATGAAACAGGCTGTTTATGCTAAAATCGTAGCCTATAAAAAAATAAAAACAACGTCATTTTTAACTGAGATTATCCGATGAAAAAAGAACACATTATGCAAAACGCTCCATCAGGCCGCCATCGCCTCATTCATGCAAGCGTCGCTTCCGCTTTAGCACTCATCAGTATTTCCGTTCAGGCAAATACGCAGCAATTTTCCCAGACACCTTTTTACCTGCAAAACAAAACCGACGTCAGCGGCCAACCCAAAGTCAAACATAATATTATGTTTTTGATTGATGACTCGGGTAGTATGTTGGCTAATGCCGGGGGTAATTATAATGTTCCGAATAAAGACAGGAAGATCAATATTGCAAAATCGGCATTAAAGCAGGTTTTGGCGCAATATAAAGATCAGTTTAACTGGGGCTTGCAGACTTTACACAATAACCCTCGGTATTGGAAATGGGATGAGGAAAAAAGGAAAAAGGATAATGCTATTTACGCATATGAAGAACTGCCTAGACCCGATGATACCAAAGGTGATATGAAGGATTCTGAAGGCTTTACGGATGGTTCTGTCGGTCGAAACTGGGAATATGTCAGTAAAAAAGTAGATGAGATGTTGGCTTACCAAGCTACGCCGACAACGCGCCGTTATTATGAAGTCGTCAAAAATTTCGTCATCCCAAATATCAAATACCGTTGTCAGAAGTCTTATGTGATTGTGATGTCGGACGGTGATGCCAATATGAGTTGTAGCAATCAGGATGCCGGTGAGGATCCTCGCTTATCGCGCAATACCAGCTTCAACTACGATCGAGATTATTACTATTCAAACTACTACCGCGCCATCGAACATAGCGCGGATACGCCTGCATACCAATATTTCGGGCCGTCTGCAGCGAAGGCTTATGACGATAAATATGGAAAAGGTGAATTTTTCAACGATGGCCATGGCTTTAGTGGATACTTTGACCTGCCACTTTATCAATATGATGCCCATATCCCGGAGCATGAAAAAAAAGTGATGTGCCAATATACCGATTATAAATTCGGGTATAGCGATTATTATCGTAGGCGAATGTGGATAGGTAGCGGCGAAATCATTGTTCCTATTTGGGATAGAAACTATGGTAATGAGAAACGCGGTATGCGTTTCTTCAGTCAGACTTTGGCGGAAAAAGATATTAAAACTGCGGCAAAAGATAGTGTAGATGCTGCGGGTAAAAGCTGGGATGGTGATCCAAGCGATCCTAAGGGCGTAGATTATAGCAAGCAATTGGTTCAGACTTTTACCGTGGGCTTTGGTGAGGGAGTTTCTAAAGTCGGGAGGGAGTATCTGGAAAAGGGTGCGAGCCGTCCAGACTGGTACTTCAATGCCTCAAAACCTGAAAAGTTGCTTGAGGTCTTTAAAACCATTATCGACAATATTGAAACTGACAGCAAAATAATGAAATTTGAAGGGGCATCTTCAACTGCGCCGGCAACGACCAGTACAGGTATTCCCAATATGGCGGCAACGGTTCATTTGAATACCGGCTCTTGGAGCAGTCAGTTGCGGTTTTATAAATTAAACCGCAATGGTACGCCTATCAATACGACAGAGTTTGATCAGCCATCATTTAATAACCGCCTCACTTTGGTTAATGATGGCAGTAAAACCTATTTCATCGATAGAGTTGCAGATAATGAGTCTTCAAATGCCGATTTTGGCATTTCAGACGGCAGTGCGAAAGATAAGTTGGAATGGAAAAATGCATTGCTGAAATGGACTGGCCGAGCAGGTAGTGATGAGGCCATTAAAGCGGATGCAGAGACAAAAGGTTATAGTCAGTCTTATCGAATTCGTCCCACTGATCCAGCTGACGCAAGTAAAGATGAGCGCAATTTGGGCGATATTTTAGACGGTTCGGTTGCGGCTATTGGCGATAAGCGCGACAACCGTCAAGAGTTTTTGGTCGCCGCTGCCAATGACGGCATGGTACATATTTTCCGCAATGGTACGCCTAGCAATCCTTATGACTTGAAACTCAGCTATATTCCAGCAGGTATGGAGCGCGAGGATGATCAAGGTCAAGCAACAACTTTGGGCAAAGTTCTGAAAGATATTGCACGCGATGGTTACGGCTCCGGCACGCCACACCGCTATATGGTCAATGGTGGTTTTATTCTGCGCCAAACGCCTGATAAGAAGCAAACCTTTATGTTTGGCGCGATGGGTCAGGGCGGACGCGGTGCGTATGCGTTGAATATTGGTGCAGTGGCTGACAGTGATCATAGTGGTTGGGATAAGACCGTACCTTTGTTTGAAACAGAAAAAGGCTCTGGCAATAAGCTGGGTTACACTATTGGTTCGACACAAATCGGCCGTGTTTCCATCAAGCGCGATACCACTCCGGTCAATTTGAAATCTGATGTGCGCTATGCGGGTTTCTTGGCCAGCGGCTATCGTACTGAAGATGTGAACAGTACCGACAATGAAACGGCTTTGTATATCTATGATATGACAGGTAAAGAAGCGGGTACGCAAGATACCGGTAAAAGTGTTTCTAGTGCCGGTAATCTCTTGGCCAAAATTTCCGTACCGAATGGCAAAGGTGGCCTCTCTACCCCCACTTTGGTAGACACTGATTTTGACGGTATTGTCGATATTGCCTATGCAGGCGACCGTTACGGTAATATGTTCCGCTTCGACTTAAGAGGTAAAACCCCGTCTGAATGGTCGGCGCAAATGATTTTCCAAGGTTCGGGTAATCAACCGATTACGTCTGCGCCTGCGGTATCACGTCGCGGTAAAGACAAGTATGTCGTTATTTTTGGTACGGGTAGCGAGATTTATCAGAATGAACTAGAAGGTGCCAACGGACAAATCAATGCCGTTTATGGTATTTACGACGATGTGTCTCCTGATGAATCCAAAAAAGCGGTTTTGGCGAAAAGTAGTGAGTTGGAACAGCAAACCAGAGAAAGTGACGGTGAACACATTTATGTCAGCGATAATAAGGTTGGCGAAGGCAAAAAAGGATGGAGCCTGACTTTAGATCCGAATGAACGTGTGACCGTCAAACCAACGATGATTTTGCGTACCGCTGTTGTGACCATCCGCAAGTATGAAACCAAAACAATTCATACTGATTCTTCCAGTACCGATGTTTGTTTGCCGGACAGTACGTCCACACAAACGACAGCGAAAACGATTATTCTGGGTGTAAATGCTGAAAATGGCGGCCGTTTGGGCTTGCGTGATGCGCGTATCTCCAGTAAGGATCGTACATTTATCAAACGCGAGAATAATGGCCAGATTTATTACGCCAACGGTATGACTTTTGATGGTGTCATCAACTTTACTTATATGAATTCCAGTAAAGCTGACGATTCTCCGGTCACTGCTGATGGAGATAGCGGCGGCACGGGTACGGATAAGGAGCTGAACGCTACACCGAGCGTGCCAAACAATAAATGTTTTGCAACCAAAGGTGATCGCAGTCTCTTGTCTAACCAACTGGTCAGCCTGGCAGTACAAGGCCGTACATGTGGACTCAAACGCATCAGCTGGCGTGAATTGTTCTTTTAATCTGTAAGGCTTGAATATCGAGGCCGTCTGAATTTTTCAGACGGCTTTTGCTGTTGAGTGGTAGTAATTGAGAGATGCTGGATTAAAAAATGGAAAACCTTGTTTGTGGATATAACAAGGTTTGATCAAATTGAGAGCTTTGATAAAGCTAAACAACAGACTTGGACTATTCTTTTTTAATTTTCTACTATTTAGCTGAGAAGTTAAAAGGCCGTCTGAAAAGATATTTTTCAGACGGCCTTTGATTTAAAAAGAGCTAATCAAGGAGCGCATTGTTAGATGCTGTTCTTAATGATTTTTCTCAGGGTGGACAGTTGTCGGCGGCTGACGGGCAGCGGGGTCGGAATATCAAGAATTTTAGCACCCCATGTGGATGCGGATTCGTCGTTTTCGTCATCGTCCAGTCGAATCAGGCTGTCGAGGGTATGGCGGAAGACGAGGGCATTGCGGTGGATGCGAATGACTTTATCGCCCAGCAATTCTTCCCAGTAAACCAATGTTTTTGGTAATTCGTAGCTGTGGCCGTCGCCGGTAAACAGATAAACGGTTTTGTGTTCCGCCATCAGGTAACGCGCCTGTTGCCATGGGATTTCGACCATGCGCTCGCGGTTGTACACTTTGAAATGGGTGAAGCTGTCTGCTTTTTCGCGGTTTTTCTCGATGATGCGGTCAAGCGCGGTTTGCAGGCGGGTCATTTTAATCGGTTTGAGTAGATAGTCTGCGGCAGCCAGCTCAAACGCACGCAGGGCGTGTTCTTCGTAGGCTGTGGTGAATACAATTTCCGGCTGGCGTTTGGCGGTACGCTTAATGCGTTCGACAAACTCGAGACCGTCGATTTCCGGCATGCCGATGTCGGCAAAGACGATGTCGACTTCGTGGACGCTCAGCCACTCCAATGCTGGCATGGCATGGTGAAAGACGTTGAGCAGTACGACATTGCACTCTTCCAATAATACACGTAAGCGTTCTGCTGCTAATACTTCGTCTTCTACAATAATGGCACTTGGCATAGCGGTATTCTTTTTGTTGTATCGTGGGAGATCTGCCGCGCTTTGTCATCCTCAATAACGCGTCAGCCGTATGTTGTTACAACCTTGAAATTATCAGTTTGTGACAATTTTAGGAAATTTTTGAAATATACATGATTTTTCGCTTCTTGGGCATGGTTTGGGATGGTTCGGAAGATTACTTACATAATTTTATGAAATATTGTAATACCTAGAGTAATTTTGTTGTAATCATGCTAATTCAGTCCGTGATAATGGACGATTTTGGGATTTTGTCCATTTGCCAGTGTGCCACCGCCCAATCAAGCAATTCCTGCGGACGGTTCACGGTAGGTGCATCAGGTAGGTTGAGATAGGTTAGGACTTGGCGGAGAAGCTGTTCTTTTTGATTCAAATCCAAAGCCGGGGCAAGGGTTTGTTTCGACCATTTTTGCCCTTGGCCGTTGGTCAATAGGGGAAGGTGGGCGTAGGCCGGTGTGGGAACGCCGAGGCATTGTTGCAGATAGATTTGGCGCGGTGTGGAGACGAGTAAGTCCTGACCGCGGACGATATGGGTTATTCCTTGATCGGCATCATCGGCAACCACGGCAAGCTGATATGCCCAATAGCCGTCGGCACGCAGCAGGACAAAATCGCCGATATCGTGTGCCAGATTTTGTGCGTAATGTCCGACAATGCCGTCTGAAAAACCGATTACGCGATCGGGAACTTGAATGCGCCATGCCGGAGTTTTGTTTTGCGTGTCGGGTCTTTGCTGAGGATTGCGGCAACAGCCGTTATATACAAACCCGTCTGCGCCATGTGTTGCTGCCGCCTGCCAGTCTTTGCGGCTGCAATAGCAGGGATACACCAGCCCGGCTGCTTTGAGGCGGTCGAGGGTGTCTTGATACAGGTCGTAACGGCGGCTTTGATAGGCGATTTCGCCATCCCACTCAAAACCGAAAGCTTCGAGCGTGCGCAAAATGTCGGCAGCGGCGCCGGGCATTTCGCGCGGGGGATCAAGGTCTTCAATGCGGACCAGCCATTTGCCCTGATGAGCGCGCGCGTCGGCATAGGAGGCGACGGCGGTCAGTAGGGAGCCGATATGAAGCAGGCCGGTAGGGCTGGGGGCGAAACGTCCTATATACATGGCAGGGTGGTTTTGTAGGGCAGGGATAGTATGCCTGCGCGGTATTCAAATCGTGATAGAAAAGGGCGTGCCGTACACGCCCGAATTTGGGTTTCAGACGGCCTGAGACTTTTCAAAATGATTTAAGTTTCTCGGCCGTCCGTTCAATCCGCTTAAGCCAAGGGAGCCAGTAGTTTGGCGAAAGCATCTTCAAATTGTTTCAAACCGTCTTCCTGCAAACGAGTTGCCAAGGTTTCGACATCAATGCCGAGTTTGGCGGTTTCGGCAAGCTGCGCTTGGGCTTCGTCCACACCTTCGGTCAAAGTGGCTTTGGCGGTACCGTGGTCGATAAAGGCTTTGAGTGTGGCATCGGGAACAGTGTTGACGGTATGGGCGCCAATCAGGCTGTCAACGTACAAAGTGTCAGGATAAGCAGGGTTTTTCACGCCGGTAGATGCCCACAGAAGTTGTACGCGGTTGGCGCCTTTTTCGGCAAGTGCGGCAAATTCGCTGCTGCCGAAGTATTGCGCCCAATCTTGATAGGCGGCTTTGGCCAGCGCAATGGCGACTTTGCCTTTGAGGTGGTCGGGCAGGGTGGCATCCAACGCGGCATCGACACGGGAAATAAAGAAGCTGGCGACAACTTGGATATGGGAAACGTCGTGTCCCGCTTCCAAACGTTTGGCAATGCCGCGCGCGTAGGCTGCATAGGCTTTGAGGGTTTGGGCGCGGGAGAAAAGCAGAGTCAGGTTGACGCTGATGCCGTCTGAAACAAGGGTTTCAAGCGCTTCGATGCCTTCGTCGGTTGCCGGTACTTTAATCATGGCATTTTTACGGCCGATGGCGGCGTGCAGGCGGCGCGCTTCTTCAACCGTGCCTTGTGCGTCTTTGGATAGTTCAGGCGAAATTTCGAGGCTGACGAAGCCGGTTTTGCCGCCGGTGGATTCGTGTTCGGCAAGGCACACGTCGCAAGCGGCTTGCACATCGGCAACTGCCATGGTTTCGTAGCGTTGTTTTGGCGTCAGGTCTTGTTGTTTGAGCGCGGCTACTTCATCGGCGTACAGGGAGTCTCCGGCAAAGGCTTTTTGGAAAATGGCAGGATTGGAAGTGACGCCACACACACCTTGTTTCAGCATTTCTACCAATTCGCCGCTTTGTACCAGCGAACGGGAGAGATTGTCCAACCAGATTTGTTGTCCTAATGCTTTAACGTCCGATAAAATAGTCATCTCTGATTCCTTTTACATAATAGGTTTGTTTGTGAAGTGGCGGTAATGCTACGCCGATTCGATGAATTTGAACAGTTTACAGCCGATTAATTTGGGCAAAACAAACCTAAATTCAAGCACGAAAGGTGGCTTTGATGGCGGAAAACACACTTTATCTCGACTGGGCGCGCGATGTATTGGATACGGAAGCCGAAGGTTTGCGTGAAATTGCAGCGGCGTTGGACCATGATTTTGTCCGTGCGGCGGAAGCGTTGTTGCACTGCAAGGGCAGGGTAGTCATTACCGGCATGGGCAAGTCCGGACACATCGGCCGTAAAATGGCGGCAACCATGGCTTCCACCGGTACGCCTGCGTTTTTCGTCCATCCTGCCGAAGCGGCGCATGGCGATTTGGGCATGATTGTGGACCACGATGTCGTGGTTGCCATTTCCAACTCCGGCGAAAGCGATGAAATTGCAGCGATTATTCCGGCGTTAAAACGCAAAAACATCACGCTTATTTGTATCACTGCTCATCCGACTTCGACCATGGCGCGCCATGCCGATATCCATATTACCGCGGCGGTTTCCAAAGAAGCCTGCCCGCTCGGCCTTGCGCCGACTTCCAGTACGACCGCCGTGATGGCATTGGGGGATGCGCTGGCGGTGGTATTGTTGCAGGCGCGTGCGTTTACGCCGGACGATTTTGCTTTAAGCCATCCGGCCGGCAGCTTGGGCAAACGCCTGCTGCTGCGCGTGGCGGATATCATGCACAAAGACGAAGCCCTGCCAGCCGTTTTGTTGGGCACGCCGTTGAAAGAAGCCATTGTCCGCATGAGTGAAAAAGGCTTGGGCATGTTGGCGGTAACCGATGCCGAAGGCCGTCTGAAAGGCGTATTTACCGATGGCGACTTGCGCCGTCTGTTTCAAGAACGCGACAGCTTTGCCGGTTTGAAAGTGGACGACATCATGCACGCTTCGCCAAAAACCATCTCCGCCGACCGTCTCGCCACCGAAGCTTTGAAAGCCATGCAAAGCGGCCATGTGAACGGTTTGCTGGTGGTCGAAGAAAACGGCGTACTGATTGGCGCGCTGAACATGCACGATTTATTGATGGCACGAATTGTCTGAAACGACGGCAAAAACGTTTTCAGACGGCCTTATGCTAGAATAGGCCGTCTGAAATAAGGAAACCTTATGCAAAACCTCTCTTCCGACCTGCAACAACGCGCTTTAGGTATCAAACTGCTGATACTGGATGTGGACGGCGTTTTGACCGACGGCCGCATTTTTATCCGCGACAACGGCGAAGAAATCAAATCGTTCCACACTTTGGACGGACACGGTTTGAAAATGCTTCAGGCCGGCGGCGTGCAAACAGCAATTATTACCGGCCGCGATGCGCCTTCCGTCGGTATCCGCGTGAAGCAGCTCGGTATCAACTATTACTTCAAAGGCATTCACGACAAACGTGCTGCCTACGCCCAATTACGCGAACAGGCCGGTGTAGAGGAGCATGAGTGCGCCTTTGTCGGCGACGATGTTGTCGATTTGCCCGTGATGGTGCGTTGCGGATTGGCGGTCACCGTCCCTGAAGCGCATTGGTTTACTTTGCAATACGCCCATTATGTAACTCGGCGTTCCGGCGGCGCAGGCGCGGTGCGTGAAGTGTGCGATTTGATTATGCAGGCGCAAGGTACGCTTGAACCTGCTTTGAAAGAGTATGTACGATGAAAATCAGATGGCGTTACGGAATCGCCTTTCCGCTGGTGTTGGCCGTCTCACTCGGCGCACTGGCGGCGTGGCTCGGCCGCATCAGCGAAGTACAAGTCGAAGAAGTTGTCCTCAATCCGAATGAGCCTCAATATTCGATGAAAGGCATCAACGGCAAACGTTTTGACCAAGAAGGCCGTCTGAAAGAAAATCTGAGCGCGGTCGATGCCGTTCAATATCCGAATAGCGCGGATGTGCATTTGGATAAACCGCATCTTTCGTTTTACCGCGACGGCAGCCTGCTGTATGAAGTCGGCAGCGACAAGGCTGCGTACAATATTCAAAATAAAAAAGTCGTTTTTGAACAAAATGTCGTCTTAAATAAAGCGGCAGATGCCAAGCGTTTGGCCGGCATCGTCAAAACCGAACGCTTGAATGTCGATACCGAAGCGCAATACGCCCATACCGACAGTCCCGTTACTTTTCAATACGGACAGTCCAGCGGTCAGGCAAACGGCATGACTTATGACCACAAAACCGGTTTGCTGAATTTCCCTTCCAAAGTGAAAGCCACAATTTATGATACAAAAAATTTGTAAAACCTTAGCCCTTGTTGCCGTTTTTGCCGCCAGCCCGGCCTTTGCACTGCAAAGCGACAGCAAGCAGCCGATTCAAATCGAAGCCGACCAAGGCTCGCTTGACCAAAACAACCAAAGCACCACCTTTTCCGGCAACGTCATCATCAAACAAGGCACGCTCAATATCCGTGCCGGCAGCGTAACCGTTTCACGCAACGACAAAAGCGAGCAGTTGATGAAAGCCACCGGCTCGCCCGTCAAATTCAGCCAAGAGTTGGACGGCGGCAAAGGCGTGGTCAACGGCCAAGCCAATACCGTCACGTATTCTTCCGCAGCCAGTCTGGTTACCCTGACCGGCAATGCCAAAGTACAGCGCGGCGGCGATGTGGCCGAAGGTGCGGTCATCACTTATAACACCAAAACCGAGGTTTACACCATCAACGGCAGCGCCAAATCCGGTGTGAAATCCGCCGCCAAATCCGGCCGCGTCAGCGTTGTCATCCAGCCGTCCAGCACGCAAAAAAATAAATAAGAAAACACACAAAAAGGCCGTCTGAAAAAAGGTTCAGACGGCCTGAGGTCAATATCGAAAGTCAACAGAATATGAGCGCAAACAACAGCCGTCTTGTGGTTCAAAACCTGCAAAAAAGTTTCAAAAAACGCCAAGTCGTCAAAAGCTTCTCCC
>ERZ773212.1566-NODE-1566-length-10410-cov-9.132110_pt1 | contig 10410 bp, 10 predicted proteins | sample MGYA00581005_ERZ773212 | MGnify/ENA primary metagenome ERZ773212 (study PRJEB29015, sample SAMEA2738154) | human oral metagenome | biome: human oral; feature: human-associated habitat; material: saliva | place: China | collected 2196 ...
ATGTTGAAGAGTACATCCCACACGCTGACCTTCGTTTGGTTATCAACCAACCATTCGCAGTTACTTCAACTGTTGGTCAATACGACGTTTTTGTAAACGTTGATGGTGGTGGCTACGCTGGTCAATCAGGCGCTATCCGTCACGGTATCGCTCGTGCCCTTCTTCAAGTAGACCCAGACTTCCGCGATTCATTGAAACGCGCAGGCCTTCTTACTCGTGATGCTCGTATGGTAGAACGTAAGAAACCAGGTCTTAAGAAAGCTCGTAAAGCTAGTCAGTTCTCAAAACGTTAAGAAACGGCTACAATACAGCATTTATCAACACTTCATGGTTCACACCATGGGGTGTTTTTTTGACGTTTTTTAACAAAATTCACACCACTTTTCACGCCAAATTCACACCATTACTTTTTAAGATTGCGGTAGGCAATTTCCCCAACAGCCATTGGAATGACATTTGAGGTATTAACGTAAGTTTTTGTAGTGAGAGTGTCGCTATGTGTGAGAGCTTCAGAAATGGCTTCCAGTGATGTTCCTGCTTGTTTAGCAAGAGTTGCGCCTGTATGGCGTAATTTGTGAGGTGTAGCGTGTGTCAGTTCCTTGTGTCTCCTTTTAACAGATTTCATCTTATTATTGAGGTAATCTGCATGTAGGGGGCTGTTCACGTTACCTTTCATGTCGATGTAGGTAAAGACATATTGTTCATCAGATTGGATAATACCGAACTTAGCTAATTCTGACCGTTGTTGTTTTTTCCATGCAATTAATAAGTCCGTTAGTTCAGCAGGAATTCCAAAAGTAGTCTTTTTATTTCCTTTTGTAGATTTTGGATTCTTGTATTTATCTAATGCCTGTATTAGCTGAATTTCCTGATGTTTTAGGTTGATGTGTTTCCATTGGAGACCATAACTCTCAGACTTTCTATCCCCCAAGAAAAACGTTGTGTAAAATAGTACATAGTCTTTGAACGAGAGTTTTTCATTTTCTAAATCCTCTTCAAATGCGGTGAACCATGCTTGGAGTTCTTCTTGTGTGAGATATAAATCCTCGTCACGTTTAGCATCCTGCAATTTTATTTTCTTAGTAGCTTTAATTCGCTTGATAGTTTTAGAGATACGGTTGGTCTCTATATATTCGAGTTCCTCCGCCCAATCAAAGATAGAATTGACATAGCTTCTGATTACCTTGAAATTGGCATACTCTTCAGCTTTTTGAGTAAGTAAATTCAAAACCACTTGTTTGTTTTGATTGAGAAAATCAATAGAGTAGTTTCCTAATAGTGGTAAGATATGTTTTCTAAACACTATTTCAGTACCGCTAATTGTTGCTTGAGAGGGTGGTCTATTTGTTGTGGTTGTTTGTCCTGCAATATAGGAATCCCACCAAACTTGCTGGTAAAATTCTTTGAATTGAATAGAGCCAGTTTTTTCAAGTGATGAAACAGAACCTCCGCTTAGTATTCTATCGATTTTATTTTGTAACTCTAGTTCATATTTTTTGGCATCGCTCCTTAATTTAAAACGTTTTTCAATTACCTTCTTATCAATTCCCAGTGAAGTTTTAGCCTCTTCTGGGATATAAACACGAAGGCGATAAGTTCCGTTTTTTGTTTTTGTAATTGACATAGTATTCTCCTTGTGAATTGAGCTAGAAAAATACCTTGGCTTAATTATAACCAAACCAAGGTAAAATTGCTATTGTTTGTGCATCCATTTAGTGAGTTCAAACCTATCGAATCGAACTGTTTTTCCAACTCGAATGATTGGCAGCCCCTTATTAATCCAAGTATCTAACGTATTATTTGAAATGCCGAGATAGTCACAGGTCTGCTGTTTATTCAAAAATGGATTCTCTAAGTTGCTGTTATTCAGACAATTTTCAATTTCTTGTTTGATTAAATCAGAAATCAAAAGCTGAATCTGATGTATCTGTTCATCAGGAAGAATTACTTGCATTTGGATTACTCCTATTCTGTGGTAAAATAGGAGTAGTGATAATATTTTCACTACTCTTGATGTCTGTCAGTTGCTCCGCTAAAAGTATCTGACAGGCTTTTTACTTTGTCGTAAAACTCTGTAGTATATTCTTTCATACCGTATGGAGTTTCATGTTTTGTGGTACGTGAAAAAGTCGGTGGGCTATTAATTTTATAAGTCTCCATAAGTTCCCTCTTTGTTGTTGTAATTTCCAAAGGTTTTTCAATTCCTCTGCTTGTACGATAAATACGAATCCCTTTTGGATACATGTACAAACGAGCACCTTTTACAATTGCTTTATTTTGAGAATCCCTATCACCTATTTGCAAATTTGATAGATAAGCAATCAGATAATTGCCAACCTTATCCGCCCTCTTTAATCGCTTAGTCTTTGTAAAACCTTTCCCCACATCTTAGCAAGGTCATTATTAGGAATGGTTAGTTCGGAATCGTTTTTTAATAATACATGCAAATGCCAACATCCAGTAGCCTGTGGTTCAATGACCGTGATGTAGTCAATGTTTTCAAACTTAGTACGAATGCGTCGAATGAACGCTTTGAAATCCATGTAAACTATAGCGGGCTCAGTAACATGGTCACGGTAGGTCAATGTAATCCAGAGCTGATTTTTTCCACCTGTAAAATTATGGGCTATTATACGGCGTAACTTTTTCATGGTTTGTTTTGTTGATTTGAGATTATCCAACCTACTATTGTTGGAAGTATCCATGTCATAAATTTCTCCAGTCTCAAGATTTACGTATCGCTTACCCTCTATCACTTTGATAGTTTGTTCTTGTTGACCGTTGGCGGTTGTCATTTCAATCGTATTACCATACACGTAACTTTTTACAATTTTACTATGTTCTATTTGCTTCATACTTTGCACCTATAAAAACATGCTCTGTGCTTTTGTTTGACGCTTATCAAGTTAAGAGCGTCAAATTTACGATGATTCAATTTAGATTTATTCCATGATTTATTGACAACAGGTTCCCTAAGATGATTAAGCTAATTGTGTCGGAACGGACGAACAAAGTTCGACCGCCCCGCCCCAATCAGTCTATCTTATCTTAGCCTACTGTCAACAACTTTCACGGCATAATAATTAAATCATCTGTTAGTGGTTCTGTTAAGAATCTAACTTGGTATACTGCCTTGCAATGGCATCCACCATTAGTTCTCTATCCTTAATATAAGGAATCATAATGCGTCGAACTGGTTCTCCATAAACTTGAGCGAAGCCTTTACCTACTGGAGATGATTCTGGTTTTTCTGATTCGTCAGTAATTTCAAAGACCATACGAGCGCCTTCGGTAGTTATCCCACCAAGAGCTACTTTAACTCCAAGGTTCCCCCTCCCCTCAGTACCACCAAAATAGGTTGAATCAGCTTGCTGGAGCCCTACAATAATTCGATAGCCCCCTTGAACTGTTCCAAGACTGCGGGAAAGCCTCAACATGTTCTTAAATTGTCTCAAAAATTCGTCACGCTCTTTTTTTGTTGGATAACTTTCTACAAGACTAGAAAGCTCATCGATGATGATGTAGATGACCTTATCTCCAATATCATCTTTTCCACTCTGATAAGCTTTAAATTGCCTGTATAGATTGTTCCAAGCATCTTTAGTATCATCAGCTGAAGAATAATGTCCGCTGATGTCTCCGTGAAATGGTGCCCAGTCTTTACCTTTTTTGTAATCAAGGATATAAAGTTCATCATCTTCACTCTTCAAAGCATCTATGAGCCATAACCAATAAGTCAATGCTCCAGTTTTACCTGCTCCTGTCGAACCAACTAAGAGTACGTGACTGTTTAAGTCAATAAATTTATAGTTACCTTTTCGGTCTGCCCACAGAGGAAATTTTCCATGTGCGTTTTTTCTAGCTTTTTCTCTATTTTGATTGAGCAAAGATAAAGGTAAAATATCAAGTTCACTTTCACGATTAACACGAGCCATTTCTGCTACTCTGCTGGCTTGGTTCTCTACTATTTTGTCTACAAACAGAACCTGTACTGACCAACTGGAAGATGTAACAAAATTATGTAAATATATCTGACCAAAATCACTAAAGGCCCATCCGAAGTTCATATTATAAGACTTAAGTCGCTCTTTCAGTGCATAGAATTCTTTATCTTTAAGTCTATATTTGAAATGAAGTACAAGTTTATTATTAATCCAATTCCAACCTGCAAGAAGATTTCTCAACTCTTCATCTGAATTCCAGTCTGTACTTAAGACAGAATTAAACCAATTGGCAAAAGATTTATACCTTTCTTGAGGTGTCGGTTCAGTGGGTGATGGCGTTTTTACTAGTTGATTTTCAATAGAATTAAAAATTGTCCTCACAGGAGCTACAAAAGTAGCAGCTAAGCAAGCAAAAGTCTTTCCCAATATATCATCACTTGATTCTTGCTCTATCAACCGATAAGATAGAAGCCAGTTCTGCCTGAAGTCAGGTAATGCGATAAGCATAGTTATTAAAAGTACAATTGAGAACACTAACATATAAAAAACCTCCGATTTATAAATCTACAATTTCATCAGTTTCAACTACTGAAGCTGTCAAACTAAGCTGGTTGCGATATTCACCGTACACAACAGCTTTCTCAATTTCAGTAACCTTGCAAAGGGTTACCATTGGCTGAAAAGCTGAATAAGCTTCGATTGAGGCAAATGGGACTTTGACTATGATTTGCTCTCCAAGATTAGTCTTATCGTTTGGGTACTCACTGTTATCCTGACAAATGAGAAGTGTTACTTTTACACCTTTTGTAAGTTCAGAACCGCTATCACTTTTTTCTACCCACTGAGTAGCAGTGATAAAGCGTAGCTCTTTGTGAGCAAGAAACTGAGAAGCGTTGAACACTGTGAAATGTGATAAATTTTTTAGAGCCATGATGTCATCTCCTTGGCATTCGCATTCTCCAAATAGGTATGGTACCTGCTGAATTGGAAAGTAATAATAGAATCAGCATCTAAAACGAAAAAGAGATTTCGAGTTGCAACTTGTTATCTCAATGGTTTTATTATATAATCAATGCACTATATTCACTGGGCAAAGAAAATGTCCAATTTGGAGGGATTATGGAACACTTTCAATATTTTCAAAAATTAATAGCAAAATTGAATAGTAATTATACAGTTGAATCAATAAATGGATTTATTAAAGAATACTATTCTGAGATATTGGAAAGACAATATACGATGGATAAAGAATCAGGTATTGCTATTAGCAGGATGGATTTTTATTTACAATTAAAGGAGGAATTTTTTGAACCTAAATGTATTAAGTTAGATGAAAAAACATTCAGAAGGTGGCGAAATAAGAAGTTGAAAAAGGGCTTACCAGAAAAATATTTTGAAATTTTTCGAGACTTTCCTGCTACTGAAGAATTGTTCAATGAATATTATTTTGAAAATTTTTGGAATGCAGTGATGAATCAGACTGACCAAACATTCTTAAAAACTTGTTATGATTTACGAGGAACAAAATTGTTTCAAATTATTGATTTTATATTACCTATTCTAAAAGCGAAAAATGACCTGCCTATTGAAGAGTATCTTGCAGAGCTTAAGAGAGCAGTTTGGGAGTATGAAGTAGAACAAGAGTGCCTATATGAATATGAATTTGATGGCTTACCTAGATATTCTTTTAATAGGAAATCGTCCTCAATTTTGTTTCCTTATAAAAAAGTCATCAAGAAGAAAAAAGTTAAATATATTTTAAATTATAAAATACCACGAAATGTTGTGGCTGAAATACGAGAACAAAATCATTTTCAAAAAGCCTTGGAAAATGAAGATAAAAATGAAGAAAATGAAAATAATGGTGTGAATGATTAAAGCTAGAAGCAGTATCTAGTTTTAATTCATATGACTCCGTGGTGTAATGGGGTAAGAGAAATTTTTTATTAGAGGTTAAAGTAGTGTATTGGTTGCTTTACTAAATAAAGATGCTTTAAAGACGGTGCAACTACTGGGATTTAATTATAAAGAAGTGATTGGAGAACCTTTAACAGAAGTCTGCTCGAATGCAATTAGAGAAAAACTTGGCGTTAAACATAGACCAAATAAAAAATCATCTAAATAATGGTGTGAACTTTTGGTATTAGTTAGCTCAATTCAGTGATTTTTAGGGTAAAATTCACACCATTCAGATGAAATTAGTTAAAATTAGATGAAATTTAGAGTTGCGAAGAATTGTAAAAACGTTGCTATTAAAGCTTTTTGATATTTATTCAAATAAAAGTTGTTCAAACCAGGTCTTAAGAAAGCTCGTAAAGCTAGTCAGTTCTCAAAACGTTAATCAATACGATTATATCAAGGTTTACAGACATTCAAGAATTTTCTCTTGGATGTCTTTTTTGACGCTAAATTCAAGAGTTTCCCTGAGATTTCCCTTAGTCATTTTTCAAGCTACGAAAAGCAATCTCACCAGCTGGCATTTCTACGTTATCTAATGTATTCACATATTCTTTTAGTGATAGCAGTATCGCTATGGGACAGTGCTTCTGAGATAGTAGCCAGTGAGACACCTGAGATTTTAGCTAGCGTTGCTCCTGTATGTCGTAGTTTATGTGGGGAAGCGGGAGCTAGTTCGGGATGCCTTTTTCTAATAGTTTTCATGCGGTAGTTAAGATATTCAATATGGAGACATTTATTGATGTTGTTTTTATTATCATTATAGGTGAATAGAAATTGGCTACTATTTTGTTTAATAAACCTCCTGCGAAACAAAATATGGTAAACTAGATACATGAATTACGAATCAAGCAAAACACTTTCTGACACCCGATTTAAACGTCTGGTTGGCATTGAAAGAACAACCTTTGAAGAGATGATGAAAATCCTGACAGTTGCTTATCAGACCAAGCACTCGAAAGGTGGTCGTAAACCCAAGATGAGTTTAGAAGACATCTTGATGATCACTCTTCAATATTTACGTGAATACCGCACCTGTGAACAGATTGCGGCTAGTTTTGGTGTGCATGAAAGTAATCTCATTCGTCGCAGTCATGGGGTTGAAGAAGTCTTAGTTCAAAATGACTTCACCATCGGAAAAGCGACTATAAAAGACATAGATACAGTCATCATTGATGCGACAGAAGTGAAAATCCAGTGTCCCCAAAAAGCAACAGGTAAACTACTCTGGGAAAAAGAAATTTCATGTTAGTAAGGCACAAGCGATTGTAACGGCACAGGGAAGAATTCTTTTCGTTGATATTCAGCTAGATTACTACCACGACATGACTCTCTTTAGAAAGAGTCGATGTGACTTGTATGAAGCTGCTGAAATCTTGGTAGACAGTGGATATCAGGGGCTCATGAAGATGTATCCACAAGCCAAAACACCTATCAAATCAAGTAAATTATAACCTTTAACAGAGGGAGATAAATCCTATAATAAGGAGCTGTTTTCACGTCGTATCAAAGTGGAGAATGTATTTGCAAAAGTGAAAGTATTTAAAATTTTTTCAACCACTTATCGTAATCATAAGAAACGATTTGGATTGCGAATGAATCTGGTGGCTGGTATCATCAATTTCGAAAGGAAACTTTAGTTTCGCAGGAAGGCTATTGTAAAAATAAGCAAATTTAAATATAATTAAGATAATGAATGATATTAAATATTTTCTGGAGGAGAAATGAGTATTGATGCACCAAAGGTATATATTTCGAAAACTGAGGATTTTATCAATGTCAATCCAATTGTTGAGGAAGAAATTGTAGGATTTATTAAATTTTCAGATTATATTAAAGATGCGGGAGAAAAAGAAAATCATTTTCAACAATTAGTTTCTGGAAAAGTCTTTTTTCCATATATTAAATTATTTGAAGAGACGGGCACTGAAGCTCAAAAAGCAATTGAAGGATCTACAGAATATACAAAATATATTAACGGAAATGTTACGTTATCAAATTCTCTAATTACAACAAATTGGGGAAGAAAATACTGTATTCAAAGTCCCAAAGGAGTAAAATTTGTTAATACAGTAGATTTACTTATTGGAAACTTTCCCATGCTTCCTGATTATTTGAATCCCAAATATTTACAAATTGCTATTAAGGAGTACTTGGAAAAAGATGATTATGACTTAGTATTAGTTCCTGATAGGTTTATACAAAGTGGTACTAAAGAGGAAAATGGTGAAGTATTCGATTATTATCGTTTCGATAATTTTAAGTTTGAGTTTAATAGTTCCTTAGAAACGACTTGGAGAATTTCTTGTTTTACCCAGATAACAAAAAGCGATATTGAGAACGGTAAATTAAGTAGCACTTTTATAAAAAATCTTTTAAATCAAGAAACGGATAAAGGAAGCATAGCGTTTGATGATCGTGGTAATTTTCGCCCATTTATCTATGTAGGTGTAGATACAATGAAAGATGCATTGAATGGGAAAGAATTTTATTATGGCACTGTACACTATTATGATAAGAAAAAGAAAAACTTCACGTATTCATTTAATGATATAATAGGAACCCCAGATTTAATTCTTTTGGAGAAACCTAGTGAGTATAAAGAACAGAAGGAATTTAGAATTATAGTGGGCGGACCTAATAAAAAGTTTGGTGAATTAGATAATCCTTTGGTAGATTTGTTTGATCCTCAAATGATTAAATTTGGAGAAAGTGAGCAAGAACTGAGAAATATAGAAATTAAATAGAAAATTTCAAGAAATTCACTTTTTTTATTTTCTATAAAATTCTAATTTTTGATGAATTCCACTGATTTATTACTTGATTGTTCTATTAATGAGTTGTACACTATGAATATATGTCACTGTGTCGAGGTGCTAAGATGAAGAGAGATATGGATTTATGTCGTTTGATTCTTTTTAAAATTGAGGATGAGTATAGAGCAACTGCGTTGTTTAATTTACAAATTGATGGATATGATATAGAGACAATAGCCTACCATTGCGACTTGTTATTTAAAGCGGGTTTAATAAAAAATTATAAAGCAACGTATGCTAGTGATAGACTCTATTTTTTTAGTGTTGGCGCTTTGACTTGGGAAGGACATGATTTTCTAGATAAAATAAGAGAAAACACTATGTGGAATAGGACTAAGAATAGTATCAAAGAAAATGCTCTACCTATGACTTTGGAAGTAATTAAAAGTGTAGCAACCAGTTTTATAAATGATCGTCTAAGTAAATATTTAGATGGCTCTTTATAGGAGTAATAAATTTCCCTATTTCAAACAAACTTATTCAATTTTTTTGAAATAAAAAAGCAGTACAAGTCTGCTAAAGTTTGATATAAAGCTATTTATAAATTACTTAAAATTAACCCGTGTCAAACCAGGTCTTAAGAAAGCCCGTAAAGCGTCACAATTTAGTAAACGTTAATCAACACGATTATATCAACGTTTCAAAGCACTCAAAAGTTTACCTTATGGGTGCTTTTTTCGTATTTTTTGAAAAAGTTCACCTCAAAGTTCACCTTATTTTTACCTTAATCTTGAATATTATTTTGTTAATAGTCTTTTGTGTTATAATGTAAAAACGATATGAAAAAACGGTAATGTAAAATAAGTTGTGTAAACACAAAAAGGAATAAATTCGTTATAGTAGAGTTGCGAAACATTACTAAAAAGAGACTTATTCCTATGACACAGTTTACCACAGAATTGTTAAGTTCCTAACCCAAAAGCAAGATATTGATGAATTTTTCCAATCTTCTCTTGAAACAGCTATGAACAACCTGCTTCAAACAGAGTTATCAGCCCTAATTTGCGGGCTTACCTTAGGGATTGCCACACCTTGGGCGGTTTGCATGATGCAAAATTGGTAAACCAAACATACGTTAGTGGATGGTCAACGTCTATACTTTGACGGGACTGGAGCACAACTGTTCGGTAACTAGATTAAGTGGTTTCTTCTAACCATCATCACGTTGGGAATCTATGGCTTCTGGTTAACTATCAAAATGGAGCAATGGATTGTGAAACATACTCATCACGCTTAATCATGAAACTGCATCTTCTTTTATAGGAGATGCAGTCTTTTGTTCTTAGAATAAGGAAACTGAAATTTTGTCTGTTCTCTATCTTGGAAAGGATATAAAAATCTTTCAAACTGATGGATTTCTTCAGGGAAAGACCATGAAATTTTTGATATAATAAGGAGGATAGACTGATAGATACTTTTTTATTTGTCTAGGAAAAAGGGATATTTTTCAAAAGACTTACAGGTGAGAACTAAGAAAATTTAAATACATATGTAATATTTGACAGAAAATCACTCTGCCCTCATCAATGGATAAACAGAAATAAATCAAATAAAAGGAGTAACCAATGACCAGAAACTATTCAACACGGGAATACCGTGAAAAATTATACGATGATCTTCATGTTAGATCGAGAGATATAGCGATTTTGATGTGTGCAATTTTTATTGCCTCTATCGGACTAAATATGAATTCA
>ERZ773212.1571-NODE-1571-length-10395-cov-2.488395_pt1 | contig 10395 bp, 10 predicted proteins | sample MGYA00581005_ERZ773212 | MGnify/ENA primary metagenome ERZ773212 (study PRJEB29015, sample SAMEA2738154) | human oral metagenome | biome: human oral; feature: human-associated habitat; material: saliva | place: China | collected 2196 ...
TGATTTTTTGTTTTTATGATTCGAATTTAGGGCATAGTTAGAAACCCCAATGGTGATTTTACCCTCAGGCTTTTTAGAATTAATCGCCTCGGCAAGATCTCGGAAATTACCAGAGAAAATCTGACCCAGCTTAATCGAGCCACCCAGCCGATCAATCGAGACTACCTTATTAGTTTCAAAAACCGAGAGTTCTGGTCCGATCAGTTTGGCATTTGAGTCGTAAATCGCTTGGATTTCCGCCAAAGAAATTTTCGGAAGTCGTCCCAGCACTGCAATATATTTCATAATCTTATTTTATCATGTATAATAAAAAAGCTATGTTTAAAAAGATTCTCAGTATTGTCACGTTATTATTAGTCGGTGTGGTTGTTTATGGCGCACGTAATGAAATTGTTTCGGTCTTCCAATGTATTTTTGGTGGTCAATGTATGGATGGTTCGCACTTCTCCATTAATTTCTGGATTGTTTTGCTTCTAGTTCCAGAACAACTCTTCATGTATTACAGCGCTGGTAAAATTTTCTTCTCTTATATGGCCGGGAAAGCCAAATCTCAGAAAAATATCACCAGAATTCCCGCTGGTAAGTCTACCAAATCCGAAAAAGCTAAATCTGAAAAAACCGATGCTGATACCGATGCTGACGTAAAAGCTTTCGAAAAGCTCACCACCTGGCAACTTGCGCGTATTTCCTTCGAATTAAACTTCGTTAATCATGCCATTCCTTCTGGTGGAGTCTCTGGTCTTGGTTACATTACTTGGCGCTTAAAGAATTTTGGCGCTACCGCCGGTCAGGTTAGCTTCATGTATCTCTTGCGCTACGTGATTACTATTCTCGCTAACCAAACGCAAACTATTTTGGCGATTATTTTCTTATTAGTGACAAATAGTGTGCCAAATACCGCACTTTGGATGGTCGGGGCTGTAGCCGCCATGAGTGTCGGGGTGATCCTTGGTATCGTTTTGATGATTGTGATTGTCTCGAATCGTAAACTTATCGATTTTGCCGCCAAAAAGGTGGCCGCCATCATTAACGGATTAGTTCGTATTGTCACTTTTGGTAAGAAAAAGCAAATTATTGAGACTAAGAAAGTCCAAAAATACTTCCTTGATCTTCATGAAGACTTCCTTACTGCGAAGCGTGATAAAAAGATTTTGGTTGGTCCAGTGCTTTGGGGCTTCCTCTATAACTTCCTCGAAATTGCGACCTATGAAATTGTCGCCATTGCCATTGGTCACCCAGAAATCTTCCCACAAATCATGGTCGCAGAAGCTCTCGGCTCGGTCGTCGGTGCGGTTCTTCCTACCCCTGGTGGTGTCGGTGGTTATGAAGGCTCGATGGTTGCCGTGATGACCGTACTTGGTAGCGATCTCGCGGTTGCTAGTACCACGGTCCTTGTCACTCGTATGATTGTTCTGCTTAATACTATCGTTTCTGGCTATGGTTTTTACCAAAATGCCATCTCCAAGATTGGTAAAGAAGAGAAACAAAAAATCTTCGAAGGGGAATCTGCGGAGTAATGGCAGAATCGCCAAAATATTCCGTCTCTGATTTTATTGCCGTCGCCAACCACGCCTTAGATTACACTTTTCCGGATTGTGTAGTCTACGGCGAGGTGGCGAATTTTAATGTCAGTCAGAATCGTTGGATTTTCTTCGATCTTAAGGACCAAGAATCGGTGATTAATTGTTTTATGGTGGCTTCGAGTCTCCGCACGCCAATCGAGAACGGCATGAAAATTGCCGTCCAGGCCACCCCGAAAATTTTTAATCGCTCCGGTCGCTTTACTCTTACGATTAAACAATACGCTCTTATTGGCGAAGGAAATATTAAAAAAGCCTACGAACTACTTAAGGCGAAATTAACCAAGGAAGGCCTTTTTGATCCTGCCAGAAAGCGAAGTATTCCAGCTAATCTCGAACGTATCGGCGTGATTTCCTCCACTCAAGCGGCCGGTTATGCGGATTTTATTAAAATCATTAATGCTCGCTGGGGTGGTCTAGAAATTCGCGTAGCTAATACCAAGGTCCAGGGGCTCGGCGCGGCCGATCAGGTTATTCGGGCCTTGGATTTTTTTAACCAAGAAAATAAAATCCAGATTATTGCCATTATTCGTGGCGGTGGCTCGAAGGAAGATCTCGCATGTTTTGATGATGAAAAACTCGTTCGCGCTATTGCGGCTAGTAAAATTCCCGTGATTACCGGGATCGGTCACGAGATTGACACTTCACTCGCCGATCTCGCCGCTGATGTCGTGGCTTCTACTCCAAGTAATACCGCCGAAATGTTATCGAAAGACAAGAAACTCGAAATCGCCAATCTCTACCGTCTGCTCTCTCGTGCTAAGTTACAAATTGAACGTAGTCTCGACGCGTCGAAACTCGAAGTCAAGCGAAATCTCCTTCGTACTAAACAGCAAATCTTAAATCAAATCCTGCGTGAATTAAATCAACTTAAATCCACCCAAAAAGTCATTGAAAACCTCAATCCCGAAACTATTCTGAAAAAAGGTTACGCTATCCTTAAGGGTGAGTTAAAGATTGACTCTGAAATTTCGCTAGAAACTCTCGACTCCGAAATCTCCGCCCGTATTACAAAAATCAAATCTAAAGAAAGGAAAACTCATGACTAAAAAATCCGTTGGCGCCAAAATCGAACAGCTCAACCAAAACCTCGAATGGTTTTATGGTGACGATTTTAGGCTCGAAGACGCTGCCAAGAAATACCAAGAGGCTGCTGAGCTGGCAAAGGATATTGAGGAAGAACTCGAAACCTTGAAGAATCAAATCGAAGTCATCTCAAAAGATTTCAGCATTGAATAAAACACTAAAAATAATCATTAAAATCCTTAAGCTAACTTGTAAAAAACCTAATTCCTAGTAAAATATAATTATGGATAATTCAAACAACAATCCTTTTTTAGCATCGAATCAATTTAATCAATCTGGTCAAACTCCAGCTAATTTTGGTGCTAATAATCCTTCAGGCAGTAACCCATTCGCTCAAAATAGCCCTATTTCTCCTACAAATAATTCCGCCCAGGCAAATCCAGCAAATTCATCCGCCCAACTAAACTCTACAGCTTCAGGCAATTCAGCTAATTCTACTGCTTCCGCGAATTCCGGCGACATCTATCAAAATCTCTACCAGAGCCCATTCACTCCTGGCATGCCAGCCGCTAATCCTCTTAACAAAAATTATGCCGATATGACTGGCGAAGAACGTAAAGAAGCGAGCCGTATTGCCAAGGCCAAAAATCGTATTGATCTTATGAAAACCGTCGGACTCATCGTGGTGTCTCTGCTTGCGGTCCTCTTCATCGGCCTCTTTATTTGGATGTGGGTGAAATGGAACGACGCCAGTACTAATGTGAAGGGCAAAGTCGATGTGGCGGTAGCCGAAGCTAAGAATGAACTCCAGACCAAGCTCGAATCAGAGTTTGAGGAAAAAGAAAAATACCCATATAAAGTCTTCACTGGTCCGACTGATCTCGGTGAATTAAGCTTCGAATATCCAAAAACTTGGAGTCTCTACGTTCAAAGTAGCGCCAGTCGTGGCGGTGACTACGCTGCCTATCTTAATCCAGGTCAGGTGAACGTAGTTCAGGAAGATACCGTAATGGCACTTCGTGTGAGGATTAAGGGAACTCTCTTCGACCAGGATTAGTGAGTATGCTGAAAAAGTGCGCTCTGGCGATATGACCCTTTCGACCACCGTAGTAAATGGTAACAATGTCAACGTCTACACTGGCAAAATGAACAATGAATATCAGGGTATTATCTGCGTCTTCAAGCTCCGCGACAAGACTGTCGTACTTCAAACTGATTCCACCAGTGTCTTTAGTGACGACTTTTATCGCATTCTCAAAACCGTCAAATTTAATAGCTAAATTTATCCGAAAAATCTGCAACCCCCGCACCACTTTGCGGGGGATTGTTCAAGCATTTTGCCTAAAAAATCAGTGCTATAATTAATTTATGAATAGTGAGGCAAATGGCATTTTTGTAGTTGCGCATGACTTAAAAAGTCCGCTCACTCTTATGCGCCAAATGGCCCTCGCGATGGATTTTCAAAAAGACAGCACCGCTGAACTCGAGAAATCTCGTAATAAAATTATTCGTATTTCCGAACGAGCCATGCGTCAGGTTAACGACCTCACTAAGATCGCTCGCCTCGAAGAGGGGTTATTTACCTTGGAGCCAGTTTCGATTCGTGCGGTCTGTGATGATGTGATTTCTGAACTTGAACAGCTCTTCGCCCTTAATCAGCGCAAGCTACGTTTCGAATATCGTAACAAAGCTCGCCTGGTGATTGGTAACTACGATTTAATTTTTAGTGTAATTTATAATTTTTGCGCCAATGCCATGTATTATTCCACGGTCGAAACCGAATCCTGCCTAATTATTTCCGACAAAAAAGACAAGATTGTGGTCGATGTTAGGGACTTCGGACCGAGTCTCCCTACCTCCGTTTGGCGCCAAATCAAGGCTGGTCTCACCGCTCCCACCAGCATTTCGATGCGTCCCGGAAGCTCCGGCCTAGGTCTTTATATCGCATCGAAATTTGCTAAATATCTTAATGCGGAAGTCTCCGCCGTGCGCCACCGTGACGGCGCCAGCTTCCAGGTGATTTTGCCGGTCTCGCACCAAGCGATTTTACCGATGTTTGATTAGGAGAAAAATGAACCGGCAACCAAAAAAATCATCGTCTAAAACTACACAATCAAAGACCCCGTTACTGAAAACTATGCAGCCTAAGACCCCGCGACCGATTTTCATCATCGAGGACGACCCGGATTTTGCAGAAATTTATCAGAAGCATCTAAAGCGTAATTTCCCAGAAATTCCGCTGCAAATTTTCTATAATGCGATCGAGGCCAACGCGGCCTTTTCGGAACTTAGCGAGGAAGAACTGCCATCCTTAATTATTTTGGATGTTTTACTCACTGGTCCAGATGGATTCACTTTATTAAATGAGCTCCTCTCATATCCAGAAACCAGTCAAATCCCAGTACTTTTGATTTCTTCATTGAACCTCGGTCAAATGTCTTTGCAGGCTTATAATGTCCGTGCGATTCTGAACAAAGAAACTTTCACACCAGCGGATCTTGTTAGCCAAGTTCAAGATATCCTAAAATCAATCAATCACTCATCATCTCGAAATGACGATTTGGCGATACGCGGACTGGGGGGAAGTTATGCCTGACCTGCGTACTCAAGCGATCGTGCTTTCGCGTGTTAAATATCAGGAATCCGATCGCATCCTCACACTACTTACCCCTGAAGGTCGTTTCTCGGCCATCGCGCGTGGTGTCCGCAAAGAGCGCTCTAAGTTGGCAGGCAGTATCGAGCCTTTCACGGTTTCTGACGTGGTCTTGCATTTTAAATCGCAAAACACCGATTCGGGTGGTAACCTCGCGATTTTAACCTCTGCTACCATGCTGAAGTTTTATCAAAATATCATCACCGATCTCGATACTTTAACTATTGCTTCGAATTTTCTCAAAGTGATTAATCGCCTAACCAACGACGCCGATTCTAAGGAATATTTTCAACTCCTAAAAAATGCTCTTTCGGCATTAAACACGGCAGAAAAATACCAAATTCCGCTCGTTGAGACGCATTTTTATCTTAATTTAGCTTTTATTTCTGGCGAAATGATCAATTTGGCTACTGACTCGAATGGTGACCGCCTTACGCTTGACGGTTCTTATAATTGGCATAGTTTTGACCGCTGTTTTGTGCTCGCGATGGATGGCGCCGGAGAATTTAATGCCGATACAATCAAAATTCTACGTCTTATGACCTCCATGCCGGTCGCTACTATTTTGAAAATTAAAGACATTCACACCCATCTCAATGCATTAAATATTATTTTGCGTACCCTGCGGGAAATGTTCTAATGTCCAGAGGTCGCTAAACTATTTTTTGTGGTATAATAAAGAAAAACTAACCAGGAGTGTTTATGGCAAAATTAGAAGATATTGTCAGCTTATGTAAACGTAGAGGATTTATTTTCCAAGGCTCCGATGTCTACGGCGGTATGGCTGGTACCTGGGATTTTGGCCCACTCGGCGTTAGTTTGAAGAAAAAACTCAAAGATCTTTGGTGGCAATATTGGGTGGAAAATCGTAATGATATGTACGGTGTCGATGCTGCTATTATTATGAACCCACGCACTTGGGTGGCCTCTGGTCATGCCGCTACCTTTTCCGATCCTTTGGTTGAATGTAAATCTTGTCATGGCCGTTTTCGTGCTGATAAACTAGCCAAGACCGCGGAAGGTCATGATCTTTCCACGGAAATTACCGGTGAAGAGCTCATCAAGGCCGGAATTAAATGTCCTACTTGTGGCAAAATCGAATGGGGTGAAGTCAAACCATTCAATATGATGTTCCAAACCCATGTCGGTGCTGTGTCGGATAGTAGCTCGATCGCCTATCTTCGTCCAGAGACCGCTCAGGGTATCTTCACGAATTATAAAAACGTGGTCGATACAATTTATCCAGATATGCCATTCGGTCTAGCTCAACAGGGTAAAGCTTTCCGTAATGAAATTTCGCCACGCGACTTTATTTTCCGTTGCCGCGAGCTCGAACAGATGGAAATTGAATATTTCGTCAATCCAAAAGATTGGGAACGTATCTTCGACGAATTACTCGCAGATGTGCATGACTTCCTTGAGAATGTCGTGAAACTCCCAGCTGAGAAAATCCACGAATATGACGTTCCAGCCGCCGATCGCGCTCACTACTCTAAGCGCACTATTGATCTTGAATTTGATTACCCAATTGGTTGCGAAGAATTGATGGGTATCGCTTATCGTACCGACTTTGATCTTGGTAATATCGAACGTGAGTCGAAGAAAAGCATGGTCTACCGCGACAAACGCACTGGTGAAACTTTTGTGCCTCACGTCATCGAACCGTCTTTCGGTGTCGAGCGTTTGATTATGGCTGTACTTTCGAATGCTTATCATGAAGATGAAACTAACGGTGAAAAGCGTATCGTTTTGCAACTTCCAGAACATCTTGCCCCATACCGTTTCTGCGTTTCGCCTTTGCTTAAGAATAAGCCAGAACTAGTTGAGAAGGCTAAGTCTGTCTATGCTAAACTTCGCAAGAAGTATGGTAATGTTACCTGGGATGATTCTGGCAATATCGGTAAACGTTATCGTAAGCAGGACGAAATTGGTACTCCAAAATGTATTGTTGTGGATTTTGATACCCTCGAGGACGACACTGTGACCGTGCGTGATCGCGACACTATGGCTCAAACTCGCGTCAAAATCTCAGATCTCTAAAATAAAAAGACGTGAAATAAAAAGAGGCCTTCGGGTCTCTTTTTGTAACGGCATTTACTAAGCTATCTTTTTATGTGACAGTATTTGCTAAGTTGTCTTTTGTTATGGACCTAATCACTTCACTAAGGTTTGTCGGTCTAACACTGTCTGGTTTATTTTTCGCCAAAAAACTCCGCTTCATATGCCGGCCTGATTTTGGCCTCAAATAAGACAATCGGTACCTTTGGTGGCGGAGTAAAATCTGTCGATCTTAGTGGATAGCGAATTTTTGTCGTGTAATATTTATTCAAAATATATCCCAGCTGACTGGTGTAGTGGCGGTCAGAGAGGATTAATTTCAAAGCCAATTGTTTTTGTAAAATTAAATAAATGGCTCTTGGCGGATTTTTTAAGCCTTTTTCGATAATTTGTCCGTTTTGATTCTCGAGATTAAGTAATTTATAAAAAACCTCCGCAGACAGGGAAAAAGGTGAATTGGAAAAGACCTTATAATTTGTGAAATCGAAATTCACTTCTCGAAAATCTCCGCGTACCAGCTTCGCATTCTCGAGATTTTGTTCCTTCAAATTTTTTTGTAATTTCTTGAAAGTCTCCGGGTCTTTTTCTATTGCTAAAACTTCCCCCCATTTTTTCGAAAGTGCTGCGGTAATCACGCCACTTCCTGCCCCAATTTCCACCACCGTGTCACGGCGCTTCAGATTACTGTGGCCGATTAGCATGAGTGCGAGTCGAACATTTTTCAAAAAATGTTGGTCTAGTAGGTGATTACGGCTAGGCATTTTTACCTCCTAGAATTTGACGCGCCTTCTTTAAAATTTCGTTTTCTGCGAAATAATTCTTTACTAGTGAATTTCCGAAAAGCAACCAAACTTCGTTGATTTTTTGACGACGTTCCTTCGGTAATTCACGGTAATTTTTCATGAGTTTTGGTGCATATTTTTGCCAATTTCGCATCAAACTCACCGGCTCTTCTACATCAGATTTTTCAAAAACTTCAAAAATGCCATCCATAAAAAACCGCAATTCTTCCGGCGAGGCAGAGGCGAGAAAATCATCCACCGTCTTATTTAGAATATCGCTTAATTTGGTGTTTTTGGCGCGGCAGAAATGATCGTCTTTAATTTCCCAAGTATAAATATCGTGCTGATAGAGATTTTTTGCCCGACTTTTGACCACTACTACCTTTTCTTTGTGGGTTAAAAGTCGTCCAATCACTGAACCCTCTGGGATGTAACTCACAATTTTTGGTAAAACCCTAATCGCGCCCGTATCCTTACTAAGCAGCTCTTCTTTTAGTCCCGGCCCATCGTAATTTAAGACCTTCAAGATTCTTTTTTGCAGTCGATCTCGCGCCATGATTGCCGAATAGATTGATAAATTGCCACCATTTGAATGTCCACCGAGGTAAAAATTTTTATAAAAATAGCGACGCGAAATATTCTTCAAATATTCCAGGGCCTCTTTCTGAGCTGGAATCTCTGGCAGAAATGACATGTTAAAATCTTCTTTCCAGCCAAAAAGTGTGCCATCTGTACCGAAAAATGAAACATACATGGTGAAAAAATTAATTTGAATTGTCACCGCCGAGAATTGTTTTTCAAGTTTCTTGTCATTCTTGCGTACGAAAAATCCTACTTTTAAATTCTGAAAGCGCGGACTTTTTCCTAGCAGCTGAATGAATTTTTCATCATCCGGCCAAGCAAAATCCGAAGTTGATAGACTCTTCATTGCCTCGGCGATTTCTGAGATTTTAAAATTTTGTTTAGTTAAATCAAGTTGCTTTTTAATTTTATGAAATGGCAAATAAGAAATTCGCGCAAAAGCTAGCTCGTCCAGCTCGGTAATCTCAGTAGTTTTTGAGATTCGTTTCTGATTTTCCTTGAGGTAGTCTAGAATATTATTTGCATTCATGGTTATTATATTAATACTATTTTACAGTTTTTATGATGATTCTGTAAAATATGAGTATTTTTGTATATAAAAAGGAAGTTCCTGCGGTAGGAGCATACTGCCCCGTGCTGGAACTTCATTGCTTTTATGATATCAAATTAAAGAAATTATGTCAAATTGATAGATATTATACGTTTACAGTTAGTTCCTAGAAATAAGTTTAAGAGCTACCTTATTTTTATGCAAGATTTTGTTGCATATGTTGTGAGCTATTACGAATACTGGCGTGATAGTACAAAATATATTATAATATATTCATGGACTCTATAGATAACTGTAGATCATTGGAAGAAATCACGAAGAGACGCCTCGAAGCATACGAAGTTCAAGTCGCCAATGGAGACAACTACGAAGGTGTTCTTGTTGGTATCTACGAAAAACCAACGCATTTTGTCTATGAATTGCTACAGAACGCGGATGATGCCCTTGCGACTGAGGTCTGTTTCGAGCTTAATTCCGATAAGCTCGTTTTTTATCATAACGGCTCGAAAGACTTTAGCCTCAAAGACATTATCTCCATTACAGGCGTTGGCAACAGCACAAAAAAGAATGATAAATCTGTTGGTAAATTTGGTGTTGGCTTTAAGTCGGTTTTCGCAATTACAGATACTCCCCTTATTTACAATAGGGCGTTCAATTTTAGAATCGAACACCTAACAATCCCATACGAGATGGATCCAGATGATTTAAATGGATATACAACCAAATTTGTCTTGCCGTTTAATAGCAGCAAAAACAAAAACGACAATAGCATGATAATAGAAAAAATCAGCGAAGAACTAAGAGGACTTGATTGTGCAACAATAATGTTCTTAAGAAATATCAACAAGATACATATCAATGACAGAGGTAAAGAATCGGGAATCCTTTTGAATCGCGAAGAGTTAGAAAACTATGAACTCGTGCAAGATTTAGGAAGCGAGAAAAGCTATTATTTATTCAAAGATAATGGAACGAATATATCATTCTCTTTTCTCATTAAAGACGATAAGATATGTCCTCTGAGTGACGTCTATCTCTACTCGTTTTTGCCGACCAGAATAAGAAGCGAGCTGCCGTTTTATGTGGATGCGCCGTTTGACTTAGCAACTACTCGTGAATCGATTGAGTTCGACTCTGAGAAAAATAAAGAAATCCTTAATCAGA
>ERZ773212.1572-NODE-1572-length-10394-cov-2.276236_pt1 | contig 10394 bp, 9 predicted proteins | sample MGYA00581005_ERZ773212 | MGnify/ENA primary metagenome ERZ773212 (study PRJEB29015, sample SAMEA2738154) | human oral metagenome | biome: human oral; feature: human-associated habitat; material: saliva | place: China | collected 2196 ...
AAGTGTGTAATTCACACTTACGTCGCGACCGCGCGCATGGACGCGCACGCGGTCGCGACGCCTTTTTTGCGGCTATGCCTTGACTCTAATGTGGGCTGTTTGCGCTGATCGTGCTGCTTGGCCTGGCCTTAGAGCCATTGGAGGAGTTTGAGTTGCCTGCGTCCGTTGAGGTGCCACTGCCACCGTCGTTGCCGCCTGCAGAGCCAGCGGACCCGTTCTTTGAGCCAGAACCCGTGTCGGATGATCCTTGGCCGCCGGACCCCGTTGACCCAGGGTTCTCGCCCCAGTTGGTGGAACCTTTCCCAGACCCGTTTGAATTGCCCGTGCCGTTATGGTTCGTGCCCGATCCAGAATTTGAGTTGGAGTTGGTATCGGACGTGCCCGTACCGGTCGTGCTGCCCGATGCGCCCGCGTTTCCCGTGCCGGTCGAGCCGGTGTTTCCGGTCGTCGAGGTGGGAGTCGTTGGCGCGGGGGCAGTATCGCCCGTCTCGCCTGTCGAGCCCGTGTCTGTCGCAGTTCCCCCGTCTGTGCCCTGATTGGCATTTGGAGCGCTGTTGCCCTGCCCGCCGGTCGTGCCTGTACCATGGGTCTGTCCCGTGCCATTCGTCGTACCCTGTGTCGAGGGCTCTTCGCTGGGTGAGGACTCTGTGATTGTGGGGGTGCTGCCAATGCCCTTGCCTTGCGTCGCAAAGGTGACGACGGCGGCGTAGATGAGTACTGCGATGATCGCCACAACGGCGGTGAAGATCGCGGCGCGCCTCTTCATGGTGTCGGACTTGCGTTTTGCAACGGCGCCTCGGATGGTGTCGGGAGCGATGCGTGTGCTCGTCAGATCATGAGTTCCGTCGGTCACAGTCGTCTTGTCGGCATCGTCCTTTTGCCAGCTGGGAATGGGCTTCTGCCTGACATGGGTCATTCCCGCACCCGCTATACGCGTCTTGCCAGACTTCATGTTGTCTTGGCCCGTACTGTCGGAGGTCAGGTTGTCCTTTATCTTGCTCGCCGATGCCGAGAGTACCGACTTGTACACCTGCGAGGCGAGGGCGGATGCGGCGGCAGCCACGCCCACACCGATGAGCGAGCCTGTGAGGCCGATCTGTGATTGGAGCAAAAACGAGGTTATTGCGGCGAGTGCGCTTGCGATGACGGTAGAGAACGAGAGATCATCAAAGAGCTTCTTGTCCTCACCATCCTCTAGATTGGTGTCAGTAGTGGTGATGCGTGCGTTTGCAGTCTCGGCCAAGACGGCCTCCCCTTCCCTCGGGCATGTTTTCCCTCTGCGAGCTGGCCTGTGTGGCAGATGCCTTGAACTGATGTTGTTGTACCTCGATGATGGGTGCTGCGAGCGGGTATCGTGCGATTTCACGATATATACCCGTGTTCATGACAGAACCCCCGCTTTGTCGCCACTGCGGGGCAATGATACGTTTGGACAAATCGTGCCACTCCTCGCAGAATAGCCGCCCATCCTTCGCGCTTTGAGGAGTATGATAGGGAGTGCAGGTACTCTCACACCGTTCATTGGAGGTTCGTATGCTTGTCAGTGCAACTGCAATGCTCCAAAGCGCCCAGAAAGGTCACTATGGCCTGGGGGCGTTTAACACCAACCTCGAGTGGGCTACCTCGATCCTGGATGCTGCTGAGGAGCTCCAGTCTCCCGTCATCATCCAGTGCACCGGCGGGGCGGCCAAGTGGCAGACCTCCTACAAGGTCGTCGCGGACATCGTGAGGGATCTCGTCCAGATCAAGAACATCACCGTCCCCGTTGCCCTGCACCTCGACCATGGCACGTTTGAGGATGTCTTTAAGTGCATCGACGCAGGCTTCACCTCTGTCATGTACGACGGCTCTCATGAGAAGGACTTCCAGACCAACCTCGATCACACCACCGAGGTCGTCAAGGCCGCCCACAACAGGGGCATCTCGGTCGAGGCAGAGGTCGGCGGCATCGGCGGCACCGAGGACGGCGTGACCTCGCGCGGCGAGCTTGCCGACCCCGAGCAGTGCAAGCAGATCGCCGACGTAGGCGTCGACTTCCTCGCCTGCGGCATCGGCAACATCCATGGCATCTACCCAGACAATTGGGAGGGCCTGTCCTTCGAGCGTCTAGCGGCGATCAAGGCCAAGACCGGTGACCTGCCGCTCGTCCTGCATGGCGGCAGCGGGATTCCTGTCGATCAGGTCCAGAGGGCCATCACCGAGGGTATCTCCAAGGTTAACGTCAACACCGACCTTCAGCTCGTCTTTGCGGCCGCGACGCGTAAGTACATCGAGAGCGGCGCTGACAAAGAGGGTAAGGGCTATGACCCCCGCAAGCTCATGAAGCCTGGCCGCGACGCCATCGTCGCGCGCACCAAGGAGCTCATTAAGCAGTTTGGCTCCGACGGCAAGGGCTGGAGCTAGCTGGCAGACATCCTCCCTCGGGGCGTAGTGCCTGTATAGCGCTGCGTCCAAGGGAAGGGGTTTCGTGCGATTGGAGTGACGGGGCCAGCCTTCGGGCTGGCCCTTTGCATCCTTCTGTATGCCGCTTGGCCTGTCTCTCGCAGGGAGCTATAGGGTGAGTGGATTGGAGTCGAGCAGCGTGAAGTGACTCCGGTCAAAGTCTATGATGCCATCCTTGCGCAGCTTGCCAAGCTCGGTGGAGACGGCGCTTCGGTTTACGGACAGGAAGTCGGCTAGCTGCTGCCTGTCGAACGGTATCGTGAAGCTGCGCGAGCCCTGGCGCTGCGATTCTGCACCCAGATAGGCAAGGAGCTTCTCTCGGGTGGTACGCCTGGTGACGAACGAGAGCATGTCGTTGAGACGCAGGTTTTGCTCGGCTATGGTCGAGACAAGATTCTGCATGAGTCGGTTATGGAAGGGGCAGGAGGCCCTGCATATCTCCATGATCGCACGGATCTCGAACGTGAGCACCCGAACCTTGCGTGTCGCGACGACTGACACGGTGAGTCTGGATCCCGGCGTGCACGCGTACGCTTCGGCGAAGGAGTCACTCGGTCCGTCGATCGAGACGATGCTTCGGTTACCCCACCAATCCTCACGGATGATGTTGATCTGGCCCTCAAGCACAACGAACACGTGGCTTGTAACGTCTCCTGCGTTTAAGAGTCGCTCGCCGACGTCGTATCTTCGCTCACGTGCCCCGAGGCAGGGGAGTGCGGCGAGGATCTCATCCTCATTGAGACCGGAGAAGAGCCTGGCCTTGCGAAGGACGGGGAGTTGTGTGCGTGCCCAGGCAGGAGCTTTTGCCGCAGCTGCCGATGCGATACTTGAGCGCTGCGTGCTCTTTTGTGCCAGTGCCATGCGCTCTTTGCGGTCCATGTGTGTTTGCGCGGACAGGGGGATCTCTCCGAGGGCGGCGATGACAGTGCTTGTGTCCTCGTTTCCGCGTGTTTCCATGCGTCTGAGCTCCCGTCGACTCGCATCTGTGTAACTTGCAATTCCAACGCCATGCTGTAAGGGTACCCCTTGGACGACACAGAGCATACGAACAAGAAGTGGGCAACCCAAGATGGCGATGGGTGGCGTGTCAAGCTCGTATGTCCTATGGTGGGAAACGGTGCGCGAGCATCTCACGTAGAGGTTGGTACAATAGCGACGGGCACGCGGTCGCGCGTGTGCTCTGGTTGGTAGGGGTGGCGTCGTGGTAGACACGTGCGCTGGTTTCCCATCTGTTCGCGGGAGGAGCTGCTTGGGGATGTGTGACCTTACCGGCCCTTTTGGTCGGGTTCAGGGCCAGGGGTCTCGACGCCATGCTAAGGTGGACGTGGTCACTGTAGCTATAGGGGGAGGTCTAGGTGCGAACGCGGCTGCGCCCGCACGTGAGGATGAGGTGCACGGGTGAGTATTGGGATTTCTTTGCTTGGACGAATACTTGAGGTTGCCTGTCTGCTCATCCCACTCGTATACCTGAGTATCAAGGATCTGCGCGAGAGGACCATACCCAACGTCAGCATCTTGGCGATCATACTGATACATGCGGCGCACGTCATGGTGCGTTCTCTCGTCAATGGAGTGCCACCTGGCCAGGCGCTCCAAGAGCTTTTCTTCTTGCTTATCCAGGCAGTGGTGGTCGGTGCCGCGTTCCTGCTATTTACCCTGATCATGGATTGTGTGCTTGGCAAGGAGAGCGCCGGTGGAGGAGACATAAAGTTGTTTGCCGTCACTGCCTTCTGCCTTGGGTGGAGAAGATGCATCGTGGCAGTTATGCTCGCCTGCGTGTTCGGTGTCATATTCTTTGGCATTCGGTGGGTGTTGGCTCGGTGTGCCAATAAGAAGGCACAAGATGACATTGCGGCGTACCCCGAGGGCAGCTTTGCCTGGGGGCCGTGGATCGCCCTTGCGCTCTGCTTGCTCATGGTCCTTGGCGATTGATGAGCGTCAGGGTAGGGGTCTCATGGTGACGAGGTTGGGGAGACGCAGAATGAGTGTTTACCCCTGCTAGAACCCCTGGTAATCGGTCGATTTTTCGGTTATGTCTACTCCTATAGGGCACGGGGCCCCAGGAAGCTGGGCATGCACGGCAGGGGGCAGCTCTTGGAGCTCCTCAGGAGAGAGGTCGGCATGAGGTAGCACGCCGTCAGGGCGCTTGGGGGGCTGGAACACGTTGATGATCCGCACCTGACGGCGCGCCGTACACTGCCGGGCGGCGATGAGCGTACGTGGGAGCGCGCCGTGCACTGCCACTCGGCGTCGAGCGTACTGGGCAGCGTTCCGTACACTGCCACTCGTCGGTGAACGTACGGGGCGGCACGTTCAGGGGCGAGTGGCAGTGCGTCTCACACTGCCACTCGGGGGTGAGCGTACCGGGCAGCGCGCTTTACACTGCCACTCGATGTCGAGCGTACCGTATCGGCACGTTCGGGGCCGAGTGGCAGTGCGGCCGCTACGCCCAGGGGCGAGTGGCAGTGCGCTTTACACTGCCACTCGATGTCGAGCGTACCGTATCGGCACGTTCAGGGCCGAGTGGCAGTGCTGGCCGGGACGGACTCCGAACCCGCAGCCGTCATGCCGATTGGAGAGTGGCCCAACTGGGCAAATGCGCTCGGGCAACCGCTCGCCAGGCCGCAGGGGGGTTGCGCCAGAGCCCGCAGGCCTCGGCCTAGGGCCTGACCGCACGGAAAGGCGCAGTCTGGGCAGAGGGCCTTGCTGATGGCGCCCTCTGGGCCAGGCCGGGACACCATCAAACTGCCAGTTGTGGGCTCAGGAGGTACCGGGAACTCAGGCTTAGGGTTCGCCTTGTCTACTCCCATGGCATGTCACGCATGGGCGCAGAAACGTACACGAATCGCTCCAACCAGCCGCAGTTCTGATGATCTTCGCGATTCGTGTACACTATTGGCGGAGCTCACGAGAGCCCAAAGAGTCCCTTGAACCAGCTTACGATGGCGTCCCACCAGCTCTGCCCGCTGTCCTCCGTCGAGGCGGACGCGCCGACGTGCGCAGAGGATGGCGCCGAAGTCTGCGCGTCGGCTCCCAGCGTAAAGGCGGTGCTCGTACCGTACTCGTTGTCAAAGGCGCTGCGATCGATGAGGTCGCTCGAGAGACTTCCCGCGCCATCTGCGTCATAGCTCGTCGAGTAGCTTCCGGTTACGGTCAGCGTGACGTTGGAGCTCCCCTCGCGCAGCGCGGTTCCGCTCGCGTCCTTGATGGTGACGTCTGCGCCTGACGTGTCGACAACCCTGCCGCCATCGGCCACCGCGAGGTTCGTGACGGTGGAGTCTTCGTTCACGACCCAGGTTGAACTTGCGTCCACGTTGACCGTGATGGGCGCCTCGGTCTTAGCGGAGTCGGTCGCGTTCTCGTTGTCACGTACCGTGGCTGCGCCGGTCCACGTCGTCGAGCTTGTGAGATAGAGCTTGACCGACGAGATCGTATCGGCCTCCACGGTGCCCGAGAGCGTCTGGCTGATACCCGTAAAGCTGACCGCAGCACCGTTTGATCCTGCGCTGCCCCAGTTGTTTGAGCTGTTACCTGCAGCTAGGATGAGGTTGGCGGCGGTGGAGTCAAAGTCAAGCGTCGTATCCTTGAGCACCACGTCCGCCTTCGTGTTCGTGAAGTAGAACATTGAGCCGGACGTGATGGCACTCTTGAGGGTGGAGCCCACCGCCTGGAAGGTCGCAGTCTTGCCCGTCGCAGTCTCGGCATCCCCTGAGGTGGACTGGTAGATGATGATACCGTCGGCAATGGGGTCGCTCGCGGTCTTCCCGCTCTGGGTGCTCTCGAGCGTTGAGTTGTTGATGAGGATGGTGTTCAGACCCTCCATGCCCGCGATCTGGCTTCCTGAGGAGCTGCCTGTGACGTTGTTCAGCTCGATGTTGCCTGTCGAGTAGAGCAAGGGGGAGCCGGAGCCGGCAGTCTTGATGGTGGAGTTCGTGAGCGAGATGTTCCCGCCGCCGCGATCGGTCGCGACGCCCGCGCTGTGGGCACCCTGCGTGGAAATGTCGAGGGTGTCGGCAAGTATGGTGCCGCCGTAGGTTGCGTCAAGGCCTCGACTGTTGCCGGCTGAGGTCACGATGGAGCTGTCGCGCACGTAGGCGGTCGCTGAGTCGGTCGAAAAGACGCCATTCGAGCCCTCACTCGTTGCATTCAGTTTCGAGTTCGAGATCTTGAGAAGACTGCCGTTGCCCACAGAGAGAGCGATCGAGTTCAGGCCGTAGAAGTTGCAGTTGTCGCCGTTGTTATCATCGCCGGACTTGTCTACACTCGCGCCTGTCACGACAAGCGTGCCGCCACCCTTGGCAAGAAGCGCGTTCTGGTCGCTCTCGGTCGCAGACACGCTGTTGCCGTCAGAGCGCACCTCTTCGCCGTCGGCCGTGAGTGCGCCGGTGTAGCTTCCCGTATAGTCAAAGGATTGGGTGTTTGCGCCGCCCATGCCGCCGGCGGGAGGTTGTCCCTGGCTCATACTGCCAGAGGGAGGCTGGGCATGGTCGCTCGGTGGCTGTCCCTGGGCGTTGGGAGCCGTTCCCTTGCTGCCACCTGAGGGCGGGGCCGGAGGGGTGCTGCTGCCCTGGGAGTCGCCGGAAGGCGCCTGCGGCTGGGCGTTGCTTGTGGTGGAGCCCGTGTTCGTCGAGCTTGCCGAGCTGTTTTCGGCAAGGGCCGCCGTCGGGATCATCGAGAGCGTGAGGGCACCCGTCACGACGGCGACGCCAATTTGGCGCAGGAGTCTATCGCCATCGAAGGCGACCAGGCGTGTCGCCGTCTCGTTCTTGTACTGAGAGCGTCTTTTTGTGGTAGTCGTGGTCATGAATCTCACCCTGCCCTTCGATGTGCCCGTGTCCGATAGGTTGCGAGGAATTTTATCCAATGCTGGGGATGCCGTAGCGCTTGTTGGGGCAATGTCACCTGCGTGGCACAAGCTTCTCCTCCCACTGAAGTCATTTGATAAGGAATCTGAAGCGCGAAGTTTCACAGCATGTCACGTGGTTGGGCTCTCGCCCAAAGCCTTACAAGAAGTATGTGCCCTGCTTGTGCCAAAGCCTTGGCCAGTATCTCGGAGAACGAATATAAGACCAAAAGGTGGTATTCTGAGTGCTGCCATATTAGCCTGTACGGTGTCTGGCTTTGGGCATGCCGTCTAGGCTCATGGGCGCTCCAACTGCATATCAAATGGACAAGGGGATTGTTTTGGAGTTCAACGACCTCACGCGCAGACAAGCGCTCAAGCTCATGATGGCTGCCGCCACCTTGGCTGCCCTGACGCCCTCGGCGGCCGCCGCCGATACGGCCTCGGACCTTGCGAAGACCGAGGCTGACCTCAGCAACGCACAGGCTCAGGTTGATCAGGTGCAGGCCCAGCTTGACCAGATTGCCCGCGACTACCAGGCCCTTGCCGAGGAGCAGTCCAAGACCCTCGCCCAGATAGAGGACAAGCAGGGCGAGATAGATGACACGCAAGAGCAGATCGACAGGAAGCAGAAGGAGCTCGAGGAGAAGCAGGACCGCCTGGCCAAGCGTCTCTCAAGCTCCTATAAGCATGGTGATGAGAACATCCTCTCCATCATACTGAGTGCGACGAGCCTCGAGGATCTCGCCTCCAGCATCTACTACCTTGGTAAGATCTCTGACAGCGATCGCAGGATGATCGAGGAGGTCAAGACCGTCAAGGAGGAGCTTGCCCAGAAGAAGGCCGAACTTGAGGACCAGAAGGCCGAGCTCGAGGCGCTCAGTCAGACGCAGCAGCAGCAGATGCAGGCCATGCAGGCTAAGCAGGAGGAGGTCAACGCCACCTTGGCTGGTCTCTCTGACCAGGTGAAGCAGCTCATGGCGCAGCGTGATGACCAGCTGGAGCAGATGGCCCAAGAGAAGGCCGCCCAGGAGCGGGCCGCCCGTGAGGCCGCAGAAGCTGCAGAAGCTGCGGAGGCCGCAGAGGCGGAGCGGAGACGGACGAGCTCACGGAGTGGAAACTCAGGTAGTAGAGGAGGCTCGGGTAGCAGGGGTACCACAGGCACGGTCAACTCCGGTGGCTCCCTGACTGGTGCGCAGCAGAGGGTCATTAACTGCTGCCATTCGACGCCATCACCGGGCCGTGGCCTTTGCGCCATGTGGGTGAGCCGGGTCTTTGCCAATGCGGGCTATGGCTATGCCTCGGGCAACGCGAACGACATGTACAACGCCTGGTGCACCAGCTCAAACAAGGGCTACCTCCAGCCGGGCATGGTCGTCGCGGTCTCCACGCACAGGCACTCCACGGCAGGGCGCATCTACGGGCACATCGGCATCTACATAGGCAACGGTATGGTCATGCAGAACGTGGGTTCCATTACCACCCAGTCCTTGAGCGATTGGATCGCCTATTACGGCACGACGGTGACACCGCGCTGGGGATGGCTCATGGGCATCTCGCTACGCTAAGGAGGCGAGGCGCGGGTGGGTGCCCTTGACATGGGGGTGCAGGGCCTCCGCATGCTGGAGAGGGTACTGGTGGGTGAGCTGTGAGGGGAGTGGTTCTGTGCAAATCGACAGGAAGCATACGGCACTTGTGGTCATCGACGTGCTGGAGGGGACGGATGCTGACAGCGTCTATCGACCCACACCCGACGAGCGGAGCATGAACGAGAACTGCGTGAAGGTCACCCATGCCGCGCGCGCCGCCGGCCTGCCCGTCATCTTTTGCGATGACGCCCACATACCGGGTGTCGACAGGGAACTCGAGCTGTGGGGCGAGCACGGCATCGTCGGCAGGACGGCGCCGATCGCCGCTCTTGAGGCAGGCTCCGGGGAGAGGGACTTCATCATCCCCAAGCGTCGCTACAGCGGCTTCTTTGGCACTGACCTCGACCTCACCCTGCGCGAACTGGGCGTGACCCATCTTATCGCCATCGGTGCGGATACGAACATATGTGTGCTTCACACGCTCGGCGATGCCTACTTTTTGGGGTACGACTCCATCGTCGTCGAGGATGCCACCCGTACGTTCCTCTGTGGGACGCAGGAGGGTGCGCTCGAGCACTTTAGGAAGTGCTATGGCTCAAAGATAGTCTCGACTGCCGAGCTCGTCGCCGCGCTGGCATAGGGCACCCGTCTCACCTCCGGTCACGCGCGCTCTTTGCGATGGCTAGACTACGTAGAGCAGTGCGGAGAGTGTGATGCAGGTGGCACCCGCGAGCACCCAGAGGTGCCAGATGAAGTGCAGGTAGGGTACCTTCTTGGCCACATAGAAGCCCACACCTATGGTATAGCAGATACCTCCGGCCACGAGGAGCATGAAGGCGGGTGGTTTCAGCAGCTCGTAGAGGGCCATGATGCGAAAGACTATGAACCAGCCCATCGCGAGGTAGATGAGGGCCGAGAGCCAGTGGGGCTGCCTCTCTTTGAGGAGTACCTCGGCGATGACGCCGGCGATCGCGATGCCCCAGATGAGGAAGGTGAGCTGCAGACCACCCCGATCGGCGAGGGTTATGAGTCCAAAGGGTGCGTTGCTACCGGCTATGAGCAGGTAGATGGCGCTGTGGTCGAGGATGCGAAAGACTGACTTGGCCGTCTTGGGCACGAGTGCGTGGTAGAGCGTCGAGAAGAGGAACTCAAGGATGAGCGATATGCCCATGAGGAGGGCCGCCACAAGATGGATGCCGCCCCCATGGTCCATCGCCCGCATGACGAGCAGCACGAGAGCTGCTATGGAGAGGAGCACGCCCACCCCGTGCGAGACCGAGTTGGCGATCTCCTCCCCCGTCGAGTACTGTCGCGTCTCCTTGATGAGGCCTTGCTTGTGCTGGGTTATTTCCATGGGCTTACCTCGATTGCCTTGTTTGGTCGTGACTCTGCCTTGGGAGGTCGTCTGTGTCTATCCGTCGCTTCGCGAGTATGCGTTTCGCATGTTCTCGCTCGTTGTGAAGAGGACGTTGAAGAGGAGTCGGTCGGTTTCGTCGCGCAGCATGGCGGCGAGCCGCTCG
>ERZ773212.1573-NODE-1573-length-10391-cov-6.042570_pt1 | contig 10391 bp, 8 predicted proteins | sample MGYA00581005_ERZ773212 | MGnify/ENA primary metagenome ERZ773212 (study PRJEB29015, sample SAMEA2738154) | human oral metagenome | biome: human oral; feature: human-associated habitat; material: saliva | place: China | collected 2196 ...
TGGGGACGGGCAGAACGTGAGCGTTCGGGCCGCCGAGGTACTTGTACAGGGGCAGGTCTGCAGACTCAGCAGCAGCCTTGGCCACGGCCAGGGAAACGCCCAGGATAGCGTTGGCGCCCAGCTTGCCCTTGTTGTTGGTGCCGTCCAGAGCAATCATGGCTGCGTCAACAGCGCGCTGGTCGGAAGCCTCGATGCCGATGACCTCTTCAGCGATTTCTTCGATAACAGACTTCACTGCGCCCAGAACACCCTTGCCCAGGTATACGGACTTGTCGCCGTCGCGGCGCTCAACAGCCTCCCACTCACCGGTGGATGCACCCGAGGGCACAGCTGCGCGTGCGAATGCACCGTCTTCGAGCAGAACCTCGACCTCAACGGTCGGGTTGCCGCGGGAATCCAGGATCTGGCGTGCGTGAACTGCGGTAATAACAGCCATGGATTGTTCTCCTTATGAGACGTCAAGGATGTGAACGACGCACCCGATCGTGGCGCGTCGCGTCCCCTAAATTCTAGCAAAATTCCCACACAAACACACTAGTAGCCACCGCTTTTTTAGGCCCCTTAGTGAAGGTGTATGGAACCCTTAGTAGCCCTACAGGACGCGGCAATCGACGCGCAGAGAGCCCCCACTCCCCCGCCGACCGCGCGTGTGGGATGTATCCCAAAGCACAACACGACTCCAACCGGCGGGGCGTCACCCACGGTTAATAGCGCGGCTCGTCATTCGTATGCTGCGCAACATAGCGGCGGATGTACGAACGCAGGGCGCGTTCGGCGTCCAGGCCGTTGCGCTGAGCGCGGCAGACCAGCGCGAACAAAAGCTCACCGAAATCCTCCTCGGTGTGCATATAACGCAGGTCGTCGTCCATGCTCGTGGGCTCCGGCGGCAGAATAATACCCGCCTTACGTGCCTTCACAGCAGTCTTCTCAGCCATAGCGAGCGCCGGCAGGTGCGGCGGAATACCGTCCAGCGCGCCACGGTCGCTCTTCTCCTTCTTCTTCAACGCATCCCACGCCGCCTGCTGCTCAGCTGCGGTGCGGGGCGCCTCCGAAGAGCCCTCAGACTCAGCCGCGAACACGTCGGGGTGGCGCGAACGAAGCTTCTGCACCAGGCCCTCAATCACCTGCACAATGTCGAAGCCATGCGGGTTTGCCGCGGCGATGTCGGAGTGGAATACGACCTGCAGGAGCACATCGCCGAGCTCTTCACGCAGTAGCGGCATGTTGGGTTCGCCGCCGGTTTCCACGGCCTCGACGACCTCGTAGGATTCCTCCACCAGGTAACGAATCAGGGAGGCGTGGGTCTGCTCGGCGTCCCAGGGGCAGCCTCCGGGAGCGCGCAGGCGGGCCATCGTCTCAACGAGCGTCTTAAAGGCCTCTCCGGCTCGGCGGGCGGTGTCTTCGCTGCTCCGGGTGACGGGCAAATCGGGAGTGGCGGGGATATCAGTCATAGCGGTTTTCCTCATCGAAAGTACGAACACAGCGCGCCGCACCGATCCCCACACGGGGAGCCGGCGCGGCGCGACTCAAATGGTTTTAGAGGTTCCAGTGCGACAGGGCGCTCGTCATGTGCGCCGGGATCTTCGAACCCAGACGCGGGAACATGCGCAGCTCCTCCACGTAGCGTTCAGCATCCAGCGGGCGCGGGTAGCTGACGAAGGCCTGCTCGTTCGCATAGTCAAACGCAGCCTGTACCGGCACGCCGGGGGTGAAGGTGAGGCTCATGGCCAGCGGCGAGCCCTCACCCTCGCTGTACGAGTCGGTCTTCAGGGCGGGAATATCGAGCAGGGTTTCGGGGATCAGCTCGAAGGTGCGTGCCTGCTCCCAGAAGCCGTTGCGGCGCACGTGGGTCAGGGCGTCGTAGTACGAGCCGAGCGCACGCACGCGAATCAGCACGGTCGTGGCGTCCTTCGCGGTGCCATTCTCGCCGAAGAGGTGCTCGACGACCGGGGCCAGACGCTGGGCGACCTGGGCCTCGGTCAGCACGAGGTTGCCCTCGGCCAGCTGAGTTTCGGAAGGAACCAGCGGGCTCACCGGCTGGGATGCGGGGGTATCCGGCTCGTCGGCGACGGTGGGCAGCTCGTTGAACTCGCTCAGGACCGGGGTCGAGGGTGCCGAGGGCACCGCCGAGGATGCTGCCGAAGAAGCAACGGGAGCAGCGGATGCTGCGGCGCCACCGGCGGCCACGGCTGCTGCCGCGGCGAGCGCACCGGTGACGGCCGGCGCCGGGGCCTCCGCCTTTGCAGGTTCCTCGGAACGAACCTGGGCGGGTTCGGGTTCCTCTGCCTTCGCGGTCTTCGAGGGTTCCTCTGCCTCGTCGGCGGGCACCAGCTCGCGGTCGTTCAGGAAGGTGGGCAGTTCGGGCTCAGCCTCGGTGGATGCTACCTCCTCAGCGGTCTTTTCACCCTTTTCGGCGGGAGCCTCGTGAGCGGAGGATTCCGCGGCGGAAGACTCAGCGTTGGAAGCCTCAGCACCGGAGGCCTCAGCGGCAGGAGCCTCGACCGGTGCCGCGGACTCCTCGACGGAGACGAACGCGGCAGCCTCGGTGGAGGTTTCCTCGGGCTCCTGCGGCTCGTCCAGCTGTTTCTGGGCGTTGGCGACGATAGCGGCCAGGGCGGCTTCCATCTCTTCGCCGTGGTCGACGGCCTCGGCCTCAGCATCCTCAGCCTCAGCGGCATCGGGCTGGGCGTGCACGGGCTCGGTGTCCTCGTCAGCCTCAGAAACCTCGGGCTGCTCCGGCTGTGCGGAAGTAGCCTCGGCGTCCTGCGAGTTGGCGGTACCGAAAATCGGGTCGTTATCGTAGTCGTGCTCGTACTCGGGCTCGGCGACCGAGGCTTCGCCCTATTCGGAGGCCGAGGCGGCGAGCGCGGCGGCACCGGTCACGGCAGCGCCGGCAACGGCGAGGCCCGCAGGAGCGCTCTGGCGCTCGACCTGCTCGGGAGCCTGTTCCTCGCGGACTTCCTCGGAGGGCTGAGCCTCAGCTGCGGGGGTCTCGGGCTCAACCTTCGGGGAATCGCCGGACTCGGATGCCTCAGACTCCGCTGCCTCAGCCTCGGGTGCTTCAGCCTGGTGAGCTTCGGCTGCCTCAGCCGCCTCAGCGGTAGCCACAACCGAGGTCTCCTCGCGGGCGGGGGTTTCGAGCAGGAAGCTCTCGTGGGTGGTCTGCCCATCTACGGCACCCAGGTAGGAGGCGTGCACCTCCAGGCCCTCACCCAGGCGCGGGTTCAGGGTCACAGCCGCGCGGTTCCAGGTCGCGCCAGCTTCCTGGGCCTCGGTGTACAGGGCTGCGACGGGCGCAAACCAGTCAACGCCGGGCAGCACGATGCCGTTCTCGACTTCGCGACCGCGGTGCAGCAGACGGTAGTGCATGTCCTCATCCACCTGGCGCAGCTCCAGGCTCAGGGTTCCCGAACCGCGGGTGCGCATGAGCTCAGTCAGCGAGTGGAGGGCGCGCTGCTCGCCGAGGACGGGGAGGTCCGCGGCACCCTCTGCGGGGGCGGTGAGCACAATGGATTCGGCCACAAGCTCGGCGTCATCGGCGCTCAGCTTCTGCTCGGCGGAGGCGGCTTCATCGGATCCCGGCTCGGATGCGGGGTCCTCGGTGTCCTTCTTTGCCTCGTCCTTAGCGACCTCGAGCTTCTCCTCGGACTCGTTAGAAGGCTCGGCAGGCTCGGAGGCAGGCTCGGAAAGCTCCTCCACCGTGGCCGTTTCGCTCACAAGTACCTCCACCGCAGGTTCGGTCTTTTCGCCTGAGCGGGTAGGCTCGGCGCTGAGGGATTCGGGCTCGGTAGAACGCTCGGAAGCGGAGTGCTCGGCGGCGGGCTGCTTAGCGGCAACGGCCTCGGATTCCTCGGCCTGCTCGACCTCCTCGAAGCTACCCTCTTCGCTCTCCGGATTCAGGCCCAGGCGAGCCGCGTAGACGGCGGCCAGGTCGTCCAGGCCGGCGTTCTTTGCTTCGATGATGGCGGCGCGGGTACGCGCCTCGCGAATCTGCTCAACCGAGAGGTATTCCTCGGCGGCAGCGTTACGGTCGGTGTCGTCGACGTCAGAGGTAGCCGGGCTTTCCTCCGCGGAACTCTCCGCACGGACGGCGCGCAGGTGCTCTTCAAACTGGGAGCGAGCATCCTCGGCGGTGTCGGTTGAGGGTTCGGCCTTCGCGGAGGAGTCGCCCTCGGTCTTCTCGGAGGTTTCGTCCTCATCGTCGCGCAGGAAAGCGGGGGTCTCCGGAGCAGCCGGGGCGTCCTCGACGGCCTCGGAGTCGTTGCTCTCCTCGCGGGCTTCGGGAGCCGCGGCGGCCTCGGAGTCCTCGTGCGGGTAGGAGTTCAGAGCCTCCAGAATGCTACGACGCTCTTCCTCGTCGGTGGTATTGCCGGTATTCGAGAGGGAGCCTTCGGTGAACGAGGGGGTCTCCTCGTCATCGTGCAGGAGGGCGCGCTTCAGATCTTCCACGGCGCGATACTCTTCGGAACGTTCCTCGTCGCGGTTCTGGCGGGTGCCCTCCGACTTCACGAAACGGCGCAGGGAATCCTCCCACTGCTGCTGCTCCATAATTTTGTCGCTCAGCCCCGAGCCGCGGGACGGCTTGCTTTCCTCGTGCCCGTCCTGTGCCGCGGTGCTCTCCGCCTCGCGCGCCTGTTCATCCCACTTCTTCTTACCGATCCCAAAGAAGCTCATTTGGGCGTCCTCCTTCGGCGTGCGCCGTGAATACGCGCGGTGCCCGCCGAACCTCCCTCGCGACCACGCGAGGGTTCACGGGCACAACGCTGATGTCCTCATAATCTCTTTAATTCTATCGTGTGCATAGAGTTTCGCTATCCAACCGATAGCGAGGCGAAACTCTATGAAACGACATAACCTGCAACCCGCACGCCGGTAGAACGCGGGATGGGCGGCTCGGTACCCCGGGGCCTAGCGGGCCTCGTCGCGCACCGGGTTGGCGGCCTTCGCGGCCTTGGCCAGCTCGAAGCGCACGGCACGCAGGGCGGTTGCGGCCATGACGCGCACGCCAATGCCGATGGCCTGCTCGCTCGGGGCGTAGTCGCCCTGGTGCAGGTCGTAGGTGGGGTCGCCGGGGGCGCGGGTACCCAGTCGGAACATGGAGCCGGGCACCTCCTGCAGCATCCACGCGAAGTCCTCGCCACCCATGGACTGCTCGACGAGCACGATGGAATCCTCGCCCAGTTCAGCGCGGGCGGCGTTCTCGAGCATGGTGGTTTCCAGGTCGGTGTTCACGACCGGGGGCACGCCGCGGATGTGCTCCACACGGGCGTCCACGCCGAAGGGAACGGCGACCTGTTCGATGACCTCGTCCAGCAGGTTGCCCGCCTGGCGCCACACCTCAACGTCCAGGCAGCGCATAGTGCCGGCCAGGTAGCCCTCGGCGGGAATCGCGTTGGGGGCGACGCCGGCGCTGACCTGGCCCCAAGCAACCAGCACGCCCGAACGAACGTCGGTGCGGCGGGTCAGCACGGCGGGAACCTGCACCGCAATCTGGCTCATCGCGTAGATGAGGTCCTCGGTCAGGTGGGGTCGGGAGGTATGGCCGCCGTGGCCGCTCAGGTGAATCTTCACGGTGTCGGAGGCGCTGGTAATCGCACCGATGCGCGTACCGATTTGGCCGAGGTCCACCTTCGGGTCACAGTGCAGGGCGAAAGCACGCGGAACGTCCTTGAGCAGGCCCTGGGAAATCATCTGTACGGCACCACCGGGTAGCTGCTCCTCGGCCGGCTGGAAGAGGATACGGATGCTGCGGCCCAACGGGGTCTTCTCGTTGAGCTCGTGTAGCGCCAGCGCCACGCCCAACATGACGGTCTGATGAATATCGTGGCCGCAGGCGTGCATCACGCCGGGAACCGTGGAGGAGTAGGGCAGCTCGGTCTGCTCGACGATGGGCAGTGCGTCGATATCGGCGCGCAGAGCCGCGGCGAAGGGGCCGTCTCCGATGTCGACATAGCAACCGGTGCCTTCGCAGGCGATGGGGTTCATGCCGGCTTCTCGCAGTCGGTTCATGAGGCGCTCGGTCGTGACGATCTCGCGGAAGGAAAGCTCGGGGTTGGCGTGCACTTCGCGGCGGAATTGCACGAGGGTGCCCATCATGCGCTCCACCCAATCGTCGAAGACGGGGGTGGACAAATCGTAGCGAGAATTAGCAAAAACCATACACAGTAGAATAACCCTCCCGGTGACGGTTTACCTATCCATCCCGACCGTTACCGGCCCTTTAAGAATGTCTGTGACTTTGTGACGGATTTTGAAGACCGCTCGGAGGTTCGTCGGAGGTGCAGGCGGCGAGGGCTGCGGGGTTCCGGGGCGTGCTCCTCCCCCTGCCTTCCCTCCCCGCCCCTACCCCGGACACGCGACAAGCCGCCGCCCGGTGAGGGGCGACGGCTTGTCGCAGAAGGCGTTTGGCCTTCAAGAATCCGAGAAGGAACGTTCTAGAGCGAACGGCTCAGGATGGCCTGCTTCACCTCGGCAATAGCCTTGGTGATCTGGATGCCACGGGGGCATGCCTCGGTGCAGTTGAAGGTGGTGCGGCAGCGCCACACGCCTTCCTTGTCGTTCAGGATCTCCAGACGCAGGTCGCCTGCATCATCGCGCGAGTCGAAGATGAAGCGGTGAGCGTTCACGATAGCGGAGGGGCCGAAGTACTGACCGTCGGTCCAGAAGACCGGGCAGGACGAGGTACATGCTGCACAGAGGATGCACTTGGTGGTGTCATCGAAACGTGCACGGTCCTCAATGGTCTGCAGGCGCTCACGCTCAGGCTCGTTCGAGTCGTTGATGAAGAACGGCATGATTTCGCGGTATGCCTGGAAGAAGGGCTCCATGTCAACGATGAGGTCCTTTTCGCAGGGCAGACCCTTGATGGGCTCAACGGTAATCGGCTTGGACAGGTCAAGGTCCTTGAGCAGGGTCTTGCAGGCCAGGCGGTTACGACCGTTGATGCGCATTGCGTCCGAGCCGCAGATGCCGTGTGCACAAGAACGGCGGAAGGAGACGGAACCGTCCAGCTCCCACTTAATCTTGTGCAGGGCGTCGAGCACGCGGTCGGTGCGGTACATGGTCAGCGGGAACTCGTCCCAGTACGCCTCGGAGGAAACCTCCGGGTTGTAGCGGCGCACCTTGATAATCACGTCGTACGTGGGGATGGAGTCGGAATCGCCGCCGGTCATGCCCTCAAATAGCTTGACGGATTCCGGTTCGGGAAGTTCGTTTTCAGCCATTTTAGTACTTACGCTCCTTCGGCTCGTAACGGGTGTAGACGACGGGCTTGGTGTCGAAACGCAGGCCCTTCACACCCTCAAACTCGGATTCGGGGTCGAGGTAGACCATAGAGTGCTTCATGAAGTTCACGTCATCGCGCTTGGGGTAGTCCTCGCGGTAGTGACCGCCGCGGGACTCCTTGCGATGCAGCGCACCGACGGACATGACCTTGGCCAGCTGGAGCAGGAAGCCCAGCTCGACGGCCTCGAGCAGGTCGAGGTTGAAGCGCTTGCCCTTGTCCTGAATCGAGATGTTCTTGTAACGCTCTTCGAGCTTCTCGATGGTGGCCAGTGCGGCGCGGATGGTCTCCTCGGTGCGGAACACCTGCATGTCGGCCTCCATGGCCTTCTGCAGGTCTGCGCGGATAGCGCCGACCTTCTCGGTGCCCTTGCCTTCGAGGATGCCGTTGAGCATGTTGAGAACGCGATCTGCTGCATCGTCCGGAACGGGAACGAAGTCGGCGGATGCGGCGTACTCGGCGGCCTTGCGGCCGGCACGCTTACCGAAGACGTTGATGTCGAGCAGCGAGTTGGTGCCCAGACGGTTTGCACCGTGCACGGACACGCAGGCAACCTCACCGGCTGCGTAGAGGCCGGGGACGGTCTCTTCGCTGTTGCGATACACCTCGGTCTCGTTGTTGGTGGGAATACCACCCATTGCGTAGTGCGCGGTGGGGAACACCGGGATGGGCTGGTGGTGCGGTTCCACGGCCAGGTAGGTACGAGCGAACTCGGTGATATCCGGCAGCTTCTCGTCGATGTGCGAGGGCTCCAGGTGGGTCAGGTCCAGCAGCACGTAGTCCTTGTGGGGGCCACAGCCGCGGCCCTCGCGCACCTCGTTTGCCATGGCTCGTGCCACGATATCGCGGGGTGCGAGGTCCTTAATGGTCGGTGCGTAGCGCTCCATGAAGCGCTCACCGTCAGCGTTACGGAGAATACCGCCCTCACCGCGAGCACCCTCGGTCACGAGGATGCCCAGGCCTGCCAGGCCGGTCGGGTGGAACTGAACGAACTCCATGTCCTCCAGGGGCAGGCCGGCGCGCAGTGCGATGGCCATGCCGTCACCGGTGAGGGTGTGGGCGTTGGAAGTGGTCTTGAAGATCTTGCCGCAACCGCCGGACGCGAAGATTACGGACTTGGCCTGGAAGACGTGCACCTCGCCGGTTGCCAGGTCATAGGAGACAACGCCGGCGGGACGGGGCTTACCCTCTTCGTCCTTGACCAGAATCAGGTCGAGCACGTAGAACTCGTTGTAGAACTCAACGTTGTGACGCACGCAGTTCTGGTACAGGGTCTGCAGAATCATGTGGCCGGTACGGTCAGCTGCGTAGCATGCGCGGCGCACGGCAGCCTTACCGTGGTCGCGGGTGTGACCACCGAAGCGGCGCTGGTCGATGCGGCCCTCGGGGGTTCGGTTGAAGGGAAGACCCATCTTCTCCAGGTCGAGCACGGCATCGATGGCTTCCTTAGCCATAATTTCTGCCGCGTCCTGATCGACCAGGTAATCGCCACCCTTGACGGTGTCAAAGGTGTGCCACTCCCAGTTGTCCTCCTCGACGTTGGCCAGAGCGGCACACATACCGCCCTGCGCCGCACCGGTGTGGGAACGGGTCGGGTAAAGCTTGGTCAAAACCGCGGTGCGGACTCGCTGGCCTGCCTCAATAGCGGCACGCATACCGGCACCGCCGGCGCCGACGATCACTACATCGTACTTATGTACCTGCATGATGTTCTTTCTGTGTTTTCGATGTTTGAATTTGTCTGCCGGTTACGTCGTCGTTAGTGTGCCGCGCAGAAGCTGGGGAGCAGGTTGGCCGCTGCGCCCGAGGGGCAGGGGTCAAACGCGAAGATGGTGAGGGTACCAACCAGCAGGACAAATGCGGAGGCAGCGAAGAGGATAACCTTCAGCCACACGCGCAGGCGGTCCTTCTCGGCGTAATCGTCGATGATGACGCGGATGCCGTTGGTGCCGTGCAGCATGGCCAGCCACAGCAGCAGCAGGTCCCAGACCTGCCAGAAGGGGTTGGCCCACTTGCCACCCACGAAGCCGAAGTCGATGGCGTGGATGCCGTCGCCGACCATCAGGTTCGAGAAGAGGTGGCCAAAGATAAGAATCACAAGCACGACGCCGGACAGGCGCATGCCCAGCCAGGCGAACATCTCAAAGTTGTTGCGCTTGGAGGAGGAGCGGTTGTACTTCACACCGTCGATGCGGTTATCACGCAGGCGGGGTACGTAGGTGCGGGGCTTAAGCGGAGTAGCCATGGTTTAGTGACCTCCCATGTGCGAGAAAACGATCGGCAGGTGACGGGCGGCGAAGCCGGCAACGGTGAGTGCCCAGAGAATCAGCACAACCCACAGAATCTTGATGTGAACGTAGGTTGCCTTCTGGCTGATTTCGACGTTGCCGTCCTTGTTCTTCGCTTGGATGTGCTCCACGTGTGCGTTGGTTGCCTTACCCCAGAAGTCGATGAGGATAATGCGGATACCGTTGAAGGCGTGGTAGACGATGGCTGCTACCAGGGCGGTCTCACCCAGGCCCATGATGGGGTTCTTGTACAGGCCCAGCACACCGTTGTAGGCCTCCGGAGAGATGCGCACGACGGCGGTATCGAGGATGTGGACAAGAAGGAAGAAGAAAATCGCGATACCGGTAATGCGGTGAGCAACCCAGGACCACATGCCCCAACGGCCGCGGTAGAGGGTTCCCTTAGAACCATTCAACACTGAATAACCTCCTGCTGAGACGGCGGGCTCGGGGCGCAAAGGGGCACCGGGCGCCTCCCTGCGAGCCGGTCACGACTATGTACTCGCCGACTGCTTTGTTCGTCTGTTACTTCCAAGATATCAGGTAAACTCACAGCTTATTGACACACTGTTTATAGATTTTTCCCAGCCTATAAACGTGGATTAGGTTATATTTTTTTTGCGATATTACGATTTGCCCCGAGTTGATGCGGAAGTAACCTTAACCTAACAATGCACCCCTCCCCCAATGAGAGCCGCCTGACATTTTCTGCCAAATCCTAAAAGAATTCGATATATGACAAATTCACCCGTTATTCTTGAAGCGATGAATACTGCACTCACTCGATTCCGCCCGCTGATTCCCGCCGGCGGTGTTGGCTC
>ERZ773212.1574-NODE-1574-length-10385-cov-2.771636_pt1 | contig 10385 bp, 12 predicted proteins | sample MGYA00581005_ERZ773212 | MGnify/ENA primary metagenome ERZ773212 (study PRJEB29015, sample SAMEA2738154) | human oral metagenome | biome: human oral; feature: human-associated habitat; material: saliva | place: China | collected 2196 ...
AGAGTTAATAAAACCTTTATAGGCATACTCGACCCCTTCACGTTCTTGTTCAGACATGAGGTCGAAGTTGATAGATTTACAAGCGATGACAGCACGGAGAGAGCCATCTTTCATAATAATTAAACCATCACGGAGCTCGGAAAAGAGTAGTGTGGATTGAGTGGAGGAAGGGTCAACAATTTGACGTGGAACAGCGGCATCAGCTTGAGGCGACTGTGGAATGAACTGACTCATCATTTGAGGATTTCCGGCTGATGGGTAGCCTGGACCTGGGTTCATTTGGGGATTGGTTTGGTTTTGGTTAAAATTATTTTGATTCATAGGCGCCTTTAATGTTGAATAAATGGATTTTGATTGATATTGGGGTTGTTTGTCGGTGGCTGAGTAAAATTCGGGGTGTAGGGAGTTTGTGTGATGAAAGTTTGAGGCGCTAAATTTGGCGCGAGATTTTCGCGGTAACGATTGGCTTCTTTGCTAATGGTATTAATGGAAAAATTCTGATTATTGGCGAGGTTTTGGTAATTAGAATTTAGAATCGATTGGTTACGGTTGGCGAGAGTGTTGGCGTTTTGGATTGAAGGGGTTGAGGTGGTTTGATTTAGGACGAATGGATTCGGTGTGGTCTGATTCGGGGTGGTTTGATTTTGGGCGAATGGATTAGAGCCGAGGGTGGCTTGATGGGAAGAAATCGTGGCGGGACCCATGGCTTTTTCGGTGTTATTAATAGCAGCTTTCATTTGATTAATAATTTCGGCATGACGAGCGACTTTTTCTTTTTGCATAAGATTAATCAGATTTTGATTTTGACTATCATCCATAAAGTCATTGACGTCGGTGGCGTCAGCAATGAAATTTTCAGTGAAATTAGTATTATGATTACCGCGAATGGCATAGCCTTCGGAATCAATAAGATTGGAAAGAAAACTCAGACGATGGCTGGCTTCTTCTTCGCTAAGATCACGCGTGCGAGATTTTTCGACAATCTTTGGAGCGGTAATTTGAATAGTAGTTTCGCCTTGACCGGGACGCCAGAAGCGCTTGTTAGGTTTCATATAAAAACTAACGATGGCAGCAAGATAAGTTTCCATCGGCTGGTCTTTTTTTAGAGGTAGAGCTAATACAAGAAAGAAAAATATAACTGGAGCTGGTAGAAGCGCAAGTAAAGGAAAAATTTGAAAGAGTGCAGCAGCTAAGGCACCAGCAATCGCGGCAATTAAAAGATAAACGAATTGACGAAAAGTGAAGGGGCCAAGGAGTCTATCCTCTGCCTCAACATCTTGTGGGACCTTATATGTAGCCATAATACTATTTTAGCATAAAAGGCTAGAGTTAATTTGAGGATTACTTTGAAGATTTTTTATGATTATATTTCTTAGCGTCTTGTTCGAGACGGCCTTCTTCCCTATTTTTCATAGTCTTAATTTTTTCGGCTAAATTACCATGTTCATCGGAGAAGACGAGTGCGCGGACATTGTTATCCATTTGAGCAATGGCACCACTCTTCTGGCTGGAGAGAATAACATTACGAGCATCAGAACTTTCAATTTGCTTGATGAAGATTTCTTTGGCGGCGTCTTTAGCTTCGGCGAGTTTTTCTTCGTAGTATTTTTGTTTCTCGATAGGATTGGTAGGGATTTCAGATTCATCGGCGGTGAGATCCTTGAAGGATTTAGCAGTGAAGAGCTGCATAATACCATTAAAGACATCAGACTTCATGGAAATAATATTGGCAGCCTTCTGCTTAGAAAGGAAGGTGATGGCCTTTTTGAGACCAGTTTCGAGAATACTACTCTTCTTAGGATCTTGAGTAAGTTCGAGAACCTTATCGTCGCGAGTATCGGCATTATTCCAGTCGGCAGCATCAAGGCCGGTAATCATATTAATGAGAGAGTACATCTGATCACCACCAGATTGGAAATTAAGAGCGGCACTGGAAACATTGGAAAGGGTAGCGTCGAAGAGGTCGACACCGTATTTTTGAGATACGTTATTAATTTCACCGAAGACAGTACGCTCGGCTTTAATGAGAGAAGTACCTTTGAGAGCTTGAGTAAGATTAAACTTAGTGGTCTTTTCCTCACCATTGAGGTCTTTTAGTTTACCAGTAGCAAACTGCTCGAAGGTAATGCGATTATCTTGACGTTTACCAGTACTCCAGGCAGCGGTTTCAATATTACCGAACTTACCGAAGCGACCAAGGACTGGGTCGGCATCCTTGAAGGCCATTAATTCCTTGAAGAGAACGTTGGCATTTTCAGTACCAGCGATAATTTTGCCATTATCTGAAAGATCTATGATACCTTCCAGAACCTTATCGTAATCGCCACGGGCAGCCATGACACGCATGGTGGCAATCACGCGTTCGAAGTCGGCGTCATTAATAGCTTTCTTGAAATCATTATTAAGTACGCCAGAATGAATACGACTGTAATAGGTAGTGCGGCGGTTGAGGCTAGCCTGGTATTCTCGATCATAATCGACGGAAATATCACCCAGTACACTGTCGATAGCATCAATGACATGCTTAGGATTTTTGATATTGAGAGCTGGATCATAATCCCAGGCACTGGTACCAGCGGCGCGTACAATATATTTTTGAAATTCTTTATCGTTTTTAGCAATTTCAGCTTCGGTAAGATTGAAACGTTTAGCACTGTTTTCAGAATGAGAGTCAATATACTTCTCGTTAATTTCTTTCATCTTATTGAGATAGAATTTATCAGAAGCAACATCATTGTTATGGATTTCGTGATCGACAGTCTTTTGCTCGAGGAAATTTTCGGTTTGACGTTTGGCAAGATTTTTTAATTCCCTGTTTTGGTAATCATATTTATCAATGTAATCACCCATGTTGCTCATGAGATTTTCAACACGCTTACCAGCATTTTCGGTACGGTATTTAAGTTCACGGTGACGATATTCGTCCAACATTTCAGAGTTTTTCTTGATTGGGTCAGCTTTGGAATAAATTGGTTTACCGTTTTTATGATAACCAATAATTGGCGTGTTATTTTGGCGGGCCAAAATTTGTTCATCAATAAGGAGCCCCTGATCCTCTTCGGCGCGTTTTTTCCTGTGTTCGCGGAAGGCTTGGTTTTGCATATAAATACGGTTAATAGCCATGTCTGGGCGGAGGGGGCCACCTTTACCTTCGAGGGCACGTTTTTGGTAATTAGCGCGAGCGAGCTCGGCGGCGGTAGAAAATTCTTTAGAAACAGTTTTGTTAAGCTTACCGCTGACGCCACTAAGCGCTTGATTGACATCACCAAGGACAGATTTGGACATACTGAGCATTTTAACGGCGAACATGATTGGTAGGACTTGGACGGCGATACCAATAATCACGCCAAAAGGAGTTTCGGAGCTGAAAATGAAGAGATAGCCAAGAACCTTGGAAACACCAAAAAGGAAGCTAAAAGCTGGGAAGAAGACCAACATTTGAGCAAAAATAGATTTCCATTTTAGATAATATTTGTGAGTATTTGGCAGAACGTAGAGGGCGAAAATAATTGGTGAAGTGATAGTAAGTAGGATTACCACGGCTTGGCGAAGTGAAATAGTAATCAGACCGACAACTACGGCGATAAAACCGGCAAAAACGATTGGAATGAGTGTGAAGAGGATGCTAAGTAAACCACCGGAAGCGGCAACCGCAGTGGCGATGCCGACACCACCGAGAATGGTAAGTGAGGTGCCACCGGCGATAGCAAGGAAAATATCATAGATATTGAGTGGTTCGTCGAGTTTAGCCTCGGGATGTTGGTTTTGAATAGCAGTGGTGGCAATGCCTTCAAGGAAAGATTTGAGGGCGTTACCAATAATATTACTTACATCGACGAGAACCTGACAAATCAGGTAGCTGAAGTTAACTAAAATAGCGGCAATGATGAGCTTTGGTAACATTTTCTTAATGTTGTAATTGGAAAAGCCCAGGCCGGTAACCTGAGAGTAGACGATGAGCAGCAAGAAAATGATAAAGAGTATATTAGCAACATTGCGAATGTAAGACCAAATGATGTAGATAGGAGATTTGTTATCCGAAGTAATTGGCTTGATAACTAAAAAGGTCTCGATGGTGGAATAAAGTGCATCGATTCCCTTGGCGAGAAGACCGGTGGTAGGACAAACAATAAAAGAAAGAATGCCGATTTGTTCGGAACAGCTGAGTTCGTTTTGATTCTCAGAATTGGCATTTTCGGGGCTAGTAGTTTCGGTAGTAGTTCCTGAGTTTTGATTTTGAGTTTTGGCCTGTTCTGTTTCATGACTGGAATCATCATCTTCGACTTCTTTAGTTTCGGAAGAATTTTCAGTTGAATTAGAGGAATTGTCTGGGGCGGCGTAAGTATTTAGGGCGGTTAGAGGAGAAAAAAGAGAAAACAGAGTAAAAAACAAGACAAAAATTGCCGTGCTGAATTTTCCTCTATGGTTGATTCCCTTGTTCATAAAAAATAACTCAATTAATATTTGTTATTATATCACATAACGGTAATGCCGTCAACATTGACCACTGAAGCGACCGAATAATAAAAAGCAGAAAAATCTATACTCATGATATAATATATGTATGAAAAAGGTCAATCGACAGCTAGGTGTAAAATTTTTGAAGAACTTAATGATTTTTTCTCTGGTAGTGGCGGTATTTTTGGGGCTTACGATGAGTGATTCTGTGAATGCTTTAGACTTGAATGATTTAGGGATTTCAGGTCGACAAGTTTTGGCTCAGGTAGGTGCCGTGATTGATGGTGATGTAGATAAAAGCTGTGAAGGAAACGTCTTCTTGGGATTTCGTCCTTGGTATAAAGGTTTAGCTACACGTGACGATAATAATAAGTGCGTGATTGGCAAGCCAGCTACCTCAAATAGTGGTACGACGAACTGGGCGCCTTTTGTTTGGGTAGTGGTAATGAATATTATTTATGATATTTCCTTAGTGGCGGGCCTAACTGCAACTGGGTTTATTATCTATGGTGGACTTTCCTATGTAATGAGTGAGGGTGATCCAAATAAGGCAGCGAAGGGTAAGAATATTATCCAAGGCGCAGTGATTGGTTTAATTCTAACTATTTTTGCTTCAGTGATTACGAATACGATTATTGATGTAATTATTAGTGCAACCTAAGGAGTAATATGAAATATTTAGCAACAGTGGATCTAGAAAATATTGATTCCCTAAATGAAGGCTTGAGTAGATTACCAAATAAGGATGGTAATTTTACGCCAACCACAATTTTAAATTATATATATGCGTTAATTGGTTTAGTGGCGGTCTTTTATATTGTGCTGGCGGCAGTGAATTTTGCGACAGCTCATGGTGATGTGCAAAAGGTGACTAAGGCAAAAAATACGATTATTTTTGCGGTGATTGGCTTAGTGATTGTGGTTTTAGCGGCGGCAGTGACAAATTTTGCATTAACGGCATTAAATTAATAAAAGAAGGCAGAAAATGTTGAAAAAGAAGATTTCGAAATTGTTAGTAAGTTTAGCCCTTTTTTCTGGTTTATTTGGTTTAATTTTTAATAACCCTATCTCTGTGAGTGCGACCTCGCGAGAAGATTTTTACGGGGTGTGCGATGATGTTGAAGATGAAGATGTTAAAAAACTTGCAGGCTGTACGGAAGCTAGTAGTAAGGATAAAAATGTTGTAGATATTATCCAAAGTGGCGTGAATGTAGTGATTTCCTTGGTGGGAATGCTCGCAGTGTTTTCGATTATTTATGGTGGCTTTACTTATATGACGGCACAATCGGATGCGGCGAAAATTAAGCGTGGCAAAGATATGGTGCTCTATGCTGTAGTAGCATTAGTAGTAGCTTTCTTGGCTTACGGTATTGTACTGTTTGTGACGAGAAATCTGAAATAATTACAGATTGATTCCAGGGAGAAATATTTTTGTTTTTACAGAAGATATGTTATAATTTTGGTAAATTAATATTAAAGGAATAATATGAAAATTTCGAATAAACTAAAAGCTTTGGCAATGGGTGGCACGAGCGTAGTTGCAGTTCTGGGTAACTCCGTCAATACTTTTGCTGGTAAGGTAAAATGTCCTGATGGTTCGGATGCTGGCGCAAATGGTTTGGCTGGCTGTAGCAAACTAAATGAAAACAGTGCAAATAAGAATGACTTAATGGAACAAGCCAATACTATTATTAATGTAATTATTGGTGTGATTGCCTTTGTAGCTGTGGCTTTTATTATCTTCGGTGGTGTACAGTATACAACTTCCGCTGGTGATCCAGGTAAGGTGAAAAAAGCTAAGGATACTATTCTCTACGGTATTATCGGTCTCGTGGTTTCCATGCTTGCTTACTCAATCGTGAACTTCGTGCTTGCTAACGTTTTTAAGGTTAGTTAGTGAAAATACCCCTTATGGGGGTATTTTTAAGATTTAATTTTAGAGAAAAGAGTAAATGAAAAAGAATTTAAAAAAATTTCTAGCTGTATTTATCTTAGCTGGGTTGTTTGCGGGCGGAGCCTTAAGTAGTTCGGTATTTGCTGAACCATCAAAATCGGCCGCAGGTAGCACTAGTGCTAATAGTTCTAGTAGTTCTGATTCTGGTGAATCTGCTGGTATTTGTCCTCCAGGGTCAAAAAATCCTGGAGCAACGAATATTGCGGCATGTAATATTAATCCTAGTCATAATAAAGATGATTTGATTAGTGATGTAAATAAAATCATAAATGTTGTGCTTGGTGTACTTGGCGTAGTGGCGGTAGGGGTGATAATTTATGGTGGTTTCCTCTTTCTAACTGCTCAGGGTGATCCAGGTAGAATTAAGAAGGGTAAAGATTCAATTACTTGGGGTGTTATCGGTTTGATAATTGCGCTATTATCTTGGTCAATTATTAACTTTGTTTTAACTACCACGATGAGTACTCGAGCAGCCCAGAATAGCACAACAATGACTACGATACTATGATTAAAATTAGTTTAAGAAATATAATCTATTCCCTGCTATTTATCACTTGTTTGGTGTTTGCGAGTTTAGTGAAGCCAGTTTCGGCTTTTACTTGTCCTGAAAAAACAGTACGCCAAGGTGATCCTGTATCAGCGCTTTCGGAGTGCAATGTGGAGAAAACTGAAGGCGAAAAATCTTTAATGTCTAATGTGAATATGTTGATTAATGTATTTACTTCAGTAATGGGATTTTTAGCAGTAGCTATGATAATCTATGGTGGATTTATGTTACTGACGGCCCAGGGTGATCCAGCAAGAATTAAGCGCGGTAAGGATGTAGTGCTTTATTCAGTTATTGGTTTAATCTTAGTGATGTTAGCTTATGCAATTGTAAACTTCGTAATGACCAATGTAACAAATAGATAAAAAATAAAAAAGATCTCATGCATTGAGGTCTTTTTTGTACTTTGATTGTTGGGTGATTTTTTGAGTTTAGATTTTTGGTTAAATTTAATTTATATTTAATTCTCTCATGCTTGCAGTATTTGGGAAACGGCATATATTGAAGTTAGTGGATTCGAAAAAAATATACCGAATTCACGGTATATTTAATTTTTAGACAATGAGTTATGCGATTGGGATGCGAATAGGTGCTTCGGTCTTTTCTTTTTCGAAAGAAATGGTGAGCACGCCGTCTTTTAATTCTGCTTTTACGCTACCTTCGTCTTCGCGAACTTGGACTGGAAGGGCGATAGTACGAGAAAATTCTCCCCAATAACACTCTTGGATATGCCAACGAGTGGTCTGTTCATCTTCGCCGCCACTAAGGACACCGGAGATGGTTAAGATATTGTCAGAAATGGTAACATCGAGGTCCCCTTTGGAGATGCCTGCGGTGCGAGCTTTGACAACTAACTTGTCGGCAGTTTCGTATACATCCACTGCTAATTGTCCTGGAAAATCACCAGGTTCTTCTTCCCACGCCTCTGGATCTTCTTCTGCTGGAAGTGGACTCGGTTGTTCTTCTAGAGCTGAAACAGGTTCAGAGTCTAGGCCATCATTATCCAGAAAAGCGGCCGCGAGTTCATCTTCCATAAGCATGTCTTCGTCATTGGTACGAGCCATTGCTTGTATTCCTCCACATTAACTATTGTTCTTAATTATTATAAGAGTGGTTATGTTAAAAATCAAGAGTAAACAGCTTTATCGTGTAAAAATTACAATAGAAAAATTTATTTTAGATATAGTTTTGCCAAACAGATGTGTGCGATGCCAGAGAGAGGGTGGGATTTTTTGTGACCGTTGTAAAAAATATATAAGCATAATCAATCCGGGCTATGTAATGAATGATGTGTACGGGTTTGAAAAATTATTGGTAGCGGGACTGAAGGAGGGGTGGTTTGAAAGGTTAGTACGAGACTTTAAGTATAAGGGTCGGCGAGATTATGGAGAATTTTTGGCGGAAAAATTAGGGGAGGTGATTTTTGGTGAAGTTGAGAGAATAAGGCTTGATGATAGGTCGAGTGACAAGTCGGGTGATATACCGATTGAGGTATCAAGAATGATGGATGCTGAGACGAGAGAAAATAGAAAAATTGTTTTAGTTCCCTTGCCGACGATTCGAAAGCATATTCGGGAAAGAGGATTCGATCATACTTTAAGATTATGTTTTGAGCTGGAGAATTTTTTACAGAAAAGATTAGAGGGGTTAGGTGTGAAAGTGGAGTATCAAGATTTATTGGTGAGAAAAAACAAGACGGTGCAGGTGGGTAAAGAAAAGAAAGAACGTATGAGGCAGGCGGAAAAGGCATACGGAATTCGGGAGGGGATAAAAATTGAGAATAGGACGCTCTATATATTGGTGGATGATGTGACGACTACGGGTGCTTCTCTTGCGGCGGCGAAAAAAATACTGCAGACTGATCGAGTGTGGGCTGCAGTATTAATGAAAGAGCGTTGATTAGTTGGTAGTACCGACACCGATCACGGAATTGAGTACGAAATTGACGATGGCGTAAGCGAGAAGCGAGATAATGAGGCCGATGATGGCATAGAGTACGGTGTTTTTGGCATCTGTAACCTTTTTAGAGTCACCACCAGAAAGAATATAGCGGAGACCACCGTAAACTAGCATAATAACTGAGATGAGGCCGACAATGAGTAATACGGTATTAGTGATGCGGCTGAAAACACCATTGTCGCCGATGAGTTCAGTAGGCATACCTTCAGCACGGGCAGCATTTGCACCTTCTTGGACACTAGTAGCAGAAACTAGGAGGCGGCTAGAAAAAAGGCAGGCAAAGGCGCCGAGGCCAGTAAAAGTTTGTGTAATAATTTTGGTAATTTTTTTCATGAAATATAGAATCTCGCGGTTAAATTCGACAATATTATTTTAACACAGATATGCGAAAAAGTAACGAAAAGTCTGGATTAACATCTCAAGTGTTGCGCTTGAGGGGCTAGAGTAGTTAGTGGGGTTAATAGAGATATTTGAGGAATATTTGGAAAAACTATTAGAGATGTGATGAATTTATGATAAGATAGAGGTAGACGGAGAGTTACCCAAGTGGCTGAAGGGGGCGGTTTGCTAAATCGCTAGTGTGGGGAGACCTGCAGCGGGAGTTCGAATCTCCCACTCTCCGCCATAAATGTCGGATCGTGATAGACTCTAAAGAGTCTATTTTTTAAGATAAATCTTAAAAGAGATTTTCTGTCTTCTGCGTCGTCGTCTCAAAAATGCAAGCACTTTTTCGAACTCCTCCTAGAAGGCGAATCTCCCACTCTCCGCCATTACATGTTATAATGTTAATAGTTAAAAGGTGCTAATATGGACGAAAAAATTGTAAAGTGGGAAGGTGAAGAATATATTTCACATAATAATGGTGCGGGGTGGTATGTGGGGCTATTTTCGGTGACCTTGGTTTTGAGTTTGCTTTCATTTTATTTACAGTGGTGGACTTTCTTGGCATTGGTGATTGTGTCAGCTTTGACGCTTTTGATTTTAGCAGTGAGGCCAGCCAGAAAAATTTCCTATACTCTAACCGATAAGGGTTTCACGGAAGGTGATAAATTTTATGCGTTTTCTGAATTTAAATCTTTTGGGATTTTACAGGATGATGTGCATTTTGCGATTGTTTTGACGCCAAGAAAGCGCTTGTCACCAGCGGTGACGATTTACTTCCCGGAAAATAAGGGTGAAGGAATTGTCGATATGTTTGGCGCGAAATTACCAATGGAGCCGGTGGAGTTGGATCTATTAGACAAATTGGTAAAAAGACTGCGTATTTAAAATATGTGATTTCTACCTAAAAATAAAAAATCTAAATTTTAGGGGTACAAATTAAAAAGGAAATATGTTATAATATGAGTGTCGTAGTAATACGATGCTCATTTAATTTCTAGGTGAATATTACTTTGTGTGGTATTCACACATGCACCCGTAGCTCAGCTGGATAGAGCGTTTGCTTGCGGAGCAAAAGGTCGTAGG
>ERZ773212.1583-NODE-1583-length-10355-cov-2.886311_pt1 | contig 10355 bp, 9 predicted proteins | sample MGYA00581005_ERZ773212 | MGnify/ENA primary metagenome ERZ773212 (study PRJEB29015, sample SAMEA2738154) | human oral metagenome | biome: human oral; feature: human-associated habitat; material: saliva | place: China | collected 2196 ...
CTGAGACCAAAGCAGGTGGAGTGCTCCAGCTCTACCTGCTTCTTATTTTGCTTATACTATTACTCTCCCTACCTGCGTCAAGAAGCATAGGCTTATCGACGCAGGCTCACCAGTAGTACGCTAAGTAAAATCTTTCTCTTCAACTGACCGATCTAGAACAAGAATGTGACTATCATGAAACGTGATGGATTGCTGAATCCTCAATTGAACCAGGCTATTGCCCGCCTAGGCCATACCGATACCTTTGCCATCTGCGACTGCGGTCTCCCGCTCCCTCCCCAGGCAAGAATTATTGACCTGACGCTGATTCATGGGGTCCCTAGCTTTGAACAGGTCGCCGAAGCCATTCTTAAAGAAGTCGTCATCGAAAAAGTCACCATCGCCACCCAAACCCCCGATGTGATAATCAACACATTACCGGCAGATGCGCCCATAACGAAGATAGATCATGAAGACTTTAAGAAGCAGATCAATGACTGCACTTTCGTCGTTCGCACTGGTTCTACCACGCCTTATGCAAACGCGATTTATTACTGTGGAGTTTCGTTTTAATAGTTTTGAGGAGCTCTTATGAGCATTATCGTTGTTGGCTCAATCAACGCCGACCTGGCGGTACAGGTCCATCGTCACCCTAAACCCGGCGAAACGCTTATGGGTAGCGGGGGCACGATTACCCCCGGGGGTAAGGGTGCAAATCAGGCGGTCGCGGCAGCGCTCCAGGGTGCATCGGTGCGCTTTGTTGGTGCCGTCGGTAATGATGCCTACGCCACCCCCGCATTACGATACCTCACCAAATCCGGAGTCGACCTCACCGGTATCAGCCACGTTGAGGACACCACCGGCCTAGCCGTCATCGCAATCTCGGCCGATGGTGAAAACACCATCATCGTCATACCCGGCGCGAATGCCTGGGTCGATGCAGGAGCGGTGAAGCAGCATACCACCGACATTGCTGCCGCCGATATCGTGTTGCTCCAGGGTGAGATTCCCGCCGAGGGTTTCCAGGCAGCAGTTGATGCCGCCACTCACCGCGTGGTGATTAACCTTGCCCCGGTTGTCCCCGTGGATCGTGATGCTCTGCTCCAAGCGGATCCGCTCATGGCGAATGAGCACGAAGCCGCCCTGGTGCTGCAACAATTAGGCTATGAAGTCGCCGAAGAAGACAGCAAGAATCCAGAGAAGCTGGCCGCAGACCTATTGGATGCTGGTTTCGCCTCTGTGGTGCTCACCTTGGGGGCTGCCGGCGCCCTGGTGGCTACCCCGGAGGGCAACGAGCTTGTGCCTTCCCCGAAGGTTACCGCGGTGGACACCACCGGCGCCGGTGATGCATTCGCTGGTGCCTTAGTGGCCCGGCTGGATGCCGGGGATTCGCTCCTGGATGCCGCCCATCATGCGGTGCGGGTGGCTGCTTATGCTGTCACTGGTCGAGGCGCCCAAGACTCCTATCCCACGAAGGATGACCAATTGCCGCAGGTGTAGAGCACCAAGAACACATCGATAATATTCGAGGACAGGGTATGTTGGCGTGAGTCAACGTCAATATGCCCTGTCCCCAGTCACTTCCTCATTGCTAGCTTGACGCCGATAGTATCGTCGTCAAGCCACATTGTTATAAACCGAAACCCGCTACAGTATGGGCATGCGTATTATTCTTGCCTCCGGATCCGCATCTCGAAAATCTATTCTAGAATCCGCCGGGATAACACCCGTGCTTCACCCCGCCAATGTGGATGAAGACGCTATTATCGCTACCCTCACCGGCGCGGCCCCCGAGGATGTGGTGCTCGCGCTAGCTCGTGCTAAGGCAACCATGGTTGCCACCGAGCATCCGCATGATGTGGTGATTGGTGCAGATTCCATGCTGCTGCTTGACGGCGAGCTTCAGGGCAAGCCTCACACCGAGGCGGAGGCTATAAACCGCTGGCACAGGCAACGCGGCAAAACCGCGCAGCTCATCACCGGCCATCACATTATTGCGCCGAGCGCCGACTATTGCGCGGCGGCGACAACCACCGTGCAGTTCGCCGCGGACATCACTGATGCCGACATTGCCGCCTACGCCGCAACCGGGGAACCGCTGCCCTGCGCGGGCGCATTTACGCTAGAGGCCTTGGGTGGTTGGTTTATTGATCGTATCGAAGGGGATCCTTCGAACGTCATTGGGCTGTCTCTGCCGGTGGTTCGGCGTGCCCTGTACCATTTTGGGTATGATGTACACGACTTTTGGAACCGTCGAAAAGCAGAATAATGACACAATTTAACGACATGCTTGCCCCGCCACCAATCAAGTTGCCGGAAGACCTGGTGCCCACCCCCATCACCGAGTCTGTGGTGTTGGCGCACCCGGCATCACCGTTAGCGTGGGCCACTCTTGCCGAAGAGAAGATCGCTGCGGCCACCACTGCCCCCGATGACCCGGAAGTGCAGGCCGTGGCCTACGCCTATGCCCGCACCGGCTACCATCGCAGCCTGGACCGGCTGCGCGCCAATGGTTGGAAGGGTTGGGGTCCGGTACCGTATTCGCATCTGCCGAATCAGGGTGTGTTGCGTGCGATCGCTGCGCTGGCCCGGGCATCCGCGATGATTGGCGACCAGGCCGAGTATGACCGGTGTCGCCAGATGTTGTCCGACGCGGACCCGGACTGTGTGGCGCCGCTGCTCGACGAGCTGCGCGAAAACCGCTGAGCCGCTGTGCTTGCAGCTAGCACGGTAAAAGGCGGCATAGCGGCTAGGGCAGTAGGGAATCGTTAAGGTCGTGCAGCTCAACGGCATTGCCCGGAATACTAGCGGGTTCCTTACTTGTTGCGGTTGTTGGGGGCCGATTCGTGTTGGTCAGCTGCCGCGGATAATCCCCCGGGGCACCTGGGGCCCCCGGCTGCACCTCGCCCGGCACTGCGGGTTCCGAGGGGACCGCGACCGGAACCGACGCAGTTTCACCCGCGCCACCAGCACTATCAGCTGCAGTGGCAGGCGCGCTGCCCTTGTGTACGCCTTTTTGGGCGGTGGCCGGTCGTTCCTTTTCTCGAACCGGTGCGGCCTCAATGACGTTTTTGATCTTGTCCCATAGGAAGGGGACCAGCGTCAGCACATAGTCATCGGACATGTGGTTGCCGTCGCGGTACACATAGATATTGCCGATCACTGGTGGGCAGAAATTATCAGGACAGAGCCATTGGGAGGTGTCCACCGCCACCTGGTTTGGCGCGGTCAAGTATTGTGCAGCGGGATCCGTTGGGGAATAAATATCGGATCGTGGCCGCCCACATTTTTGCAGATCGTGGGTTTCTTTCCAGCATTCGGACACCATCTGCCCTGTGCCATCGGGGTTGAGGAACCATGGGTTATCGCGCAACCCAACAAACGGGATGTTCTCGCGGGATAGGAAATCCCACAGGGTGCGGTAGGAAATGGGCGCCTCGTCGAGGAAGCTGCCGCGCTCCAGCAATGGCCGGGTGGAGTTGGTAATCACCACATCGGGTTTGTCGGTGCGGAGCCGTTCCAGCATTTTCCGGTTAAAAATCGCGCATTCGGGTGTGAAGCCATCGTCCCGGTCTTCGGCGAATGCCGGACAGCTTTGGCGCACGATAGGCACAACCCGGAAGTGATGTTGTTTTCCGAGTTCGTCCAGGGCGGCCATCCATTGTTCCGCGTGGGATCCGCCGACCACATATACGAGCTTGTCGGCGGTTTTATCCCCATACACGCATTTTTCCGGGTAGCGATCAATAGCGATTTCTTCTGGATTGTCGTGAAGAAACGACATGCAACCGTCTTTCCACGCTGGTGACACCAGGTCCGCCAACATGTATGGGTCGGGTTGGGGTTCGACCTCGGGGATGCGGGCCGCTCCCAAGGCTGCCGCCCCCGGATATAGTGTCGGGTCTAGTCGCATTTGTGATGCCCGCTGCACGTCATCTTGCCAAATGACGGGTACGTAGGCGATCACGGCCACGAGCACTGCGATGAGGATGGCGCCGAGCAGGCGGAATCGGGCGGCCCATGCCTGTTTTAATTGTTGCAGTGCTTCAATGGCACGGTGGTCACCAGCCATGGGGCGTTTGCCGTGTTGGCGTAGCGGTTCCTCAATGAACCGGTGCGATAAATCCGCCAGCAACAGTGATGCGGCGATGACGATGACGCCCATGAGAATGCTGGGGTGGGTTTTGTTGTAGTAGACCGTGACCAGAATCAGCATGGGCCAGTGCCACAGGTAGAGTGGGTATGCGATGGTGCCCAGCCAGCGCATGAACCTTCCGGCCAGCCAATTCACCCCGTGGCCGCCGCCGAGGACCACCAATGCTGCCCCACCGAGCGGGTAGAGTGTGGCCGGCCCAGGGAACTGTTTCACACCATCCATAACTAAACCGGTGGTGAGCACAAGCACTAACCCAATCCAGCTGAAGAATCGTTGCAGCCGCGGATTGAGTTTGATGCGGGTGGCGAATAACGCCAGCAAGGCCCCTAAGGTGAGCTCCCACATTCGGGAGAACGTGGAATAGTAGTTCAGCGACTGGTTTTCCGAAATATAAAGGTAGGTGGCGTATGCGAAGGAGGCAATGGTGACCAGCAGCAGCGTGGGACCCGCTAACCGGCGGGGACTCGCGGTTTTTCCCGCAGCGATAAGTCTACGGGCAAAAATCGCCACCACGGTCGCCAGCAGGATAGCAAAAATATAAAACTGTCCCTGAACCGCCATGGACCACAAATGTTGCAGCGGGGAGACCTTATTACTGGCGGCACCATATGATGCGCCTTGGGATGCCAACATCCAGTTTTGGTAGTAGCCAAGACATGCCCATACTTGGGACGCCAGATTGAGGTTACGTAGCTCTGGGGTGATGAGAGCGACGGTGAGGACGGTGGCGCCTAAGACAACAACGAGCACGGGCACCAGGCGTCGGAGGGTACGCCAGAATGGCCACCAGGGGTTGAGGTTGGCGCCTTCCCGCGTCGCATAGCGAAGTTGGGCGCCGAGGAAAAAATAACCTGACAGTAGGAGGAAAACGTCGACGCCGCCGGAGACTCTACCGACGAACACGTGGAAGAGCACCACAAAGGCAATGGCAATACCGCGGAGCCCATCGAGGTCATAGCGGTATTTACTTGCGTTGAGTTGCTCCATTCATCTCCCCAGACGTTGTGACTTTAGGTTATGGCTTAGATTGTGGTCGTGAATATACGCCACTGAGACACTAGTTCCTGGACACCATATAAGCAGCAAGACCTCCGCAGAAATCTTACCGCAGATATGGTAATTCATTGGTTTATTGCTTCGGCAATGCTGCTACCATCCGGGGTTAGTCACTGGCGTGGTGGTGTTACACACAGATCACTATGGTACTGAGCTTGCCGCTAGTACTCCCCTGTTTAGGTTAGTTTTCTGCGCACCCCACCAGGGTATGTGTCCGAGCGTGCAAATCCCCCAGCACATGTGGCATGGGTGCTGGGGGTTTCTTTGTGCTTGACGACGAGCTTCGTTAGGCGTTCTTGGCCTCGACTCGGCCAATGGCTTCCTTCGCCACAAGCTCTTGGATGCCCATGTGGAGCTCGGAGGTGAATCCGACGCAGGAGCAGTTGATTTCCCCGAGAACGTAGGTGTCGGATCCGTCTTCCGCATCGGCAAGCATGAAGTCGGCAGTCCAGATCAGCGGGATATTGTCGCCGCCGAGTTTTTCGGCGATGACTGGGCGGGCGGCAGCAAACATGTCGACCAGGTCTTGCCAGGATTCGGGCTTGTCGTAGGTGTATTTTGCGCCAGAGAAGAGGGTAGCGGAGAAGTTATCGCCGCCGGCGGCCGGCTTCTTGTGAACCACAAATACCGGGTGAGGGCCAACCAGGAGGATACGGATTTCCCCTTCGACAATGCGGGGCATGAACCGCATGTCGACGAGCATGCCATTGTCACCAATGATGTATTGATCGCAGAAATCCATGAATTCGCCGAGTTCCCGGATTTCGGTGTGATTGTCCACGGCCTCGGTGCAGCGGAGTTTAGTGTCAAGCGGCAGGGCGGTTCCGGGGGTGACGCTGGCTGCGAGTTCTTTGTCTTCAAGTTGCACGCGCCAAATGCCGGAGCCGGTGGAGCCACGGTTTTGCTTCAGAACTCGTTCCCCGTAGGACAAGGAGGTGGGGAAGGTCTTGTGGAAGGTTTCCACGTCGTAGTAGGCGGCGGTGTCGGAGGGCACAAGGTCGGTGTCTTTGAGTTTGACCAGAGCATCCTTGGCGCCATAGGCCATCATCTCGGCTGGGGTGGACATGCCCACCAGGCCGGCTTCGCTGAGTTTGGTGAGCAGATCAAAGTAGCCCTTTTCCCCACCGGGAATGTTGCCGGGGTTCACGCGGGAAATATAAGCATCGAAATTCGAAGAAACATATTCGAATAGGGTTTCGGCCCATTCTGGCCGGTAGTACACTACTTCGGCATGCCAACCAGCATCTTTAATGGCATTAACGATGGGCATATTATATGTTCGGTGCCCGTCAATGAATTTGTCGGAGCCACCTTCGACTTCAAAAACCACGATGCTTTTGTGCACAGCAGTACCCTTTCGCTGGTAATTATTGTTCACCTATTAGTGGGGTGAACAAGAACTGATAAGTTGGAGCCATTGTTTTGCGTGTTTCATATAACAAATGGTGAGTGCCGGTGAAACCATGCATTGGCATATAGAAAACTATAGTGAATTCACCAGTCCCACTGGGATGGAGTAATCAATAACACAATGTTACATGCCTAGTTTCGTGGGTAATTTACAACTAATAATTACCCCCACCATAGGTCATTATAGGGTAACTACCCCCGCCCACTACACCCATTGATTGAGCCCTTTTCGATGGTTAACCCCCTATGGGGTTAGCGTCGACAAGCAAAAATCGGCATATCTTTGGTCACATTTATAGTACTAAACGGTAACAATCCACTTTTCTCTACGATAGAGAACTAGATTACTTAATTTAAGAAGTGTTAATTATCTCCATGCAACTGAAAGGTGCGCTATCCCGCTATGCCCGCTTCTTTTGACCCCCAGCCGCAATTTCAAAATTATGCACATCCTGAGCGACTCGTGTCAGCGTCCTGGCTCTCGGCCCGCCTGGGCACCCCCGGACTGCGAGTCGTGGAATCCGATGCCGACCCACTACAGTATGACATCGGGCACATCCCAGGCGCGGTCCGCATTGATTGGCGACGCGAATTAAACGATCCATTGTCCCGAGACCTCTTGACCGCCGAAAGCTTTGCCGCGCTCATGTCGGCAAAGGGCATCAATCGAGACGACACGGTGGTCGTGTATGGAGATAAAGCAAATTCCTGGGCGGCTTTTACCATATGGGTGTTCGAATTATTCGGGCACCAGGACGTGCGACTGCTCGATGGGGGACGCGACGCATGGATGGCGGAGGAACGCGACACGTCTTTTGTGGTGCCAGACTACCCGCCCACACAATACCCGGTGGTGGAACGAGACGATGTAACCAATCGGGCATTCGTGGCCGACGTGCTCGCCGGAATAACGAAGCTCTCCAAGAATGGCGCAGAAGGCCAATCACCTGACCCGAGCGATGACACAATTGCGATCGTAGATGTCCGAAATGGGAAAGAATACATGGGGGACATTCCCGACAACTCCCCTGATTCAGGGGTAATTCGGCATGGTCATATTCCCTCCGCAATCAATATTTGCTGGGAAAACTCGGTGCTCGTGAATGCCCGATTCCGATCGGTATCGGACCTCAAGGCCGCCTTTACGCCAGCGCTAAAAGCCGAAAAAGTGTTCGTATATTGCTATCAGGGACACCAGGCAGCTCACGCATGGTTCGTATTAAAATACCTGCTCGGACACAATAATGTGGTTAATTATGATGGCTCATGGGCAGAATGGGGAAATATGATACGTATGCCTGTTCGAAAAGGGTCTGATCCCGATAATGTGGAAATGTCGCTTTCGTGGACGGGAACCCACATGTTATAAGGCTGGTTTTGTACATTTTGCTTCCCATGGGGGATAAATGTGTAACAATATTGTACGCCGAATACTTAAATAAATTGTGATGGTTCACGGGAGGCTTCATAAGCCTTAGCTGAACCTATCCCCCGCCAATAACCACGGCAATAGCAAGTATGACGCATCTGCTGACAACTCGCATAATTTACCAGGAGAGCTTCACGTGACTGTGGAATCAAGGAAAATCACTAAAATTCTTGTCGCCAACCGCGGCGAGATCGCCATTCGTGTTATCCGTGCTGCTCGTGATGCTGGAATCCCCAGCGTTGCGGTGTATGCCGAACCAGATGCCAATGCCCCTTTTGTCAGCCTTGCTGATGAAGCTTTCGCTTTAGGCGGCCAAAACTCCGCAGAGTCTTACCTGGTCTTTGATAAGATCCTCGATGCTGCTAAGAAATCCGGGGCGAACGCTATTCACCCCGGATATGGTTTCTTGTCCGAAAATGGCGACTTTGCCGAGGCCGTCATTAATGCCGGCTTGATCTGGATCGGTCCGTCCCACAGTCGATTCGGGACTTGGGCGATAAAGTCACCGCCCGCCACATTGCTCAGCGCGCCAAGGCCCCCATGGCCCCGGGCACGAAAGAGCCGGTGAAAGACGTCAATGAAGTGGTAGCATTCGCCGAGGAATTCGGGTTGCCCATTGCTATTAAAGCTGCTTTCGGCGGTGGCGGACGCGGCATGAAAGTGGCTTACACCAAGGAAGAAGTCCCAGAGCTTTACGAATCCGCCACCCGTGAGGCATTAGCCGCATTCGGCCGAGGTGAATGTTTCGTGGAACGATACATGGACAAGGCCCGGCACGTGGAATGCCAGGTGCTAGCCGACATGCACGGCAATGTGATCGTGGCCGGTACCCGTGACTGCTCGTTGCAGCGCCGGTTCCAAAAGCTCGTGGAGGAGGCCCCGGCCCCCTTCCTCACCAAGGAGCAACGCACCACTTTGCATGAATCTGCGAAACGGATTTGCAAGGAGGCCGGCTACTACGGTGCCGGCACGGTGGAATACCTGGTAGATTCCACCGGGCTTATTAACTTCCTGGAAGTCAATACCCGGTTGCAAGTGGAGCACCCGGTGACCGAGGTCACGACCGGTTTGGATCTGGTGCGGGAACAGTTCCGCATTGCCGAAGGCAAAGAGCTGCACATCAAGCAGGATCCCACGCCTCGCGGGCACGCATTCGAATTCCGCATCAACGGTGAAGATGCCGGCAGCAACTTCATGCCGGCCCCGGGTGCGATCACCAAATATGTTGAGCCGTCCGGCCCTGGTGTGCGCATGGATTCTGGTGTGCGAGAAGGTTCCGTGGTTGGGGGCCAGTTCGACTCAATGTTGGCAAAGTTGGTTGTGGTCGGTGAAACCCGTGAGGAAGCATTGCAGCGCTCCCGGCGCGCGCTGTCCGAATATGTGATCGAGGGCATGCCGACTGTGGTGCCATTCCACCGGCATATTGTGGAGAATCCGGCCTTTGTTGGTGATGATACGCACTTTGATGTGTATACCAAGTGGATTGAGGAGGAATGGGAGAACCCGATTCCGCCCTATGTTGATCCTGCGGATGCGGAGGAAGCGGAAGAGGCTACCCCGAACCAAAAGGTTGTGGTGGAGATTGATGGCCGGCGGGTTGAGATTGCGCTGCCGGGTGATTTGGCGTTGGCTGGCGGCGGTGCTGGTGGTGCTAAGAAGAAGGCAAAGAAGCGCCGTTCCGGTGGTTCTAAGGCGGGTGTTTCTGGTGATGCCGTGGCCGCTCCGATGCAAGGCACCGTGATTAAGGTGAATGTGGAGGAAGGCCAGGAGGTCGCCGAGGGCGAAGTCGTGGTGGTTTTGGAGGCCATGAAGATGGAGAACCCGGTGAAGGCCCATAAGTCTGGTGTGGTCACTGATTTGGCGGTTTCTGCTGGTGAAGGCGTGACCAAGGGTTCGGTCATGATGGAACTGAAGTAGAAGCTGACTATGAGCTGCTGACCACTGGCCGGTGAACTGGTGGCTGGTGCTGGTGAACCTGCCGGGTTTACAGCACCAGCGCGATGCTGGCAGCAAGGTTGCGTAAGTCCGTCAATCCTCATGTTTTATTGGTGAGGGTTGGCGGATTTTATTGTTCTCAATCATTCCGCGGCGGGTTCTATGGTGTTGAAAGCTCCACTTGTGGCTTGCGGTTGTGCTGCGATCTCGGTGTTGTGGGTTGTGTCATTGGGAAGTGGAGCTTTCGAATTCGGTGATTGGCTATGAACGCCGGGGAATGGTGTAAGTTGAGTGAGCTTCATGGCCGGGGATGCGTCTCCTACATACCTCCCCACGTGCGTCCGCATGCCGCTGTCGCCCGAATCCAACCACCACCGGCAACGGAATCAG
>ERZ773212.1593-NODE-1593-length-10310-cov-4.501609_pt1 | contig 10310 bp, 6 predicted proteins | sample MGYA00581005_ERZ773212 | MGnify/ENA primary metagenome ERZ773212 (study PRJEB29015, sample SAMEA2738154) | human oral metagenome | biome: human oral; feature: human-associated habitat; material: saliva | place: China | collected 2196 ...
AACGAACAAAGCGTGGCATATTAGGCTGTACCATCAAAGTCTTCTGAGCAACAATGTCATCAGAAAGGAAGCCATTGTTCATATCCTCATCGTGTGCCAATCCCATGAAACGCCAAGTAGTAAGGCTCTCTGGAAGTGTAAACTTAATACTAACATTACCCTTTCCATCTGTCTGCAACTGTGGATAGAAGAATGCTGTTTCATTGAGGTTCTCACGCATAGAAGGCTTTACACTCTTCGGTTCGTCCTTCTCTTGCTTTATCTCCTCATCTTTCTTACCAACAGGAGCAGCAAGTTCTTCTTTTGTTTCCTTTGTTGATTCGAAGCCAACCTTAACAACCTCATTCATAGAAGACTCCTTTGCCAAAGCCATTGACTTAACGGCACGTGTCATGCTTACCATTCGGTCTGATGTTGCTGAATAAAAATAAGCCTCTGGAGTATCATATTGTTCTAAGAAACGACTATCAAATTTCGAGAAAGACAACCTGTCTACATCAAATACTGGGAGAAAAGCTTCTCCTGAAAGACCAATGCTTGAATAGTAAGGACTCTCCCAATTAACAGATGTATAGTTAAGCGAGAAGAAGTTGCCTAAGTACCATGAGTTAGACAAGAACTGATCAAGACTCTTGTCATAAAGTGTTGCCATCAGTTGAGCATTGGCAGCCTTGCCATCAGGACGATTAATGGTTACTGTCCATTCCTCCTGCTGTCCTGGAATAAGTTTATTACGGAAAGTCTTCCATTTTACTATCAAACTCTTATCTGGTAACGGACGCGTAATCCTCTCTGAATGAGAATACATTATGCCATTCTTTACCCAAGCATAATTAAGACGTATCTCATCACCATATTCTTCCTTATAGACAAACTTGCGTGTCTGTATACTATTGCTTTGATTGAAAGAACCTGTTTCAATCACTTTATTACCTGAGAAGATAGAATAAACAACATACTGATTATCATCACTTGAACCCACCTGCATATAGATAGGACCACCATCGCGAGGGAATTGGTTTCCACTCAGATAAAACCAATCATGTGTCTCTATAACAGGACGCTTGTCGTCCATTGAGAAAACAATGAAGTCTGTATCAATAGTATCTGTTCCACAAATAGCATGCACACGATAAGCACCAGAAGACAAACCCTTTATAGCAACATTCTCATTTGCCTTCACCGTCTTGTAATTGCTATAAACATATTTACCCTTATCCCTCTGCTGTGGTACGATTACATACTCCACAGTACCATCAACAGGAGATCCAGCAGCATTCAGATAATTAAATTTAATCGTTTTAAGACTGTCACGCAGGTTCTTCTCAGGAATATTGCAAAAAAGACTTGCCTCCTTTGTTCCTAACGGTAAGGATGCAAAACCGTCATGTGTCTCACCTGCAGCATCGGTCACCGAAGCCTCAACTCTAAAATTATAGAAAAGTGAACGATAACCCTTACCAGACTTCAGTTCTTTCTTGGCTTTATCTGACAGAACAAAAGGTACGGTAACAACAAACTCTCCCTTGTCGTCTGTGACAACATCTTGCTCGTTCACTTCCTCACTACCTTCATAGAAGCTACACCAATAACTTGTCCTACGTGTAACGACATAATGCACCTTTGCACCTTGTACAGGTACACCAGCAAAACTCTTAGCACGACCAATCAACTTAATAGAATCACCGACAGCATACTTCTCCTTATACTCATCAAAGTTTACATCAAACGTTGGACGTTTGTACTCATCTACTTGGAAACGCTTAGATCCTTTTGTTCCAAAATCAGCATAGATAGAAAAGCTACCTGTCAGTCCACTTGTTGGAAGATTAAAGTCTGCTGCAGCAGTACCAAAACGGTCGGTGGTTACTGACTTACGTCCAATCTCCTTATAATTAGCATCTTTCAAAACCATATCGAAGGTTTGTTCGCTTGCAGCCTTAGTCTTATAGTCTTGCTTAGTGTTCTGATAAGCAATGACAGATGCGTGTACCGTCTGACCAGGACGATAGATACCTCTATCCGTGAAGACCTGAGTTACCATTTTATCATAGTTTTCCTTGTAGTAGCCATACGATCCCTCCAGTTTAGTCTCTCTAAAAGCTTTGTCTTTATTCGTAGAGACATAGATGTACGGGGTAGTTCTTTCTGAGTCAAACACTACCTCTCCCTTCGTGTTCGTAACAAGTTTCTTGACAATAGAGGGTTTTTCATAACCACTTGGATAAGTAGCTTGAACCTTTACATCTGCTACTGGTTGTCCATCCACAACATTGACAACAACATATCGTGCTTTCTTCTTTGGCTGTAGTTCGCTCATGACATAGAGGTTACTGACATAATAGAAAGCATATTTTGGTACAATATTCTTTTTAGGCGTTTCTACCTTAATAAGGTAAACACCCAAAGGTAATGTAGGCATTAAGAAAGAGTCTTTCACCTCTTCATAATCCTTATGACCTGTGTAGGTGCGCTTTATCGTCTGCTTCGTTGCTGGCAACAGACTTGCCATCACCTTAACCATGTCTTTTTCATCCCCAAGACTGAGAGAATGATTTCCCAACAACTTCGTACGTGTTACCGTTACGACTACATCTGGCACATTGCGCGTATTAAGCCTCACCCAGTTATTCTTCTCCGACGAACTAACATTACGCTTATCAAAACTCACATCAAACATCGGTCTTGTGAGTTCTTCACGAGCATTACGTAAAGCTACTATTCGCTTCCATGATGCCCAACGAACAAGGGCATTATCAATATAAGCTATCTTCTCCTCAACCGGAGTATCTTCTCCCATACAAGCATAACGCTTCAACGCAACTTCCCCACATATCGGTAAGTCACTATACTCTAAAATGAGTGAGTCAAGCTTTGGAATACTCTCTTTCTCCTCCTTTATTCCCAGTAAGGCTGTGTAGCAAGCTGCCTCACGGTTCCCAACGCTTTTATAATAGCTATGTAGTTTGTCGTAGTTACCCACCTGCATACCTATAACATGCAGCAAATCACCCTTGAAGATATTATCGTTCTTACCTATCTCTATTAAAGGCTTAAAGTCTGCTGCTTTCTGACTTGCCAACAGAGAAGGGTTTGCCAGAGCCTTCTTAAAGTAACCCTCAGAGTTTCCCTCATCATCATTCCGACCTATCACACCCAAGATACAGTTGTAGACAGCCGACAAGACTTCATCCTTCCCTTCTACCATCTTTGCCTTTGCCTTCAATCGCTTAAACTCTACCTCAGCAGAGTCGGGTGCAATCTCTGTCTGTAACCTTGATGCTAACAGACTTGCAGCCAAGATTTGCCCATAGGCTTTCTCTTTCTGTGCTTTCTGTTCAATCTTCTGTAATAAGCTGATTTGTGTCTTTGGTAAGTCCTTTTGCTCAGCTTGATTTACTTGTTGCCATAAGGCGTCGAAGCTCTGTGCTGTTACTGTAATTGGCAACAACAGAAATATAATTGATAAAATGATAAGTGGTTTCTTCATACTCTCTTTCTTTTATTAATTGCAAAGATAATGCTTTTCAAGTAAAAAACGAAAGATGAGCTATGTATATTGTATAGGATTAATTCTACTACCGCACAATATATTTAAACTTATCAAAGTTTGTAAAGCCCATCTCTTCCAACTGTTGCTGGCTCTGCTGCCGGTCTTCGTCTGTATTATATTCAGGTATCAAGGGTAGACGGATGATTACCTTATCAGCATATCCATTCGCTGCTAACCATTGAAGATTACTGATTACCTGCTTATTCTCTTTACATCCATACGCTTTGTAGATATTAGGGTTCATGTCTTTAATATCTACATACCACATCTGCACCAACGAGGCAATAGCTTTGACATTCTCAAGCGGTACGTTGAGCGATGTTTCTATTGTCAACTTCCATTCGGGATTCATTATCTCGGCAAAGGCTTTAATGAAGTCTGAACGTAAAAGGGGTTCACCACCGCCAAAGCAGATACCGCCACCCGTTGCCACAAAGTAAAGGTCGTCTATCTCCACCTCACTATACAACTCACCGGGCGTCAGCCTGCACCAAACACCATCAGCCTGCAAGCACTGAGCATTTAAGCAGTACTCGCAATGAAGCGGACAACCATGAAAGCCTACCAATGTTGTTACGCCTTCGCCGTCCGTGGTGAGCCTGTGCCGATTAATGGCAATAAACGGTGCTGTTATTTCTGATTGCATTTCTCTTTATGTGATTGAGGAGCAGTGCTGTCGGCTAATTCTTTCTCTAAATAGGCTCTATCTATCTCCCCTACTACATCAAGAGAAGGTTCTAAACGGACAACCATCTCATCAGGATTACGAATAGACTTCACTGCTATCACCTTATCCTCAAACCCATAAGATGAAAACACGAGGGTATCATTACGATTAACCTGCAATACAAATCTTCCATCTTCGCCCAAAGACAGTCTCTTCTTACCTCCTAATAGCATAACATTAACTTCCGGAGCAGCCTTACCAGTAGAAGAGTCGAGCACTCGTCCAACAATAACAATAGCATTCTTCAAATCTGCAGTGAGTGCTTTTGGTATCACTACTTTCTCGCCCATAACTGGCATATCAGTAGAATCCTGAGCTTTATTCTCAACGTTGCAAGCTTTTGGAGTGTTCTGACATGATGTAAGCGGAACCGTAGCAACACAAAGACCAGCAGCCAAACCAGCCACTTTCATGCCCCATCCCTTACGTTTCCGTTCTCTTAACTGCGCCTCTAAATAGCGTATCTCCGCCTCACAAGCAGGGCAAGTGCCTGCACAATCCCCTTCGTAATGACACTCCTTAGGCTGATAGCTGATACCATTCGCATCCGCTATCTGCTGCCTAATATCCTTTAGTAGCTTACAAGTACTCTTTCCTTTTGTCATAATACTAATCCTTACTTACACTTCTTTTTATTCTTCTCCTTATGCGACTTCGGTTTATAAGTCCTATGACCATACACGTCATCGTAGTTCAAAACGGTTACAACCCCTCCTACTATGCACGATAAACCCGATAATTCAGAGACTTCCAGTACAATAACATTATTATCAGAATGCAAAAGCGAACTTACATGAACCTTTTGCTTCTTATAACCGATATATGAAATAACCAACGAAGTGTCTGGTGGTAACTTCAAAGCAAACTGTCCATCAATATTTGTTACATCACCCTTCTTTGTTCCGTCTATTACAATAGAAGCACCTATCACTGGTTCTTTATCATCACTGCCAATGACCATTCCACGTACAACCACAGGTGATGCACAACTATCTGAAAGGTCTACTACCTTTACAGGGGCTTTCTTAGCTGTATGTACAGGACGATTAGCCGTACTATCAGACTTAACACCTTGCGCAGCAGCGGTCATCGGCATTACCGTAGCGCAGATACCTGCAGCAATACCAGCTACCTTCATACCGAAGCCATTACCCTTACGTGCCTTTAACTCACGTTCAAGATAACGTATCTCCTCCTCACAAGCAGGGCAAGTACCTGCACAATCTCCCTTGTGCTGACACTCCTTAGGCTGATAGCTGATACCATTCGCATCCGCTATCTGCTGCCGAATATCCTTCAATAGCTTACAAGTACTCCTCCCTTTTACCATAACTTTATTTCTTATTACACTTCTTCTCCTTATGCGACTTAGGCCCTTTCTTCGCCTTATGCTTCCCAAACATTTTATCACATCCACCAAAGACTATAATTTCATTCATCATCGCCGAGTCCTCAGTGATATAAATATCATTATTCTTTTTATCTAAGAGTTCTTTAACTGTCACACTCTTTTTATAATAACCAACACCTCTCACCTCCAGTGTATCAGTTGGCAAAGCTTTCACAGCATAGTCGCCCTCAATATCGGTGACATCTCCTTTTTTTGTGTCCTTCGACTCAACAACGGCTCCAATAATAGGCTCCTTTGTCTTTGTATCGAACACCTTCCCACGTAATAGCACAGCATCAGGGTGACCATTGGTCAGGTCTACCGCTCTTATAGAATCATTCTTTATCGTTTTATCCTTAAAGTCAGGACTAATCTTACTCTCTGTTTGTACCATAGCAGCCATTGGCAATACTGTCACACAGACGCCTGCTGCAATACCCGCAACCTTCAATCCCAATCCTCCACGCTGCTTGTTCCTCAGTTGTTCTTCGAGGTAACGAATCTCCTTCTCGCAGCCTGGGCAAGTACCAGAACACTCGCCCTCATGATGACACTCTACTGGCTTGTAGCTTATTCCATTCTCTTTCGCAATTCTCTGACGAACCTCTTTCAGGACTTTGCAGATAGCTTTCCCTTTTTCCATAAATTATCGTTTAAGTGTTAGAACATAATAGTTTTCGCCACAAATATATAAAAAAAGAGGATAAACAAGAATGTTCTAACAAATTTGTTAGGCGGGTGATGGGTGGTGGGTGTTTAATGTTGGGTGGTGATGAATTGCTTTGGTGGGTGTTAGGTGGTAATTTTTGGGTGTTAGGTGTTGAATGTTAGGTGTTGAAGATATGCCTTTTGGCGTATTAGGTGTTTATTATTGAGTATTAAAACCTATTTGTTAGTATATCAAATAAACACCCACAACAACAAACGTCATTGGTTTTCTCATAGCAGCTTGGGGCTCCCCTCCTTCGGAGGGGTTGGGGGAGGTCCCCTCTACCCACCTATCCTCTTGTCATTTTTTTTTCGCTCTTCTATGTTCGAGAACACGCCCTTCTCCGTTTGAGAACATGCCCTTCTTGGGGCAAGAGGAGGCCCTTCTTGGGGCAAGAAAGGCATCTTCTCCAATGGAGTATGTAACATCTTGATTTCTTGTGTGTTATAGACTCGATTACAGTGAAGAGACTTCTCGCTTTTTGAACGGATTAAGCACAATAGTATGTAATGATTTCTTACCTCTTCACGAACGCCTTATAGAGATAATCTCACACCACACACTCCTCCCTGCGGAGGTTGAGAAGGAGGAAAGCTCACTATTCTCATACGTTCGACCGTGGGTAGAACACATCTGTTACGACCGTGCCACCAATGAGAGAAGAAGATAGTCAATCAATAAGGAAACAGACAAATAGACCTTTGTTAGGAGAAGAATACATACCTAACGAACAAACGTATAGACACAAAAATCCCCTCTCCAAAACCTTTCCTACGGTCGACACCGTTGGTTCTGAGAGGGGACTGTATAATTGTTTCAGCTCAACTGAGTAGTAGCCGCTAATATCCAGTGGTATTAAACTTAGAGAAATCTGTCATACGAAGCAGTTCCTCATACGAGATCTTTGGATTCTTTTTCATATATTCATCGACCGCCTCTTCGTAACGACTGTGATAGATGCGCTTCGTCATGACCTGATTAACAAGCCATTGTATCTTTCCTATTTGTAGATCACGCTCCACCTGCGGACGCGACTCAAAGTGTTGAAGAGGATAGACACTCATCAAATAGAAGGTCATACAGTCTGGTAGGATGTATTCACGAGACATTTGTTTGCGCTGTGTAGGCGAATAGAACTTCGCATACAATGGGTAGTTAGGTCCGAGATACTTATCCAATGAGATGCCTATCGTACCGTTTCCGACCACAATACTCTGGTCTAACGCCGATATCTGGGCATAGACTCTTGGTATGGCAACGTTTGGCAAGAGTTGTCTCAACCGTTTGAAAGCCGAACTAAACTGGTGATCAAGGTCCTCCGTATTGGCATACTCCGACTCGACAGCGGCGATGACCGACTGTAAAGTTGTGTCTTGATAGAACTTCAAGAACTTAGTATTGATGTCAGGGTCGGTTATCTCGCCTATCTTTACTACATCTTCTATTAGCGTACGAGTCTCTATAGGATACTCAGTATTCATCTGCTGGAGGGCAGAGAAGTCACCTGTTGTCAAGTAACGATACTCCAAACGGTCATAGCGATCTATCTCAAACAATAGAGAGGAGTCTCTCCCATCATCTGATGTAAGCCTAAACTGACAACCAACGCAGGTGAACAGTACGACAACTAATATGTAATAGAGATATTTCACTGGTTACTTTTTACAATATTTGAGTATTCTCTGCAAAATTACTAAAAATTATTTTAAAGCGCAAGTGATGTGCTAAAAATATTAAAAAGGCGTGTAATCTTTTCTTATTTTTATTCAGGTAGAGTCTCAAAAAGCTTATGTCCTTTCACATAATACTGCCAAAGAAGGGAATACTCCTTGCGTCCATCATACGTACAGGACGGTAGATTCTCCCGATGACCATCGCTCTTCTCAAGATGACTTGGTAGTCGTTCGAACTCGTGTCTCCACTTCTTAAAGGCACGACGTGCCGATAGTATCGCTTTGAACTCACCCCAATTACGCTTCTGTATCAGTGCCTGAAATGCAGCGAGATAGTCTAAGAACCATCTTACACGCATGACATGCTTCAACTCATCCTCTGGTAAGTTCTTCCACAACATAGTAAGGTTATTGCGGAAGTTCAGGAAGGTCTTACGTGGATTCGACTTGGGTAACGTACCGCCTCCGACGTGATAGACATAGCTCTCAGGGAAGCAGAAGATGCGTTTCCCCATCTGATGCAGGCGCCAACAGAGGTCTATTTCCTCATTGTGGGCAAAGAAACGCCCATCTAAACCGCCTGCTGTCCAATAGTCTTTAGCACGTATCATTAGGCAAGCACCTGTTGCCCAAAGCACTTCCTCACTGTTATCATACTGCCCATTATCGTCCTCCACCGTGTCAAAGATACGTCCTCTGCAGAACGGATAACCGTAACGGTCAAGGAAGCCACCCGATGCTCCCGCATACTCAAAAGCGTCAGGATTGGCCACAGAGAGCAACTTCGGCTGACAAGCCGCTATGTCTTCATGGGCTTCCATCTCCTCTATGAGCGGTGTTAACCAGTGGTGCGTCACCTCGACATCACTGTTTAGTAGCACGTAATACTCACTGTCTACCTGCTTAAGAGCACGGTTATACCCCTCAGCAAAGCCATAGTTCTCCGGCAACTCAATCACTCGCAAATAGGGATAAGTAGCTTTTAGCCATGCGACAGAATCGTCTGTTGAGGCATTGTCAGCAATGATTATCTCGGCTTCATCACGTGAGAAATTCAGCACAGAAGGCAGGTATTGCTCCATCATGCTGCGTCCGTTCCAGTTCAGAATGACAATGGCTACTTTCATAAGAGGTCTGCTTTTAATGAGCTCTGGTCGAAGTTGAACTCGCCTAAACGTACTCGGAGGATTTGGTTGTCATACTCCTCTTTTGCCTGTGCAGGCGATAGCTCCACACGAATATAGTTGTCTGTGAAGCCATGCATAGCCTTACCACGTGCGGCTTTCTCGAAGAGTACGTTGGCTTCCTGCCCTATATGCTCCGCATAGAAAGCACGTGTCTTCTCATCCGACAGCTTTAAGAGCTTATGAGCACGGTGTTTCTTCTCACGGTCGTCTACCACGTAAGGGATTGACAGGGCCGCTGTTCCTGGGCGTTCAGAGTAGGGGAAGACATGCAGTTGGGTGATAGGAAGGGAATTGAGAAAGTTATAACAGTCCTCAAAATACTCTGGTCTTTCACCACGAGAACCCACCATTACATCCACACCGATAAATGCTCTCGGCATCTTCTCCTTAATGAGTCGTATCTTGTGGGCAAAGAGCTGCGTGTCATAACGGCGGTGCATCAACTTCAACACCTCGTCAGAACCACTCTGAAGGGGGATATGGAAATGAGGCATAAAGGCTCGTGACTCAGCACAATAAGCTATTAAGTCATCGTCAATCAGGTCGGGCTCCAACGAACTAATGCGGTAACGCTGTATTCCCTCAACCTTATCTAATGCCTTGACAAGGTCTAAGAAGCTCTCGCCAGTGGTCTTTCCGAAGTCACCTATGTTCACTCCCGTTAGCACAATCTCCTTTCCTCCCTCCTTGGCAGCCTCCTCTGCCTGTGCAACAAGCGACTGAATGGTAGGGTTACGAGAGAAACCTCGTGCAAAGGGAATCGTACAATAAGTACAGAAGTAATTACATCCATCTTGCACCTTAAGGAAGTAGCGCGTACGATTACCACGTGAGCAACTTGCTTGAAAACTCTTGATATCCTTCGTCTTAACAGAGTGGTACTCCCCTTCCTGTGCTTCTTCCTTAGCAGAATCGACCTTATTCCATGCGTCACTAAGGTACTGCACGAGGTCAGCCTTCTCATTACTCCCCAAGACAAGGTCAACTCCTTCAATCTTCGCTACCGTTGCACTCTCAAGCTGAGCATAACAACCTGTCACGATGACAAAGGCTCCTGGGTTCTGACGGACC
>ERZ773212.1606-NODE-1606-length-10244-cov-8.600844_pt1 | contig 10244 bp, 5 predicted proteins | sample MGYA00581005_ERZ773212 | MGnify/ENA primary metagenome ERZ773212 (study PRJEB29015, sample SAMEA2738154) | human oral metagenome | biome: human oral; feature: human-associated habitat; material: saliva | place: China | collected 2196 ...
TTACTTTGTTCATACTTTACCTCCATGGTTAAATGAATTATTTGTTGTGTTGATAATTATATTATAACGCGAAAATATATTAATGGAAAGTAAATTTATATCAACATTTATAATTAGATTTATTCGTTTTACTATTGTATTGTATCATACTATTAATCAATTGTTATTATATTTTGATATATTTTTGTATCTAAATAGTTGGGTATAAACACACAAAAATCATTTTTTTTATAATCTTCAGTTATTGGAATAGTATAATCATCCTTTAACTTTTTTTCATCCTTCAATATAGAAATTATTAAATTTCCAACTGGATAAAAGTTGTTTTCTTCAAAGTTTGATTCAATTTTACTTTTTTTAAATATTGGTACAACTTTGTATAATATCGTATTTACTCCTTTTAATCGTTCTCTAACTTTTTCTTCGAAATGCGCCTGTCCATGTATTTTTGATTTATATGCTCTATTAAGATTGGCGTTTATCCATTGTGGATATATATTTTCAGGGTTATTTTTAGAAAAATTAAAATTTTCGTATCCTATATAGCATTTGAATTGAGCACCTAGTAGATGACCTCGATGACAGTCTTCGGCATATTCTTCAAGATTTTTATCTATTAAAAGTTTGTTTTTTCTCTCTTTTATTGTTTCCTTATGACCTTTAATACTTTTACCTTTCTTTTTACTACAATTTTTTTTTAATATATAGAACTTATCATAATTAGTAATATTTATCTCAACATTATAAAAATTATGTTCATTGTTAAATTTTATATCTTTTATTTCTATTTCCTTATTTATTAAATCTTTTAATTCTTCATCATCTTTTAATCCAATTTGGTTTAATATTTCCTGCTTATTAAATTTTTTTTCTAATATATCTTCAACCATATCTCTATATACTCACTCCTCCTCTTAATCTAAAACTATCTAATTATCTATTATTATTATTTTTTTTACTTTAAAATTTTTATTTTCTACTATATAATTTAATAAAATTCACATTACTATGAGATTAATTTTCTTTATTTTACAACTCTATAATTCATTACTATAATCTTTACTTACGCTATCTTCTGCTACTTTCTGATAAATTTCTACAGATTCTTTTAATCTGTTATAATCTTCATCCATTTTTTGTTTAATTATTTCATTGAATACTTCTTCATTTAACCATTTTTTAAAATTAGCATTACTTATCCACTGTTTAAAAAGTTCAATATTGTCATTCATTATACTTTTAAATACATTCTTTAAAGCATTATTATATTCAATTTTTATATTTTCCATATCTGAATTTTCTAATGCATTTCTAAATTTATCATCACGCATTACTATTTCCGGCAGTGTTTTTATCTGACGTATTACATTATCTTTATCATTCCATGCTATATTCCCAAATATGTCATTAAACGTTTCAATAATATTTTCAAGATTATCTAACTCAAGTTGATTCTTTCTTCCAGCACCTATATTATCACCACTTAAATTTCCATCTTCATCTTCTAGAATAATATCTACAGTATTTTTCTTTTCAAGTCTATAACTTTCTAAATCCACCGTATCTAGAAGTCCTTTGGTAAAATCCTCTTCTCTAGGTGTTGGCAATCTGTGTACCAATTGTTCAAAGAAAATTACTTTTCTTTCCCAATCAATTTGTCCTATTGGAAGTATTGAAGCTAAAAAATTATAAGTTCTTATAAATGATTTTACCCCACTCTTAAACTCTACTTGTTCCTCTTCACTTAGGTTTTCATATCTTTTTACTACACTATCTATAATTGAATCCACTTGCGCTCTGTTTTTGTTACTTAAAAAAAGTTCTACAACTTTATCCACTTCATCTTCTTCATAAATATACTTACCATCCAAGATACTAAGTAAATCATATAATTTGTTTGGATCTGTTTCTGTTTCTAACTTAGTTTCTTTGTAATATGGTTGAAATGATTCTAAAATATGTTCAGGCGAGTTTGCAAAATCTAATACACAAGTATCAATTTTAAATTTGGTACTACGATTTAATCTAGATAGTGTTTGTACAGCTTTAACATCATTCAATACTTTATCAACATACATAGTATGAAGCAAAGGTTCATCATATCCTGTTTGATACTTATCTGCTACTATTAAAATCTTATATTGATCCTCTTTAAATTTCTCTGTAGTTTCTTTTGATGAAAATCCATTTAAGCTAGCTTCCGTTACTAATTTTCCTTTAAATTCTTTTTCACCAGAAAATGCCACAACAGCTTTCCAACCAGTTTTACTATTTTCTAATAGCTCACTAACGATATAATAATATTCTATTGCACGAAGTATGCTTTGTGTTATTATCATAGCTTTAGCTTTACCATTAATCTTTTTTGAAGTATTCTCTATAAAATGATTAACCATTACTTCTGCTTTAGATCTGATTGGAAATTCTTGTCCTTCAACAAAAGTTCTAATTTTACGTTGTGATTTTTTTCTATCAAATTGTGGATTATCTTTTATTGTTTTATAAACCTTATAATAATTTTCAAAATTTGTATAGTTTTTAAGTACATCAAGAATAAACCCTTCTTCTATGGCTTGTTTCATCGAATACAAATCAAATACTTCGCCAAACATTTGTAAGGTTTTTGCCTTTGGTGTTGCTGTAAAAGCAAAGAAACTTGCATTCTCTGGCATTTTTCTTGCTTCAATAATTATATTTAACTGATCTTCTACACTTAGTTCTTCATCACTTATTTTTCCTGATACAGCCATATTAAGTGAGGCTGCAGCTCTACCACTTTGAGAAGAATGAGCCTCATCAATAATAATAGCAAAGTTTTTTCCTTTTAAATCAGAACCTATTTTTTCTATTAAATACGGGAATTTTTGTACTGTTGTAATTATTATTTTTTTTCCATCAAGTAAAAGATCTTTTAGGTTTGTTGAAGAGCTAGCATGACCTACAATACTTTTTTCATCTATAAATTTTCTAATATTTTCAGTTATTTGTTTATCTAAATTTAATCTATCCGTTACAACAATAACCGAATCAAAAGCTTTTTTATTATTATAATTTACCTCTACTAAACGATAACTTAACCATGTAATTGAATTACTTTTCCCGCTACCGGCACTATGTTGAATCAAATAACGTTTACCAACACCATTTTCTTCAACATCTCTTACTAATTTATTAACAGCTCTATATTGGTGATATCTTGGGAAAATTTGCGTTTCACTTCTTTTTACCTTATCGACAGAAACATAAGCAAAATCTCTAATTATGGAAGTTAATGCCATAGGTTGTAAAAACTCTTTCCATAAGTAATCTGTCATTGTACCGTTTGAATTAACAGGATTCCCAGAACCACCAGCTAATGTACCTTTATTAAATGGCATGAACCGTGTGCTCTTTCCATCAAGTTTTGTTGTAAATGTAATAAAGTTTTCATCGACAGCAAAGTGTGCTAAGCACTTTTTAAAACTAAATAATGGATCTCTTGAATCTCTATCGTTTTTATATTGTTCTTCTGCATCTTTATATGACCAACCTGTGCTAGAACCTCGGCTCTTAAGCTCCATTGTAAATATTGGCAATCCGTTTATAAAAATTACTAAATCAAGTTCTAACGCTCTGTTTTTATTTGAATATGTTAATTGATTAGTTACCAAAAAGATATTCTTATCAAACTCCTCATACGAACTTAATCTTTTTGGATCTAGAGCATGATAGAAAAGAATAGTCCCTTGCGATGGGTAACATTTAATTCCATTCTTTAATATAGATACAATACCATCTCGTCTAATATCATTATTAAGTTTATTATAAAATTTCAAACGACCATTTTCAGTGTCAAGTCCAAGAATCTCAAATTCTTGAGGTTGACTATCTTTTATAAATCGGAGTAATCTTTCTTCATCAATAGCAAACTCACGGTTATAGCTACTCTTCATCTCTAATGGTGTTATATATTCATATCCATTTTTATCAACTAGATATTTTATTATTTCTTTTTCTAATTGTTCTTCCATATGAGTATCCTTTATTCCCATAAAGCCACCTCCTTTTCTTTTTTACTTTCTATTTTCTTTTTGGAATTTTTACATTTCTAACATCTATTTGACCCGTTACTACTTCCGAGATTAGGGAGTGTTTTAAATCGGATAGATACGAAATTTTATTTTTACTTAGTTGAATAATTTCCGTTGAATTTTTAAATATTAATTCTATACTGTTTATCAAATTTCTTTGTTCATTTTGTGGTATAAATGGTATTTCTATATTCTTCAATAATTCTTGTTTTATGGATACACGTGTAACAATATTTAGTGTCCCTACAAAGGATTTTCTAACTAAATCGCTATTTAGATAATATAATATAAATTTATCAAGAAATACATTTCTATTATTCGGTCTTAATCTTATCGTAAATCCATTAAAAACACCATAACTCACTGATTCATCAGCTAACGATACTTTCCCTGCATCTTCCAATCTTTCAGATGTTCTAGTAAAAAACAAATCTCCTTTTTTTATCGAATAAACGTTCCTTTCCTCTGGAGTCGAATCAATTTTTCCACTTAACTTTCTTGGGATTATTAAATTATTATAAACATCTGAATAAGTTAAAAATGGATATTTACCTTCTTTATAATCTTTTGATGTAGATATACCATTTTGAAATGTATATAAATATCTTAATTTAATTTTTTCTTTGCAATTGTTATTTATTTTTAAAATATATTTATTTATTTTTGTTTCTACTAACTTATTCAATTCATCTATTTTCTTTTTCTCTATTTCTATTAATTTATCAATTTTTCCTATTTTCCAATCAAGATAGCTTGCAATTTGCTCTTGTTCAAAATAACTAGGAACAGGTATTAACATGTCTTGCAAATCTGAAACAGACATTGTACTTCTAACCCCAGCTCCTAAATTATTATAGACTTCTTCTATATATAATTTATAAAAATAATAGTATGCATATTTAGGAAATAATCTATCTGTTAAAATTAATCTTATATATGCAGGGCTCATTATTCCATCTTCATTAACAATTCCCACTCTACTAGTCTTTATGTTCTCTAAATCTATTAATTTAAAAACTAAATCATCTTTTTTAAACTTTTGGTATGTTTCATACGATTTTGGTACTAATCCATTAGGTTTATCAATATAATTTTTTACTACTCCTTTATATGTAAGTGATAATACATTTTTTTCTTTATTCCCTTTGTTAAACTCTTTTTTATTATCAGAATATCTTTTTACCTTATTTATCCCCCAATGATTTGGAATTTCTTTTAACCAAGGTAAACCTATTTCTCTATAATTTTCATATTTATTCATAAAGTCCCCCCAAGATTTCCTTAATCATACCTTCTGATAATTTTTCTAATTCTCGGATTCTTTCAACTATAGATTCTACGCTTTCTAGTTGTTTCGGTTTATAGAAGTGTTTTGTAAAGTTGATTTCATAACCAATTTGTATTTTACTCTCATCTATAAAAGCATCAGGGTGATACGGTAGAACTTCTTCCTGAATAAAAGCATCTATTCCTCCAGGATATGTTAAAGGTATATTTTCTGTGTCTCTCAACTCTACATCAACTACAATATTACCTTGTTTATCTTTTTGAATAACTGCTTTTTCATCTTTTATAATGATATTTTCCAATACTCCAGTTGATACTAATTTTTTAAATGTGGTACTTTTTATCCCTATTTTTTTTAATTTTTTATCAAATTCTTTTTCAAATTTAGAATAGTCAAGATATAACTCTTCATTTTTCATTTCTTTTAGCACCATTAAATAGCTTTTAATATTTTCTATTTTTTCTAATTCTTTAACTGCACTTGTTGTATTTTTTATAAAACTTTCTGCCAATATATCTTTATTTATCTTACCATCATAAAAACCTATTTTCTCTAGTTCTTTTTCAACCTGTTGAATTTTTCGTTTATTACATAGTATAGCCTGTCTTAGCGGACGTTCTACTATCACTTTATAATAACCAAAATCTTCATTTTTAAATATTTTAGAAACATCATTTTCTTCAAACTTCTGGAATAAATCTAAAATAACTTTTCTATCCTCTTCTGAAAATTCACAATTTTTAGAACCCAGATTTTTTCTTAATGGAGATTTTATTTTGCTAGCATCGATTAATTGAATTTTTCCTCTTCTTCTTTTCTCTTTTCGATTAGATAACACCCAAATATATGTTGTAATACCAGTGTTATAAAACATATTTTCTGGAAGTTGAATGACTGCTTCTATTAGGTCTTCTTCTATCATATATCGTCTAGCATTGCTTGCTCCTCCTCCAGCATCTCCTGTGAATAATGCAGATCCATTATGAACTTCTACTATGCGTGATCCTAAAGGTGTATCTTTCATTTTTGAAATGTTATTTAATAAAAATAATATTTGTCCATCACTTACGTCTGGAATCATTCTGTAATCATTTTGTTCCTTATAGCTTCTTACAAATCTGCTATCTACTACATTTCTCTTAGGATCTTTGTCTATACCAGCTCCAAGAATGTTTAAATCATTTTTCCAAGTTTTCCCATAAGGCGGATTTGATAACATAAAATCAAAATGTTTTCCTCTAGCTCCATCATTAGATAATGTAGAACCATAGTATACTTCTCCTGTAGAAGTATCTCCACCTTTTATCAATAAATCAGCTTTGGCTATTGCATAAGTTTCTTCCGTTGATTCTTGACCGAAAATATGAATTGATAATTGTTTATTGTTCTCTTCAGCATGTTTTTGTAATTTTTCTTCAGCAACAGTCGCCATACCTAACGTTCCACATGCTCCATCATAAATAGAATATGTTCCATTTTTAATTTTATCTAATACAGGAACAATTGCTAAATCTGCCACTAATTCTACTGCATCTCTAGGCGTGAAGTGTTCTCCGGCTTCTTCGTTATTTTCTTCATTGAATTTTCTAATTATTTCTTCAAATAAAGTACCCATTGCATGATTATCCAAACCACGTCGAACAACTTCCCCTTTACTATCCACTTCATCATAGGGACTAAGATTCATCTCTTTTGAAGTGAATTTTTCTATTACTGATCCTAAAATTCCAGCATTTGTCATCTTCCTAATTTGACTATTAAAATCAAATTTTTCAAGAATATCTTTAATATTATCTGAAAATCCATTAAGATACTCTTCAAAATTTTTCTTTAAGTTTTGGCGATTTGTTTCATGTTTTAAATCTTGTAAATTAAAATTTGATATATTGTAAAATGGTAACTCAACCATTGTATTTAGTGTTTCTTCTACATCTAGTTTATTATCTTCTGCCATTTTTTTATATTCTAACATTTTATTTTTATGTGGCTCTATTATAGAATCAAAACGACGTATTATAGTCATAGGAATTATTACGTCTCTATATTTTCCTCTAACATACACGTCACGAAGACAGTCACCTGCCACTGACCATATGAAACTTATTAATTTATTATATTCTAATGCATTGTATGAACTACTCATTTAATAACTCCTAATTATTCTTAATATATTTATAATTTTTTAAATTTTACTTCAAATTTAATTATATCAAAATCTACCATTATAATAAATATTATAATGTAAATTTCAGTTATAAAATCAAATAATTTCACTAATTTTAATCTCCTAAATAAATTTCAAAAGTATTTTTTTAACTTTTCTGAATTTAGTGAGGAATATATATTTTTTTCTAACTATATATTTTTGTGGTTACATTAAAATTTAGTTATCCTCTTTCTTTTCTGATTTCCATTGATTTAATATTTCTTTTGCCTCTTTTTCATTAATAATATCTAATCCATTTTTTTCAAAATTACCAACAAATGAGGCTAATTTAATTTGTTCATCTTCAGTAAATTCATATAGCTTATCTTTATCAAAATTTTCTATACTAGTGTATATTTCATTGTTTGATATGTATCCTCTATAATCGTTTTCATAAAATTCCCAACCAACTCCATTTGTACCTTCCCATCTATACGATAAAGTTGTAATAAATTTTAATTTATTCACCTCTGATACAAATAAATCTCTAATATATTTATATACTCCTTCTTCATCAAGAAATTTCCATAAATATAATATAGCTCTGAAGTTTTTAATATTAGAAATTGGTGTCGATTTTACGATAATTTTAACTTTTTCTAAAAATATATCCTCCATTTCATTCAAATGAAATAAACTTATAATTTGTTTTTCTTCACACTTTGAATTCTCAACTAATCTACCATGAGATCGCTCTATATTAATAATAATTTTGGTTATGGCCCCTAATCCAGTCGCTCTAATATTTCGTAATGATGAACATAAAACATTATATTTTTCTTCTTCTGTGTTTAATCTTTCTAGAACTTCCTCTATAATAAAGCTAGCTCTTTCTTCTGCTGATATTGATAATATACTTTTTTGAATTCTACCATTGAACTCCCCATGCTTTAACAATAATACAGATGCTATTAAAGAAAGACGATTATATGGTATCTCATTTACTAAAGAGTTGATTTCTTCTAAAAAATATCCTATTTTTTCCTCATCATTAATTTCTTCAATATATTTTAATAAATCTACGTCTTCTAATTTATATATAAAATCATTAATTGTTTTCCTAGAAACTTTTATATTATCTAGATTAAACATAAAATATAATTCAAATCTTTCTTGATGAGCTATACTCATATTCCTTCTAACATCAGTTTCCGATTGGCGGTTGTATGAATTTTCTCTAACATCTTTTGCAAATACTGGAAATAGTGTTGATAGACATTTTATCGCACGATTTGAGTCTAGACCCATGTTTTCAAATTCATCACAATATAATTTCTTATAATTTACTTTACTATTAAAATTTGATAACGTACTGTGAAATAAGGTACCACAGACAGCCTCTTTATTGTTGCAAATCCACTTATATAGTTTTGGTTCCAACACCTCTAGGGTTGTAATAGCAATCAAATCTTCAAAGGATGTTTCATCTTGTAATATTCCATATCTAAATTGAAAAGTATTTAAAACTCTATTAACATCTCTTAAATTATTAATATATGGACTTATACAGTTAATTAATATTCTACTCCAATATTTTTCATCTATTTTCGCCTTATAAGATGTCTCTTTAAGAATTTCATGTAGTTTAATAATTAATATATCTTGTAGTTTTGTTTTTCTTATTTCTGGTAACTCCAATGGAACTTGAATAATCTTATCTAAGTATTCATTTCCATCAATATTATGTACATCCATCAATGCTCTTTGTGCTACTTCCCTATCCATAACTAATATATATATAATATTAGGAAAATCAGCTACTTGCTTTACTAATTGAAAAATATCTCTAATCTGCGAATTAGTTAATCGATCTATATCATCAATAACAATAATAACTTTTTTATCTAATTTTACTAATTTATCTTCAAGAATTTTTTTAGTTTCATCCAAACTAGGAATTTCCATAAGATTTTCCCCTTGCCTTTTAGCAACAGTCTTTAATCCTGTAGCTAATCCAGAACCAATATATGGTATATAAGATAGAACCTCGAAAGCATCAGCATAATCACTTAATGCTTTTCCTAACTTAATTTTAATTTGCACATTATCTTGAAGTGCTATTTTAACTTTTAAATTATGGAAAAATAAACTAATTAAATTATCCTTACCTGAATAATTCCATGGCGAAAACTTCATAATTAATGGCTTATTTTCATCTGTTTGCGAAAGTCTATTAATTTCCTCTTCAGCCATATTAATAACTGACGTTTTCCCAGTACCCCATTTTCCAAACAACCCTATAACTAAACCTGATTTATCATTGTACTCATAAATACCTTTACCTAATTGTTTAGAAAACAAAGATCTACTCAATAAATCTTTATTTTCTGTTTCAATTGGTTTATCTGTACTATAATTCATAATTATCCTCCCTCATATTATATTACTTATTTATTTTTTTCATTTATATTCCCTTTCACAAATAATAAAATTCCTAAAAATTATTAATATTTACTAATTTTAACTATTATTTTTATTCATACCACTACTAATTATATAAAATATTGAATACCTTTGCAATATTTTGTTTTTTATATTTAAAAAATCTCACATTTGTGTTATAATAATTATAGGAATATAATATATAATTTTAAGGGTAATCTTCAAAGTATTATTCCTATTAGCAAGAAGACTTAGTTCCCCATTTAAACTAAGTCCTCTTTTTTATTATTCTTTTATC
>ERZ773212.1608-NODE-1608-length-10239-cov-6.832482_pt1 | contig 10239 bp, 7 predicted proteins | sample MGYA00581005_ERZ773212 | MGnify/ENA primary metagenome ERZ773212 (study PRJEB29015, sample SAMEA2738154) | human oral metagenome | biome: human oral; feature: human-associated habitat; material: saliva | place: China | collected 2196 ...
TCGCGCCGAACATAGAGATCGCAATCGCACGAGGATTCTGAGCGGTATCAACCGTGTAGCGGCGAGCCACAGCCTCCGTCATCTCCTCCAGATACTCCAGAAGATCCTGACGGTTATCGCTCATCGTCTCGGTCCAACCCTCCGCACCCTTCCAGGCCTCCGAGAGCCACATCCGGGTAAAGCCCGGGCGGTCCTCGAGGTACTGAAACGCGGCACGAACGGCACTCCGCAACGCCTCACGCGGGTCGGACTGGGCCGACGCCGCGCGGCGCGCATCGCTCAGCAGCAACTGCGTGCCGTACTGAACCAGCTGGTCCACCATAGTCTTCTTGGAACCGAAGTTGTAATACACGGTTCCCTTAGAAACACCCGCCCGAGCAGCCACCTCTTCAACGGTGGCGTACTCAAGCCCCTTCTGGGTCATGATATCCATAGCAGCGTTGAACAACTTCAACTGAGTTTTACCAGTACGGCCGGGACGACGACTTGCAGCTTCAGCGACTGGTCGCTGCAACATCAGAAGTCCTCCCTCCCTTTTTGCAGGTATACCTCTATTTTATTAGACAGTGATCTCCGGTGCGAGCTTCTTCAACGACCAGGTGCGATCACGTCGCGTGCCCAGGTAACCCAGCAGCAAGCCCGCCAGACCCCACAGGGCCAGAACCAGCATGATGCCCCACAGGCTCGACTCGTTCACCCCGTACGACAGGCGACGCATACCCGTCACCGCATAACCCATCGGGAAGAAATCGTGCATCCAACGAATCGACTCGGGCAGAGTCTCGTACGGCATCGTGCCGCCGCCGGTCACCAGCTGCAGAATCAGGACCACCAGAGCCACCAGCTTGCCGGGAGCACCCAGGAACACCGTCAGACCGTGAATAAATCCGGTGAAGATCAGAGCCACAAAGCACAGGAACAACCACGCCAGCCACGGGTGAGCCATCTCAAAGCCCAGACCGAACTTAATCACCACGAACATGAGCGTCGCCTGAGCAATACCCACCAGACCGAAGGGCATCCAGCTACCGAGCATCACGCGAACCGACGGGGCGTGCGAAGCCAACGCACGGTTATTCATCACGCGCAGCGTCTGAACCAGCATCAGGCCACCAATCCACAGCGCCAGGCACATGAAGAACGGACCCATGCCCTCACCGTAGTTACGGCCCGAAGCCAGGGAATTGTGCGAGAGCGTCACCGGGTTCGACATCGTGTCGGCAACCTTCGTCTGATCCGACTCCGAAAGGTTCGGAACCTGCTTCGTGCCAGAAGCCAGGCCGCTCTGCAGGGAGGAGGTGCCATCCTTCAGCTCCGAGGCACCGCTATTCAGCTGATCCGTGCCGCTGGCCAGCTTCTCCGTACCCTCGGTGAGCTGGGACGCGCCGTCCTTCAGGTTCGACGCGCCATCGGCCACCTTCTGTTGGCCCTCGACGGCACTCTGCTCCTTTTCGGCCAGAGTGCTCGTGCCGTCCTTCAGGGTCGCGGTACCGCTCTTGAGCGAATCGGTACCCGACTTCAGGTTCTCGGTGCCCTCGGCCAGGGAAGAGGCGCCCGAAGCGAGAGAGGATGCACCCGAAGCAATCTGGGCGTTACCATCGGCCAGGGTAGCCGCGCCCGAAGCAAGCGAAGAAGCACCGCTATCAACGCGGGCCGCACCCTCAGCCAGGGAAGAAGCACCCTTCGCCACCGAGGTGGAGGCAGCATCCAGCGCGTCCACGCCCGACACCAGGGTCTGAATCTTAGCCGCCGAGGACGAAGAACCGTCCGCGACGCAGTGGCTCGACTTCAGGGCTTGCAGCTTCGACATAGCATCTGCGGCAGTCGCACTGCGCGAGGCTAGATGAGACTCCAGAGCCTTCTGGTTCAGCGCTGCCACCTCACCCTTAAACTCATCGGAATCCACCGAAGACACCAGCTCATCGGCCTGCTGCTGGGTCATGGTGCCAGCGGCCACCATCGGAGCCAGACGCTCGCGAAGCCTCTGCGCACTCGCCGACACCACGGTATTCGACAGGTCGCGGCCGAAATCACCGCTCGGGGCGGAGGTATCCGTCTGCTGCAGGTGCTGACACATCGCGTTCAGCTGGCCCGGCAGCTCGCGGATACCCGACTCATCCAGGCCCTGACGTAGCTTGTGGGTGCCCTCAGCCAGGCTGTTCGCGCCCTGGGCCAGGGTGGCCGAGCCGTCCTTCAGCGAAGAAGTACCCTGAGCCAGGGTGGCCGAGCCATCCTTCAGCTTCGACGCGCCGTCAGAAGCCGAAGCCGCGGCAGAAGCCAGGGTCGAAGTGCCGTTCTTCAGGGTCGTCGAGCCGTCCACCAGCTTCGCGGCGCCCGAATTCAGGGTTGCGGCGCCCGAGTCCAGGGTTGCCGCACCACTTGCCAGCTTATCCGCGCCATCGGCCAGCTGCTTCTGCGCATCCACCAGCTGGGTCGTGCCATCAGAAAGGGTGACCGTGCCGTCCTTCAGCTTGAGGGCACCGTCGTTCACCGTGGCCGAGCCGTCCTTGAGCTGAACAATCGCATCGGCCAGCTTGACCGTGCCGGTGTTCACCTTCTCTGCGCCGCTGGCCGCCTCCCCCATCTTCGAGTGAATCGTGGTGAAGCTTGCCAGCAACGCATTCGCAGTGGCATTACCCACCTTCGACGCCACCGAATCGCGCACCGACGTGCCCGCCTTCGTCACGATATTCGTCAGCACGTAGTTGTTCGCGTCATTCGTGACAATCTCAATACCGGCTGACTGGGGATCAATCGTGCCCGTATTACCGTTGGCATCCGGCTTAAACGCCGCGGCGCTCTGCAGGTTACGGGAGAAATTCTTCGGAATCACCAACGCAAAATCGTAGGTGCCCTTCTCCACGCCGTCGACGGCCTCCTCGCGGGTCGGAACCTGACGCCAATCAAACGTGCCGGCGTCCAGAAGATTCTTCTTCACGTCGGCACCGGTATTCACCTGCTGGCCAGAAGAATCCGTCGCGCCCTCATCCTCAACCACGAGGGCACCCACGATGCCGTTCACGTGGCCGTAGGCGTCCCAGTTGCCGTACAGGTACAGGGCACCGTACAGCAGGGGGATGCAGGACATCGCAATGAGCACCAGGACCGGCAAAACACCGCTGGTCAGGCGCTTAAGCTCAACAAGAGCAACACGCAGAACAGTCATTCTTACTCCTTCTCAGCGGTCTTCTGGGTGTTGGGTTTCTGATCAGTGGATTTCTGATCAACGGCCCGAACAGCTTCGGTCACGCCGGACGCCGCGGGAACGGGGGTCGCCACAACGGTGGTTTCGGCCGCTACCCCGGCCGCGGGGGTGAGGGGAATCGAAGAGGTCAGGGGGATTTCCTCCACCTCACGCACCTCAATCACGTCAATCTCCGGCTCGGTCGGTTCCTCCGCCGGATCCTCGGGGGCCTCGAACTCCCCCTCTTGATCCATGTGGACGCTACCCACCACGGCACGCGCACCGTGCCAGGTATCGGAAATATGCGGGACAATCGCCACCACAGTGCGGGGGCGGTCCTCATCGTTGGCCAGCTCCTCGAGGAAGGGAAGCCACATGCGCGTGTGGTTCAGGTGGCGCGACGGGGTATCGAAGACCAGCAGATCCGAGGGGTTGCTCTGTGCCAGGGCAGCCATGAGCTCGATGTTCATCTCGCCGTCCAGCTCGTCCATCCACAGGCCGTCCAAATCCTCGAGGCCGCGCTCCTTCAACCAGCGGCCCGCGCGGGAACGACCAAAAATCGGCAGATTGTAGGAGAGCATCTCAGAGACGTAGTCGTGCACGCGCATGTGCTGCTCTGGGGAGGTCACATCGGGGGAATCGATAATGTCGCTGATGCGGCGCAGCTTCTTCATTGAAATCGGCTGAGGCTCCTCATCGCCGGCGCTCCAGTAAATCTCGCCGCCCGACAGGGGCAAACGGCCGGTGAGGGCCAGGCCCAGGGAGGTACGTTCCATCTGGCTGTCGGCCTGAACGATGATGACTTCGCCCCCACCTACCGAGAAAGTGGTGCGGCCAAAAAGGGCGTGGTGACGCCCCTTGGCCCAGATGTTATCAACGCGAAGCACGGCGGTCCCTTCAATCTGTACGACGGGTAGAAACGGGTAAAAGTACGAGCCCGAGGACCTCGTTCCGCGATACCTGCTGAAGGACGCGGAGGGGTTCTCAGGCTCCGATGCTTATATATCGTAGACCCGGTTAAGTGTGGTTTTGTGGGGATTTTCGGGTGAAAAAGCGTCTATTTTTGAAATTTTCGGAGTATTTTTCAAAAAATTGGGGTTTTTCGTTCAAATAAGCCACGAACCCATGACCGGTTTCACCAGGCCTCCTCCCCCGCTACAATCCCAGGGAACAGGCCCCGGTGACAGGCCCCGGTGACAGGCCCCTGCGACAAACCCCGGGCGCGACGGGGGGGGGGACTGGGCTGGACGACAAGGCAGAGCGGCAGAATCCACTCGCCGAATTATTCGCAACAGAATACCGGCGACAGGGCACAGCCGAGGGGTGCGCCGCCGAGGGACATCGCCGAGGGGCACACCACCGAGAAACGCGGGCAGGAACGCGCTCAGGAGCGACGCTCCCTGAAAAAATCCAGCATGAGCCGTGCGCACTCCTCGGCGCGCACCCCCGCATACACTTCGGGAGCCGGCGCCACCCGCCCGTCCCGCAGCACGTCGTAGCGGCTACCGGAGGCGCCCGTCTTCTCCTCCCAGGCGCCAAAAACCACCGTCGAGACGCGCGAGGCCAGAATCGTGCCGGCGCACATGAGGCAGGGCTCGACGGTCACCACGAGGGTGCATCCCTCCAGCCGCCACTGCCCCAGCCGTGCCGCCGCCTGCCGAATCGCGTTCACCTCTGCGTGGGCACTGGGGTCGTGTTCCCGCTCGCGGGTGTTGCCGGCGGAGGCGACGACGGTCCCGTGCTCATCCACGATGACGGCGCCGATGGGAATCTCGCCGCGCTCACCGGCGGCCTTCCCCTCCGTCAGGGCAAGGCCCATCCACTCACGGTGGTCGGCACGCGCGGGAATGTCACTGAGCACGGTGGAAGAACCGTCAGCAACCGTCAAATTTAAATATTCCGAATATGACATATAACCTCGTCGGAGAGTAAAAGGGCGTGAAACGCGACTAGTGAGTAGCGGCCAAAGAGAAAGGATACACCGCGGCGGCCCCGGCCTCCCTCAACGCGCGAGCCACCACCGTGTTAGCCCAGCGGGAATCCACCAGATCCGAAACCAGCAGAACCGCGCAGCGGTTCTCGCGCACGTAGTCCAGCACCTCGCTCGGAACCAGGTAAGAACGCAGAACGTCGGCACAGCGGAAGGCGCTATTACCACCGAAGAAGCGGGGCTCCTCCACCAAAGAAACCTGCCCCAAATCCATCAGGCGACCCACCGCAGCCAGCCCCCGACCCAGGGACTGCGCCAGGCGAGGACGCACCGGCGACAGCAACGTCAGCACCGCGGTCGGTCGCCCCGCGGCACCCCACTGCCACGCCGCCAGCACCTTCACGCAGGCGCGGCCCAGGTCGGTCGGCACCTCTGAGTCAACCGGCTCACCCAGCTCGTTCGTGGCGAAGAGCTCGCGCAGGCGCGTTCCGTACCCCATATCGCTCAGGCGCGCCAACGCATAACCGGGCTCGGCCTGCTCCTCCTTCGATAGGCGGCCACGCGGAGCGGAGGTGCCCATCAGCTGGTCCAGGCCGGTGGGCCACATGCGGCGCGGCTCCACCGGAACCCCCACGGTAGCAAAGCCCTGACGCGCCGCCTGCTGAGCCTCCTCGGGAACCTGTGTCGAGTACCAGGGCCCGGTGCACCGGTCGCATCGCCCGCAGGGCTGAGCGGAGGTATCGTCGAGCTGGCGGGCGAGGAACACCATGCGGCACCCCTCCGTCCGCTCGTACTCCAGCATGGACTCCTGCTCGCGCACGCGCGCACGCGCAACCCCCGCGTAGCGTTCGCGGTCGTAGCTCCAGGGAGCCGAGGTGCGGCACCAGCGGCTCCCCTCCTTTACGACGGCGCCCTCGACGTCCAGGACCTTGAGCAGCAGCTCCAGGGCTGAGCGGCGCAGCTGCACACGCGCCTCCAGCGCGGCAAGGCTCAGGCCCTCGGGAGTCTGCTCGAGGGCGGCCAGCACCTGCAGGGCCTTCTCCTCCTCCGGCATCGAAGAGGTCGCGAAATACTTCCAGATGGCCCTGTCCCCGCGCCCGGGTAGCAGCAGGACGTCCGCGTTGGCGGCCCCACGGCCCGCACGGCCAATCTGCTGGTAGTAGCTCACCGCAGAGGAGGGCGCGCCCAAGTGCACCACGAACCCCAGGTCGGGCTTGTCGAAGCCCATGCCGAGAGCGCTGGTCGCCACGAGGGCCTTGACGCGGTTCTCCTTGAGGGCCTGCTCGGCGGCCATGCGCTCATCCGGGTCGGTCTTTCCGGTGTAGGCGAGCACGTCGTATCCGCGAGCGCGCAGGGCGGAGGCGGTATCCTCCGCCGCCGAAACGGTCAGCGCGTAGATGATACCCGAGCCGGGTAGCTCGTTCAGGTGCGCCATGAGCCAGCCCAGGCGCTGGCCCTCGTCGGGCAGTGCGAGCACGCCCAGGCGCAGGGAGGCCCGGGAGAGCGGGCCGCGCACCACGTACACCTCGGGTGCGTCCCCGGCCGCGGCGCTCAGCTGCTCGGCGATATCTCGGGTCACGCGGTCGTTTGCTGTAGCGGTCGTAGCGAGCACGGGCACGCCGGCAGGTAGAGAAGAAATCAGCGCGCCAATGCGGCGATAGTCCGGGCGGAAGTCGTGGCCCCAGTCCGAAATGCAGTGGGCCTCATCAATCACGAGCAGGCCCAGGCGAGGCATGAGAAACGGCAGCCACTGCTCGCGGAACGCCGGGTTGTTGAGCCGCTCGGGGCCAACCAGGAGCACGTCGAGCTCGTCGGCTTCGACCTGCTCGCGGATGCGGTCCCACTCGGTGACGTTCGCTGAGTTCACCATGGCGGCGCGCACCCCCGCGCGGGATGCGGCAGCCACCTGGTCGCGCATGAGCGAAAGCAGCGGGGAGATGATGAGTGCCGGCCCGGTACCCCGGGCGCGCAGGAGCAGCGAGGAGATGAAGTAGACCGCGGACTTACCCCAGCCGGTGCGTTGTACCACCAGGGTGCGGGCGCGGTCGGCCACGAGGGCGTGAATCGCCTCGTACTGGCCGTCGTGGAAGTCGGCTTCGGAGGCGCCGGTGAGGCGGCGCAACAGTTCGCGGGCCTCATCGCGCAGGGAGGTGGCGGTGTCCGGCTGCTGGGGGTTCATGGTTTTCTCCGACGGTGGGTGGTTCGCGGGCGGGCGCTCCGACGCGCTGTCTTCCCATCATGTCACACCCGGCGCATCCTGGCCTCGGAGCCGGTCATTTCTTGGGAGGGTGTGCGAGTTCCGCATCACTGCGCGCCATTTCGTTCTCGGGCCCGGAGATTTACGCCTCGCTCACCCGTGCATCCGGGCTAAACCCCGGTAGAATTGTCTCTGTGCTACACAGCCTCCGCATAGTTTTGCACTATGTTCACCATAGGCACGTTCTCTATGCTGGTGTTACTCCGCCGCCGCCAATCCGTGCGCGCGGTCCACTCACAGTTCAGGATTTTTCATGACTTTTCTTGCCGCCGCCCTCGCGCAGCTTCCGGTTGCGCTGCTAGGCCTTAACCTTGAACAGTTCCTGCTCGACACCGGCCCCTGGGTTCTGGTTGTTTCGGCGATCATTGTTTTCATTGAGTCGGGTGTGCTGTTCCCGGTTCTTCCAGGTGACTCTCTGATTTTTGCGCTGGGTATGCTGCACCAGCAGATGGGTCTGTCCCTGTGGGTTGCGTTCCCCGTGCTGGTAATTGTGGCAATGGCCGGCGCCGAGGTGGGATACCAGATTGGTGCCCGCTACGGCCGCAACATCTTCAAGGATGACGCGAAGATTCTGAGCACGAAGAACCTGCACACCACGGAGAAGTTCTTCCGTGAACGCGGCGGCCTGGCCCTGGTTCTGGGCCGTTTCGTGCCGATTGTGCGTACCTTCGTTTCGCTGGCGGCCGGTATCTCTTCGTACGACCGTAAGAAGTTCCACCTGTGGAACACCGTCGGCGCCATTGCGTGGATTGGTGTGATTGGTGTGGCCGGTGTGCTGTTGGGCGGTATTCCGTTCGTGCACAACAACATCGAGTACATCGCCGTGATTATTGTGCTGGTTTCCGTGGTGCCGGTCTTCATCGAGTACCTGCGCGGCCGCTCGAAGGCTAAGCGCGAATCCGCTGAGTAATGATTGAAGTCCCTCTAGACCAATGAGCCGGGGACGAGAAAAGGTGGGGATGCCGTCTGGTATCCCCACCTTTTGCGTTCTCTCAAGCTCTGTGAAGTAGCGGTACCGAAAGCTTGCTTCCCCCGGTACTACCTGACATATCAGGCCCTATCGCGCCCCTTTACACAGGTAACCCTTTAGTACGCGCCAGCCGCGTACGTGTACCGGCGCATACTGGGGGTGAACAGCAATACCGTTATTACCGTGTTACAAACAGTAGGCAGATTCACCACCACAAGAACAAAAACGAAGTGCGCCAACTCTGCACCGCTCAGCGTCTGTACATCGACAGAGTTGAAGAGTATGACGGAACCATAAATGTATAAAATACCGCCCAGCGCGCCAAAAATACTCAAAACGATGCTGACGATGCGTGCCCAATTACGCCGTAGCCAGAGGAATAACAGAGCGATAATAGTTACCGCGTCCATCAGGATGATTTTGACCAGTGCAGGGATGGTTACTTGCGTCAGCGCCTCTGAATTCATCGCGGTATGGTTCCGCTCCAAAGCGCTCACGGTAGACTGTGCCGCCCCAATCAAAATAATCAGCACAGTAAGCGCTGTCACCCAGATCAAAGCAACAGGACGACCGTTGGATCGTGGCTGGCTTTGCTGGTATTGAGGGGCTAATCCCGGAGCTCCGTACTCTGACATTATCGTTCCTTTCTATGTTCTCCATCCCGCGACGGGAGAACCGAATAGTCTGTTTGGGGGACGGCTCGCACCGCTAGTTGAGGCGGTACCCTTCCTCGGTGTACACCGAGGTGTCCTTGTAGCCGCGCTGTTCCTTGCGAGGCTTCTTCCGGTCAGCCTTGCGGCGGATCGCTTTGTACTGCTGAGCGACCGCCTCTTCAGCCCGTCGGTTGGCTTCCTTTTCTTCCCGATGTGCCTGTGCTTCTTCCAGGCGAGTACTCATTTCTGCACCTGCACCCTGATGGCTGGCGACATGGCCCTCATCAACCGGCGCCTCATCGACCGGCTCGTCATCGACCGGCTCGTCACCGTCGAGCTCGCCGTCATAAGGTTCCAGACCGGCACGCTCGGCGCGGAGCGTCAGCAGAATCTCGCCCTCCAGACGCTGCTTCTCCAGGGGGTTTTCCGTCACCGCCATCTTCGCGCGAAGATCGAGGATTCGCTGCTCGGCGGGGGTGCGAGTCGCCCGTTCCTCCTCGTCAATCAGCCGGAGCATTTCCAGGTAATGGGCGGCCTGCCTCTCCTCGATGGTCATGCCCGCCTCTTCGTCGGCCCCGGCCACGTTTTTCGCGCCCTCCGCCGCGGGTGCCGGAGGCTCCTCGGACAGGACGACATCCTCATCCCGGGTAGAGACAAGGCCCAGCAGAAAAATGAAAAGTGCGGCGCCAACACCCACGATGATGACCAGCACCTTCGTCACGGTCATGGAGGCGGTGGCCGGGCTCGTCGCGGGGTTCAGCGCGGTGAAGGCGGGAAAGAAAAATCCGGCCAGGTCGAAGGAACCCGCGGTGATGAGCATGCCGCTCAGGCAGCAGACGGCCGCGTAGAGCATCAGCGTCTGACGCGCACCCCTACTACCCGTGCACAGGACCGCCAGGAAGCACAGGATGATCAGTTCCACCCAGATGGTTCCGCTCAGAAGGCGAGGCACAGCAATGGTGAAGATTGAGACGATGTCCCAGCCGTGTCCGGCGGATGCGAGGGCCTGGTGCGCGTCCAAACCCGCATACACGAGCATGAGCCCCACGCCCAGGCAGAAGGAGATATCGACTAGCACTGAAGTCTTCTGCGCCGGCTCAATCCGTTCCTCGCCGTTATCGGGCGTCTCTACGGTGTCATCGTGCCCTTCGGGGTCGGTACGGACTTGTGACTCGTGTGCGGGGTCGGAAGTAGGGGTCACGGGGTTCGTCCTTATCGGTGGTTGGTGAATAAACTATCGGCGGG